>ERZ794949.585-NODE-585-length-11156-cov-17.239528_pt1 | contig 11156 bp, 12 predicted proteins | sample MGYA00511363_ERZ794949 | MGnify/ENA primary metagenome ERZ794949 (study PRJEB30137, sample SAMN04331402) | food metagenome | isolation source: T1 must sample point D1 replicate B | place: Australia: South Australia ... | reverse complement strand
ATTTTGACTATTATTGCAGCATTATTTAATTTGTTATTCACCAAATTAGAACAAGTAAAAAGATAAAAAAGAATTCTTTAATCTATAAAACCATGTTATAATGTAGTTTCAAAGAATTATTGATAGGACGGTATAAAATGATGAAAAAGACTCATTTAGCATTACTTTTCGGTGGAGATTCATCAGAACATGATGTTTCAAAACGTTCAGCTCATAACATTTATGATGCGATGGATAAAGATAAGTACGATATTAGCTTATTCTTAATTACTAAGACAGGAATTATCTTAGATAATGAATCATCACACCGTGTGTTTGATGGTGAACCTGAAGATGCTGTGGTTGAAGAAGCTGTTAAGAACTTAGACTTCTCAGATCCATTGGCCCCAATTAAAAACTTATCAAAGACTAAGGATATTGACGTATTCTTCCCAATTGTGCATGGTAACTTGGGTGAAGACGGTACTATCCAAGGTCTTCTAAGATTACTACATAAGCCATACGTTGGTAGTGGTATCTTGGAATCTGCAATGGGCTTTGATAAAGACATTACTAAGAAGATGTTAAACTTAGCAGGAGTTAGAAACACAAACTACCATTTGATTACTCCTGACAACCAAGACCAATTCACTTACGCTAAATTACAATCTGAATTCGGTGACGTAATCTTCTTGAAGCCAGCTAACCAAGGTTCATCAGTTGGTATTCACAAGGTAACAAACGAACAAGAATTTGAAGACGGCCTAAAGGATGCATTCAGATATGACTACAAGATCCTAGCTGAACAAGCAATCAATGGCCCAGAAGAACTAGAAATCTCAATCTTAGGTAACGAAAAACCAATTGCTTCTCAAGTTGGTGCAATTCGTGTTCCTAAGGAAGACAAGTTCTACACTTACGACAACAAGTTCGTTGATGCAAGCCAAGTTAAGTTTGATATTCCAGTTGATATTCCAGAATCACTATCAGACGAAATCACCGACTTAGCATTACGCGGATACAAAGCATTAGGCCTAAAGGGACTAGCTCGTATTGACTTCTTAGTATCTAAGGAAGGGGTTCCTTACCTAGGAGAAGTTAACACATTACCTGGTTTCACTAACATTAGTCTATACCCACAACTATGGGAAGCTTCAGGTATCAGTTACACTGAACTAATTGATAGATTAATCGACCTAGCTTACAAAGAATTTGATCGTCGAAACAACATCATTCACGATTTCAAACCATTATCATAATAATTAAAAAAGAGGTAATCATTTGGATTATCTCTTTTTTTGTTGGAAAATTGTTTAAGAAAGTATTAAATTAACCGAAAAAATTTGTGTTTTTATACGTATGTAATAGAGTGAAAATCACCGAAAGGAATTATGAAATATGAAAAGATGTGCATGGGCTAGCGATAGCGCAGAAATGTTAGTTTATCACGATAAGGAATGGGGAGTTCCAAAGCAAAAAGTATCTGAATTGTTTGAATGTTTAACATTAGAAATTTTTCAAGCTGGGTTATCATGGTCGACAGTATTGCGTAAAAGAGAGGCGTTTAGAGACGATTTCTACGACTTTGATGTTGAAAAAATTAGCCAGTTTAATGATGAAGACCTAGAAAGATTGATGAACGATGAGGCAATTATTCGAAATCGTGCCAAGATAATTGCCACAATTCAAAATGCCAAGGCTTGCATGAATAACGATTTAGTTCAATTAACATGGGAACCATTTGATTTTATGCAAATGGATGGACTAAACGATAATAATAAGAACGACATTAAAGAGTTCATCAAACCATACGTTAAACGTTTTAAAGATGCTGGATTTAAACGTGTCGGACCAACAACACTATATTCATATTTTCAATCAGTAGGGGTGATTAATGATCATGAAATAGATTGTTTTAGACATAAGGAATTAAATGATAGTTTTAAAGCATGATTCAAAGAAAGGATTTTAGAATGAATATTAACGGCACTTTAATCAAGAAGCGACGTAAAAGTTTAAAGATAACTCAATGCCAATTAGCGAAACAAGTTGCTTGTACTCAACCTGTGATTTGTCAGATTGAAAACGGTAGCTATGACCACCAAATTAGTTTATATGTGATTAAAAACATTTGTAAGATATTGTTACTAGATATTGATAAGGTAATTGAAAACGAGAAAAAAGTAGCCAGTTACGAAATTAACAGTATTCCTTTTTGTGCAGCACTATGCATTCCAGATGAGATACAAGCAAAGCTAGATAAGTATGAAGATGACCTAGAAGATAAAGAAGACATCAAGTACTTCCAAATCATTCATGCGGCAGTTCAGCTTAGTAAGCAAGATTATAGTGCATCGGTTGATGAACTCCAAAGACTGAACTACGACTTCTACGATAAAAACGAGATTAGCATGCAAAAGATGGTGATTATGGGGATGCTTGCGATTGACTACTTTGCGATGAACAAATTCACCGTTGCTTATCAATATGTGGTCGAGGCAATTGAATTGACCAAACAAATGAGTAGATCACACATTGAGGATATGCAATTCTTGATTTTATACCGTGAACTCGATGCAATTTGTACAACACTGGACTTAAAGAGTGATTCTAGTTATTTAAAGGAGATATCATGCCGTGCATTTTACCGAAGTATTGTCGGTATTGAAAGCAAGGGGATTGATATCAAATTTGATAAGCTTGAACAACCCAACGGTGTGTTTGAATACTGGAAACAGTTTTTAAGTGAAAATAATCCATTGTCGGTCAATGACGATTGGACAGTCGAATAAAAAAAGACCTGGATATTAATCCAGGTCTTTTTGTTTATTTTTCTACTTTGTTGTCTAAGTCTGATTTTACAATTAAGACATCACATTCTGCTACACGAGTTACGTATGAAGCAACTGAACCGATTAATAAACGTTCAGCAGCACTTTGTCCGTTGGCACCGATAATGATTAAATCAGTATCGAAACGATCAACTAAATCTCTTGAAATAATTGATTTAGGAGCACCGTATTCGATTGTGTAATCAACATTCTTAATTCCAGCATCTTGAGCTTTCTTTAAGTATTTTTCTAGTGAATCTTTAACACGGCTAGTAACGTCATCTAACATTGATGAGTCGAAATTAGCTAGGTTAGTGAATGATCGCGTGTCGATTACGTGCACGATGTGTAGGTCAGCATCATTATGTTTGGCAACTTCAATTGACTTGTTGAATGCTAACTTTGAGTTTTTTGAACCATCGATTGGAATCATAATTTGACTGTAATCTTGTAACATATTCTTTCACCTCAAACTATTTACTTGGTAAGGAAGGTAAGTAACATTAACTCCATCACCAATAACATTATACAACTTATTACCATGATAGTTGTAACGAAAAAGATATTTGGAATCAAAATTGCGATTGCTGAAAAGACAGCTAGGATGCAAAATACGATTCCAAAGAACTTAACGATTTTACCCAATGTTTGATTATTTTCAGGATGTAGCATCATGAAAGGTTTATCAGTATGGGTTAAAAGGAAGCGACCAATTGTGAATAATACAACTGTCGCTAATAATACTAGAATTCTAATTAACATTGCAGACTCCTATTTATCACGTTGTGCGTGAAGTAGTTTTTCGTATTGTTGTTTAAACGTACTTTCAATCTTACCATTGGTTTTTGGTTCATAGTAAGTATCGTTTTTAATTTTATTAGGTAGGTATTGTTGTTTAACCCAATCGTTTGGATAGTCATGGGCGTATTTGTAATTAACACCATGGCCTAACTTTTTAGCACCTGAGTAGTGACTATCTTTTAGGTAATCAGGGATGTCACCATAGTTACCAGTACGAATCTTAGCAATTGCCGCATCAATCGCACGCATTGCGGTATTTGATTTTGGTGATAGGCATAATTCAATAATGGCATTGGCTAAAGGAATTCTGGCTTCAGGAAAACCAACCTTGTTGGCAGCCTCGATGGCAGAAACGGTTCTAGCACAAGCAGCTGGATTAGCTAGTCCAACATCTTCATATGCGATAACCATCAAACGGCGACTAATGGAATTTAAGTCACCGGATTCAATCAAACGGCCAGCATAGTGAAGGGCAGCATTAACGTCCGATCCACGAATTGATTTTTGAAAAGCGGAGACAACGTCATAGTGAGCATCACCATTTTTATCCTGTGTTAAAGCTTTTCTTTGAAGACAAGATTCCACATCTTTTAACGAGATATGAATGATACCGTCGTCGTCTTCAGTAGTGGACTTAGCTGCTAGTTCTAAAGCATTTAAAGCACTTCTCAAGTCACCGTTGGTACTGGTTGATAGGAAGTGTAATGCATTTTCAGCTAAGTCGATGTTCATATTACCCAGACCGTTGTCTTTATTGGATAAAGCACGTTTGATAGCTGATTTAATATCATCTTCATTAAGAGGGTGTACCTCAAAGATTTGTGTTCTACTTCTAATGGCTGGATTGATATTAATGTATGGGTTTTCGGTAGTTGCACCGATTAGGATGATATTACCACTTTCCAGTAATGGTAATAGGAAGTCCTGTTTGGTTTTATCTAAACGATGAATTTCATCTAGTAGTAAGACGACCGTTCCAGACATCCTGGCTTCTTCAGCGACAATCTGTAGGTCTTTTTTTGTATCTGTTGCTGCATTTAATTGACGAAATGCATACTTAGTTGAACCAGCAATCGCACTGGCGATACTGGTCTTACCTGTTCCAGGAGGTCCGTATAGAATCATTGATGATAAAATCTTGGCTTTTACCATTCGATCGATGATTTTACCAGGACCGACTAAGTCTTGTTGACCGACAACGTCTTCGATTTTCTTTGGACGCATACGGTATGCTAATGGATGCAATTTATCATCACCTTTATTTGAATATATTTTTTAACTTACCAAAAAATGATTGATTGGTTTGCTTGTCATCTGAATTATCTGATGAATCTTTGGTTGTATCTTGTTGATTGTACTTTTCTTCGAAATCAACGGGATTAACGTTAATTGATTGACTATTAGCATAGACCACACCGTAGTTATCGGGTGCAGTACGGTAGAATGAGTCAGTTTTAATAACGAACTTGATGTTATTTTGTGATGCCAGCCTGATAAAAGGGGAGACAACATCGTGATCCAAGTTACCATTAATGATTAATTGGTAGCTGTTATTATTATCAAATTCTTTTTGAAGGGCATTGACCGCGTTTGGATTTGATAAATCCTTGATTTGGATTGCAAGAGAAACACGTTCTCTAAAAGTACCTAGGTATCTACGTTGTTCATCCGGGTTAACCTTTGGAGTTCCACCCATAGATGATTGTTCTAAACGACTACTTACATCATCTTCACTCATATTAATTGCTCCTTTTCATTTATGTCTTAGTACTATTTTATCATTAATTAAAAGAGGGTAGAAAAAAAGCGTTTTGCAAATGCAAAGCGCTTTTTTGGAGCAACAAGTATAACCAGAAATTATAGCTTGTTGTAGTATTCAACGATTAGTGATGCATCAATATCAGCATTCATTTCGTCACGTTGAGGTAATCTAGTTAGAGAACCTTCTAGTTTGTCAGCATCGAATGAAACGTATTGTGGACGACCAACAACAGCTTCAACGGCTTCCTTGATGATTTGTAGGTCTTTTGATTTTTCACGAACTGAAATAACTTGACCAATTTTTACTTCGTATGAAGGAATGTCAACACGTTTGCCATCAACAGTGATGTGACCGTGGTTAACTAATTGACGAGCTTGACGACGAGTAGTTGCTAAACCTAAACGGTAAACAACGTTGTCTAGTCTACGTTCTAGTAATACCATGAAGTTATCACCGTGACGACCTTCTCTAATCTTACCCGCACGAACGAATAGTTTTGAGAATTGACGTTCAGTTAAACCGTACATGAAACGTAGCTTTTGCTTTTCCTTCAATTGAGTACCGTATTCTGATAGCTTACCGCGACGGCCTTGACCGTGGTCACCTGGTGCGTATGGGCGACGAGCTAATTCTTTACCAGTACCTGAAAGTGAAATACCAAGACGACGAGAAATTCTCCAACTTGGACCTGTATATCTAGACATAAAAATATCCTCCAATAAAAATTATTATTTGGAGTAAAATAATCACTGTACACTTAGTATTCGTGCATATTGCTCTGCAATGTTCACCCCAGCAGCCGTGGGGGTACTAATTGAACCATTAAGGCATCAATATGTTGACGAGCTTACCGTGTACTGCTGCATTATTTTACACAAAAGTTATTGTATGATTATTACCACTAATTGTCAATGGTTATGTGGTTTTCAAAGACTTTTACAAATTCTTCTAGCATTTCTTGATCTTCTTTTGAGAAACGATCAAAGATAGGGGCGTCAATATCTAAGACACCAAATCTGATTCCATCCTTTTCAATTGGAATGACAATTTCTGATTTACTGTTTGAATCACAGGCAATGTGACCAGGAAAATCATTTACGTTTTCTACGCGGATAGTTTCGTTCTTATCAAATGCAGTACCACAAACACCGCTACCGTTTTTAATGTGGACACAAGCGACTTTACCTTGAAAGGGACCTAAGATTAATTCGTTTTTATCATCTACATATGTGTAAAAACCGGTCCAGCTAACATCTGGAAGTTCTTGCATTAGTAGTGCAGAGGCATTTGCCATGTTGGCAACGTTGTTATGTTCATCGGTTAACAACGCGTCTAACTGTTGTGCTAACATTGAATTGATTTTCATAATTGAAAACTCCCTTGTATATATTGATAATTAGGTATTTTAATAATTATCTCGTATGATATAATTGAATATAGTTAATTAGTTTATTATTAAAATATTAAAAATACAAATGTTTAAAGCTAAAAAATTAGATTAAAATAAAAAGTTGTAAGGGGACAGATGTCAAAATGATTGATTTGGTTATTTTCATAATAGTAGTGCTTGTAATACTACTGTTAGCGACATTCTTTTATCGAAAGAATCTATTTAAACGACTTGACGGTCTGGAAAAGCAAAAGGCTAGTCTAAAGGACGTAATGGTCGGAGACGAGCTGGAAGCAACTGGTAAAATTAAATTAAATGGTGAATCTTTCGACAAATTTAATGAATACAAAGAACAATATGAAAAAATTACCAATTCAGACTTAACAAGTATCAGAAGTGATATGAGTGATGCAGAAGATTTCCTTAATAGTTACAAGCTATTATCAGCCAGCGTTACTATTGGTGACCTGGGGGATGCAATCGAAGTTGTTGATGGCAAGTTAAATGACATTCATGATGGTCTAAGTGAACTACAAGAAGTTGACAGTTTACACCGTAAGGCTGTCGAAGATGTTGATAACACCATCAGAGAAATTAACCAACAATTGCTATCACAAAACTACTCATTTGGTCCAAGCAGCGACAAGCTTGAAGATAAGCTAAGCACTATCAAAGGTGTTTACGAAGAATTCGTTGCTGAAACTGAAAATGGTGATCAAAACAAAGCTGAAGAATTACTTGGTAAGATTAACAACTTGATCAATGAAATGAATGAATTAATGAAGATTATTCCTGATACATATGTTTCATTATCAAAGGAGTTTCCAAGACAATTGGATGAAATTGAACGTGGTCACCGTACTATGATTCAAACTGATTACAACTTTGTTGAAGATGATATTGATGACACCATCAATGCTTTAAAGGAATCATGCCAAGCAGGATTGAAGTCACTAGCTGAACTAGATATCCCAGAAACCAAGAAGACATGCACATATATTGAAGAAACAATCGATTCAATGTATGCCATCATGGAAAAAGAAATAGTTGCTAAGCGTAAGGTTAAGAAAAACATTAGCTTGGTATATGACTTTATCTTCCATGCTAAGAACCAAAATCGCATTTTAAGTGATGAACTAGATGGTTTAAGCAAGAATTACAATCTAGAACATGATGAAATTGAAAAAACTGCTGAATTAGCTGACAAGATTAGTAAGATTGAAACAATCTACAATAATGATTACGATGCAATCAACGGTAACAAGGCAGTATATTCTGTCATTCAAAAACATCAACAAGATGCAAAGCAAGAACTAAGTTCAATTGAAAAACAACAAAAAGACATCAACGATTCTGTTGCTGAACTAAGCAAGGAAGAAAGAGTTGCCAGAGATAGTCTTCAAAAGTTTGATTTACAACTATTAAACATCAGAAGACGAATTGATAACCTAAACCTTCCTGGTTTAACTGAAGACTTCTTGGAACGTTATGATTACGTATACAACGAAGTTTCAAACTTATCAGCATCAATCAACCAAGTGAAGATTAGTATGGATGAGATTAACCAAAAATTGGCTAACATCTCAGACACAATGGATCACTTGTTATCCGATACTGAAAACATTGTCGATAGTGCAATGCTATCAGAACGTTTGATGCAATTCGCCAACCGTTATAAGAATGCTAACGAAGATTTAAATGCTGCCTGTGCACAAGCTAAAGACTACTTTGATAATCGTTACCAATACGAAAAGAGTCTAGCTACTATGGCTGCTGCAATCGAAAAGGTTAATCCAGGTGCTTACAAGCAAATGGAAACTGAATACTATAACGAAAAGAAAACAACCAAATAAAATAAAGAAGTAACTTTGATGTCATTCAAACGTTACTTCTTTTTTTCTGTTATAATGTCAAATATAGTTGAGTCGGACAAATCCAAAAATGAAGAAGGGTAATAATGATATACTTTGACAATAGTGCCACAACAAAACCAGACGATTCTGTTGTAGCAACTTACGATAAGGTAAGCAAAGAATTTTGGGGAAACCCATCTAGTTTACATCAATTCGGTGAACAATCATTCAATTTGTTGGAACAATCTAGAGCACAAATTGCTAAATTACTAGGTGTTTTACCAAGTGAAATATTGTTTACCAGTGGTGGAACAGAAGGTGACAACTGGGCAATCAAGGGAACTGCTTTTGAAAAGCGTGCCTATGGAAATCACATTATCGTAAGTTCTGTTGAACATCCTGCAGTAAAGAACTCCGTTGAACAATTAACACAATTGGGTTTCGAAGTTACTTACTTACCAGTAAATGATGAAGGACGTATCTCTGACGATGATTTAAAGAAGGCCATTAGACCAAGTACAATTTTGGTTTCCATCATGGCTGTAAATAATGAAATCGGTGCAGTTCAACCAATTAAAGAAGTCGGGGATCTTTTAAAGGATTATCCTAACATCAGTTACCACATTGACTCAGTTCAAGGAATTGGTAAGGGTATCCAAGACTTGATTTTCAATGATCGTGTTGATTTTGCCACTTTCTCAGGTCATAAATTCCACGCACCAAGAGGTGTCGGTTTTATGTACAAACGAAGCGGTAAGAAGATTGCTCCATTAATTACTGGTGGAGGTCAAGAACGAAACCTAAGAAGTAGTACAGAAAACTTACCTGCCATTACCGCAATGGCACGTGCTTTACGTCTATTATTAGATGATGAAGATAAAAAGGTTGCAAAACAACGTAAAATCAAGCAAAATATTTTAGGACATATTTCTAAATTTGATAAAGTAAAGGTCTTCTCAAAGGATAACGAACATTTTGCACCACATATCTTATGTTTTGCAATCCTAGGTGTTCGTGGTGAAACTATCGTCCATGCTTTTGAAAGTCATGGAATCTTTATTTCAACTACAAGTGCATGTTCTTCTAAACGTCACGTTGCTTCTGGTACTTTATCTGCCATGAAGGTTGATGAAGATGAAGCAACTAGTGCTGTGCGTGTTTCATTAGATGAACATAACACAATGGAAGAATCAGATCGTTTTAACGAAGTCTTTGACGAACTTTACGAAAGATTTAAAAAGATTAACTCATAGAAAGGAAATCCGTGAATGCAATATACTGAAATAATGGTCAGATACGGTGAATTATCCACAAAGGGTAAGAACCGTAAAGACTTCATTAAGCAACTAGGCAAGAACGTTGACAGAGTGTTGCATGATTTCGAAAACCTAAAGGTAAGTGCTAAGCGAGATCGTTTGCACGTTACTTTGAACGGGGATGACTCGGATAAAGTTATCGAACGTTTAAAGGATGTTTTTGGAATTGAAAACTTTTCTCCTTCAATCAAGGTAGAAAAGGACATCGATAAGGTTAAAGAAACCGCCGTTGAAATGGTTAAAGCCCAATTCAAAGATGGTATGACCTTTAAGATTGACACTCGTAGACAAGACAAGCATTTCCCAATGGACACTCACGACATTAACGATGCTTTAGGTGGATACATCTTGAGCAACGTTGATGGTATCAAGGTTCAAATGAAGAACCCTGACATCAAGTTAAGAGTTGAAGTTCGTATGAACGGTATCTTCTTATCAAGTGAAACCATTGACGGTGCCGGTGGATTACCTGTCGGTACTGGTGGTCGTGCTACTATGATGCTTTCTGGTGGAATTGATTCACCAGTTGCAGCATACATGGGAATGAAACGTGGAGTGAAGCTAGATATGGTTCACTTCTACAGTCCTCCATACACAAGTGAACAAGCATTAGCTAAGGCAAAAGAATTAGCTGCTAAGTTGACTCGTTTTGGTGGTAACATTCAATTCATTCAAGTTCCATTTACCGAAATTCAAGAAGAGATTAAGGAAAAGGTTCCTGAAGGATACTTAATGACTATCCAACGTCGTATGATGTTAAGATTGGCTGCTAAGTTGACGCTAGACAGACACTGTAAGGGTGTCTTTACTGGTGAATCACTAGGTCAAGTTGCATCACAAACCCTTGAAAGTATGATGGCAATCAATGACGTAACTACTGTTCCGGTATTGAAACCATTACTTTCAATGGATAAGACAGAAATCATTAAGATTGCTGAAAGAATTGATACTTACGACTTATCAATTATGCCATTTGAAGACTGTTGTACAGTCTTTACTCCTCCTGCACCAAAGACTAAGCCTGATTTAGAAAAGACTAGAGCATGTGAAAAGTTAATTGATGTTGAAGGATTAATGCAACGTTCATTAGACAAAGTTAAGATTATCGACATTAAACCAGGGGAAGAATTCTTGAATGCTCAAGAAGATGTTTTCGCTGAATTACTATAATCTATCAAAAGAGATCATCTTTATTGATGGTCTCTTTTCTTTTTGCTTGCAAAT
>ERZ794949.584-NODE-584-length-11162-cov-2.876564_pt1 | contig 11162 bp, 12 predicted proteins | sample MGYA00511363_ERZ794949 | MGnify/ENA primary metagenome ERZ794949 (study PRJEB30137, sample SAMN04331402) | food metagenome | isolation source: T1 must sample point D1 replicate B | place: Australia: South Australia ... | reverse complement strand
ACGCTGCCCTTTGATCCTGCTCGAGCGTCGCCTACTGCTCACTCGCTCTCGAAGGCGCCGAGCGCGCAGCTCGGGCTCAGGGCGGCGCACATCTACGGGCTCGACCGGCGCGACTGGGCGGAGCGGAACTCGGCGGGGCGGTTCTAGCAGGTGCGTCTCGCTTTTTTTCTTGCATCCGCCTCTACACGTTCGTGAGACTGATGTACTGGTCGACTCGCAGTCCTGCAGAGCGAGCTCGCCGTCCGTCTTCCTCCCTCCCTCCCCGTCCTCGACCTCCTCCCTCTCGGGTCGTTCTCATTCTTGCCCTACTCGACCCTGCACTGCACTACTCATTCACTTTCGAGCAGTCGACGAGAGCACGCCTATCGAGAGTTGTAGCTTGTACGAGCGAGAGCGTGCGCAAGGTGAGAGGAGGCTCGTGCGCGCGTGCCCAACTTGAGAAGGTCAGCTTGAGCGATTTCGCCGGCGTTGTTCACGCTTTTGCTCTCGCTCTCGCTCGCACGTCTTCACAGGCACTGTAGCTTCTCGGTGAAGCTGCATGATGCCGCAGCAGGGACGAGATACCGCTTGAGCAGGCACTGGCGAGCGAACGCTGCTGACGTGGCTCTCGGGGACCGTGCAGCCGAGGCGCTCGCTGGAACAGCTGTGGAAGGGCGTTGCGCTCTCACCTTCGCGCTCGTCCGGCTTTGCGTGGAGGACTGCTCGGGCATGGAGAAGCCGAGCCGCGAAGCTTCTTGCTCGCGCTCGCTCTCCTCCTCGGCGTCAAGGCGAGCGCTCGCTGTTCCCGCCAAGCCTCGCAGCATGGTCGCGAACTCGTGTATGTAAGAGAGGTACGAAGAAGCCGATCGTCCGTTTCAAGCGCAGGGAATCTACATCTGCAAGCTGCTCGTCGCCCTTCCTCCTCGACGTCTCGCCTTCCTCGGGTCCTCGTCCCCGCTCACCAGCGGTTCCAGCGTCGGTAACCTCCTCCTCCTCCGCCCCAGCCACCCGCCGCGCGCCTCTCACGACGTGCCTCGCGCTTCTGCCACCCCTTGATCTCCTCCTTCTTGGCCTTGATCTGCCACTCGAGGCCGAGCGCGTCGACCGCCTCGCCGGACACGACGACGCCGTTGCGCGAGGCGGCGGCGATGACGGCCCGGAGGCCTTCTTGCGAGAAGGTCTTGTTCCACTTGGGCAGCGTCCAGCCACCCTGGAGCCAGTCGTCGAGCTCGTCCTGCTGCTCGCGCCACGAGTCGAGCTCGTCGATGTCGCCGAGCGACGCGTAGACCTGGTCGAGGACGATCGAAGCGAGGTACTGGTGCTTGTCGTCGCCGCCGACGAGCTGGAGAAGATGCGACGCCGAGACGACCGAGCCGAGCCGGAACTCGAGGTGCTTGACCGCGAGACGACGCAGGATCTCGAACGAAGGCTTGTCGCGACACGTGCAGCCGTCACCGAGCACGAGGTTGTCGAGCGACGACAGGTTCTTGACCGCCTTGGGCAGCTTCCAGCTGTGGCCCGTGACCGACGCCGACAGCTGGAGGGTCTTGAGCGTGCCGAGATGTCCGACAGCGTTGAGGAACGGCGCCTCGACGAGCTCCTTGATGGAGTCGCTGATGATGAGGATTTGAAGCTGGGTGCAGCGCTGGATGAAGTCGACCGCGCCCGGGCTCGACTTGCAGTCGATGAGGGTGAGCTTGCGCAGGGCCGCGCACGAGTACTGGACGTCCTCCTCGATCTCGACGAGGTTGTCCTCCTGGACGACGAGGTGGAGGTAGAGCTCCTTGAGGCGCACGAAGTTGCCGAGGCCGCAGAGGAGCGTCGGGTCGTACGGGTCGGGGTTCTGGCCCGCGCTGTCGGCGAGGAGGACGAGGTGCGAGAGGTGCGGCATGAACGATGAATCCGACGCCGCCGCATGCTGCAGGAAAGCCTCGACGAGCTGATGGCCTCCGAGTTCGAGGTAGCGCACGTTCGACAGCGACGCGAGGAGGAGGGTGACGAGGCCGGGGTCGACGGCGAGGGCGAGGGAGTGGACCCGGCTGTGGACGACCTTGAGCGACTCGCACATGGCGCCGATCGACGAGCGGATCTGGAGGCTCTGGCAGTAGCTCGAGAGCATGACCGAGCCGACGACCTTGACGCGGCGGAACCTCGAGCGGTTGTGCTCGTCGTGGTAGGCGAGGAGCGCTCGGCAGATCGGCGCGCGAGGCGGCGCTGTGGCGTAGACGTCCTTGAAGATGAAGTCGAGGAGCTCGACGGGGAGCCTGAGGAGCTTGGAGTGCTGCAGCGACCGCCGAGACGGCTTGACGAGCTGCTGAAGGGAGAGCGTCAGCGCCAGATGCAGGGCGGCGGGAGGAGTGCGGTGAGTGGGAGGACGGACCTGAGCACTGATAGAAGCCTCTGAAGCCATGATCGAGGTCGTCCGAGCGAGATGTGAAGAGCGAGTGAGGCGGAGGAGCGAGAGAGGTGACGAGGCGAGGCGACGAGCGAAAGCCGGCGGGCGAGCCTCACCCGGCGGCGCTCTCGCTGGCGGAGCTGGCGGATTGAAGCCTCTCGAGTCCACTGCAGGTGTCACTGAAGCAGCCCGGCGCGCAGGAGCAGGAGAAACCGCTGCGGGGGCGAGAGCACCGCTGCTCCTCTTCTGCGCGCTCGCAGCCCAGCAGAAATCGCTGCGTGCACCTGCTAGGCCTTCATAAGGTAACAGCGAGGCCTGCCGCTCCACCACGCCACCTTCTGCCGAGTCGATGTGAGCGGCGCGCCGACGAGCTGGCCAACTCGCCGACCTCGTTCGTCATCCCACCACCCTCAGCTCCCCGCCGGCTCAAGATGCCGCCCAGGCTGTCCAAGCGCCAGCAGCGCGAGCAAGACGAGCTTGCCGACCTCGAACGCGCCAACACCGCCGTCTCGGCCCTCCCGACAGCCGACGAGGTCGAGTCGAGCGATGAAGACCAACTCGCCGTCAAGCAGCCGGCAAAGGGCGGTTTCGGTGCTGTGCGTCCATCCCTGTCAGCTCCCACTGCATCGCGAGCTGACTCTTGCCCCGCAACAGCTCGATCTCGGAGACGACCTCGAGGACGACGACCCGGACGACGACGACGAGGTGCTCGCGACGCCTATCAAGGTGCGTCCAAGCCTCTCCTCTCCCCGAGCACTCGAGAGAGCTCGCTGACGATACTCCCGCAGGCCAAGAAGAGCAACAAGAAGAAGAAGAAGAAGAAGGCCGCCGCCGCGACCGACTCTCCCGCCGACACACCCTCTTCCCCTCCTCCTCCCCCTCCCGCACAAGCCGACACGCCCTCGCAGCCGAGCAAGAGCTCGAAGAAGAAGAAGAAGTCGGCGGGCAAGGGCGAGGTGGTCACCGCGGCACCGGCCGACGACGGCATGGACGAGATCGACCGGGCCCTCGCAGAGTTGGCCGTCAAGGGCGGCGAGGCCGGTGCGACGGCGACGGCGGGACCGCAGAAGCGTCTCGACCCGAAGTGGGTGGCGGTCAAGGAGGTGCGTCCCCTTCGCCGGTCCTCCTCTCGCAGCGGCGCGAGCTGACAAACCCCCCTTTCCGCAGGCGTACACCTTCGACCCCAAGTTCCTCGACTCGGATGCAGAGCTGCGGCGCATGTTCGGCAGCAAGGTCGTGCGTCCTCCTCTCCCTCCTTCTCTCGTGCTCAGCGACGGCTGCTGACGCTCTCGCCCTTGCAGATCGGCAGTGCGCCGCAGGCACCGCGCTCGCACCTCCACGCCCGCTTCGCCAACAACCCGCATCACGCCTCGTCCGTCCGTCGCGCACCCTCTTACCTTGCGACCCCCGAGCCGGGCTGGCCCTCGCCGTCGGGCGTCCTCGCCCTCTCGCGATATGACGGCCCCGAGGCGCACGACGACGACGGCGGCGAGTGGCACACGTTTGCGCACCCGCCGAGCTACAAGCAGGCGCAGCTCATGTTCCTCGAGGTGCTCCAGCAGGCGGACGGCAACCGCCTGTATGACGTCCTCGCCGCGCTGCCGTACCACGTCGACACGCACATGCAGCTCTCGGAGATGATGGCTCAGCAAGGCGATCTCGGTGCGCCCTTGCTCTCACTCTCGCTCCCTCGCTCCCTCCTATCTTAAAGCTGACGCTCTTCCTCCTTGCGCGCAGGAGCATCCTCGACCCACCTCACCCGCGCCCTCTACGCCCTCTCCGCCCCTCTCCCGCCGACGTTCACCTCGGGCTCGTTCCGCCTGCCGTACAGCCAGGTCGAGAACCGCGCCCTGTACCTCGGCATCGCGCGCAAGGTCGCCCTCATGGTCAAGCGCGGCACCTGGCGCACCGGCTTCGAGTGGGCCAAGATCGGCCTCGGCATGGGCGGCGCAGAAGACCCGGTTGGCATGCTGTGCTGGTGCGTCCTCTTCTTCTCTTCCCTCCCTACTGCCTTCTTGACACCTTGAGACATCCTTCTGACTCGCCGCGCCGACGCAGGATCGACTTCCTCGCGCCCAAAGCGGGCCAGAACGACTGGTTCTTCAAGTCGGTCGACGCGCTCGACGCCGCCTACCCGCAGATGCTCGTGCACAGCTACCCGGGCCTCGCCTTCGCCAAGGCGCTGTGCATCCGCAACCAGGAGGAGGAGCGCAAGGAGGTGCGTCCGCATTTTCCCTGCCCGTCGTCGACCGCGCCGATCCTGACTCGCCGGACCCGCCGTGCAGGACGACACCAAGAGCTCGGCCGCGCTCAAGAGCGCCATCCTGCGCTTCCCGATGGTCGCAACCCTTCTCTCCAACACGAGCGCCTTCGACCTGCCACCCTCGCTCGTCACGCACCGCCGCGCCCAGCTCGACGGCGCTTTCACGTGCGTCCCTCGCCTCCCTCGCCTCTCGCCGTGCCTCCTCGAGCCGCACACTGACTCGCCGTTCTTCTTCGCGCGCAGCAAGAGCCCGTCCTATGCCCTGTCGCTCCTGTCCGAGCTGTACGTCGCACGGTCGTCGCCGCTGTGGAAGGACCCGGCGTCGACAGCCTGGCTGCGCAAGGTCGTCGCGCAGGCGGCGCCGCAGCTCAACGACAAGTCGCTCGAGGACGTGCGCATCGGCGAGAAGCTGTTCGACGAGGGCCCGTTCCCGCAGGGGTTCGCGCCCGCCGGGCTCATCCGCGCCGCCTTCATCTCGGGTGCGTGCTCTCTATCTCTCTCTCTCTTCCTCTCCTCGGCTCCGACTATGCAGCGAACAGCTACTGACATCTTCTCCTCGCCGCGCGCGCAGAGATCGCCTCGGTCAAGCCGTATCTCCCTCCCTCGACCCGCTCGGGCACGACCTACTCGTTCGACCCTCTCCCGCCGACCACCTCGCACGCGACCTTCTACAACGACGCCTACTTCGCCGACTTGTACGCCGCATCGTCTTCGGCTCGTCGCCGACGAGGCGCAGCTGCACGAGGCGGCCAGCCGGGTCAGCAGGGCGGCGCAGGCGGGGAGGCCCTCGCGGCGATGCGCGACGGCCTCATGCGCATGCTCGGCATGGGCGCCGACGGCCCGCAGGTCGAGCTCAACGACGAGCTGCGCGCCGAGCTGCTCGAGGAGCTCGCGATGCTCAATGGCGGCGGCGGCGGGATGCCGGGCGGGTTCGAGGGAGACGAGGACGACGAGGAGGGCGAGGAGGGCGAAGAGTGGGAGGACGACGAGGAGCAGGAGGCGCAGGCAGCGAACGTCGTGCAGCGGCTTGCGGCCATGTTCGGCATGGGCGGCGGGAACCGTCCGGCCGAGCAGCCGGCGCCCGAGCAGGAGGAGGAGCACTGAGTCTGCAACGTGCTCTCGTGCTGCTCTCGCTCGTTCCTGATCCTCGAGAGGTCGTCATGAGTTTCACGTCAACATAGTGAGAGAGCGAGAGGGATAGAGCTCGGCAACAAGGACAGGGAGGAGAAAGTCTACCGCACGACGACCGCGACCCACTGATCCAGCTCTTCGACCGACCGCCGCTCGTCCGCCCAGCTCGCCCCGAAGATCGACGCAGCGAGGCTCCTCCTCCTGTACGCCCTGCCATCACGCCCGCGCTCGTCGTGCCCGTCCTGCTCGAGCCCGTCCGCCGCGCCCGCTCGAGCTCCCCAGCTCATCCGTCGCCCGAGCTTGCTCAACCCGCGCCGCACCGACGCCAAACTGCCCGAGCGCGAGAGCCCGCCTCGAGGTGCGTCCGACGCGGCGAGGCCGGCGAGCTCGTCGAGCCGAGGCGCCGAAGAGCGCGGCGGGGGTCCGTGCGCCCCGACGACGGATCGCAGCGCCGGCGCCTGCGTCGACGCCGGCGCTTTGCCGAGCCAGCTCCACCTGCGTCCCTGCGCCTCGCTCCCCCTCCCAGCTCCCGCTCGGCCCTTCGCGCCGCCCGTCCCCCTCCCCCTCGGCTCCTCCGCCCGGCTCTCGACCGCGCCCCACACGTCGCCGCACCGTCCCGAGCCTCGTCCAGCGCGCACGAACGCACTCGGGCGCACGACGTCGGTCCACGAGACGCGGTAGGGCCGCTCGCGCGGCGAGTCGGGTGCGGGGAGGTGCGAGAGGTCGTAGGTGAGGAGGGTCGAGGAGGAGGGGTGGTGCCGGGGCGAGGGGGCGGCGTAGGAGGGGCGAGGGGTGTGATACGAGTGCTGAGGGTGGATGAGGGACGAGAAGGGCGCGGGCGACGCGCTCGAGCGCCGCAGGGCCGAGCCGTCGGCGAGCCTGGGCATCGACACGGGCCGGACGTGCCGAAGCGGCTCGAGCGCACCCTCGTCGGCCGACGACGCACGCCATGCTGCGCGCTCGGCCGGGTGCGCGCGCAGCAGGTCGGCGACGAGCGCCTCGGCGGGCGGGAACGCGAGCGCGTCGTCCTCGTCGCCGTCCTCCTCGCGCGCGAAGATGCGCGTGAGCGAGCGGCGCAGGCGCGGTCGGCGCGTGTATGTGTCGTAGTGCGCCGCGTCGGGGTACAGTGAGGGTGTGTACGAGCTCGAGGGGCCGGGCCCGAGGAGGAGGAGGGACGGCGGGTCGGCGAAACCGGGAGAGGGGGGACGGCTCGAGTGCGCCGACGAGGAGCGGGTGCGCTCGCGCGAGCGGCTCAGAGTGCCAGACGACCGGCGCGACGATGTGACGGACTGAAAGACCTCGTCGTCGCCGCCGTCTGGCGCGCTCGAGCTGCCGAGCCCGCTCGCAACGACGAGAAGGCTGCGGCTGCGCGCGCTCGTCGACGCTCGCGGCGGCGGCGTCGGGCACGTCTCGACGAGCTCGACGAACCGGCCTGCCGGCCGCGGCGGCGTCGAGGTTGCGGCGAAGGTCGAGACGCCGACGCGCTCAGGCCGCTCGAGGTCGGCCGACTCGTCGTGCGGGTCGCAGCGCTCGCTCCACGGCGACGAAGAAGTCGGTACCGACGTGTCGGGCGTCGTGACGGTGCTTGCACCATCCTCGCTCGAGCGCTCGGACGCGCGCTCGTCGTCTTCGAAAGTGGACGACGACCTCGCGCTCGAGATGTCGACCTCGTCGCCGCCCGGCTCGTTGTCGCGGCTCGAGCCGGCGCAGTCGGCCTCCAGGGGCTGACCGAAGCGAGAGGCGACGGCGGGCGAGGACGAAGCGGCGAACGACTGCTCGGCGAGAGCTTCGCCGACCGGGTCGTCGAGGATCGGGGTGCACTCCTTCCACTGGCGCGACTCGATCGAGGTGCGGAAGGGGCGAGGCGGCGCCAGCTCGTCGTCGTCGTCGTCGCTGTCGAATTTGCTGTCGAGCGGGCCGTCGGCGTCGAGGTTGGGCGTGAACGGCGGCGAGTCGGTGAGCGGGAGGTCGACGAGCGGCGCCCCGGAGGCTGGTGCGGGCCCGCTTTTGCTATCGATGGTCGCAGAAGTCGGCGTACGCGCCGTTGAGAGGTTGCTGATGTCGGATAAGGGCTGCAGAAGGGGGTCTGGGTCAGCGTGCGGGTCAATTGAGCGAGAGGGAGCGGGAGGGAGTGAGCGCACGCGTGATGCCGAGCGCCGCAGGGTTCTTGACATGGTGGTTGGTCGTGAAGTGGTCGTGAGAGGTCGTGGAAGGTCGTAGAGGTCGTCAGGCAGCCGTGTTGGCCGGCGAGGAGGATGTCGAGCCGGAGGAGGTGCGTCCTGCGGGGCGAGGAGCGGGCGTCAGCGGCTGGGTCCTGCAGGAGGCGATGACGGTAGGCTGAACGGGGCTGTGCGCACCTTGAAGATGCAGGCTGGACTGGTGCGAGGGCTTGAGGAGAGCGAGCTTGTTGTCGGTCAACCTTGAGGCGGCGGCGCGGGCGAGGACGACGAGGCGACACGACGGCTCGGGTGGTGGACGGTCGGTTGAGTGAGCTCGAGCAGGTTCGACTGGTGGCTGTGGCTGCACAGCAAGTGTGCCCAGCCGAGGCAGGCCGGTGGTGGTGGCTCGAGACGAGATGAAGCTCCTCGCTTGGGCTCGCTCCTCTGCTCGTCTCGCTCACCAGCCGGGCCACCGTGCGAGTCTAGCCGCCGCTCTATCCACCATCGCAGCCACTGCAGGTCGAGCAGACCCTCGAACACCTCCTTCAGACCCTCCTCGAACTCGGCATCTGTCCGTCCAGCTTTCCCTCCAGTCCCTGCCCCTGGTCATCCTCGCTGACCTCGCCTCCCCGCACCCTCGTCAGGCGCGAGCGACGTCCAGGAAACCGCACTCGAGAGCTCGCCCCACGGCGTAGCGAGCGGCACTCCAGGTGGTCTCGTCGGCAGAAAGACGTGCGTCCCCTCTCTCCCTCCCCTCCCCCTGCAGCCGTCCTCGTCCTGACAACCGCCTCCTTCTCTCGCCAACCGCAGGCAGCAGACGATCGAGCAGCTCGCTCGCCTTCACTCGCTCAAGGACACGGTCGCCGACCTCGAGGCCAAGCTCGTCGACTACGTGTTCAACTGCACGCTGCGCCGAGGCTCCCGACGTTCGACGACCCAGTCCAGCCTCTTCACGCTGTCGACGGCTCGCGACCCGTTCCAGTCCTCGCCGTCGCTCACGGGCATCAACGAGGAGGCGTTCGCCGACGGCGAGGTCGAGAAGGTCGAGGGCGGCGCCATCCCGCACGACGACCGCACGCTTCCTCTCGTCCACTCGGCCCACGTCGGCCTCGCCATAGCCCTCGACTTCACCTTCTGCGCCCTCCTCATCCGCATCGTCCTCTCCGAGTTCCTGCTTATCGGCAAGAACGCCACCATGCAGCTGTGCATTCTTGCAGCTCTCCCTTTCCTCGTGCGTCGTTTTCGCCTCTGTTGTGCTCTCTCGCTCGGCTGCATCTGAAGCTAACGGGTCCCTTTCTCTGCAGTTCTTCGTCGCGTGAGCTACTTGCCGGTTTTTGCGTCTCGGCTTCTCGTCGTTGCGCAGCTTGCTGACGCTCTCGGCGCACAGGCTCTTCTTCGCAGAGTCTCTCATCGGCGTCAGTGCGTCGCTTTCCTGTCTCTGTTGAGCTGAATTCGGGACCTCCCGGCTGACCTTGTCGACCCGCAAATGCAGTCCTTCAGCTTTTCGCCCCGATCGGTCAGATGGGCCGCAACTCGCTCCACTACTCGGCCGTCCCCCCGCCTCGTCGCTACGTCGGCCAGCTGCCGCACATGACGATCATGATGCCTGTCTGTGCGTCGCAGCTCGCTCGAACGGGACCTTCCCAAGTTGGAGCATCTCGCTGACCTTCTCCCTCTCCTCTCTTCCTCGCTCTCCCTCCCTCGCGCGCAGACAAGGAGTCGCTCGAGGAAGTCCTCGCGCCGACGATCGAGTCGGTCTCGCAGGCGATTCGCACCTACGAGCTCCAGGGCGGCACAGCCTCGATCATCGTCTGCGAGGACGGCATGCAGCTCGTCGGCGCCGACGAGGTCGAACGGCGCAAGGACTACTACGACAAGTGGAACTGCGGCTGGGTCGCTCGTCCCAAGGAGAACCGCGCCGGTCGTTTCAAGAAGTCGTCCAACCTGAACGTTACGCACGCCCTCTCGCTCCGCGTCGAGCACCTCATGGACGAGCGCCGCCCGGCCGACGTCGACAGCCTCGCAGCCTGGTCCCTCGCCGACGAGGACCGCCTGTACGAGTCGGCCTTTGCCGAGGCGCTCAAGGAGAAGGACGACATCGTCTGGGGTGCCGGCAACATCAGGATTGGCGAGCTCATCCTCCTGTGCGTCCTCTTCTCCCTCGCTCTCCTCTTGCGCTCGACGCAGGCTCGTACTCGCTGCTGAGAGCACACGCTGACACGTCTCTCGCGCTGCGCAGGATCGACTCGGACACGCGCGTGCCTCGCGACTGCCTCCTCGACGCGGCGTGCGAGATGCAGGCGTCGCCCGAGGTCGCCGTCCTGCAGCACTGCTCGGGCACCTTCCTCGCGGGAGCTGGGTACTTTGAGAACTAGTGCGTCCGATGGTCTCGAGCCTGTTCAAGCAACAGGCTGGTGCTGACGCTTTGACCTCCGCGCGCGCAGCATCTCGTTCTTCACGAAGGTGGTCAACTTCAGCATCAGCTGGGGAGTCGCCAACGGCGCCACGAGCCCGTTCATGGGCCACAACGCTTTCCTGCGGTGGAGCGCGCTGCAGCACCAGGCGCAGGCCAACCCCGAGGGCAAGATCTGGAGCGAGGAGCACGTCTCGGAGGACTTTGTCATGACGCTCAACCTGTGCGTCCTCTCGCCCTTCCTCGTCGTCTTCCTCGTCGACGTCTCGCTGACGTCCCGCTCGCTCGCAGCGTCCGGGCCGGCTACATCACGCGCTGGGCGACCTACTCGAAGCTCGAGTTCGAGGAGGGCGTCTCGCTCAGCTGCGACGACGAGCTCAACCGGTGGCAGAAGTACGCCTTTGGCTGCTCCGAGATGGTCTGGCAGCCATTCAGGTACTGGTTCACGCGCGGGCCGATCTCGAGGCTCTTCATCGGCTTCGTCGGCGGCAAGTCGCCGCTGCCGTGCAAGATCAGCTCGATCTCGTGAGTCCTCCTCGTCCACGCCCTTCTCATCGGCCTCTCTCCTGCACTGTCGGGCTATGCTGACCTGTCCTGAACCGCGCCCGCAGCTACATCGCGAGCTACTGGGCGCTCGCCATCGCCCCGCCGATGGTCGTCGCCTTCTACTTCCTCGAGGGCGAGTTCATCTGGGACCTCTCGGGCGCGTTCCGCCCGGCCTTTTCGACGCTCCTCTCGATCATGGTCGTCTTCGTGCGTCGCTCGTCCCCTGCCTCCCCCTCCCCCCTCTCGCTCTCGCACTCGAGCGGACCTTCCTGACCC
>ERZ794949.583-NODE-583-length-11169-cov-3.439356_pt1 | contig 11169 bp, 8 predicted proteins | sample MGYA00511363_ERZ794949 | MGnify/ENA primary metagenome ERZ794949 (study PRJEB30137, sample SAMN04331402) | food metagenome | isolation source: T1 must sample point D1 replicate B | place: Australia: South Australia ... | reverse complement strand
GTGAATTCTGGGGTGAAAACTTCGTCCATGAACTAAGTCATTTAGAAAACAAAATACAAGATTGATTTTTTTCTTTTTACTTGCCATTAATGTCATTTCTAAACATATATATTACATCTATGTTATAACAATAAAAAAATGTAGATAAGTAATAAATAATTTAATGATCACGAATATATACAAGAAAACTTTAGAGAAGTTGACTTTCCTATGTTAATTTTTTTTTCATTTACTTACCAGTAAAAACGGTTCTCATTGCAGTGAAGAAGTTTTCTTTACTGTTACCGGTTATTTCATCATAAAGCTTTTGATAGTATTGTGGGTTTCCTTCCGGTTTGTACAGCTTGTCTGTCACATCATACATCTTTTTATATGAGTTGCTTTTCAAGCTATCCAAGGCACTAAGCTGCTGAGTTAGTAATGTTTCATTCCAGTTTTCCTGAGGAACTGCTTGTGCAAACTTCTTCAGAACAGACTTTTGCAAACCAAGAGGGGACTTGGTTCTTGTTAACATGTCCTTAATATCTGTTAATGATAATCCGTCATTCTTTTTTGTATCTTCAGTTTTCAAATCTGGGTTGGCTACTTTAGCAAATCTTTGCAGTTGTATGCTTTTGAAATCAGCATAATGCTGAATTCTATCCTCAGGTAGTTCCTTTATAAAGTTAACTATTCTAGTGGCTATAGCTCTTGTGTTTTTATTAGACATTTTGATATAACTCAGGCGTTTCAAAGTTCTGGTCTGTACCTATTCTCAACGATACAGCTATCAATAATCAATGAAATTTAATAACTATATTATCATAAGTCGGCTTACCAATCATGAATGAGGAGAAAAAAAGAAAAAAAGAAAAAGAAAAATTTTCTGCTTAAAGTCCGACTTACCAAAAAATACAAGATCTCAAATGAAGCTAGTTAACAAATCTGACAGTTAGATTACTAATAAGTTATATAAACCGTTTATATACACACTATTTATTCTTCTTCAGAAGCAGCAGTGACGGTCTTCAATTCTTTAGTAGCTTCAGCCCAAGTGACACCTTCGTAAACAATTTGCTTGATGGTCTTCAAGATTTGCTCAACAGTACCTCTGACTTGGACAGTGGAGTCTCTTTCTCTTAAAGTGATGGTACCATCCTCAACAGTTTGGAAATCAATGGTGACACCGAATGGAGTACCCAATTCATCGTTTCTGGAGTATCTCTTACCAATGGAGACACCGGAATCATCGATCTTGAATGGGATTTGTTCCTTTCTTAAGCTTCTGGCAATGTCACTACAGATGGAGGTTAATTCCTTCTTGTTTTGTAATGGAACCAAAAGAACCTTGGATGGAGCAACATGTGGTGGGAAGGACATGACAGTTCTGGCTGTGTCTTCCTTTCTAGCCCAGAAACTGTGTTCCAAAACGGCGTATATGATTCTACCAATACCGAATGATGGTTCAATGACAGAAGGAATGAATTCTCTAACGTGGGTAATGTTCTTGACAAATTCAATCTTCAAGAACTTGTCGTCCAATTCAATATCTTCATCGTTGGCGACACCTTCGACCTTGAATGTAATCTTACCGTTGGTCTTTAACTCTTCAGCCTTGGCCTTTAATTCTTCTTGAGATAAGGAGTTCAAGTATGATTCAACCTTTGGAGCATCCTTTCTGAACTTAGGACCAAATAGCTTCTTGGTTAGGGTCATTTCCCATTCTTCAACTTCCTTTGGTTCATCCAACTTTTGTCTAACAACCATCTTTTCACCAGTCTTCTTGGAGTGAACAGTCAAGTCATAAGCACTTCTATCAGCACAACCAACACATTCAATCCAACCGTAGGAAGTTTGCAATTCAGCATCCCAACAGTCAGCAGCATAATGGGCCATTTCATTGGACATGTGTTGTCTGAATCTCAACTTGCTTGGATCAACACCAATCTTGATCAAGAATAAGTAGATTCTGGCAATGAAGTAACCTAAGGTTTCGTTGTCAACCATCTTAGTGGCAACAGCTTCACCAATGGTCTTTTCAATAGGAACAGTGGATCCAGATTGTTGAACTTCCTTTGGTAAGAACTTCAACTTCAAATCAGCAACCTCAGTGAATCTTGGGTGAGACTTGTCTTCTGGATCAACAAAGTGTTCGATTTCAGCCATCAAGAACTCTCTGACTCTTAACAAACCAGATCTTGGGGAAATTTCGTTTCTGAAGGACTTACCAATGGAGGCAGAGGCAAATGGGATTTTACCGTTGTTGAAATCTAACAACTTGTTGAAGTTCAAGAATTGACCTTGAGCAGTTTCTGGTCTCAAGTAACCCTTTAATTGACCAGATGGACCAATGGCAGTTTCGAACATTAAGTTGAAGGCTCTTGGTGGTTCTAAGTCACCTTGGGTACCTGGGTTCTTGATGTCGTATTTGACCATCAATTCACCTAATTCTTCACCTGAGTAACCATCAATTTTAGCCAAGACATGTTCGTATTCTTGAACAACATCGTCTTCTAACTTAACAGATTGGATTTCTTTAACTTTTTTCTTTCTCTTCTTCTTTTCGGCATCTTCAGCAGCTTGTTCATCAGCATTGGTCAACAAACCTCTGGCAACTTGGTCACCCTTCAATCTGCTTTCCAAAACTTCCTCAACCAAGTGATCAGCTCTGAAGATTTCACCGGTCTTTGGATCCTTACACATCCAATCACTGAACTTGTCAACGTGACCGGAAGTTTTCAAGACTTCATAAGGAGTCAACATGGTACAGTCAACCTCCAACATGTCTTCTTCCAAGATGAAGTGCTTTCTCCATTGGTCAATGACATTGGCTTGGAAGGCACAACCGGCTGGACCGTAGTCAAACAAACCAGCAACAGATCCATAGGCTTCAAATGCTGGGGCATAGAAGAATCTGGACTTCAAAGTAGATTCCAAAGACTCTCTGCTGAAAGGAACTTCTTTTTTAGCTTTTTCTAAGTCAAACATGGTGGTATTTGTAGAGGAGTAATATAATCTAGGGTTTATTAGCAAAATACGTTTTGGATTGCTAAATTTTAATTTTGAAACTAAGGAATAAATTTTCGGTTACAAATAAAACTTAGAAAGTTATATTAATTCTCTATTTTTAAAGATCTTGGTCTTGATTGAGTAGTATATATTATTTGAAAAAAAAATCGATGAATCATCAGGGCACTATCACGGTTTGTCAGAGAAAAAACATTCACCAAAAAGAAAAATTTTATAGCATGTCTGCTTTGGGAAAAAGCCAGTTTCTTGGCGGGTAACAATAATCTAAAGTCCGAATTAAATTTTACTACATAAAGCTATGTTTGAGAGTAAGTGTGTGGAGATCTACACGACACTCTTCCTCTTCTACAAGATTTATAAACAACCTCAACTATATCTATAAGCTCCTGCTTGTCATTGATGACAAAGTTCAATTTATTATTATCACCTGTGTCAAAGTCAACCATTATGTGTTTGTTTTGCCAAAAAAACATTATTGCAAAGTCATCATCATCACCAAAGTCATAGATGTCATTATAGTCATCAACCTTGTCTATATCTACAAAATACATTGCTGCCATGTTGATTAACTTAAATTGTAGTGATTTCAACATGTCATCCATCAGCTTACATGTTAGTCTAGAAGGCCTACCAAACCTAACAATTGCAAGTCGACTGTCATCATATAATATTGCTTGATCAATGTGCCATCCTGATTTTAGTTCAGGTATACCATTCAACAGAGGCTTCTTTTCATTTTTCTGCACATGGGCATTAGGCTTTGAAGTCATTCTTTCAGGTTATACTGGTTTGTAGGTATTAAATTTAGCTAACGATCTTTTACTCTACTGTGTAAAGAGAAAAAAAATATCAAATGTTCAAAACTGTGAGAGAACTGAAATATGTTATGAGCGGGATTACCAAATCTAAAATATTATCATTTTTTGGAAAAAAAAGTCTTACGAAAACTAGCAAATACTTTGGAGACTTTTACCATTAACTTAGCAAACAGCAAGGCTCGATGAAACAATTTCAACAAAAAAGAATTGATCTGAAAATCCTAATAAATCAAAACATAAAGGTTGATGAATGGCTTTAATATATAATATGCAAAAATGACTTTTTCATTCACATATCCAGGCGACTACTGTTTATATTTACATGTGGGCATATATGCATCTATTATCTCTTACGCTTCGTGTCTTTTGTTGGATCAGGCAGAACATAAGCTTCTTGTGTTTCCTTGGTTTCACCAGTAACATCTGTGGTTCCCAATAAATCTAAGAAGTCATCCATATTATCGTAATCAAAGTCACCTTCGGCATCAGCAGCTTCAACTTGAGCATTATCTGCGGCATCGGCGCTTGCAACCTTGAATTTCTCTTTGAATTTATCAACTGAAGATGAGGTGACCTTCTTTTGAGCAAGATCTGGTCTATAAGGATTATAAATAACATTGGATCTGATATCTTGCAGAGAAACAATTTTCTTTCTTGGGTATTGTGAATATCTTTTAATGACAGATCCATCTGTAAGAGCAATGTGCTGTTCAAACAAGTAGTAAAGAGTGGCTGGTTTTTCATATGCAGGAAGATGCTTGCCTTCATCAGGTAGGATTATTTTGGTGGCTCCGGACATGGCATCCTTCTTGGCCAGGTAAGCTTCGAATGATCCGTCTGCTGCGGCATAGGATCTTTTCAAAACAGGTAAAACTGTTGCTCTGATATTTGACAGCATTGTTATTAATGATGATATCTAGGTTATGATGTATATTACTTTTATCTAAACATGTTTCAAATAAAAAGTGAAATGTTCAGAAAAAAAAAATTAATGAAAATTTTTTCTCCTAAGAAAGTACGGATTTGTGCGTCGTGGGAAAATTTGGTAGACCTTTTGCTTGGTTTCTGTTTATTCGCTACACAATTACCAAAATTGAAGTTTAAAAAAGTTTATATGACTTAGACATCAACGAATATATATTAACTATTTGAATATTAATAGTTTATGTATTGCAGAAATGAAGGGACATCCTCAACAATAGCCTTGTCTATACCCCATTTCTGCAAGAACTTTGGTAAGTTACCACCAGCATCACTTGTTGTGGCCATGCACCATTCCAGTCTTTGTTCATCTGAATTATACTTTAGCATCTCCACAGAAACATAGTAGCACTTGATTTTCTCACTACCATCTGGCTTACTTCTAAGAGTTATCACATACGAGATCTCACTGTTATCCATTTTGACAGGTTTGGCAATGTATACCCATTGGTAGAACTTTCTCATACTTAGTATAGAGGGCTTTAGTTTGTAAGTGTTTTTGAATTGAATGACAGCATTATTTGATCTAACCTCTTTCTTTAATACTTCTGTGTTTACAATTGTATGGATGTATTTTTGTTCTTGCAATACTCTGTAGTCTGCACCTTCATCCGTTATCATGTACTCGTTTCCTTTGTATTCGTATCCGTTTAAATTTAATACAAATTTTTCTCTAAACGTTTTTTCATCAACATTGTCAATGCTTGTAGATCTCATGCACCAATAATCTACGCTGTTGTACCTTGAATAAGTATCTGTACGTAATGTCTTGTAATTGTTTTTGAATGTTTTAGAATGAGACCAGCTTTTGATATTTAAAAATTCTTGAACTTCCTCTAAAGGGATATTTGATGGAAGAGAATCAATGTCATTAAAAATATTGTTTGACGTCAAAAGACTGCACAGATTTGTTTTGCTCATTGGAACTTACAAGGATAGATGGTTTTGTAGTTCTCGTTTGGTGAGGCATTGATGGCTGATAAACCCTTAAAAATAAGATCATTAAAGTTTAATTTTTAAATCCGATTTCTAACTCTATTTTTTTTTGTGAAGAAAATAAAAAGCCAGCAAACGCGTAAGGAATCTCTCCAATAAATAAATAAACAAATCAATGACCTTCAAATATGATTATACTATTTACAAGTGATAGACTACATCTTCAAACCAAAAACTCTAAATAAAAATGTCTAGAAAGTACCCGAATGCGGAAACTTTCTTTATCAGGAATAAAAGATATGCAGAAGTAAAGACCCATAGCTTACAAGACTCGCCTACAGTAACCAGTATAGAATTCCCACTACAATTCAATCCCAAGCACAATGAAAGGACAAACATAGAGAAACTGATATACAAATGTGGTGGCAACCAAGTGGTAAGCCAGTATATAGATGACCTGGAAGAAAAGCAAAAAATTGAAGAGTTTCAACTTGAAAAGAAAAGACTCCTGGCCAAGAAAAAAGTGGATACTGACTCAAAGAATGTTTTTGAAACCGGCCAGGTAGAGGATGAGGATGAAGAAATTGATGAGGAAGAGGACGAAGAGGAAGACGAGGACATGGATGTTGATGAAGAGGAGGAAGACGATGACTCAAAGCCAAAAGGAGCAAGAAAAAGAAGAAGAAAGGCCAAGGATCTATTGACGAAGCTTCATTTGCAGCCAGGTATAGGGGATGATGCCTTACTGCTGTATCTCAACAAGACTCAAGACAAAATGAATGCCTTTTTTAATGAAAAGCCAATATTGGGAAGACCAAACAGAGATCAGAAGATAGTGCTGAAAATTAAGATTAAAAAAGACACACTTCCTCCAGGTAGCGAGAACATGAGCTTGATTGAAAAACTGTTCACCAAAAATGTTACCTACGAAACAGAGCCAGTGGCTGTTATTGACAGTACAATAAAATTCAGAATCACAAGTGATGCTCAGTTTGCATTGGACCATAACAAAACAGCACAGGACTTCAAGAACAGTATGCTGGATTTGAACTTTGAAGATATCGATTCATTCATCGAGAACTTGAAGGACATGGACAATGAGCCGTGGATGCCAGTTAATACAGAAACAAACTCGTATGAACTGATGCCCCCGATAAAAACATTTATAGCGGAGATGCCATTTGAGTATGAGTTCAAGGGCAACAAACTAGCCAGCAAAATAGCAACATCAACATCAGTTTATGTGCCAACATACCAAGTCCAAGTGTCCAGCTTTGAGAAGATTCCTGACCAACCTTCAGTGGAACTCCAAGAAAAATGGAGGCTTGCCAAGGAAGTCAAAAGATATCCACACTTCTTGAGCATACAAACAGCCTATGATTTTTTCAAAGACTTGGAGGAAATGATTGAGCTGATAAAAGCCAAGTTTGAGGAAAGACCTATATGGCTTAAAAAGCATCTGCAGGGTGTTATTATTGATAAGCCATCGCTCTGTGGGACCACCTTGAAGTATGCATTGCCATTTGTTGCATATAGAATCATGAAGGGTCCGTGGATCCATTCATATTGCAAATACGGAGTTGATCCAACAAGTGATCCAAAATATCACTTATACCAAGTGGAACAGTTCAGAATGACAACTAGTCCAAACACAGAGATTTTCAAGGATTACGAGCCATGTCCCAAGGAATACACAAGCAATGTGCCAGGCGACATCGACAGCAGGTTTTACTTGACAGGAAAGTCAATCCCATGGTACTCCACATACACCATGGAAGTATTAATGACCGAGGAAAACGTGTGTGACATCATCCAGAACTCACAGCTGCTTGAAAAATGTGATCCTGAACACGGATGGTTCAATGAGCTCGACACGTGGAAGCGAAAGAGACTTGTCAAGTACATCCTTGACTGCCTGTACCAGGGCATCACAGAGTTTTCAGAGGACAAAATCAAGATATACAAGAACATGCCGTCAATCAAGCTCTTTGCCCAGGAGTCATCAAACATCGCCAAAAAGAGAGACCTCATGGCACTGAAAAACAGCAGCTATGCCGTTGATGAGAACATCGATGACATCAATGACGATGAGTTTGACGAAAAGCTCATTGGTAACTTGAACCTGGAGGAATGCACCTTTGATGATGTTGTCAACAGAATAATGCTCCAAAACCCAGAGCTTGCTAATGAAACTAAGGAATTTTACTCGGAATTTATAAAAAATTAAAGATCTTTTTTTATTTTTTGAATTTTTTTTTTGAATTTTACTTTTTCAAAATTGGCTTTGCTTTGAACTCTGATGCTAATGTTACTGGTTCCAAGCCTTCATTTTGAGTCTTATATATGTTTGTCGTGTACTTAACAAAGGACACACTCAGTGATTTTTTACGCTGTTTAACACTCTCCTTTTTGGTGAAATTTCTAGTTAGTTTTCTGAATATCGATTCTTTGTTCTTTGACAACTCTAAAATTTTGTTATCACTAGTGGCACTGTCTTGATCATTATAGTTGCTGATAACCAAAGAATCAGCATCACTTGACAACAACTTAGTTAGACTTGTGTCTACCTTTTCATGCTTTCGTTCACCCAAGCTTCCAAAAATCCACCATTTTCTTCCAAAGTTGGATAGCCGGTGTTCACTATTGGTGCTTTCAGATCCTTTCAATGGAGAGTAATAAGATTTTCCCTCTGTAAGTATGTTGTTTTTGCTAAACTTGCTGTTTTTTTGGTACTGTGGCATATACCTTGGAGGAGCTTTTTTTTCCTTCTCTTTTGCATCATGATTTTCACTTTCAAGCTTTCTTATCACCTCTGTTTCAATACCTGCAGCATAGCTACTTTGCAACACATCAAGTTCTTGCTTTTCAAAATCTTTTACTGTGGTATTTACTGATATACCCGTTTCAGCTTCAAATGGGATTGCATGCTTTTTAGTATTGTTCATGTTCTTTAACATCTGAGACCATTTTTGACTTCCTGCTCTTTTTAAGCTTTTAATTTTGTTTTCAAATGTCTTTTCTTGTGGAACAAAAGGTTTCTCTTGAGACAGAAAATCATTTTCTAGAATTTCATTTAAGGAGTTTGTTTTTGCATTTTCTATTTCCAAAGCATGGGATTCAGGATCCAATAACTCATGGAAAGCTATGAAGTCACTGGGAGGAGATAAGTTTGTCTGTGGGTAATGTGAGCTTGATTCCGAAAACCCACTACTTTTGGTAATGTCAAACTCCTCAACAGAGCCTTGAGACGGTACTTTTTTAGCATTAGTAACTGTTAACTCAATATTTTTGTCAACATTTAACAGACTAGATTTGTTCAGTAAGAAATTGGATGTTTTCAGCTTGAAGATGTCTTTCAAACGATCAGTACGTTGTTTTAAACGGTCACGTTTTTGCTGCTTTTTAACATCAATGATAAAATGACTGATACTTTGGAGCTGTAAATCAGTACCATTTATTTCTTTGTTTATATTCTCATATCTTTGCTGTTCTTTTTTCATAAATCTATTTATGTTATTTTCATCATCATCAGCCTCACTTAACTTTTCTAGTTCATCTAAAAATAACCTACTGGTATTATTAGATAAAAAGATTCTGTTGTTTTGTTCAAAACAGATAATTTGTAAAATGATGTGTTTTTGTTGTTTGGGTTTGGCATCATTTCATCGTAGAGATTAGCCGAGTCATTGACAAAATTATTTAAAGGTTTTCTTGATTCTGATTTAACATTTTTATCTTGATTGGGCAATTGAGAACTTGAAAAAAGATTTGAAAATATATTTGAGGTCTTTAGAATGCTTACACTGTTTAAATTTAAGGGAGATGTTTGTGCATTCATAACGTGCAACTGACCATTGAACGTATCCAAGGACAATGATGAGCAACTATGCGATCTTTCATCAGAGTTATCTATGGCTGGATTTATTTTGTTATTGTGCTCCTTGAAAGAAATTGGACCTGAAAATAAAGGAGTGATATTGCTTTTAATATTATTTGGAAGTTCAAAAAGCTTTGACTTTACTACAGGATTTATTTGATTTCTTTTGGATTTAGTGAAAACATCTCTATCATGCACAGACTGGGTCTTTTTTTTATATGGCGTTGAATGCTCAATCCTATCTATAGAAGAATTGCGATGACTTTTGTTTAAGTCTGACAAAGCGGAGCCAGAAGAAGTATCTAGTGTCTTCCACTTGTTGTTGTTTTCAAAAGGTAATTGAACTCTATTTGCAGCAAATAAGTTTTGTTTAATTAATTGGTCGTTGTTGTTTAATTTAGGAATTTCTATTGAAGCCATTATATTATTATTGGTCAGTGCAATCATCTATTTTGAATTTTAACAAAACTAAGAAAAATTTATAATTTTCTTTCTAGTTAGAGATAATAATGTTGTATTTTAAAATGATTACAGTTCATAGAAAAATATACTTTGATGAAAGTAACAAGAAAATAAAAGCTTATAGATCATGTTTTTGAAAGAATAAACTAAAATCATAATCAAAATGCTAATATTACTCAGTCATATTACAAAAACGGTAATATTAGACATAAACAAAAATCTGTTTGTCACCCAGATACATTTTTTTTTTTTTTGAGAAAGCATTTGCAATTGATTAAACAGTTTCCTATTTTGATTAGTCAAGGGTATGCTGCAACATAAATGAAGCCAAGAAGAAAATGGATTTGGTTTTTGTGTAATCATCAGTGTGTTGAAACATTTCATGGTTTTTTTGTTACATTTTTTTTTTTTTTTAAAGATTTAATTACGGTGTATATTTTAGGAAAGTATAAATAAGTATCTTTTCTTTTTTTGAAAGTAAAGAAAAAAAAAAAGAAAAGTTAGTTACTTTTTACCACTTTGGGAAATAAACGTGGTGTCAATACATAAAAAACCATTGTAACCTTTTTTTACTTTTCTTTTTAACCTTTAATAAAAAAAAGTCATGTACGAGATAGTTCTAGTGTTATTTTTTTTTTTCCTCCTTTTGTAGAACTACACTTTAAATTACTTGTGCACTGTTTTCTAAGGGTGTCTTATCTTTTGTGTGGTACAAACACTTTCTATATTCATCACAAAAAGGGAAGGTAGCCTCCTTTCACAAGTGATGCTGTGCTCCGTTTTTGCTAGAGAAAATTTTTCTATTTCAACTTTTCCTTTAAATTAGTGGGTTTTTTTTCTTGGGTGGGTGTCACTTGAAGTTGTCAATATAAAAGAAAATGAATCTTATTCAGTAAAAAAAATTTTTATGTTGAATTCTTTTCTTTTTTTTCATATTTCTCTTTGATTCTTATATTTAAGTATATAAGTTATGTTTCTGATGTTTTAATCCTTTTTTTTATCTTTTCTCATCTTTATTCTATAATATATTTTTAAAGAAAAATGTCGTAAAAGACCAGTCATTAACAATAATTATAACAAAATGGG
>ERZ794949.582-NODE-582-length-11174-cov-135.991276_pt1 | contig 11174 bp, 7 predicted proteins | sample MGYA00511363_ERZ794949 | MGnify/ENA primary metagenome ERZ794949 (study PRJEB30137, sample SAMN04331402) | food metagenome | isolation source: T1 must sample point D1 replicate B | place: Australia: South Australia ... | reverse complement strand
TAAAAATAAAACGGTGCGTTGGCATTTGATCAAAAAAAACACAAAAAACCCCCAAAATAGAACTTTCTGGAAAAAAAAAAGAATGAATTCATTTTTATCTAAACGGGACTAATTAGTTAAACGCTTTTTCCTAATTGGGAAATTTTATATTTTATCTTTTATATATACATCATTTTTTTTTTATAAGTCAACTTCCTCACCTCTGTTTTTCTTAGTTAAACCGTACTTCTTAATTCTTATGGATTGAATGTTAATGAAACCAGTAGTATCAACAGGAGAGAAACCAGTTAATTCATCCATGGAGGATTCAATGGCATTGTACAAGATTTCGGAATCAGAGAATCTTCCAATAACAGTAGACTTACCCTTGTATAGAACCAATCTAACAGTACCGTTGACACTTACTTGAGATGGCTTGATCATACCTCTGATATATTCACATTCTGGAGAGAAATAAGCACCGTTGTATAGTAATCTGGAGTATGCTGGGGTGACAAATTGGTCTCTTATTTGTCTGACTTCCTTGTCCATGGTCAAACCTTCTAGATCAACATGTGCTTGTCTCAAGATTGTTAATGGAGCCTGCTCGTAACATCCTCTGGACTTTAAGTTGATGTATCTGTTTTCAACAATATCGATTCTACCAATACCATGTAATCTACCTAACTTGGAAGCGGTCAAGAAGATGTTCAAATCACCGGTAACAGTTTCAGTGATTTTACCTTCAGCACCATCTAATAAGTCAATCTTGGTTGGTAGACCCTTTTCAAAGGCAATATTGATGAATTGCGGAGTATTTGGAGTGTTGTCAATGTCATTGATCAATTTCCACATATCCTTTGGTGGGGTAGTGTTTGGTTCTTCCAAAATACCAGCTTCATAAGAAATATGAGCCATGTTTTCATCAGTGGACCATGGCTTGGCACCAGTTTGAGCAACTGGAATTCCCTTCAAAGCAGCATAGTCAATCAAATCCTTTCTACCCTTGAATTTTTCACAGAATTCTGGTAATCTCCAAGGAGCAATAATTTGGATTTCTGGGTCAATGGCATAGAAACCTTGTTCAAATCTGATTTGATCGTTACCCTTACCGGTACAACCATGAGAAACAAATTGACAGTTGTTTTCTAAAGCAACAGACATTTGAGCTTTGGTGATGACTGGTCTAGCCAAGGCAGTTCCTAATAAGTAGACATCTTCGTAAACGGCATTGACTTGAACAGCTGGCAATAGAATCTTAGAAACAAATTCTTCTTGAACATCGACAAGAACGTACTTGGTGGCACCAATGGCTAAAGCCTTCTTTTCAGCAGCTTTGAAGTCTTCTTCTTGACCAACATTGGCCATGAAAGCAACAACTTCGTATCCTTGATCTAATAACCAAGCTAAGATGATGGAGGTATCTAAACCACCTGAGTAAGCCAAACAAACTTTTCCTTTAGACATTTTTTTTTTTAATATGTGTATATTATAATATTATATTTTTTATGGTTTTTATTTAAATTTTTTTTACTTCTAATCATTTTAAAAACATAAATATATTTTTGTAGATAGAGAACAGATTGTATCTGTTTATATACAACCATCTTTTTAATCATGAATCACTGTATTTCGGTAAAGGGCTTTTTTTTTTTTATGATACCGCCAAGAACAGCTTGTTATCAAAATGTGCTTTCGGAGCGTTTTCCCGATGGTATATTTCGGTGTTTTTTAGCGATTAAGCTCGGCTGAGTCAGTTGTTGAAATAAAAAAAAAAATAAAACCCCCACCTACAAAACATAAACTGTTTTGAAAAGAACGAAATAAAAGGCTATGAAGAAATCATGCAATGTAGGATTAAAAAGATATATTGAAGACATTTACAATATTCAGCTATCCAGATGAAACTTTGAAAGAGATGTTGAAAAATGTATCACGTGATGTTTTGTAAAGTCCGAGAGGACTTTATTTGACTCTTAAGCTCGTTATTCAATTTTACGGAGTAAGATTCACGTTTTTTTTTTGTTCGGGTTTCAAAGCCAAAAGGAAAAAAAAAAGGTCAAACTATGAAATTACCCCCTGGCCATTTCACTCCTAGGACTTAATTTTTCAAATTCAAAATTCCGTTGATGGAGTTACCTAATTGACAGCGATAATTCTTAATATAGGGATCCTACCCAAAGAATAAACACACAATCTGGAAATGCTTAACAAATTCACTCAATTCAACAGATTCAGAACTGTTCATAAGAACTTCTCCACATCATTCATATGCCTAAATGCCCAAAGACCTCCTCCTTTAGACAATATTTTGCCTATCAGAAGAGCCAATGAGACCCATGAACAAAAAATTAAAAGATTAATATACAAGTCCAGAAAAAGAGGGATATTGGAAATGGATATAATTCTTTCTGGGTTTGCTGCTGAGTATTTGAATAAACTTAACAAAAAAGACCTTGAGAAGTACGATTTGCTATTGGACGAATTGGATTGGAATGTTTATAGATGGATCACTGATGAAGGCTTGGATGTAAGTAAAATCACCAACACTCCAAACGGACAAGAAGCTGTAGGTACTGGTGGTGGTGTTGATGTGCCTGAACATTGGAAGAACGAAACAATCGTCAAGATGTTGAAAGAATACGTTAACAGAGGTAAAGGGTTGAAGGTACCTGAAATATACGAATATTAAATATATATAATTGCGTTTAAGTCCGATTCCAACTTTACTCATGTTTTTTTCTTTTTTCTTACCTTTTTGGAAATCCCAAAAAAAATTAAAGTATAAAAAATTTTTCACCATTATTGAAAACTCTACTCTAGTATATTTTTATTACAATTACAGATATAAGATTCCAAAACCAGTACTTAGTGAATACATATAAAATGGGTGGAACTAACAAAAACATAAAACAAATAAACAAAACCAGAGCCTTAGTGGAGTCATCTTCTCTGGTGGCAAATCTACCAACTTTAAGAAATGTGAGATTAAAATCCTTGAATAGCAACACCTACATGGCAGAGTGTAATACCATTTTGGTTTCTTTACTACAATGTTGGTCTGCATTTGAACTACCTAACAGCAAATCTGAATCTATAGATACTGCATACAAAACCGGAAACCGTTTGTATGATGAATCTGTGAATGCTGCAGGAGGTAACATAAACAAGAGTAAATTGGTTCAAGGTGGTAACAACCAAACCAAGGCGAACAAATGTACTTCTTTGATGAATGATTTGATCCATTGTGCCGATGGTAAATATGGAATGAGAGATTCCCAAATAGAAAATAGCGGTGTTGGATTGCCTAAAAATCATAATTTCTACCATAGAAAAACAGCAGATGCTAGCAATAGTGCTACTCAATTTAACGATAAAATAGCCAGCATGTACACCAGAGTAACAGGTAAAAGTCCTAAAGGTATCAATGTCAAGCCTGGCAGAGAATAGATTTTTATGAAAGGAAGATTGAACAATTAGACAAAATAACCAGATGTTTTTCTATATTAAATAAAACTGAAGAAAAAGAAGAAGAAAATACAACTAATGCCCATGTAAATATATTCAGGAAAACCCAGTTGTTAATAACAATCATATATAATCTTTATTTTTGGTAATCATAATCATTGGAAAAAGAATATCACTCATTCTTGCTCACTTTTTTTTCTTTTCACAATACAGTTTCTTCCATCTCGTTCTTTCATGTCATCTATTAAGAACCAACCTGGTAAGTACACGCAATCCGTCAGATCTTTCACACCATCACGCTCGTTCTCAAAAAGATTTCTATTATTTATGTTTGGATTTGTTGATTCGTTGAACAACCATGGATTCGCCACTGTTTCTGATGGTTTACCCAATGATGTATATCCAACATCGTACAATGAACAATGCGGTTCTTTGCTGAACAGCAGGAATGACCACACGTTCTTTAATGACCAGCTAAGAATAGGCTGAATTCTTATAAACTTCGGATAGTTCTTGTCTGTTGGTTGAATGGCCTCCATCTTGTAGTTCACAGCGTCTGTTTGCCTGGTTCCTAAAAGTATCCCTATGTTCTCATTATGTCTTGAGTGTCTACTGTCTAAATATTCATTCAAAGTATCTACCATTTCATTAATATTTGTCACATACAGATCCAGTTCATAAAGCTTCTTGCTTTCTTTAATGAATCCTATAAGTTCAGGAAAATTGTCATATGTCTTTAAATATACTGCTGGGATCTTCACATCTTTATATTGGATCTGATGCTCGTATTTTTTAAAAATACTAGCCAAATAAACGATCATTAAGACTTGACAGTCTTTTCCTCCATTATATGATATAGATAGGTAATGTTTTTGGAAGTCATCATCATCCACAAACGGTGTCCATCTTTCTAATATCGTTTCTGTAAATAAGTCTAAACATGTCTGTAATTTAAGCTTTGTGTCTTTAATGATTTCCGTTTTGTCTTCTAGATTTAAATATCTTGTAGTGATGTCATAGCATCTTTTACAAGCCTTATATATATGCGAATCCTCATTCATTTTATTATTACTCTTTGGTTAGAGGAATACTGTATATATGTTTTCTTTGAACAAATTCTATAGAACAAGATTTTTAAGTTTATTTTTTTTTTTCATGGCTGCGGTTTTAAAAACGAAAAAAAATAGTATGAAAAATTTAAAATCAACCAAATTTAACCATATATTCAAACTTTAAAACAAGTCATACTGCGACATGTAAATTGTTTTTAAAATGACCAAATTAGTCAATAACTGTATATTCTTAAGTTAATAACAAAATGAACTTGCAAAAAAAAAAAAAAAAAAGATGATGAAAACATACTCTTTATTTATCAGAACCGCTGTTTTATAGTTATATTTCATCGTTTAAAAACCTTCTAATGCTAAAGCGGCTTTCTTCAATCTTCTTAAACCTTCTTCATATTTGCTAGGATCGAGTATCATATCAGCTGTAAGCTTACTTAAATTATTGACTAATAGTTGCAAATATTTTTTTTCTTCATCTCTCATGCCCAGATTATCAAAGTCATTAACTTGTGCAACGTTGCCCAGCAGACTCTCCATAGTGTTTAAGTTGAAGTTGTTTGCTGGGGTTTTAGTATTCAGTTGTCTTCTTATAGATTTCTTCAAGCTCTTGGCAGAATCATCGGTCTGGTGATCAGACTCTATGTCCTCGTATTCATCGTCATCATCGTCTATGTTATTTGTTTCGGTTACATCCTCATCTTTATACGAGTCCAGTAAGCTATTTTCATTCATGCTATCTGCTCGAGTGGATACAGGCACACTAATTTTTTTAACCACAGTATTCAAAGGCTTGGTTATGCTGATGTTTTGTGCAAATTTACCTGCGAACTCGTCGGAGTTTATGTTGTCTTCTATAGAGTTAGCTGCGCTATAGAATTTATCCAGAGATTCTGTGCTTTCTAACGTAGACCCTTGATAATCTACTTGAGGCTTTTCAAAAATTAAAAAATTCTCTTTTTCAGTAGGCTCGTTTCCAGATGCTATAGACTTTAATTCTTCCAATTGCTCAGAAAGCTTATCTTGAACATCGTCCAAACTTTGCCTTTTTATTTCCTGTTGTAAATCAAATTTTCTTGGAGACAATGGAAGCCTTCTGTTTTTTGAAGGTGATGAAGGAACACTTCCTTCATTAGCAAGCATCTGACTTAGCTCTGATCCTAAAGACGAAGCATCTGTTGATATTGGTCTATTCTTACTTCTCATTGGTGGTTTGATATGGTTTTCTTTAGTAACATTGATCATTTTTTTCCCCAATGAGTTAGAATAAAAAGATGCTGGTTCATCTTCTTGTATGCTCTTTTCGTTTATGTCAGATAAAACTCTTTGGTTGTTGATAGGAGTGTGTATTATCGTATTTGCTGTTGTTTCGTTGAAGTATTGTGTATCATCATTCACATTTGCCATGTCACTAGTGGATCCTGTTTTGTCTGCTAAATCAAGCATTTTATTTAAACGATTCAATTGCTTCTGTTTAGTATTGTCATTAGATTGCATTTTGGTAAAAGAAAAATGTTATTATTGTTTTTTATTTTATTTTTTTTGGTTACTATAAACATTATCTTTTAATCAAAGCAGATCTTCAAAGAAAAGATCACATTGATGATCGTTAATAGTTATAATATAGAAAGACTTGTTTAAAATAAAAAATACATTGATTATAACGTGTGAAAAAAAAAAAATATAATTGAAAATAAGGATACTCTACAAGATTTTTTAAAACTATCCTAATCGGGAAATGCATCTGTAAACAAATATTTTCCAAATATTTAAACCTATGAAACTATATGAAAGAGAATCTCAAGCTAAAGTTATGCTTTGCTTATATATCAGATCTATATCTCTTAAAAGTGTCTTTATAATTATAGAATTGTGACCCACTCTTCCTTGAGTTTTCATATTTTCATTGACATTTTGGGAAAATATAAACCCCTTTTCTTGATTGTTCATGTTCAACAACTTTTTTGGAGAGGAATGTACCGAGGAGATTACAGATAAGTTCTCCACGTTTGTGTTTTTTGGCGATTGCTCCCAAAGACAAAGCAAGTAGTCCCTAACCAACTTAAAGTTTTGTGTTCTTTTGGGGAACATGTCTCCCTTGGTAGAATCTTGTTTCAAATTATTATAACTGTGAGTTTTTTTATTAGATGAGTCTTTCTGGTTGGTGTTTTCTTTATTCATGTAGTAATTGATCTTAAAACCAACATATTGCTTGAAAACAAGCTTCAAAAACTTCAAAAAGTCTATTTGCAAAATCAAAGATCCTTGGTACTTGTCTAAAATTGTTTGAACTATTTCAAAGAAATTTGCATGATCCACTATGAATAAAGACAATGGCGAGTACTCCTGTGTGAACAGTAAGTCCGCATCATCTCCAGTAACATCTTCGTTATCCTCAATCTTTGCATCTGCGGACACAGTCATGGAAGAAAGTAACTTGTGGATTGATTTGAATACCAAATCAAATGCATTTGATTTATACTCTTCGGATTTTTTGTCTTCAGTTCCAAAATTTTTGATCAAGTTCATTTCAATGAACCCATTCAAAAATAATCTTAAATCTATGTTTAAAATATTTTTCCCATCAATAGATAACTGCATTGTTTTTACATTAGGAAAGGTCATAATTTTGGCTCTTAATAAAACATGACAACAGTTAGATAGAGTGTCTATGGCGTAAGTTGAATAAGTGATGTGGGTTTGAAGGTACAAAATAGAAACATATGCGTAATACTCATACACCCATAAATTCAAATCCAAGCTTTTATTATCAAACTCTATTGATAAATCAGCTATTAATTTAATAATCAACTTCAAGTCATATCGGTGGTATTTAATGATATTGCTGTCAAATACTTTTGGATCCAACTTTAAAGAAGACAACTTCTCACAAGTAACCAACAAAAAGCTCTTGTCTATGAACATTAATTTGGTCGATGGCTGGAAAACGAACATATTGTAAATCAGCTCAAATACGTACCTACAAAACTTGAAGTCCAGGATATCATCAAATTTTAGTTGTAAAAGCTGATCACATACCTCTTCAAACATCCATTTGCTATAAAACTTATTCAAAATGAAAATACTCTTGTTTTCTATAGACTTAACCTTCAAATCATTATCCAAATCAAAAGTTGACTTCTTTTCATTAGAATTTCTCAAAATATTGTTTAATACCTTTACCAAAAAGTAATTCCAATTTTTTTTGTTTTGAGTAATTTTTTTTGAGACCAACTTCTTTATTTGAGAAGTAGTCATATGTGCATTGATTTCAGTGATCTTCAAAAAGAATAACTTGAACATTTCAATGTCCTTATCGCTATCAAAGCTTTCTATCTTTACTAAATAATCAATCAAAGGGTTGAAAATACTAATATAGTAATCGCCAAACTTATTTATGACGTAAAAAGACATCTTCAAAATCAATTTCCATACAATCATATCAAATTCCTCAAACGCGGTTGCTACTTTTTGTAAAAAGTTTATAATCAATGGTGAAAAAACCAGTTTGTCCAATCCATTGTTTAATAAACATAAGTATATCCACATCTTTATAGCCTTCAAGTTTTCTGGTGTAGCTTCATTCAAAATTTGACTCCAATATAAAACCAAGCAATCCGATCCATTCAACTTTAAGAAATTGTGCAAAAGAGCATTGATTTTTGATATCATTTCCAATCCTAACTTGTCAATTTTCCCAAATACTATTTTAAAAAAAGTCATCAAATTATGGTCCAAAATCTTTCCTTTCTTGTATAAAATCAACTTGTTTAAAATCAACCTTGTTAAATCATCAACATTTAATTCTTCAATGATTTTTAAAAACTCAAAACTGTTAAGTTTCTCTCTTTCCATTTTTTCTATAATAAAATCGGTTCTTGCCAGAGATACAAAGGCTTCTTTTAAGCTATGTGAATTGAATTCCTTTGGGGTTTTAGATTTTGGCTTAAATGGTGAGTCTTGTAATGCCATACTCGAGCCAGTTTCATATTTGTCTTTTTGGTTGCTATGAAAGGAGTTTTCAACAGCTATAAAATCGTCATCAAACATAATCAACTGATTTTCATTGTCAGATTCTTTAAACTTTTTTAATTTATCATTTTTCAATTGTACATCATCTTCTTCTTCAAAAAGCCAATTACTGTTTTTGGTGGCATCTATAAATTTCTTGTCAAGAAGATCTTTGGCACTAGGTCTTTCAAATATGTTTTTATTGAATAAGTAATCAACAAAAAGTAATGAGCTTGAACTAAGCCTTTCTCTGTCTTTTTTGGTGAATATGAAATAGTCATGAACAATGGCATAACAAACTGCTTCTCTATTATTTAGATTATAAAAGGGAGGTTTTCCTGTAAGCATTTCAACAAGAGTAGATCCTAAAGACCAAATATCCGATTTGGAAGTAGCACCCTGTCCCAGCAATATTTCAGGAGCCATCCAGTTAGGCGAACCTATACATGTCATAGCAACCCCTTCGTTTCCTTTTCTTACACCTGATTTTAAAGTATTGGTAATTTGTGTGGAGATACCAAAGTCCGCTAGTTTTATTATATTTTCGTTTGATGATACAAGTAAATTTGCACATTTTATGTCTCTATGAATAACACCCTGGTCGTGTAAGTACTTCAACCCCTCAAGGGTTTGCTTGATGTAACCTTTTGCAAGGTTTTCCGGAATAAACTTGCCAGGGAATATTGTTTCATCACACATCATATCCTTCAATGAACCATTTGAGCAGTATTCCAAAAATATCATGAGTTCGCATCTTTGTGATTTAATTCGTCTTCTAAATGCATTATTACTTGATTCTTCCCGATTAACCCGTTTTTCAAACCCATAACACTTTACTATGTTCTTGTGTGATAAATTCTGAACCAAGTTGATTTCTGTCATGTAGTCTTCAATAAACTCATCCTCTTCAACTTGAACAGCCTTGATGGCTAAAACTTCCTTAGTAGTTATATGCTGAGCTTTGTACACAGTTCCGTATGCACCATGCCCTAGTTTCGACAGAATTTTATATGAGCTGAACTTGTTGGCATTGTGTGAATCTTTTGTTTGTTTATTTATCTCCATGATCTCTCAAATGAAATGAAAAAAAAAAAGGCAAATTCTAAATATTAATGGTTTTAGTTTCAATATCCTTGAATGTTTGTAACACAATTGTAGTAGATGATTTATGCTTTTCTTCTTAATTTTGGTATTAATCTCAACAGAAATGTATGTTATTTTTTCTCAAATCTTTGAAATAGCTTCAAAATCCATAAAACTGATCTTGTTTTGGGATTTCGTAACCAATTTTACCTATTTTTGTGTATAACTTCAATAAATTCACCATAATTTCAATACTTTTTTTTTTAAAAAAATAAAAAAAATGAACCTAATAGAATTGAAATTGATCACTAAATCAGTATAAACAATTGTCGGTTTTAACACTAATGATCACCATGAGGTTGTCAAAAAAAAAAAAAATAAGCATAAAAACGTGAGTGAAAACAAGGCGCGTAATTACGAATTTGAAAAATGCTCCTGTACTTGCATTTTTAATCACTAGGTCCTAATTTTAAAGTTTTGTCTTATATAAAGTATGTTTTGGATGAGAGCACTTTGAAAAAGGAATCATTCAGTTTTTTGACGTTTGGTTTCTGGTTCAGCGTCTTCTTCATCTTCTAATTCTTCTTCTTCCAAGACTTCCTCTTCTTCCTCCTCCTCTTCTTCTTCGTCGTTGGATTCTTCACCACTTACATCGCTGGCATCGGAGTCTTGTTCACCATAAGCTTCATCATCGTCTTCTTCCTCCTCCTCAGCTTCTTCGTTTTGTTTTTCAAACTCCTTCTTATCGGTGTCTTTATCTTCTTCATTATCCCAAGGAATATTGAATTTGGTGACTCTTGGCTTGTTGACTAATATATTTCTAGATACTTCTTCAATAATTACCTTCTTTGGTGGTTCTTCCTTGTATTCGTCTTTTTCGTATTCATTATTCACATAGTATCCTACCCTTACAAATTCTTTATCGTTGTATAAACCACTAAGCAACATAACAGTAACAGAGACTACTTCTTGTTGTGGGATAATTTCATGGTTTGGTGGAGGACATTCCATTACAAACTTAGAAACACCTACAGGTATAGGACCAACTAAGATAGAATCCAATACCTGATCGTGGTCAGCTGACTTGGATGATCCCACATAAGTCAGTTTCCATTCCAAATCATGTTTTAATTGTTCAGAACATTCAAATGTGATTTCTAGCTTGAAATCGTCTGTAAATTTAGCCGGATTGTTTAATAATTGTACATTGACTAATGATATAGCTGACATTTATGGATTATATGGTGTTTTATGGTTTTAAAGCACGAAGTTTTTAAGCTATAAATAAAAAAGTACTAAGAGTGATCACTTATTTTGGTGTAAAAAAAAAAACGTGGTAATGAAAGAAGGGAAAAAAAAAAAACTGGCAAAAAAGAAATATACGCTGTATGTGAGCATTTCTTGAATACCTCTTTTGGTATTAAACAAAAAATTTTCGCGTTTGAAAAAAAACTGGTAGCGCTATTACACGTGACCATTTGCATAAAACACCTTTAAAACAATTACCAACGCATTATATTCTGAAAATCGGAAATAGCACTTTTTTACCCCAACACTCACTTTTCTTTT
>ERZ794949.581-NODE-581-length-11175-cov-3.177158_pt1 | contig 11175 bp, 7 predicted proteins | sample MGYA00511363_ERZ794949 | MGnify/ENA primary metagenome ERZ794949 (study PRJEB30137, sample SAMN04331402) | food metagenome | isolation source: T1 must sample point D1 replicate B | place: Australia: South Australia ... | reverse complement strand
GTTCGTTTTCATCACCAAAGATGGAAAAGTAGTTCAAGCTGTTGTTGAAGTTTTGGAAGTTGTTTTTGACCCCATTGCTCAAGTACATTTTCAGCCCCAGTCCTGAGATCAACCACGAGTCAAAAATTTGAAAGTCAGAAGACAGGGAGTTGCTATACACTGATAGCATCACCAGGGATTGGATATACTCAATCTTAAAGGCATTCCCCAAGTTGACAAACTCCATGGCATAGTCGTACTTCAGCTTCAAAAGCAGGCTTTTGTAAACCTTCGTCTTCAGGTCATGGTAGTACAGCGTGTACCGCAGTGACAGGACCATGTATAACGTCAGCAGCAAGGAACAGTTCGAGTTTCTTATGTTTTCAACAATCACCTCCAGACTGAGATGTTGGGGAAAACTCACCCATGCTCCATAGTTGTCCTTGAACTCCTTCAGCAAGGTTATGCATTCCGACATGGTGAGGATGTTTTGTGAGATAACATCATCTTTGAACTTGAACTCAAGCACCCCACTGGCATTGTTGGCTGATTCTGTCCCCGTAAGATCAAGTGGATCAGGATCATGTAGGTTTCTTATTTGTAAAGGGATGTTCAGCTTGTTGACGTACCTGGTAAGACTGGTGAAGGGGGCATACAGGCTCCTGTAGTCCTCCTTGAAATCCATAACTATGTTCAGATTGCTGTCTGGGGTGTTTTCAACATCTTCTTCAGTGTTGTTATCTATGAGATATGGTCCCACACTGGGTTCATTCTCAATTGGGGACATGAACAATGGTTGATTATGATTATTGATGCTTTTTGTTGTTTGATTATTCGACAGAATCTCCAGTAGCTTTGTCACCTTGAGATTTGTATCCTGAATCAGATCAATCTGCTTTGCATTTGACTGGTTTTCTAGTAGCGGGATAGTTTTGTTGTTGACAGTATCAACGATTTTGAAATGATGGGTTTTGTTTTTGGAGCTGCTCTTGACTATTGCCTTGTTTGTCGATGGACCACTCGCTACTGAGTCTGATAGTTTCAAAGATAATAGCGACTGGTCATTGAGTAGGGAACAGCTTATGTTGTTCAGTTTTGTACAGTTTTTGCACCCCTTTTCAAGGCTGATAAACTCGCATCTGATTCTTTTATGTTTACAGTAATCACATGCCTTGAGTGATCTATTTTTCTTTTCCTTTATTGTCGAACCAATGCTGTTGCTTGGTGTCATTATTGACATTATTAATATATTGTTATTAATAAAAGAATGAGGTCAATACTGTTTCGGTCTGAATATCCATCTTATTTATAATGTAATCAACAAAAACGATGATCTTAAACCTAAATTAATCTTGTTTTTATTTTTATTTTTTGAAAAAAAAAAAAACTTTATGTGAATGATTTTCCGTTCCTTTTTTTTTTAATTTAAAAAAGATAATCGTCATCCATTTATTAAGTTCTTCTTTACTTTCAAGATAGATAAACTGCTCAACCAATAATAACAAAACATGTCAGCTAATACATCCACAAACAGCAGCCACCCTAATTCATCAAGAAGACACAAGCTGAAGAGCACATTGTTAGTGCAGGAAATGCTGAAAGATGAAATAAACACCACCAAGCCTGCTGAGAAACAGGAGAAGCCCGCCAAGGCCAAGGGAGAAATAAAGCTGCCTGCCAAGAGAGACTACACCAAAAAGAAACCAGATAACAAACAGAGTAAGAAAAGGGAAGTATATAAAAATGAGCAGACACCTGTGGGTGAACAGAAGCAGGAGGCCACCAGCATCAAGTCGGATTTGCTGAAGAAGAAGCTTGCGGAGCAAAAGGCCCTGCTGGACAAAAACAGGACCTATGACAGCATCAACAAGATCATGAGCAGTGACATTTCGTACAGCTTGATAACAAACAACGACATCGATGTGAGCAAGATCAATGAGATGTTTGACTAAACCAACGTTTGCCTGACCCAGTCGCCGTTTTTGTCCACATAGGCTAGGATGACCCTGCTGAATGTGATGTTGTGGTAGTTGTCTATGAGGGCTTCATACTCGATGCAGCTGTTGTGGTTTGTCTTATAAGTGCTCTTGATGAGCAGCTGATAGTGTCTTATGTTGTTTGTGAGATGATGGCTGCCATCAGCCTTACCACTGGCATTGTCGGTCATCAGGAGAAGCTCCTCAGTTGTGTTGAGCTTGTCCTTGCTCAAGCTGGAAACCAATTTGTTGATGACCTTGAAGGGGTTGATGGTTAGGATTATGTTGTAGCTGATGCTTAGGTTATCTTTGTAAGATAAGGTTAGGTACTTGATGGGCATGAACAGCTCAAAGTTGTTGTCATTTTTAATCTTAACATTATCAGTTGTTAATTTGTCATTTTTGAATTTGATGGCATCATTATCTATGATTTTTAAAAGCTTCCCTTTTATCAAATTGTCAATGTAAAATAAGTTTATATCGTTATCTAGTAGATCCTGTAATATAACGTTTCTGAAAAGATTGTCGTTGTTGGTATAGTACAGGGGGATGTTGATATCTTCATGGTTGGCAAATAAATTGTATGACTTGTATGTGACAAATGATGCAAAGAGAAAGCCTATGACTTTTATGTTTTGCTTGGCTTTGTACTTGAATATGCTGTATGAAGTGATGGTGGGGTTGTTGTTAAACAGCGTGAGGTTAGGATTGGCACTTGGTTTTGGCTTGTAAATGCTTCTATATAGTCTTTTAAACATGATGGCAAATTTTTTTGAAACAGTGTACTGGTTGTTTGAGCCAATTGATGTGTATAGTTATCAAGAGTTATACAAGGATACGTTCCCTACTGATATATCATCAGGTGTCTTTGAATGCTGTCTGCACTATATTTTTTTCTTCGGGTAGCGCTTTGAACAAATTAACCAAGAACGAGTCCAGTAACGAGGTCAGCGTAAAACTCTCACAACTGAACTTCAAGGATATAATGGGAGTAACAAATGCATTAACAAGCTGTGTCTTTCATACTCCTTTTTCGTTTAATTTGAATGAACTTTCTTGTTTTCGTTGTAATAATAAAATATATATAGTAAGCATATATACCTACAATAAATAAATAGACAACTTATGGTCTATTACATATATGTCTTCTTTTGTGTATCATTGTAAAAAAATCTCATACTCTGGTACCTTCTTAAAAGTGTCTATACATACTCTGTGTCTCTTTTGCTTGTTTTGCTGAGTTATATGGAATATGGCTGTATGCACCCTTCTTAGGAGAATAGTGGATCGTCACCCTTCTTACCAAAGGCACATCTACCAGCGTAGTACAAAGGAAGAGCGGTGGTGACGGCCAGGGCAGCAAAGAATGGATATACTAGGAACTTGGAGCCCTTACCTCTCAAGTAGATAGGGGTGTTCTTTTGTGATTGGTAGAACTTTTGCTTTTCGATGATGTTGCTCATTGTGTGTTGTTATCCTTGGTCTCTGTTGTATTGGTTTACTCTTTAAGACTGTTAGTAAATTATAATGTTTTATTTTTCCCCCAATCAGTGTCCACAGTGTAAAATCAACACTAAGCGTACTGGGTATTTTTTTTTTTGGAGACTAAAAAATTTTTCCACACCAGAAATGCCACCAGTGAGGTGGGATTGTGAGAAAAAGGAAAAAAAAAAGAGAGAATATATCGGATATAAGACACCCACAGTGAACCAATCAGAAGTCTACATTATTACCACACCATCCATACAGTCAATAAAGCAAAAACCCTACTCATCATCGTCTAGAACAACCCGCTTGCCCCTGCTCCTGCTCGTGACCACAGCATCTTCAGTGCTCAGATCCACCTCCTCCTCTCGCTTTCTCTTTCGTCTGTCATCCACCTCATCCACCTCTTCCTCGTTGTACTCGTAGTAGTCCGAGTTCATCGAGCTCTCGCTGTTGTTCACCTCGTCCTCACTCAGCTCGCTGATGATGAAGCCCGTGAGGTCACTCCCACTGTCGTTGTGTGCATCGCTTTGCTCCCCCTCCGTGTCGATGCTCTCCCCATCATCGCTGGCTCTCGTTCCAATGCTTCTGAACACCACCCCACAGTGCGGACACTCGTTCTGGTCCTCCTCACCAGGCTCGATTTCCCAATGGCACGACGAGCACCTGATGACTCCCCCATCGTCCATGTCAACAACACCCATTCCCGTGTCCTTGAATGTCTTTTCAAACAGCGTGTTGTTCTTCAGATCAAGCTCGTAGTCCAGCTTCTCCTTCCTCAAGCGCTCAAAGTATGCTGTGTTGGTGATGACTTCGTTGTATGCAATGATCACACTCTGGAGGATCTTGTTGTTGAACGGCTCATCCTCCACAACGAGCCTGCACATCGGACACCTCAGTGTGTTGATTCTAATCGACTTCATGAACCACTTCTTCAGACACTCGTAGCAGTACGTGTGCTTGCACTTCTGGAGCGACTGCGGCACACACATGCACTCCTGGCAAATGGGACACTGGAACTTGTTCGCCAGTGTTTCAAGTTTTTCCATCTCAACAGATTCTGCCATTTTTGTATATATAGATCTGTCCTAGAAGAAGGTTGTATACATGGTTTGCTCAAGATCCTTCACACACCATTTGACGATATTTTTACAAAAAAGAAAGGTGAAAAACCTCATGATCCCCCAATGGTGTTATTAGCGGGATCATTTTTTTTCTTACCCTCATCTCCCTTTTTCTCTTAAAAAAGAAAAAGATTAAAAAACATTAATAAATATATAAGATTGGTTGCAAACATTCCGAATATTCCCATCAGTCTACTTCAAGTGGTTGCTCAGCTTCTCATAGATAACCAACAAGTCCTGTGTTGCCTTTTCGTGCTTCTTCTTGTTCTTCTTAAACAGCACATTGTTCACCTTCTTGAGCTCATCAAACATCTTCAGTATCCAGTACAGCTTCGATTTCGGAAACTTGGTTCTTAGCTCATCGAAGAAGCGTCTTGTGGCGAGCATGTCCTTGTAAGTGTACTGTTTGTTCTTGTAGGGCAGGTCGTCAACCAGCTTGTTGCTCAGGATGATTTTCGCGTCTTCTGTGTTCGCTTCTGAGTCCGCACTCAACTTCTTCAGGTTCTCATAAATAACATCATAAAACACAACAGCTTCCTCCTTGACATTGAGCAGACCCAGGAACGTCTCCTTGACATTCTTAACAACACTCAGCATCTTCCGGCTTGGCCACTCAACAAGGGGCTCAGAGGTCTCGCTCATGAAGTTGTACACATAACCCCACAGGTATCGCTTCAGAACCATTGATGCTGATATGTACCTGTGGCGGTGGAGCATGGCTATGATGCTGTTTTCCATGAATGCCTGGAGCTGCAGCTTGAAGTATGGGAGCTTCAGAAGGTCCGTGTTGTGGACCAGTAGCTTTGCTGTTTCTTCAAACTCCCGCAGTGCCTTCAGGAACTGGAGCAAACACTCGTCATTCAGACCCTGGTGGAAAGACTCACTGTACCACTTCCGCTTCAGCCTCGTGTTCAGCATCGTCTTGTAGTTCGCCACAGTTGGGACCTCGTACTTCTTCACCACAGCAGCAGCCACACCCTTGTCGACTTCCCTCACAACCTCAAGCTCATCTCTTGCCACTGATCGGTGGAACTCCCTTGTGAGCAGCTCAACGGGGAATATGTTTCTGAAGTGTCTCTTTGTCTGCAAGAAATCATTGAACGAGCACTCATCATAGTCGCTCAGCAAAAACCTCAAGTAATAGTTCATTGAGATGGCCTGGCAAAGACTGTTCTTTTCCAAGTTTTCCTCAATGAATGGATTTCTGAAAATGGAGTCCATGCTCAGTAATGTTTCAGTTGGGGGTAGCTGGAACTTGGACACCTCCTTTTGCCTGGCTTTCCCCAACAGGCTTTCGTACCCGTATTGCCATTTCTTCAGGATGTGTCTGGATGTGAGGATCCTGTCTTCATGGTGGAGTCTTTGGATGTTTATCAGATCATCGATGATAGGCGTGGCCTTGGAAAAGATTAATTTGTTAAACTTCTCCTGGTCCATTTTGTAACCTGTAAGCATCTTGTTGAACGCAACGACCTTCGGGTTGACTTCATCCTCGGCCTTAACTATGGAGTTGCTCATCAGAACCATCAGCAGGTTCTCTGCCATTTTCGGGTAGAACTCCCTGTACATTTTCAAATATAAGTCAAAGTGCTCCATCATCGAAGGAGAAGATTCCTTGGATAACTCGTTCTTGAAGTACTCCATGTCCTTGAACTCATACGCCAGTAGCATTCGATAATAGTTCAAGTCCAGTTCTGCTGTTCCGTCCAAGTTTGAAGGGGTGATGTTTTCTTTGCTCAAAAGTTCAAACACTTGCTTTTGATTTATGATCTTTTTGCTGTTGATCTTCAACAACGTCTCTATAAAATATGAACCGATGGGATGCTTGTTCTTTGTTTTTATTAATTCCAGGCAATTCTGGTCTTTTAGTATCAGTGAAATGTCCATATCCTTATTTACAAGATGCAGTAATCTACCGCATTGGTGAATGTCATTTTTTAAAGTATAATCCTTGAAGTACATTTGATACTGTAGTTTCCTTTGGTAGTAAGACGCGTTGGGGGTGTTGTCTCCAAGGTAAAAGCTTCTGAATCTACTCAACATTAGCAGCACTAGGGGGTCTTGAGCTGTATCGAATTGATCTCTATAAGCGTTCAAATAAAACGATATCAATTCAATGTCTCCAGTGGTAAGCAGTTGTTCCAATATTTTATAAAACATGGGCATGTCCAGTTTTTCATACTTTATGCCCTGGAACTGTACAAAGTCATGGATTATTTTGGTTATGAATTTATGGTTGTAATTGGAGTTGATTCTCCAGTTCACTTTGATGAACATTGTTTCTGTGTCCATGATTTTGTCCCTGTGATATCTCTCTCTGTATCTGATTAGTTCTTTCATGTATCTGTAATCATTGAGTTCATAGTAAACCTTTATGAGATTGTCGAGCAGTTCAACCTTGACCATGCTGTCGTTATTCTCTCTTTGAAACAGCCTGTCAAGAAACCCATTGTTCAAAAGAGTTGGTTTTTTCACCATTGAAAAGTCCTGTTCATTGATACCATTGAACAGGTGAAGTTCCTCAAGAACTTCATCCACTTCATTGTATCTGCCTGTCTTGATGATGTTTTTTATTATGTAGTTCAGCTGCTTGAGATCAATGCAGAAGTCAGTGTACTTCATGCTTCTTATGTAGAACCGCACACCTGTGTCGTTCATGAGAATGGTCTTGTGGTGAAACAGGTTTCTTATGAAATCATTGAAGATGTCCTCATTTGTGATGTTGTGATGTCTGAATGATATCAATAACCTAGATCTGGCCTTTGTGGTTAGCTCCTTGAAGTCACTGATTGACTTCAGCTCTTGTGGGGGAACATCAACATCCTTAGCACGCTTGATGGTATTCAGTAGTTGCTCATCCATGAATCTCTCATACTTCTTTGGATAATCAGCGTCAACTTTTTCATGATTGTAATGGTGTGTATCCAGATGGTAATTGAAAATGATGTTGTTTGTGTTTGAAAGCCTTGTCGTCTGCTGTTGGAGCTTAGCTAGTCTGCTAAGGCATCGACGCATATTGAAGAAGTTCATATGTTGTTGGATAGTGGCGTATGATTACAATCAAATGCAAAGGGGCAAATCAAGAAATTGAAAAAAAGGAAAAAAAAACAAATAAAGTTTTTGTACAGGCTAGAATGATGATTGTATTGTTTATTTGGAGGTTGTTTTCTTTTTCAAATAAAAAACATGTCTGTTAATAAATGTATGATACTATATTACTAGATGAATAAGAATTCATTAGTGAAAAAAAAAAGAAAGAAAAAGAAAAAAGAAAAAAAAAGAGTTTTAAAATTTTTATAGTCACGTGTACTCTGTGTTCCGCTACCAAGTGATAAGTAAACTCTAGAGAACAAACCCGGTATTTCCAATTTATTCAAGCAAACTCTAAAATTGGAAATCATGTTCCAAACACATTGTTACATTATGTGGATTCATAACTACTGAGCAAATATTTATTTATTTAGTTTTTAGCCTACCTAATTGAAAAAGTGTCAGTTAAAAACATTCAGTATATAAAAAATGAAGCACTACCTCTGCAGTACAGTCATACAAGCATATCATGTGATAACTCTTTAAATACCATTCATTATTATTTTTTTTTTCCAAACTACGTATTATTTCAATGTTTCATTCTGAATTAACATGACTAGCATTTTTTTTCAATGCTATTTTTTTTTTCCCGAAAGGACAAATAACATCTTTGGTGGTACCATATATTATATTCTATTCATAAATATACTATCTTTTAGTACACTACAATCTAATTTCAATTTAAAAAAAACCATACTAAACATATCCAATTAATGAACTTGAACACCTTGAAAGATGCTCTGCAATACTACGAACTGCCCCATCCCTCCAATGACCTAAACACCAGCAAAGTCAACAGTAAAATCAAGGACATCCACATCTACGACTTTGATGGGACCATGTTTTACTCGCCCTCCATCTCTGCAGACATCTTCACCAGCAGAGCCAAGGACTATCTGATCCCATTCAAGGGCATGAAAAACAGCGGTGGGTGGTGGTGCTACCAATACAGCCTGGAAACCTACATAAACAACTGGATAGACGAAAAGAAAAAGGCATCAGCCAGTGAAGGCATCCCCAGGGGCAGGTGCTACTGTGACCAGTGTAAAATAGACCACAAGTACTGGTCATATGACATCATCATGAAGATTCATGACTCATATGCGCAAAAGGACTGTCTCACTGTGATGATGACAGGGAGAAGAGAGGACAAGTTCATGGATACCTTCACAAAGCTTCTGAAGGGGGACATAGCCAACAGAACAATCTTCCACAAGGAATTGAAGTTTGATTGTATCTTCCTGAAGAAAGATTATAAGTACACAATGCAGTACAAGCTGAATGTCATTGTGAAGTTCATGAGGAAATTCAAGAACCTGAAGTCCATTCTGATGTATGACGACAGGGTTGATCAGATAGTGGGGATGCAGTCCTGGTGGAAGAAGCAGAAAAACAAAAGAATCAAATTCAAGATTCTTGCAGTGATTCCTAAAGTTGGGAAGTATGAAAACAACCAACAATTAAAGGTTGTGAAAGACTTGATTGATACACACAACAAAAACACTCCAGAACAAATACTGAATGTTGATCTTTCCCTTTATGATTCCAAATATTATGCTATAGACAGGGGAATTTTGAGGTTTTTGGAGATGTACCTAAGTTTGGAATTCAAGGATTGGGATTATAAAACAGGTATACTGGGAATTCAACTACTGGACAATGCGCCAGTGGATGGTGAAGTTGAATGGATTATTAAGAAGTTCAAGGTCTCGCACGATATTGGATGCTTTTTGGAACTTGAAAATAAGCAAGATGTCAACCAAAAGGCCATAGTGATTACACACTACAAGGAATCACATTTAGCTACATTCAAGGAACTATTGGCACATGATGCACCAACCAAGTACGATAAAGAAGTGGATGTGGCTTACGACACAAGTAAGAAATTGAAATGCAAGATGGAAGTCAACGATGAAGTGAAGGCAAGGGAAACAATGGACCTGAACAATGAGCTCAAGCTATCGTTCCTGTGTCTGGACAAAACAGTGTTGAGCTTTGTGGCCAACATGGCGGAAGTTAACGATTTCATGATGATTGATCTTCATGAGTAGATATTTATATAAACGAGTAATTTTTTTCAAAATAATTTGAATGTAAATCACGCCGGGAGGATTCCTATAAAAATTTTTTTTTTCCTTTCTTTTTTCCAGGCGTGCTTCCCAAACCATGTCAAAAGTATATTTTTTTTGAAAAATACAACAAATTTGAATATTAAAAACATCTGCTTCATCCCTCTCCCAAAGTAAAACACATATATTATTGACTAATATGGGTAAATTAACTCAACTTTTGTCACACCCTTTGGAACTGAAGGCTGTGCTAACTCTTAAGTTTCTGCAAAAGGATCTATACGAAACCAAGCCAATCACCAATGCTGACCTGAAGAGATGTTACGAACTGCTAACCCTAACTTCCAGATCATTTGCCATGGTCATCAAGCAGCTGCATCCTTCTTTAAAAGACGTGATCATGATTTTTTACCTCGTTTTGAGAGCTTTGGACACTGTTGAGGATGACATGAGCATTGACTCCAAGATCAAGATCCCGCTACTAAGATCCTTCCATGAGAAGTTGGACTTGAAGGACTGGACATTCACCGGAAACGCAGACACAGAGAAGGACAAGTGTGTCTTGCTGGAGTTTGACAAGATCCTGAACGTCTACCACACTTTCGATGATGCATACAAGAGAATCATCAAGGACATCACCAAGAAGATGGGTAATGGTATGGCTGACTACATTCTGGATGAAAACTTCAACTTGAACGGTGTGGAAACAATCAAGGATTATGATCTGTATTGTCACTATGTGGCTGGGTTAGTTGGGGAAGGGTTGACTGAGATTCTGGTCCAAGCTGGCTTTGCCTCAAAGACTCTATTGACTGATGCCAACGACAAGAGACTGATGGAATCAATGGGTTTATTCTTACAAAAAGTCAACATCACAAGAGACTACTACGAGGACTTGTTGGACAAGAGATCCTTCTGGCCAAGGGAAATTTACTCCAAGCACTGTGAGAACTTAAAGGACTTGAGTCTGGTTGAAAACGAACAAAACGGGATCTGGTGCATCAACGACATGGTCTTGAACTCATTGAGCCACGTCACTGATGTTCTTAACTACTTGAGTTTTGTTGAGGAACAATCATCCTACCAGTTTTGCTGCATCCCACAGGTCATGGCCATTGCCACAATGGCTCTGATCTTCAACAACAAGGACATCCTAACAAAGGACAACATCAAGATCAGAAAGGGTGAGACCTGTTACTTGATCCTGAAGTCCAGAACCTTCAAGGGAACCTTGGAGATCTTTGACTACTACCTGAAGCAGATCAAGGCCAAGCTGCAAGTCGAGGACCCTAACTACTTGAAGCTGAACATCCAGATAGCCAAGATCCAGCAGTACATGGAAATGATGACCCAAAAGAACTTGCCTGAGGGCAAGGAACCAAAGAAGACTGATGTGTACATGAGAACAGCCAGAAAACTTGTGCATAACGACAAGATCATGAAGAATGCCAT
>ERZ794949.579-NODE-579-length-11210-cov-2.501121_pt1 | contig 11210 bp, 14 predicted proteins | sample MGYA00511363_ERZ794949 | MGnify/ENA primary metagenome ERZ794949 (study PRJEB30137, sample SAMN04331402) | food metagenome | isolation source: T1 must sample point D1 replicate B | place: Australia: South Australia ... | reverse complement strand
AGGGTCGCCGTAGCGCGAGAGGGCTGTACATGTATTGCTTTCTATCGTGTTGCTGAGCGTGCGCGTGAGCGGCGAGCGAGAGCAGGACGCCGCAGAGAGCGAGAGCGAGCTGTCGAGGACTGGCCGAGCGAGCAGGGTTCGTCTCGTCGAGCACGCCCGCTTTCCAACGGACGCTCTCGCGCGAGGACACAGACAAACAGGGATGGAGAGCTTGCACAGATCTACAGCTGCAGCACGAACTTTGGCTGCGCGCCTTGCCCGCTCTCGCGGTGCCAGACCTCGTCCTCCCTCTGCTCCTCCTCTTCCTCGCTCCTCCCCTCGCCGCCCTTCCCGCCGCCGCCGACAAAGACGCTCACGATCGCGTCCCAGCACTCGTCGCGGATCTCCATGTGCACGCCCTCGCACACGCGCCGCTCGACCCTGCCGCGCTCGTCGAGCGCGCGCAGGCCGACGTAGTCGTCGCGGTACAGCGGGAGGCGCGCCCAGGGGAGCGGGTGCGCGTAGCAGCCTGGGACGGGCGGGAGCGGCGGGAGCGGGCAGGTCGAGGTGTCGTTGGGCGAGGGGAGGGTGAAGTGTGCCGAGTGGGGAGGGACGACCGTCATGTCGTCGCTGCGGGCGGGCGAGAGGGGAAGCTCGTCAGCGAGGGGGCTGCGAGAGAGTGGGAGACAGCGAGAGACGCACCTGAAGCGGAAGAGGACGAGCTGGTCGAGCGCCGCCAAGTTCTTGCGGTACGTCGCGTTCCTCGGCTCTCCTCCCTCCTCCTCGCCGCCGCCGATGCGCGCCTCAGTGCCCGGCTCGACGGCCTGCTCGTCGCCCTCGCGCTCGTTGTTGATGTCGCGCAGGAAGTCGTTCGCGGCGAGGTACTCGTCGATGCGCTTCGGGTCGCGGAAGTACTGGGCGGGGACGATGTTGTGCTGCGCCCAGGGCGTGTAGATGCCCGAGCGGACGAGCGAGAGGTGCATGAGCTTGCAGGGCGAGAGCGGGCCCGAGTCGGGTGGGCAGGGCGGGAGGGACGAGATGCCCATCTGCGCGCAGGGGCAAGAAGTCAGCCGACGACCTCCTCGTGCAGGAGGAGGAAGGGACGACGCAGAGCTGCGAGACGCACATGCTGACTGCCGGCGGTGACGAGCCTCCTCATCGTCGCTCCAGGACTCGTGACGCCCCTCCCGACCGCGCCGCACCGCTCGACGACGGCGCGCAAGAGCTGGCCGCCCTGCGAGAATCCGAGCGCGTCGAACTGCCCCGACGGGTTGAGGACCGGGTCGACGAGCTGCGGGAGGTCGGCGAGCTGGGCGCAGACGTGTGCGACGTGGTCGTTGGCCGAGCCGAAGAAGGTTGCGCGCCTGCGGGCGAGCACGAGTGCAAGGTCAGTCCTCGAGGGTCCTGCCGTCGACAACCCGGGAGATGAGGGAGCAAGCTGTCACGCACTGGTCGCCGTTGCTGTCCTCGCCGACCTGGACGATGTGCACGAAGACGCCCTCGAGCTCTGGCGTGTCCTCGAGGTCCTGCTTGAGCGCGAGGAGGCCGGGCGCGTCGTAGCGGTCGCCGAGTCCGTGCCAGATCTGCGGGCGCCCGGTTCAAGTTCAGCTCTCCTGACTGCTAGCTCGCTTGCAGCTGAAAGAGAGGACGCACAACGATCGGTACTGGGCTGGTCTTGACTGAGGTCAAGAGCGATGAGGTCGAGGTCGGGAGGGCGGCGACAGACGAGAGCGCGGCGGCGATGGCGACAAGGGCTTGCGGGAGGTGCAGCATGACTGCTTGCTCGAGCTTCTGCGTTGCAGAGGAAGACCTGGTCAGCTCTGGGCCCGCTTGAGCGCCGTTGCCGCTGTCATCGCCGCCGGTTCCGAGCCGAGGAGCTGTGCCCGTCTCGACACAGCCTGAGGCTGCGTGAGCTTTACAAGCCGTGCCAGAGAGCCCTTCAGGCAGACGCAGAGCCGTCGCCGATGCCTACGCGCCCCAGCAAGCCGCTCTCGCCGCTGCCCCCACCTCTCCGACCCGAGCGCCAACGCCAGGCGCACACGACGCACTGTGTGCGCCTCCGCTGCCGCCAAGCTGATGGGAGAGGGGCTCACAGTGCTGGACGAGGAGCTGAGCGCCGAGCGAGCGAGATGGCGAAGTGGCGGACGCAGCAGAGCCGCGTCCTGCAGCGCCTCGGAGTCGAGGAGGCGGGGGAGGGACGAGCAGCTCCTCACGAGCGAGCCGATGCCGTCTCCCTCGACGAAGCTCAAAGCTGTGCATATGTAGCTCGTCTCGGTGCATCGAGCCGAGGCCCTCACTCGCTCGCGCAGCTACGGCCACCCGGGCGACAGCGCCTTCCTCCTCACCTCGTCCTCGCCGCCCTTGGTGTAGAACGCGCCAAACTTTCTCCTGCACGCGTTGCTGCCGCCTTCCTGGTACTCTTGCCGCGTGACAAAGGCGTTGGGCTGGAGCGGCGGGGCGAAGTGCGACGGGGCGGGAGCCGAGAGGTGCGCGGCGGCTGATGCTGCGGCCGAAGTGGTGGGACTGCGGGGTGGGAGGCTCGTCGGCTTCCACGGCATGCGGAAAGAAGCGTTTTTGAGAGCGAGGGACGAGACGCACGAGGAAGAGAGCGTGACCCGAATGTCGAACTCGGGCGGCGCGAACGAACGCAAGTCGCTCTGTCTGCGCATCCGAACGGCGGCCACAAATCGTCAGCTCTCGCCCAGCAGGAGGAGAAGGTGACGAGACCGAGGGACGAGAGGACGCACAGCCGCTCAGCAAAGCCCGGAAACTGCACGCTGCCGCCGATGCAGACGATGTTGCTCCAGAACATGCCCTGCACCTCTTGCGGCAAGGCACCGATGGCGAGCGCGACCGTCTCGGCGAGTCCAGCTTGGTTGAGGTCTGCGGGAGAGGTCGCACCGGCGTCAGGCTCGAGGTCCAGAGGAAGGAGAGAGGGCGAGGAGAGGGGACGCACCGATCGTCGTCGGGTTGAAGAGGACCTCGGGGACCGTGAAGCGCTCGTTGCACAGGTGTAGGAGCTGCTCCTCCTCCTTCTCGGGCGCAGGCGCGGGCTGGAGCGAGGCGGGCAAGGTCGGGTCGAGTGGTGGCGGTGAAGGCGGCGGAGGGGTGAGGCCTGTGCGGACGTAGCCGAGCTTGTTCTTCGAGCCGGGCGTAAAGTCGGGCAGGACAAAGGTGCGGACGATCGGGTTCGTCGGTTGACTGCGAGCGTGTGGGCGAGGGTCAGCTCGGCGCGCGCGCGTCCCGACCGATCCCTCAAGAGAAGCAGCCGCAGACGCACTTTGCCGCCTCCCAGTCCTGGTCCCACTGCGTCGAGACGTAGCACGTCTGCTCCTTGGCGTGCTCCATAACGACGGTCTGGTCCATCATGTACCAGTGGCGGAACGAGACGAGCTCCTTGAGGTAGTTGGTGAGGAGCTTGCCGCCGACGTCGATCCTGCGGGCGAGAGAGGACGAGCGCGCGCGTCAGCTCTCGAGCGGGGAGTGCAAGAGGGAGACACGAAAGAAAGAGGGGACGCACCGACGAGCTGCGTGGCTGACGATCGCCCCTCGCAGGACCGGCACGACGTGCGTGAAGCTGAACCCAGCATCGACGACGAGGACGCATTCTGGAGGCGGCGTCGGGTAGTGCGGGTCTCCTCTTGCGTCGGCGCCGTACGGAATGAGGGCGGGCGCTGCAGGGACGCGGTGGACGAGGTCAGAGACGGCGCTTGTCGAAGCTCGATGGGCGAGAGGGGCGAGAGAGGGGCGAATACGCACCAGGACACCGCAGGTAGCTCGAGAAGTCGTAGTCCTCGAAGATCATCTGGTCGTAGTGCTCCTGGACGTTGGGCAGGTTGAAGACGGGCTCGGTGACGAGCAAGTTGGTCTCCTGCGGCGAGATCTGTGCGACGCGAGCGAGTGCGCGAGTCAGCCGCAGGAAACGGCGGGCGAGAACGAGAGCGAGGGAGCGCACCTGCAAGCCTCGACCCCGGTGCCCAAAGACGCGGTCCCAGACCGTCTTTTCGACCTCCCAGTTGTTGAGGATGCCCTGCGCGCGAGAAGGAGCTGGGTCAGCGAACCTGCTCGAGCGCGAGTCCCTCGACCTCGCCGCGCATGGTCCTGACTCTGGAGGACAGCTGGAGCTGTCCTCCAATGTAACGCCGGTCGAGCCTCCTGCCTCGGTGCGACGTGCAGGCACGAGGTGCTCGGCCACCTCGAGAGCGCATAGAAGCATGAAGAGAGCAGAGAGAGTGAGACGCACCCGCTCCATTGGCACCCGGAAGGTCAGGCCGCCGAAGTCGTCGCACTCGTCCGTGAGCTCGTCGCCGACGAAGCTCCTCTTGGCCGTCTTGCTGCGTGCGATCGTGTTGCGGTAGGTCTGTACGACTCTGCGCGCGGTCGAAGGGGCCCAATATCGCGGCGGCCGGCTCGCAGTCAGCTCATCACCTCTCGGAGAAAGGGGCCGAGGAGGAGGACGAGAGTGGACGCACGGCGGGGTGGCGGACGGCCCTGCCCCGGGCTGAGCCCATGCAGCCTTGATGGTGTGGGCGCCATTGTCCAGGACGAGGATCGGGGCCGGCTGGGCGGGCTGCATCGCTGATGAGGGGAAGAAGGGGACGTGTGCTCGCCGGGAGAGCTCTTGGTCGGGCTTGGCCGGGTCGATGTCGCTCGAGAGCCCTTGTGGAGGATGGCGAGAGCTCAGGGCAGCCCTTTGGCGGTGAGTTCTGAGGAGGCGGGCAGAAGGCAGGAGCGACACCTGCGCTCGCGCTGTCGTCGCGCTCTCTCTCGCCTCACGCGGCATCGTGTCGCCCGACTTGGCGGTGACGAGCCCGAGCTTGTCTCTCTCGCTGTCGATGCCGAAAGCGCTTCGCGCCAGACAGAGACGGCTGCAGCGCCTCACGGACCTCGCTCGAGCGCCAACTCGCCGCGCTCGGCAGCTCGCGCCGACAGGGATGCAACAGAAAGATGAAGAATGCAGCATGAGATACGGCGCAAGAGGACAACAGGCCGACCTGCTCAGTCGAGGAGGTCGGTGACGGCACCGTGCGACGCGTCCGAGACCAGCTTCTGGTACTTGTAGAGGGTGCCCTGCGAGCGAGCGACGAGTGGGCGTGTCAGCAGGTGCTCTAGATCGTGCATGCTGCGCGCACGGTGCCCTCAAGAGATGAGATGAGAGCGGGAGGGGAGACGCACCTGCTTGACCTTGGGCTCGCGCGGCGTCCACTCCTTGCGGCGGCGCTCGAGCTCCTCGTCCGAGATGCGCATGTCGATCGTGTTCTTGATCGCGTCGATGTAGACGACCTGTACGACGAGCATGACCAGTCAGCTCTAGTCGCTCTCTGCGCGCGAGAGAGGACGAGAGCAGGAAGAGGAGGAACGACGCACGTCGCCGTCCTGCACGAGCGCAATGTTGCCGCCGACGAACGCCTCGGGGACGACGTGCCCGACCGTGAAGCCGTGCGTGCCGCCCGAGAAGCGGCCGTCGGTGACGCACGCGACGTGCTGACCCAGGCCGGCGCCCATGACCATCGAGGTCGTCTTGAGCATCTCGGGCATGCCTGCGGACGAGGTGCGGCGAGAGGAGAATGATGAGGGATGCAGGAGGGTGCGCGTCAGTGCCCGCTCGGACAAGAGAAGGGCGCGCAGAAGGAGAGCGAGTCGGCGAAGGGGAAGGGGACGCACCGGGACCGCCCTTCGGGCCGAGGTAGCGCAGGACGATGACCGTCTTCTCGCTCGTGTTTATGCTCTTGTTCTCGATGGCATGGTAGACGTCCTCCTCGTTGTCGAACACGCGCGCCTTGCCCTCGAACGTGAGGCCCTCCTTGCCTGTGATCTTGGACACGCAGCCGCCGGGCGCGAGGTTGCCCTTGAGGATGCGGATGTGGCCCGTCGACTTGATGGGCTTGTCGAGCGGGCGGATGACGTCCTGGCCGTGCTTGAGGCCGGGGAGCGGGTCGAGGTTCTCGGCGAGCGTCTTGCCCGTGACGGTCATGATGTCGCCGTCGACGAGCTTGTTCTCGAGGAGGTACTTGAGGACGGCCGGGATGCCGCCAATCTTGTGCACGTCCTCCATGACGTACTTGCCCGACGGCTTGAGGTCGGCGACGAACGGTATCCGGTCGCTCACGGCCTGGAAGTCGTCGATGCCGAGCTTGACGCCGCACGAGTGCGCGATGGCGATCAGGTGCAGGACGGCGTTGGTCGAGCCGCCGAGGATCATGGTGAGGACCATGGCGTTCTCGAACGCGGCGCGCGTCATGATGTCGCGCGGCCGGATGTTGTTCTCGAGGAGGCGGCGCATGGCCGGGCCGACGGCGTCGCACTCGTCCTGCTTCTCCTTGTACGCGGCCGGCGTCGACGACGAGTAGGGGAGCGTCATGCCCATGGCCTCGGCGGCCGACGCCATCGTGTTGGCAGTGTACATGCCGCCGCACGAGCCGCCCTCCTTGCGGCACGAGTTGCGCACCGTGTCGAGGCGGATCTTCTCGGCCTCGGGCGTCGAACCCATCTCGAGGAACTTGCCGTACGACTGGAACGCGCTCACGACGTCGAGCACCGGCTGGTCCTGACAGGAGCCGGGCTGCATGGTGCCGCCGTACACTGCGCGCGAGAGGGGAGATCCAGGGTCAGCGCTCGCTCGGGCGGTCGAGTCGTGAGCAGGGACGCACCCATGATACCTGGCCGGTTGAGGCGACCGAGAGCCATGAGTACACCGGGCCTGCAGGAGAAGAACAGAGTCAGCATCGCCTCGCTCGCAGACGCTCGCCTCCTCGACGACGGCCACCGACGCACATGTTCTTGTCGCACGCCTGCAGGAGCACGAGGGGACAGTCAGCACCGCGCTCTCACAGAGGAGGACAGCGAGCAAGGACGCACCGGGATCGTGACCATGCCGTCGAGCCAGTGCCCGCCCGCCGCCGTCTCGACCTGGTCGGCGATCAGGTCGCGGCTCTGGAGCGAGAAGCTCATGCCGAACGTGCCCATCGAGATGCCGTCCGAGACGCCGACCGTGCCGAACCCGTAGCCCGTGATGCCGGCGTTGGTGAGCGAGTCCTTGATGCGGGTGCCGAGGTGCAGGACGTGCTTGTTGCAGCTGCAGAAGTGCGCGATGCTCGGATCAGTGTGCCGATTGGCGCGAAGTCAATGCAGGAAGGAGAGGAGAGACTCACGGGTTGCCGTCGTACCTGCGCGGCGTGAGAGGGAGGCGAGGCCGGGAAGAGAGTCAGCGAGGTGCGCGCACGCGAGGAGAGCAGGGCGCTGCGGGACGCACCAGACGTTGGCGATGCCGACCATGGGCTTGTCGAGGTCCTTGGGCTGGTCGATGCCGTCGGTCGCGTACAGCATGGCCTGCGATGCGCTGTGGGGCGAGCGGGAGAGGGGTCAGCTTCGGCAGAGCGCGAGTCGGACGAGGGCGGGGAGCGAGGACGCACCCCTGGGTCGGGTCGGACGTGATCAGGTGCCTGCGCGCACCGCGAGTCGTCAGCTACAGACACTGAGGCGGAGAGAGAGAGAGGGGAAGGCCACGTACGAGTAGCGGTTGATGCGGTCGCCCGCGGCGGGTGCGAGGGTCGGCTGCAGCGGGTTGCTGGGCGGTGCGCGTGCCGGCGACGAGTTGAAGCGGGCATGAGTCGAGAGGGAGAAGAACGACGGGGTGCGAGGCGCAGCTGCGCGAAGGCGGAGCGAGGCCATGTCGGCGAGAGAGGGGAGGGGGAGAGGCGGGGGAGAGAGTCGGGGACAGAGGTCGGTAGGCGGGTCGCTGCTTCTGCAGGGCGTGCAAGGGAAGGTCAGCACACTTTCTGTGGGCACAGGAGGCTGCCGGCCGCAAGCGCGGTGGAGAGAGGGTGATCCTGAGATGAACAAGGTGGAGGAGGCGGGAGTCGAGGTAGTGGGAGGGACGGGCGCACCTCGTGTGCGGCTGTGGCGAGCCTGGAGCTACTGTAGACGACGGGACCTCTTGAGCTGACCAAGCGCAGAGAGTGGAGCGAGAGGGGAGGTTGACTCTCGGCGTCGTCGTCGAGGATGCGGGAGAGGCTTGCACCACAACCGCTCCCCGCTCGACCTAGACTGGCTCCGAGCTGGCCCCGACAAGCCTCTACTCAGCGCCCTACCGCCGCACGCCCTCGCCGCACGCCCTACCGCTCTCCCACTCGCGCTCCACCCTATCGCCGTCCGCCGATTCCGTCCTCGACTCGCGCGTTCTGCAGCAGGTGGGGGCGCTGGGCGGGGCTTTCAGCAGCACTCTGGGCAGCTATGCACGGGCTGGCGCGAGCTTGCGGCTCTCTGCGGGCCGTCGAGGCGACGTCCGCCTCGCCCTCTTCCGCCTCGTCGTCCTCGGCCGTGCGAGGTGCGGCGTTGGCTGCCAGCAGAGATCGAGGTCGCGAAGCCGCCCGAGACGGGGCTCTGTGTCGAGCTTCGGCCTCGTTCGTGGCCTCGTCTGCTTGTGCGGCACGTCGTCGCGCTCCTCGATCCGGCGTCGGACCGCTCGGCTCGTCCACAGCTCAGCCGCCTCAGCTCCAGAGCTGCTGCCTTCTTGAGGGTTCGTGTGCTGCAGGTCCCGGCGGCTCGAGCCCTCGTTCGTTGAGCTGCTAGCAGCTGCGCTGCTCGGAACAGCTGGACGAGCGGGTTCGCCCGTTCGTTCCTCCCTTCCTCTTGCGCTCTTCGCCATCCTTGGCGGCTTTGCCGCTATCGGCCGCCTGCTGCGCTCTCGTCGGGTCGGGTGCTGTCGCTGGAGAGGAGCTTGGGGGAGACGCTTGTGCGCGCCCCTCGAACGCTTCCTCGCTCGCTCGTCGCGCGCGTGCGCGCGGCAGCGGCGCAGAGGTCGCAGCGCCTTTTTCTCTGCTGCTCTCATGCCGAGCTGCAGGCTCAGAAGGTTCATGCAGTCCTGCGAGCGACGTTCAGGAGGCTCGAGCGGTCGCAGCTGCTTTTCGTCACGCGGCTGCGGCTCGTCGCGCCTCGTCCCGACCGAGACTACACAAAGCGAGTTGCGAGATTAGGGCAGCGATTACTAGTTGCGAGGCTATGGCCGAGGTGGAGCGACGTGGAACAAGCGAGGCAAGGACCGGCGGCATCGCTGACCAATTCGGCGGTTCGCCCGTCGTGTCGGCGAGCCAGCCGGACGGCTCGCTCGCTCTCTCCACCACACGCAGCTCTCCGCGCAAGCTCTGTTCAAGCTGTTCCGCACAGCCCTAGCACCGACCACGTTCCGCCAGTTCCCCAAGCGCCTCCTCCCGCAGCTCGCCGCCGTCTCGTTCGCCTCGTCCTTCTCGTCAACCTCTCTCGGTGGGTCATCTCGCCACCTCGTCCTGCCCGGCGACTGCTCGGTCCAGCCTTGCTCGCGAGCATTCGCAGCTTGCAGCTGGACCCAGACCGCGTACGTCGAACCGGTCAGAGCCCCGGCTGATCCTCATCTTCCTCTCCCTCCCCTCCCCTCCCGGCAATCTCACGCTCCTCTCGCCCGCCCTCGACCGACTGCAGCCATGGCCCCTATCGAAGTCAACGGCGGTGCCGCCGCTGAGAAGCCGTCCAACCACAACAAGGTCGTCGTCATCGGCTCTGGCCCGGCCGGTGTGCGTCCTCGTCTCTCCCTACCCACCTCGTCCCGCTCCCCTGCCGCGCGAGTGCAGCAAAGCTGATTCTCGACCGCATTCTGCGCCCTCTCTCCCACATAGCACACCGGTGCGTTCTTCTCTCGCTACAGGAACTCGAGACGGCGGGCACGAGCGCTGACCCTCCTTCGCCGAACAGCATGCATCTACCTCGCTCGCGCCAACCTCAAGCCCGTCATGTTCGAGGGCATGCTCGCCAACGGCTTTGCGGCCGGCGGTCAGCTCACGACCACCACCGACGTCGAGAACTTGTGCGTCCCTGCTCGCCTCGATCCCGAGCACCGCGCCGAGACCCAGGAGCTGACCTAGCTCGTCCCTCCTCCGCTCGAAACAGCCCCGGCTTCCCCGAGGGCATCCGCGGCCCCGAGATGATGGACCTGTTCCGCGCCCAGTCGCTGCGCTTCGGCACGACGATCCACACCGAGACCATCTCGAAGGTCGACCTCTCGTCGCGGCCGTTCAAGTTCTGGCGCGAGGGCGCCGAGCAGGAGGACCCGGAGACGGCCGACACGCTCATCATCGCGACGGGCGCCTCGGCGCGCCGCATGAACCTCCCCGGCGAGGAGACGTACTGGCAGAGCGGCATCAGCGCGTGCGCCGTGTGCGACGGCGCCGTGCCCATCTTCCGGCGCAAGCCCCTCGCCGTCGTCGGCGGCGGCGACTCGGCGTGCGAGGAGGCCATGTACCTGACCAAGTACGCGTCGCATGTCAACCTGCTCGTGCGGCGCGACGTCCTGCGCGCGAGCAAGGTCATGGCCAAGCGCGCCATGTCGCACCCCAAGATCACGGTCCTGTGGAACACGGTCCCGGTCGAGGCCAAGGGTGACGGCGAGGTCCTGACGGCGCTGCGCGTCAAGGACACCAAGACGGGCGAGGAGCGCGACCTCGAGGCCAACGGCCTCTTCTACGCCATCGGCCACGTCCCCGCGACCGAGCTCGTCAAGGGCCAGGTCGACCTCGACGCCGACGGCTACATCCTCACCAAGCCGGGCACGAGCCAGACGAGCGTCAAGGGCGTCTTCGCCGCCGGTGATGTCCAGGTCCGTCTCGCCTTCCTCCTCCTTCGCGCGCGCGCGCTCTCTCTCTTCCCTTGCGCCTCGCCGCTGACTCGCCTTTCCTCGTCGCACACAGGACAAGATCTACCGCCAGGCCATCACGAGCGCCGGCACGGGCTGCGTCGCGGCGCTGGAAGCCGAGCGCCTGCTCGCCGAGGAGGAGGTTCCGGGCGCCGACGACTAATCTAGACGATCTCTCTCCCTTGCATGCAACTATCTGTGCGTTTCCTAGACCTCCCTTGCTCACTGTGCAGAGGCTGAGCGAGAGCGACAGCGAGAACGAGCGGGGCCGTCCTTGGCGAGGAACAGGAGAGCGGCCCGAGCGGGCGCAGGGAACGAGGAGGAGACGCTGCAGGCGCGCACGTAGCTGCCTCTCGCTTGCGCTGTCAGCAGGATGCCGTCGTCGCTCTCGAGGAGCTTGCAGCGCTCGTGCTCGGCCTTGCACGACAAGCTCGCCGCACTTTCGAGCGTGCGGCCCTTTCGAGCTCGCTCGCTCGCTCGCAGGGCATCTTCCTCTCGAGCTACCTCTTGCTCTCTCAACAGCGCACACGGAAGCGCGAGTGCAAGAAGGCGTCTTTGTTCCAACAGC
>ERZ794949.578-NODE-578-length-11223-cov-2.585064_pt1 | contig 11223 bp, 14 predicted proteins | sample MGYA00511363_ERZ794949 | MGnify/ENA primary metagenome ERZ794949 (study PRJEB30137, sample SAMN04331402) | food metagenome | isolation source: T1 must sample point D1 replicate B | place: Australia: South Australia ... | reverse complement strand
GAAGAGCTGACACGGCTTCTCTGCGCGCAGCTGGAGGCACTAGACGAAGAGCGACGGCCTGTACGAGCACCCTTGTTGTAGCACGAGCCCCTTCCTTCCCCTCGTTCGGAACGCGCAGCGGTTCCTTCTCTCGACTCTCATCGCGCGAGCGCTCGGCGGTCTCTCTCTGAACGCTTTCTGAGAGTTTCGAGTGGAAGAGCGTGCGATACAGTGCATGATGGACAGCAACAAGGAGGTACGAGTCCGAGGGAGATGGAGAGCTCAAGTGGAGGAGGCTGGTGCTGGACGGGGTACGGCGCACAGCTGGACGTCGAAGAGCTCGATGAACTGCAGGGGGACGACGGCGTCAGCGATGGAGAGCGCCGAGAGGCAGAGCAGAAGGACGAAGCGCGAGAGGGACGAGGGGCTCACCTGCTCGTTGTGCTGTCGGACTTTGGGCCCGGCGTATCTGCAGGCAGGAGAGCGATGTGAGTGAGAAGGACTGTGAGAGTCGCAGGTGCGCTGCGCCCGTCGTGAACCCCTCGGGTCGCTCCTCGAGGAAGAAAGGAGAGGAGGACGCACCGCCTGTACTCCTCGAGGATCGCCGTCAAGTTCCACCTCTGCAGCTTGCGCAGCAACCCGCACACGGTGCCCGTCCTGTGCCGACCCTGGCCGCACGCGATGAGGCACGGCGCGTTGCTCGGGTCGAGGATGAGCTCGAGCGCCTGGAGGACCGTCTCCTCCGAGAGCGGGTCGTACGTCGCCGCATAGTCGTCGGCGCCGAGGTGGTGCAGGGTGATGTGCTGCTCCTGGAGGAAGCGCTGGCTGTGCACGAGGAGGGAGGAGGGGGAGGGAGAGCGTCAGCGCAGCGGCGACGAGAACTGGGCGGGCGAGAGCGAGCAGGGACGTACAAGGGCTCGTTGGGCTCTTCTGGGGCGAGCCAGACGCACGATCTGAGGCCGAGCCGCTCGAGGAACGGGAAGTTGAGCTCTGAGGGTTGGCCCGAGCGGACGAGACCCTCCTCGACGAGGCCGTACTGGGGCGGTGGCACGAAGACGCGCTTCGAGGGGCGGACGCGGCAGACGGCGACTCGTGATGGTGCGTCGGGCGCAGGTCGAGAGCAGCACGGGCCGAGGTGGCCTTGCTGGGTGGTAGAGGCGGCGGAGGTCGAGGAGGAGGAGAGAGGTTGCGCGTCGGCTGGAGCGGCTGGCGCTGACTCGACGGGTCGTAGATCGAGTTCTGCCATGGTCGGCGGTCTGGAGCAGCAGAGAAAGGCGCAGGGTCAAGGCGAGAGAGCGTCGTTCGTCGACGACTTCATCAGTTGGCGGCTCTCGCTCTCCCTCTACAGCTCCACAGCTGGCTAGATGTTCCCGACGCAGCGCCTGTTCGGCCTGTGTCCCGACTGGAGCACCTGCAAGCTCCCCAACTGCCTCTTCAGCCAGCACTCGCCGCCGAGGTCCGCCCCGGCCCCGCCCACCGCTTCCACCTCGACCGTCCCCCAGAAGCGCCCTGCGACCTCGACCACGCCATCCGGAGTCGTTCTCAAGCGCGTCGTGCGCGCAGAAGAGCCGCAGCGACCGGGTCCCGGCTCCTCCTCCTCCTCGAGCACCTCGAACGCGCTCGCGGCGGGCTCGGCGTCGAGGTCGAGCGGGACTGCGACAGCAAAAGCAGGAGCTTCGACGTCCAGGGTGACGCTCGACGACGTGCCAGATGTGCGTCCGTCCCTCTCATGACGCCCTCGAGCCCTCGCTGACCTCGTCCCGTTCGCTCGCAGGCCGGCCCGCCGCGCTTGCCCATGCCCAAGAGCCTTACTCATACGCCGCACGCGACGAGGCAGAAGATGGTGACCGCCCTCTACAACCAGTGCGTCTGTTCCTCGCCATCGTCGCCGTCTCCTCCTCGAGCGCTTGCTGACCTAGACCCGCCGTCGCTCGCAGGTTCCTCGACGTCTACACGCCGGGCATCCTTCCCAGCTCGCTCCGCCACCAGCTCGCCTCGAAGCACGCCCTCGCGCAGGAGGAGCACCTCTTCTCGCGCTCGACCAAGGCGACGTACCGCAACTCGGTCATCTCGGCGCTCGCCCGCCTCAAGAAGCGCGCGCCGGCCCGCACGGTCGACGAGACGGGCACACTCGAGGACGAGGCGGCCCGGCTGTCCAAGGCGGCCGAGGAGGAGAAGGGCCGCCTAACGAGGAAGCGGGTCGCCAAGTTTGTGCACCCGGTCGACACGCTGCGGCGGTTCGACTACCCGGTCGAGCTCCCGCCCAGGCCGGGAGGCGACTGCCCGAGCGAGGACGGCAACGTGCGCAAGTGCGACCGGTGCACGGCCGAATTCACCGTGCGCAGCGACCTCGACTCGGTGCGTCCCCCTTCCTCCTCCTCACCGGGCCCGTGCGCCGGTCCATGGCTGAACTCCTCTCGCCGCGTGCGCTCGCAGGACGGTCGCCAAGCGTGTCAGTACCACTTCGGCCGCATGGTCACCGAGAAGATCGGCGGGCAGAAGCAGCGCGTCTACTCGTGCTGCCCCGCCGTCGCCGCGACGCCGTGTCAAACCGGGCCGCACGTCTTCAAGGTGCGTCCTCGTCCTCTCCTCTGCCTCGCAAGGGCTACAGGACAGTACAAGAGCTGACGCCCGCCCTTCTTTGCAGGACGAGGACGTCGCCGCGCTGCACTCGCGCGTCCCCTTCGTCGCCACCTCCTCGCTCCGCTCCTCCCTCGCCTCTTCCTCGTCCGACCTTCCACCGTCGGTCGACATCGTCGCCCTCGACTGCGAGATGATCTACACGACAGCGGGCATGTCGCTCGCGCGCGTCACGGTCGTCTCCGCCTCGGGCTCGACGCTCCTCGACGAGCACGTCCGCCCGCAGCACGGCGTCGTGCCGCTCGACCTCAACACGAGGTTCAGCGGCGTCGTTGCCGCCGACCTCGACAAGGCCGTGCTCGACGTGCCCGGCGTCAGGAGGGCGCTCGCGCAGTTTGTCGACAGCGAGACGGTCTTTGTCGGGCACGGCGTCGAGAACGACCTCAAGGCGCTGCGGCTCGTGCACGACAAGGTCATCGACACTGCCATCGTGCGTCTCTTCTCTCTCTTTCTTCCCTCCCTCTTCCTCTGCTCGACCTCGTGAAGAGTGAGGCTGACGAGGTCGACCATCGGCAACAGCTCTTCCCGCACCCGAACGGCGGCACCTGGCGGCACTCGCTGCGCAACCTCGCCAAGGACGTCCTCCGCAAGGTGCGCTCGTCTCTCCCCTCTCTCCGTTCTGCACGGCGACCCTCGACTGACTCGTCTCGGCGCGCTCGCAGTTCGTTCAGACGGGCGAGGGCCCAACGGTCGGGCACAGCGCCAAGGAGGACGCCGTCACGGCGCTCGAGCTCGTCAGGTGGAAGGTCAAGCAGGATGCTTCAGGGCGAGGATGAGCAAGCCGGGCACGGAGCGCTGCAATGCACCCTTTGCTCTCTCGGGCGGCGAGAGGTCCGAGTCCGAGAGACGGCGACTCGTAGAGCGTCCCGAGGCGGCTGCGGTTCGGCTTGAATAGCTGCAGAAGCTCGTCAGGAGTGTGCTCTGTGCGCGGAAAGCCTGGCTCGAGCTTCGCACAGCGCACTCGAGGTGCCATCGGCAAGCGGAGCGGCCGAGGCGGAGCGGTTCCTCACCTTCGCCCCTCTCGACACGCGCACTAGCACTCGCTGCAGCCGCACAAAGCTCTACAGAGCACACGCAAGGCGGCCCCGACGCATCACGCCCTTTGCCCGCCTCTCGACCTCGTCCGACATGGCGCCATCAGCTCCCCGCCGGGGCTCAGACGAGCGGTCACCGCTCCTGCAGCCTCGCGAGGCTGTGGATGACCTCGAGGACCCGACCAAGCTGCCCAAGGGCAAGCGCAACGCGATCCTGTGCGCTGTGTGGCTCGGCGTCTTCGTGCGTCCTCCCCTCCTCCCCTCCTCAAAGTGGGGAAGCGGTGCTGACCCCGCTCTCGCTCCTGCAGCTCGGCGCGCTCGACGGGACCATTGTGCGTCCTGTCTCTCTCCGCCCTGCGAGTGCTGCGCCAGCTGACCCTGTCCCCGCGCGCGCAGGTCGCGACCCTCATCTCGGACGTCTCGTCGTCGTTCAAGAAGTCGAACCAGGCCGGCCTCCTCGGCACGTCGTACCTCCTCAGCACCGCCACCTTCACGCCGCTGTACGGCCGACTCGCCGACATCATCGGGCGGCGGGCGGCGCTCCTCATCGCGCTCACGCTCTTCACGAGCGGGACCGCCCTGTGCGGGTTGGCGCCGAGCATGGTGACGCTCTTGATCGGGCGACTCGTTGCGGGCATGGGAGGTGCGTCCCTCTCCCTGATCTCGCCGAGCGTGCGCGCAGAGGGCTAACTCTTGCGCTCGTGCAGGTGGCGGGCTCATGGCCGTCTCGTCCATCGTCGCCTCCGACCTCATCCCGCTCAAGCAGCGCGCGCTCTTCCAGGGTCTCGGTGCGTCACGTCTCTTCTTCTCGAGCGTCTGCGCTCAGGCTACCTGGGCTGACGCCGGCCCTCTCTGCAGCCAACCTGTGGTTCGGCGCCGGGTCCGGCCTGGGCGGCCCGCTCGGCGGCTTCATCTCGGACCGCTTCGGCTGGCGCACGGCCTTCCTCTGTGCGTGTCTTCCTCTCTATCTCGACCTGATCGAGAGCGAAGCTGACTCTCGCCCGTCCACAGTCCAGCTACCGATCCTCGTCCTCGCCGCCATCCTCGTCTTCCGCAACCTGCGGTACCGCGTCGCCGGCCAGGGCAAGAGCAAGCGCGAAATGGTCCGCCGCATCGACTACCTCGGCTCGCTCACGCTCGTCCTGAGTGTGCGTCCCCTCCCACTCCTGCCTGTTGCTCGAGCTGGATCGTCCTGACGACAAGCCCTCCTCCTGCAGCTCGGCTCTCTCCTCTTTGCGCTCTCGTTCAAGAACGACCGCAGCCTCGCCTGGTCGTCGTCTTACGTCTGGGCGCCCCTCATCGTCTTCTGCCTCAGCGGCGTTGCCTTCGTCCTCGTCGAGGCGTTCTGGTCGCCCGAGCCCGTCATGCCGCTGCGCATCCTCAAGGACCGCAACGGGCTCTTCGTCGCCCTCATCAACTTCACCGTGTCGTTCGTGTCGTTCTCGGTGCGTTCCTCCCCCTCGTCTCTCGCCGCAGGTGCTCTCATGAGCGCCTCGCGCTGACGCTCGACCCTCTCCGACTCTCGCACCTGCAGATCTTGTACTTCTACCCGCAGTTCTTCGAGATCGTCAAGCAGAAGTCGGCGTCCGAGGCGGGTGCGCACCTGCTGCCGAACAGCATCGCCTTGTCTGTCGGGTCGCTCTTCGCCGGCTGGGTGCGTCCTCCTCCCTCCGCTCTCTCTCGCTCCCTCGTCACTTCAAGCTCGAGCGCTGACGCCTGCACGCTCCGCAGATCATTCGGCGCACCGGCCGGTACTACTGGCTGATCGTCACGACCTCGGGCTTGCCCGTCATCGCGCTCGTGTCGTTCGTCTTCCTCACCGAGTCGAGCGGCTGGTTCCACACCTGGCTCGCCATCCTCCCGAGCGGGTTCGGCTTTGCGAGCGTCATCACTGCAGGCCTCAGTGCGTCCCTCTCGAGCCCTCTTTCTGCGGCTCGTCGACCGAGGAGAAGCTGACGGTCGTGCGCGCTCGCAGTTGCCATCATCGCCTCGGTCGACCGATCCGACATGGCGACGGCGACGGGCCTCACCTACCTCTTCCGCTACGTTGGACAGGTGCGTTCCTCTTCCACCTCGTCCTGTTCCACGAAAGAGACGCTGACGCCGTCCACCACGCCGCGCAGGTCGTCGGCGTCGCCTCGAGCGCGTCCATGCTTCAGTCGGTCCTCAACTCGCAGCTCAAGTCGCGCATCGTCGGGCCCGACGCCCCGCGCATCATCGACCAGATCCGGCACGTCTCGACCTCGATCCCGTCGCTGCCGCCCGCGCTCCAAGCCGCCGCGCGCGAGTCGTACCGCCTCGCCCTGCGCGCCGTCTTCCTCCTCAACCTCGGCGTCGCCGTCGTCTGCTTCTTGACGAGCTTGCCGATCCGCGAGTACGCGCTCCCGGGCTCGTTCGAGGAGGAGGAGGAGAGCAGGCGGCAGAGGAGCAGTGGGAGCACGCCGCGGGAGGAGCAGGAGGCGGACCAGGCGTAGACGGACGTGGCTTCTCGTGCGATAGACGTCATTATCTCTCCTCAGGCTCGCCTTCGCGACGTTGGCTTGCTTTGAGCGACGCAGCGCGAGGCTGTAGCTCGTCGAGACGAGCGCTCGAGCCGGCCGGAGTTGAATCGTCGACCTCGGCAGCCCGCAGTTTCGACTTGCCCTGACTGGCTATGAGAGCTTGAGAAGCAGCTCGCTGGACTCGACGCAGGCGCCGAGCGGGTCAAAAAGGGCGGACCGGTCGCGAGATGAGACTTTGGCGGACGAGGAGGAGCGGCTCGTCGTCGAAGCTCGCTACGCTCCTCCACCGCAGCAGACCAGCTACCTAGCACAGCACAGCTCCCCGCCGAGCCTCTGCACACCCACTCGGCCCAGCACCGTCCTCCCACCGCCCCGTCGCGCCTCTCCCGAAAACCCTCCGCCTCCGCCTCGACCAACTCGCGCACGATGGGCATCGACCTCCTCCAGCTCCAGAACGACAAGGGCGGCAACTTTGAGGCCGTCGCCGCCTCGCAGAAGAAGCGCAACGCCCCGGAAGAGCTCGCGCACGATGTCCTCGCCATGTACAAGGAGTGGACCAAGAGTGCGTCCCTCGTCTCCTCGTCTGTATGCACGCAAGTCGGTGCAGCGCAAGCTAACCCGAGCTCTCCCTGCAACAGCCCAGTTCGACGTCCAGCAGCTGCAGAAGGAGGTCAACAAGATTCAGAAGGAGATCGGCCAGAAGATGAAGGTGCGCTCGCTCTCCTCATCTCTCGCCTGTCCATGCCCAGACGCACGACGAGCTGATCAAGATCCCTCACGTGCGCGCAACAGGCCAAGGAGAGCGCCGACGAGCTCAAGGCGCAGAAGGCCGACCTCGACAAGCAGATCGCTGGGCTCAACGCGCAGGCGGTCGAGCAGGAGACGACAATGCGCAAGAAGGGCAACCAGATCGGCAACATTGTGCACGAGAGCGTGCCCGTCAGCAACACCGAGGTGCGTCCCCATCTTCTGCCCCGCCCGCTCGCTCGAGGCCGGACGAGACGCTGACCCTGTCTCTCGCTCTCCTCCTCCTGTAGGACGACAACGAGGTCGTGCGGACGTTCTACCCAAAGGACGCCAACGGCGACTCGGCACCGCCGGTCAAGGGCGCCGGCTTGACGATGAAGGAGGGCGTCATCTCGCACCACGAGGTCATGTACCGGTTGGGCATGCTCGAGATGGACCGCGGTGCGTCCCTCTCCCTCTCCTCGCCCCTCTCCCGTCTCCTTCTCTCGACTATGACTGACTCGTGTACTCGCGCCCGCAGGCACCAAGGTCGCCGGCCACCGCGGCTACTACCTCGTCGGCGACGGCGTCGACCTCAACCAGGCGCTGATCACGTACGGCCTCGAGTTCCTGCGCGAGAAGGGCTACACCAAGATCCAGCCGCCGTTCTTCATGAACAAGAGCATGATGAGCAAGACGGCCCAGCTCGAGGAGTTTGACGAGGCGCTGTACAAGGTCCGTGCGCCGTCGTCCTCCTTGCTCTCGCTCGAGCCCTGCCGCTCGAGCGGCGCATTAGTAGGTGCCATACCGCGATCCCGGACTGACTCGACTCTCTCGCTCGTCACGCAGCTCGAGGGCGCCAACGAGGACCAGGAGAAGTACCTGATCGCGACGTCGGAGCAGCCCATCTCGGCCATGCACGCCGACGAGTGGTTCGACCAGCCCAACGAGCAGCTCCCGATCAAGTACGCCGGCTACTCGACCTGCTTCCGCAAGGAGGCCGGCTCGTCCGGGCGCGACGTCCTCGGCGTCTTCCGTGTCCACCAGTTCGAGAAGGTCGAGCAGGTGCGTCTCCTCTTCCACCTCTTGCTCGCCTCTCACGGTCGTCGCCGTCCAGAACTGACTCTCGCACCCGCTCCACGCTCCACAGTTCTGCATCACGGACCCGTCGTCGTCGTGGGAGATGTTCGACCAGATGATCGCGTCGTCCGAGGCCTTCTACCAGTCGCTCGGCCTGCCGTACCAGCTCATCGCCATCGTGTCGGGCGCGCTCAACAACGCGGCCGCCAAGAAGTACGACCTCGAGGCGTGGTTCCCGCACCAGGGCGAGTACAAGGAGCTCGTCTCGGTCTCGAACTGCACCGACTACCGTGCGTCGCCCTTCCTCTCCCCCTCCTCCTCCTCTCCTCCTCGCTCTCCTCTCGCTCGCCTCGACTGACTCTCGCTCCACCTTCGTCTTCGTCTGCAGAGTCGCGCTCGCTCGAGATCCGCTGCGGCATCAAGAAGCAGGGCGAGGCCAAGAAGGTCTACGTGCACATGCTCAACGGCACTCTGTGCGCGACCGAGCGCGCGCTGTGCTGCCTCGTCGAGAACTACCAGACCGAAGAGGTGCGTCCGCTGCGTCTCTCTCCTCTCGTGCTCGGCGGCCTGCCTCTGCGAGGCCGGTCGAGCTAGCTGCAGGTCTGATAGGGACTGCGCACTGACCCCTTCTCGCTCCCTCTCCCTGCAGGGCGTTGTCATTCCCGAACCGATGCGCAAGTACATGGGCGGGCGCGAGTTCCTCCCCTTCGTGCGCGACCTGCCGCCCAAGGTGGCCGAGAAGGCGTCCAAGAAGAAGCACTGAGCGAGCGAGGGAGCGAGGAGGACGTAGACGGGGCGGGTTCGGCTGCAACTCGCACTATGCTCTCGAGACTCGCAGCGCGCACAGAGTGAGAGAGGGAGCGCAAAGAGTAATGCAGCTGACGAGGACTAAGTGCAAGAGGGGGAGGGCAAAGAACGACTACGAGAGGAGAGAGAGAAAGAAGGGGACCGTGCGCGCCGGCTCGCTCGCTCAGCGCACCGAGATGCCCGTCTTGGACTTGCGCCCGATGCCGTCGTTCTCGTCGACGTCCTTGCCCGAGAGCATCCTGCCCGAGCCGGCACCGGCGCCGCCCTTGAGCGCGCTCTTGGGCATGTCGAAGATCTTCCAGAACTTGAGGTCCTCGTCGCTGCTCGCGGTTGCGACCGTCGTGCCGTCCGGGCTCGTGCACGAGTGGAGGATGCGCGTGCGGTGCGCGTGCGGGATGTCGGCGACCTTTGTGAGCGAGGGGTAGCTCCACAGGGCGAGGTGGTGGTCGGGGACGCCGTGCGTCGAGAGGAGCTCCTTGGCGTGCGGGTTCCACGCGAGCGACGTCACCTGCGACGTCGTGACGAGGCTGTTGAGGCGCGCGCCCTGCGTCGTGTTCCAGAAGTGGATCGTGCGGTCCGACGAGCCGCCGCCCGAGGCGAGGAGCGACGAGTTCCACGGGCACCAGGCGAGGGCCTGCGGGCGGGCAAGTTTAGGGCTCGAGTCAGACTTGCTGTGGATGTGAGGCGTCCGAGAGGAGAAAGACGTGGGACGCACCTTGACGGCGGCCGTGTGGTTCGTCTTGCTCATCTTGGGCGCGTGCGTCATGCGGCCGTCCCACACATTGACGACGTTGTCGTTGCCGCCCGACGCGAGGAGCTGCAGGGAAGAGTGCGTCAGTCGCGCTCGAGGACGAAGAGGCAAGAGTGGGGGAGAGAGAGGGACGCACGCCTTGACCTCCTCCAGAGAGCCCTCCCGCAATCTCGGGCCGCCACTCGAGCCCGCACACCTCGCCGCGGTGCCCCTTCATCTGGGCGACGCAGTGCTGCGCGACCCTGACGTCCGAGTTCCAGATCTCGCCGCTCCTGCACCCGCTCGCGAGGACGGCGCCGGACCAGCTCAGGCTCGGGACGCGGCTCGGGTGGCCCGACATGGTGCGCACGAGCTGGCCGGCGCACACGTCGTACACCTGGATCGGGCCCGACGCGAGGCCGACGGCGAGGTGCGAGCCGTCCTCGGTGAACTTGACCGAGCAGATGTACTCGTCGCCCTCGGCGAGGGCGCTCGCGTCGGCCGACGACGAGTTGGCGCCGCCGACGTGGCACAGCTCGGTGACGTCGCCCGTCGCCGCGTTCCACACGTAGACGCTCTCGGCGAGGCCGATCGCGAGCAGGTTGGTCGACGACCAGTCCATCAGGTTGAGGTAGTAGTCGTCGAGCATGCCGGGCGCGTCGAGGACGCGGTCGGGCTGGGTCGGGATGCGGCGGCGCGAGGCGGCGTTGGCCGACGACGACGACGAGGCGGCCGAGCCCTTGTTGGGCAGGCGGGCGTACTGGGCGAGGAGCGACGAGTGCTCGGTCTGGGGCAGCGGCGGCTCGGCGAAGAACGAGAGGATGCGCTGGTCCGAGTTGATGCCGAGCGACTTGGACAGGTCCGACGTGTGCTGCGCGTCCTCGGCGCTCTGGTGCGGTGCCGTCTCGACGCCCGACGACGACGACGACGACGAGGCGGTCGCAGGGAGGAGGATCGGGCCCGTGTGCTCGCCGTTGCCCGACTGGCGCGAGGGGATGTAGCGGTCGTACTGCGCGCGCTCGTCTCGCTCATCAGTGAGAGCCCAGCGAGAGCGTGCAGGGGAGAGAGAAAGGGGACGCACATGACGGCCCTTCTTGGACGGGCTGCGCTTCGAGTCGCCCGCGAGCGAGGCCGGGTCCCAGTCGTTGCTGACGATGCCGCTGCGCCCGACGCCGCCGCCCGCCGCGAGGCCCGCCTTGGTCGGGCTCGAGCGCCTGCTCGGGCCGTCGAGGGTGCCCGTGAGGTTGCCCGTGAGGTCGTCGTCGCCGCTGTGCCGCGAGCGAGGCTCGCGCGGGGGCTTGGTCGGGCTCGTGCTGTGCTTCTTGCGGGTCGTCTGGGTGGTCGACACGGAGCTGAAGATGTTCTTGGCCGAAGCGAGGGCGGGCGCACGGGCTGGCTTGGCGGCTGGAGGGCGAGAGGGCGAGCCGAGCGAGGTGTTGTTGAACGACGCGGTGAGGGTCGAGAGCGGGGCGCGCGAGGGCGAGTCGACGGGGCCGTTGCGGCCCTTGGTAGGGGAGCGTGGAGGCATCGCGGTGGGTCGGTGTACTCGCGAGCGTGTGGTGGTGGTGGTGGAGGGAGCGAGAAGAGGGAGGAGGAGCGACGTCGTGCGGCGGGCGAACCAGCCAACCACGGTCCAGGCCTCGCGCAGGCCTCAGGGGAGGGGCCAGCTCGAAGCTGCGGCGACTTGGCTTCGATCGCCCGCGCTTCATTTAACCTCTGGCTCGCC
>ERZ794949.577-NODE-577-length-11226-cov-32.976099_pt1 | contig 11226 bp, 9 predicted proteins | sample MGYA00511363_ERZ794949 | MGnify/ENA primary metagenome ERZ794949 (study PRJEB30137, sample SAMN04331402) | food metagenome | isolation source: T1 must sample point D1 replicate B | place: Australia: South Australia ... | reverse complement strand
AGAGTTATTTTATCACTTATATAGTTCACACTAAGATAATCTGTAATGGTATAGTTGATATATTAGTATACTTATATTATATTATTTATACATTATAATGAGGATAGTAGTATATCTAAGCAATATAGTTATTATATTTAGAGTATCTGTGTATACGATATAGGATAATCTGTAATGGTATAGAAGACTATATTTTATTTAGTAATTATATTCTTATACTGTATATGTATCATAGTGTAGGATCTATTTATATAGTTATTATATTAGAGTATCTATGTATATATTATTAGTATGATATATGATTATAGTAGAGGATCTATCTATATAGTTATTATATGTATAGCATTTATATGATATATAGTGTAACTATGGAATATATAATGTTATGGATTATTCGAAGGATAATTGATAATATAGTATATGGGATATATAATGTAGTTTAACTTAACACTAAGTAGTGATAGTTGATACTGGGTATTATTTAATAGATATATTTTACACTAAATAACCTTTTAACTAGTCCCTATTACTAATGTTTTTTGGTATAGGTGTTATATTTATACTATTGGATAATTGACATTGTTATGGGTGATCTATATAGTAGAGACTAATTTATGCACCATGTACATGAATTACTAGTTTTATATGGAGTATTATTAGATATATTTATACTGATGGATATATATTATGTAGTTATTACTAGGTATATTTATAGCTAGATTAGTATATGTGTAGCATTTATCTATATTAATAGAGTTACTAGGTATATTTATAGAGGTAGGGATATGTGATGTGTGGCCCATCTCTGGTATTATACCATAGAGTACTTCAGACGAGTTTTACCGAATTTCTCCTTTATTTTACTATCTCTCTATATCCACACCACAACTATATCTTCTATGGAATAATTTAATAGGTAAAATATCTCGATTTGGTTGAGAATTTGATTGTTCGAGTCAATCTTCCATAATCCTTTAGGGGCTTTGACTAATGGTAAGCTATCTTATTTGCATTAAGGTAATTCTAGTTCGATTCTAGAAAGCTCCAATTAACACATTAGCTAAGTGGAATAGCATATAACTTACAATTATAAGTCATAAGTTCGATTCTTATATGTGTTATCAATCTCTAATCACATAATCTATTGGCAAGATATTAATCTCATGCATTAAATAATCTGGTTCGACTCCAGATGTGGTTATTAGATATATTCACTTACTAATTTACTATGAATATTGTATTAGGAGCTAAATATATTGGTGCTGGTATTGCAGCAGTTGGATTAATCGGAGCAGGAATTGGAATTGCTATTGTATTCGCAGCTTTAATTAACGCTGTATCAAGAAACCCTTCAATGACTAAACTATTATTCCCTTACGCTATTTTAGGATTCTCATTATCTGAATCAACAGGATTATTCTGTTTAATGATTTCATTTATCTTATTATATGCTGTTTAATAACACCTCATCTATTATCATTACTTAATGGTTAAAGTACTAGAGTGAAATCCTAGGTATGTGAGTTCGATTCTCTCTGATAATATACTTGTGTAGTTTAAGTTAAAATATTAGCCTCATAAGCTAAAGATGGTAATCATATTACTCATAAGTTCCAACACAGTTAGTTAAATGGTATAACTCTGACCTTCCAAGTTAGTATTATGGATTCGATTTCCATACTGTGTAGTTATAATGTTGGAATTGGTAGACAATTAACACTTAAAATGTTATGCTTTATAAGCGTGGGAGTTCAAATCTCTCTTATAACAATTAGACAGTATTTATTTCAATAGTAGAATGTTAGCTTTGGGAGTTATCGATCTAAGTGCGAATCTTAGAGTACTGATTATTAATAATTACTAGAAATCAATTAATATTTATACAATGATAGCTCATCCTTATCACTTTGTCCAAGCTAGTCCATGACCTGCGGCTAGTAGTATTGCCACTATGAACTTTATGTTTACATTAGCTTTATCAATGCATGGTTATATTCCATCATCATCTCATTTATTATTACTAACATTTATTGTATTACTATGATCAATTGTATTATGATTAAGAGATACTATTATTGAAGGTAGTTACTTGGGAGACCATACTTTAATCGTAAGAAGAGGTTTTGGTTATGGATTTAACTTATTTGTATTAAGTGAAGTATTAATCTTTGCTGCTATCTTCTGAGCATACTTACATTCAGCTATGAACCCTCTAATTGAGTTAGGATTAAGTTGAGCTCCAGCTGATATTGTTAATGTACAAGCTATGGAATTACCTTTATTAAATACCATCTTATTATTATCTTCAGGTGCAACTGTACTTTTATCTCATCATAAATGAATTAATGGTGATCACAAGAATTCAACTATTGCTATGGCTATTACTGCATTATTAGTAGTAGTATTTGTATTATTCCAAGTAGTAGAGTATAAACTAGCTCAATTTACAATTACAGATGGTGTATTTGGTAGTACATTCTATGCTGGAACAGGATTACATGGATTCCATATGATTACTTTAATCTTAATGTTGTCTCTAGTAACATTTAGAATGTGAAGAAGAACATTTAGTAGAACTCACTCAACTAATTTAGACACTACTATTATCTACTCTCATGTATTAGATGTAATTTGATTAGCATTATTCGTAGTATTCTATGTATGAGTATAATTCCTTATCTATAGTTGTTAGTTAAATGGTATAACACCAGATTGTAAATCTGTTATCAGGAGTTCGATTCTCTTACAACTAAACCTTCCAATGTAATAGTAATTTAACGGTTAAAATGACTCACTGTTAATGAGTTAATATTGGTTCGATTCCTTTCTATTACGGCATACCCATGTGTGCGTCCAACCAATGATGTGGACATTTTATTTTTATTATGAAAAAGATTATTAAGTTTTTAAATACTCTAAACCATAAAGACATTGCAGTAATGTATATGATCTTTGCCCTATTAGCCGCTTTCGTCGGTCTATCTATAAGTATGATTATGAGATTAGAATTATTACATTCTGGTCCTGTTATCTTACTTAACAATCACTTATTCAATAGTATGGTATCAGCCCACGCTATTATGATGATTTTCTTATCAGTAATGCCTGCTATTATTGGATGTTATGGTAACTACTTCTTACCAGTTGCATTGGGAGCTGTTGATATGGCTTTCCCTAGATTAAATAACGTTAGTTTCTGATTCTTAGTACCTGCTATGGTATTAATTGCATCATCTATGTTAATTGAATCTGGAGCTGGACTAGGATGAACAGTTTACTATCCTTTAAGCGGTATTATGAGTCATAGTAGTATTAGTGTTGATTTAGTTATCTTTGGTTTACATTGTCTAACTATCTCTTCATTATTAGGTGCTATTAACTTTATTGCTACAGCTCATAACTTCCTTGATAGTTTATTTAGAATGAGCTTATTTGGATGATCAATCTATATTACAGCATGATTATTGTTATTATCTTTACCAGTATTAACTGTAGGAATTACATTATTATTAATGGATAGAAACTTTAATCTATCATTCTATGAAGTATCAGGTGGAGGAGATCCTATTTTATACCAACATTTATTCTGATTCTTTGGTCAATAGTGGCCCTTCAATATTTATTGATGCATTTCACTATATGCTGGAAACCTTTATGGCAATCAGCAGGTAACATTTAACCTCAGAGACTACAAGTGAAACACTACTTTAGTGAAGATATAGTCCATTATAACTTGACTGTTATTAAGCACCCTGAAGTATATATTATGGTAGTACCAGCGTTTGGTATTATTAGTATGGTATTATCAGCATATTCATCTAAGAACATCTTCGGATCAGTTAGTATGATTTATGCTATGGGATCAATTGGAGCATTAGGATTCATTGTTTGAGTACATCATATGTTTGTTGTTGGGTTAGATACTGACCTTAGAGCTTACTTCCTTAGTGCCACAATGATTATTGCTGTACCACTTGGAATTAAAATCTTCTCATGATTAGCTCTGGTAATTGGAGGATCAATTAGATTTGGAGTACCAGTATTATTCCTATTAGCCTTCTTAGTATTATTCACAGCTGGAGGAGTTACCGGAGTTATGTTATCAAATGCTAGTGCAGATGTTGCCTTCCATGATACTTACTACGTTGTTGCTCATTTCCACTATGTCTTATCATTAGGAGCTGTATTTGGTATCTTTACTGGATTCTACTACTGATCACCATTGGTATTAGGATTGATGTATAACAAAAACTTAGCTAGAGTCCACTTTGCCTTATTATTCATTGGTACTAACTTAACATTTATGCCAATGCACTACTTAGGAATTAATGGTATGCCTAGAAGAATTTCAGATTATCCTGATTCTTATAATGCATGAAATGAAGTATCTACATTTGGAGCTTTATTATCATCATTATCAATGTTTGTATTTGCTGTTGTTGTTGAAAGACAATTAACTAACGGTGAAGCTTACACTGATCAACTATTGCTACCTTACCTATTTAGTAATAAGGTAAATAACCCTCAGATTGAGTTTAATACTCTTCCTCTGCCTTTACCAAGTCATATGTTTAACTCACCAGTCAGATATATGACACTACAATTAAATCATTAGTTAAATGGTATAACAATAACTTGATAGGTTATAGTCTAAGGTTCGATTCCTTAATGGTTTATCAATACAGTGCTTGAGTGGTTTAAAAGATTATATTTGAGCTATAATGATTAATAGTCGCAGGGGTTCGAATCCCTTCTGTATTAGACTGATTACTGCAGTCCATTAAACTGAGATAAAATTCTATACATGCATTTACACGAGTAAGAGGTTATCCCGAATAATCCAGTGAAAACTTAGTTAACATCTTATGATGCTATGGCCGTGTTCAGCAGTAAGTAATATTTTACAACTTAATTGAGGTAATGATTTTATCAGTTATAAGGTAAATAATAATTATCTTATAGAATAGCTTTATTAAAATTTCGTGCCAGAAGATTCGGTTAGACGATAAAAGCAAAGTTTAATTCAGAGTTTAAAACAGCTGTAGGCAATAAATTATACTTGAATGAATATTAAATAAGAGGTAAAATTCTAAGACTTTAATTAGCATTCCAAATAGTATAATGCTGAGAGCTAAAGCCATTACTTAAGGACTAGGATTAGAGACCCTACTACTGATGGTATTATCTATGATAATTATAGTAAACGAAAGTCAAGAATTATCTACTCGAAGATTAAGCCTTAACGGGTGAAAATCAAAGTTGAAGAGCGTTATATCATCAATTGAGTGGATCGTGCTGTTTAATTTGACAACCCCCAATAAACCTTACCTAATCTTGTATAATACAGGTGTTACATTATCGTCTTTAGGCATTATTGTGAAATTATTGCTGCAGGAGCTATTACTTATGGCCCCGTGACTGATCTACATGACTCTAACGATTAGGGCTACAGGCGCGATATCAAGAATTGAATTATGAAACTCTAATTCATGAATAAATAATCAGAAGTAATATGGTGTTAGAATTACCATATGAATATCAAAGATATAAGCTACTAATTGCCCATCAATCTCCTAGTGAGATAAGTTGACACAAAGTTACGCTAGATGAATTTGGCGTGGGAAATTAATATATCCGAGTACTGATTAAAATTATTATTCTATGAGAGTATGGATTAGTGTAAATCTACAACATCCTTTAAGTAGTTAACTGTTAAGATAGAGAATACATATACTTGGATTAAAGCAATAGCAATTTCTAATAGTTGAATAGCTACTAATAAACCAAATAATACTGTTCCTACCAATGCAGTAACTAATGATAATGCTCCAAATGAGTAGATTAATGTAGCAACAATATCAACTAATAAATGTCCAGATAATGTGTTAGCTCCTAATCTTAATCCTAATGATACAGCTCTACTACAGTAACTTAATAACTCAATAAAGAATAATACAATTAACATTCCTAGAGGAGCTCCATTTGGTAAGAATAATGTAAAGAAGTTCATTCCATGTAATTTAATACCTAAAATTGTACAACCAATAATAATACCTGTTGAGATACCAATTGTATATACTAACTGAGCGTTAATTGCAGTACCAAATAATCCTAATACATTAGTAATTAATAATAATAGGAAGATCATAAAGATAAATGACTCATAGTTCTTAATAGCTAATCCATCAGTTAAATCATTAACTAGATCTACTACTAATGAAGGAGAGATTAATAAGTACAATACTAAAGTTAATAATAAAACATAATTGAAGTTATTAATAATCATTAGCAAATAATGTAATTCAAATTGTTCTAATGGGTTATAGATCATAAAATAAAGGTGTGTTAACTAATCTTAATCTATCGAGATAAGGTAACTATATCATCTATTTAATCATAAATAATCTAGATAATCTTTTAATTAGTAAAGAAGGTAATAATGTTGTATTTAATAAGTAGAATAATACAATTGAGAATAATACAAATGTAACTACGTAGAAAGACATATTAAATGGTGATAATTGAGGCATAGTTATTATACAGTAAGCTTTGCCTAATTGTAATAACTAGGAATTGAACCTAGGTAATATCAACCTAAATGATATATAATGACCACTATATTATTATTACGTGAAGCCTAAGGTAGCAACATTGACCTGCAAAGTCGATATGAATAGTTCGAATCTATTGCCTCACTATGATCTAATAGTTAACTGGAATAACAATAATTTTTCATATTATAATAGGGTGTTCGATTCATCCTTAGATCTAAATATTAATTTCACAAAGATTAGGTATAATAATCTGTAAATTCTACAATAGTGTTACAGAAGAGATAACTAATTTTTACTAATTATCTGAAATGAATCATCTGAGTAAGATAAATTGATAGTAGTGAGTATCTGCGAGAGAAAATTACTACTACCAAATAGTACAGTGATGGAAGATCTTGTAAGAGATTAATAAGAGCATGTTAAATTCAACAGTACCTTTTGCATAATGGGCTAATAAGTTAGTAAGTTATTGAGTTAATAATCTACTAGACCCGAAATATTGTGATCTAATCTATTACAATTATCAAATGAATGAACCCAAGTATGTTGCAATATGCTGGGATGATAATAGATTTGTAGAGAAAGTTAAATCTAACAATGAGATAGCTGGTTTCCATCGAAATAAATATTAGTTTAGCAATCGATAAAGTATAATGTGTAGAGAATATTCTTACTCTAAGAGTAGGAGTATAACCTTCAAAGCATTCGATTAGTTAGTTTGGTTGCGATAAGGTGATTAAACAAGACGGTAATAAACGATACTCTTTGATAATGACTAAAAGTTATAACTAATAAGTAAAACATCTTATCATGGCTCGTGGGTTTAGTAATAATCAACGGATTAATAAGTAAGTAACAATTTTACCATGAGATTACTGTGGATGGAATTATTAACTAGATTAAGTTATACTCAGAATTAAGAGATACTATATTAGTATGGTAGATGGAATTAAGAATGTTAGCATGAGTAACGAAATAAAAGTATAATCTAATAAGAAAGTTAACCGAGATAATACGGTAATTAATCATCTAAATAGGATGAAATAATTAATATGAGACCATTATAAGTCAATAATCATATTACTAACCGTGACACAGGTAACTCAACTTCTTTAGCCAGTAAGGCTTAGATTAGCTAGTAAACTTTAAGAAAGGAATTCGGCAAATTAGTAGAACAACTGTTTGTCAAAAACACAGTTCATTGCTAAATTAATTATAGATGGTATAATGAATGAATTCTGTCCAGTGATTATCTTCGGATAGTTAAACGACGGTTTTATCTTGAGAACTCTAAGGTAGCGAAATACCTAGATTTATAATTGAAATCGTGCATGAATGGAGAAATGATTCTACAACTGTCTCTCTTAAAGGCTAGGTGAAATTGGAATATAGGTGAAAATACCTAATAGGATCTATGGGACACGAAGACCCTAGCAGTTTTACTTAAAATGATTAAATATATTACTAATCATGGAAAGTTTGAGTGGGGCGCTTTTTTCATAAATAATAACTGAAAAGTTCAAAGTTTAGTTACTAGGATAAATCCTTATACTAAATTAATTATCTGCCCAATAAGGAGGTAATTACTCACGTAAGAATTAGTGAACATTAATATAATCTATATTAAGACAACAATTAAAAATTACGCTAGGGATAACAGGGTAATGCAATTCTAGAGTAGTTATCGAAAATTGATCTTACCACCTCGATGTTGACTAATCTTAGCTCAATAGTTGAATTAGCTATTAAGAGTTCTACTGTTCGTAGATTAAAAAGGTACTTGAGTTGAGTTCAATACGGCGTGAGCCAGTATGTCTGATATCTGTAGATCCTAAGGTAGTAAGGATAGAAGTAGTTTGTACGAAAGGAATACTACTAAGTTATCAATGGTCCAGGCTAAATAGCTATATAATTAAGAACTGATTAAATATGAAGTTGTTAAATTTAATCCAAATCTACCAATAAATATAGGTTTAACTACCTATTAGCATTAATAGTATAATGGCAATACAGTTACCTTGTAAGTAACAATTGGGAGTTCGATTCTCTCTTAATGTATACGAAATATAATTATAAACATTAATTAATCATAATATGGATTATCTATTAGTAACAAATAAGATATTCTCTAATGTTGATACTACTGGGATAATAACTAAGAAGTATGCAAAGTAAATTACTGTACAGATTACTCCTACAAGTACAAATGGTTCTTCAACATGACAGTTACCAATCATACTTAAAGTAATAAAGTTACATACAAATACTCAGAATAATAATTTAGATAATGGTTTAAATGCGTTACCTCTAATAATTGATCTATCTAATGAAGGTAATGTTAATAATACTAAGATAGCACCAAACATAACAATTACTCCTATTAATTTATCAGGAATTGATCTTAAGATAGCATAGAATGATAATAAGTATCACTCAGGTACAATTGATGAAGGTAGAGACATTGGGTTAGCCATAATATTATTGTCCAGATGGTTTAATAACTCAGGTGCAAAGAATACAAAGTATGAGAATACAATTAAGAATAAGAAGATAAGGATTAAATCTTTAAAGATAAAGTGTAGATGCATACCAACTCTATCGTAGTTTCCTGAAAGTCCTAATGGGTTAGAACTACCATGTAGATGTAAGGCCATCATATGCATAATTACTACTGCTGCTACAATAAATGGTAATAAGAAGTGGAATGCAAAGAATCTCTTAATAAGAGCGTTACTTACACTAAATCCTCCTCATAATCAATGAACAATATCTTCTCCTACAAATGGAATAGCTGAGAATAAGTTAGTAATTACAGTAACTCCTCATAAACTCATTTGTCCAAATACTAAACAGTAACCAGTAAATGCTAGTGCCATTACTAAGATAAAGATAATAACTCCTACAATTCATACTGTTTGTCTAGGTTTCTGGTAACTTCCATAGTAAATTCCTTTACCAATATGAGCGTATAAACAGATAAAGAAGAATGAAGCTCCGTTAGCGTGCATGAATCTAATTAATCATCCATTATTAACGTTTCTCATAATATGTTCAACTAGGTTAAAGGCTAAACTAGTATCACTACTATAGTGCATGGCTAAGAATAAACCAGTACAGATTTGGATTACTAATGATAACCCTAATAATGAACCTCAGTTTCATCAATAACTAATTGAAGTTGGTTGTGGTGAATCAATTAAGTAACTATTTACTAATGATAAGTAGATATTGGATTTTCTAAATGACATATCAGATAGGAAGTGAGTATAGATAATTGGTAAGTTATAGAATAAAGTGGACTCGAACCACTGTGTCTTAATTAAAAGTTAAGAATCATAACCCCTAGATCATTATTCCTGAATAGTAAAGGAGTCGAACCTTTAAGGGATATACCCGTTTAATTAGCAATTAAATTACATTACCTATTGCGAACTATTCTTTGATTATTTAGTTTAAGGGTAAAATTCTAACTTGTCATGTTAGTAGATAGGAGTTCGAATCTCCTAATAATCTTAGTCTTGATCACCTAATTGGTAAGGTATTACTCTTCTAAAGTAAGGATAATTGTTCGAATCAATTTCAAGATAAGGAATATACCAAGGGTAGTTAGTTACTATCAAGAGAGAGTAGTGAATTATTTTTAATGAGGGTACGGATTGATTAGTATTCCATAATATTAAGTAAGAATAGATCTACATCAACTGATTCAATCTTAATAGGCATCATTGAATGACCTACTCCACATAACTCAGAACACATACCGTAGAATACACCGTTTCTATTAATAATAGTAGATAGCATATTTAATCTACCAGGGTTAGCATCAATCTTTAATCCTAATGAAGGTACAGCAAAGTCGTGGATAACGTCCATTGAAGTAATAATAAATCTTACATGTAGGTTAAGAGGTAAGTATAATCATAGATCTGTATCTAATCATCTAATCTGACCCATTTCTAACATCTCATCATTTAATAAGTAACTATCAAATTCAATAGTAAGTCCATCATGGATATTTAAGAAGTCACTTAATTCATATGATCAGTATCATTGGTAACCAATAGCTTTAACAAGCATAGCAGGTGTAATAACTTCATCATTTAAGTATAATAAGATAAATGAAGGTGAAGCAATCATTAATAATACTAAACATGGGAAGATAGTTCATACAATTTCTAATACCATACCGTGGTTCATATATTTCATAGAGAATTTATTAGTGTATTCATTATGGTTTAATAAAGCTACTACAATCATTCAACATACTAAGGTAGTAATAATAATAATATAGAACATAATAGTATCATGTAACTCAATAATACCCTCCATAGCAGGTGATGCTGAATCTTGGAAGTAAAGTGAGTAAGGTAGAGGTACATCATTTAAGTATAACATAAGTTAATAATGTATTATAGAAATTAGTTATCTCAATGAGTTCTTAGTTAAATGGTTTAATATTCGTCTTCAAAACGAAAGTACTGTGTTCGATCCACAGAGAACTTGTAAGGATTATAATTAGGAATTGAACCTAAACACCAAGCACCACAAGCTTATATTCTGCCATTAAATTACTATAATCATAGAGTTGTAAGTAACAAAGTTATGATATAGGCATAGGGAGAAATTCGGTAAAACTCGTCTGAAGTACTCTATGGTATAATACCAGAGATGG
>ERZ794949.576-NODE-576-length-11236-cov-2.780610_pt1 | contig 11236 bp, 9 predicted proteins | sample MGYA00511363_ERZ794949 | MGnify/ENA primary metagenome ERZ794949 (study PRJEB30137, sample SAMN04331402) | food metagenome | isolation source: T1 must sample point D1 replicate B | place: Australia: South Australia ... | reverse complement strand
CAGACAAGGACGAGTCGTCGGCGAGCGTGCCCGCGTCCTCGTCGAGGACCTCGGTCGGCGCCTGCTCCCACTCGAACGAGATGTCGAGGAGCGTCCCGCTCGACGCCGTCCTGGACATGAGGCGGCCCGTCGACTCGCGCGGCATGGCGGGCGACGGGCTGCGCGAGCCGAGCGCCTCGACCGCCTGCTCGACCTCCCTCGCCGCCGCTTCGACCTCGTCCCACGTCTTGGCGCTGCTCCCCTGCGAGCTGCTGCCCCGACGCTCGTCGACCGTCTCGTCGACAGCGACCCAGACCTCCTGCGACCGCCTCGACACGCTAGGCGGCCGTTGCTCGACGAACATGGGCAGCGACATGCGGCGCCGGGCCCGAGCGCTGCGCGAGCCGAGCGAGCCGCCGTTTGCGAAGGCCGCGAGCGACCTCGCCGAGCGGACGCCGAGCGACCTCGAGGCGTGCGCTGCAGCGACGGGTGCGACGTCGACGGTCGATGGGCGATGAGGCATCGGGGCGTCCTTGGGGCCGACCTTGACGTTGCCGCCGAGCTTGATCGAGGGGATGAGGTGGGGGAGGACGTGCGCCGAGAGGTAGTCGATCGTGTGCTGTGCGTCCTCGGGCGCAGGCGGCGCAGGTGCCGAGGTCGGGACGATCGACGAGGTCGGCGTGAGGCTGAGCTCGCGCGTCGAGAAGTGGAAGTCGGTCGGCGTGACGGCGGGCGACGGCGAGCGCGACCTTGAGCGGCTCCTGCCGCGCCCGACGACGTCGAGCGTCGCGCGCCCGAACCCGAACGGCACTCGAGGCTTGTCGGGAAGCCGAGGCTCGTCGGTCGATGGCTTGCGCGTGCGCAGGAGCGACAGGGCGATGAGCTCGTCGGTCGCAGTCGCGACGTGGACGGGCGCCGACGCCCTGCGCGCGTGCTCGAACCCGCCGACCGTCTTGCGGCTCGCGACGCTGCCCGAGCGGGTGCGAGCTGCGGCGCCAAACTCGCCGAACGAGCCGAGCGTCGCCTTGGAAAGCTTGAGCGAGCGCAGACGGGCGTGCCCGGCCGACGCCGACTTGACGAAGCCCGACGCGATCGACGTCGGCTCGACGCTCTCGCTCGGGAGCACCTGCAGCTTGGGGTGCGTCGCGAGCATCGACACGGCGCGGCCGATTGTGCCGCGCGGCGTCGGCGCGCAGTCCTCGCCGGCGGGCGAGATGCCCGGGGGGACCGTGCGCCACGACTTGAGCGTCGAGGCGCGGCTCTGCGAGCGCTCGTGCATGTCGGCGCTCGGCCGTGTCGACTCGACGGTGACGCCCTCAAAGGGAGCCGCTGTCGACGAGGTGAGGACGACCGGCGGCGGGCGGCGGAACCAGAACCCCTCGCTCGCCCAGCACTGCCAGGCGAGGACGACGGCGCCAAGGCAGACGCCGAGGATGAGGAGGATGGAGGTGGCGAGAGATGCGGCGGCGCTCGGGCGGACGAGGCGGCGGAAGACGAAGGGCGAGACGAGGGCCTGCGAGTTGAGAAGGCCAGTCAGCTCAGATTCGCGCGGGGTGGGCGAAAGCAGCAGGAAGAGGACGCACATAGCTGAGAAGGCTGCAGAGAAGGTGCCCGCCGATGCGCACGAGCGCGCCTCGAGCGCCTCTCGAGCTGAGCTCGACCTTGGGCGCGTGGCCCGAGCCCGGCGGCGTCTGCCCGCCCCAGGCCTCCTTCATGAGCGCAGTGCGGCCGTGCGCGCCGCCGCCGCCGCCGACGAGTGCGCTCGGCGCGAGGTACGACGACGCGCGCGACGTCATCGAGCTGAGCGAGACGCGCGACCGGACCGACTCGCTGCGCCTCGAGCCGGTCTCGCCGCCGACGCTGCTGCCGCCGCTGCCGGCGATGACCTCGCGCTCGTCCTCGAATGCCGGAAGACGAGGACCGAGTTGTGGCGTGCGGCGGCCTGACAGGTACGAGGCAGGCGTTGCCGTCGCCGACCGGTCGAAGAGGAGGAGGTGAGCCGACCCGGGCGTCGGCGAGCGAAAGTCGCGGGCGTGGTCAAAGGCGAGGTCCTCGGTCGACGTGCGAGAAGGTGCCATGGACGGTCGGGCCTCGAGAGCGTCGAGCGTCGAGGTCGAGCGGCCGATCGAGCGGACGAACGAGTTCGACAGGCCCGAGAAGTTGTGGCGGAAGGCGGGCAGGGTCGGGTCGTACGGCATGTCGCCCTGCGAGACGGGCGCGTGGATCTGCTGCTGTTGGGCGAAGGGCGAAAAGGCCTGCTCGCGCTGCGTGATGCGGCGGACGCGCAGGATGGCGACGAGGAGGCGGCCGAAGCAAACGGTGACTGCGAGCGACGGACGAGGCGTCAGCATGTGCATCTCGGGGACTGTCGAGGGAAGGAGAGAGGACGCACCGATGAGAGTGACGGCCGAAAGCCAGCTCGCGAGCCCGATCCAGACGCTGCGGCTCCCTGCTTGAGGGAGAGCCGCGAGTCCCGCTCCGACGCCGTACAGGCCGAGGGCGGGCAGCCAGACGATCCAGTCGGCCCGGCCGAGGTCGATCGAGCGCCCAAAGACGACGTTGGTGTAGCTGAGGAGGGCGACGACGAGAAGGAGCGTCGGGCGGGCGGTCGTCGCGAGGTAGAGCCGGCTTGCCGCGCCCCTGGACGGGCCGAGGCCGGTGTTGTGGCCGACGGCGAGGGCGACCTCGATGACGAGAACGATGGCGGCGACTGCGAGGCAAGGGAGAGAGCATCAGCGCTGGCACGAGGGGAGGAGGAGGCGCGAGAAGGAGCTCACGGATGTCCGAGGCGGCGAGGTAGGCGGCGAAGCGTTGTGCCGACTTGAGGCGGGGACGCTGCTGCGGCAGGGCGGTCGATGCAGCTGGTGGTCGAGGATTGAGCGGGTGGCCGGGGAGGAGAGGGAGGAGGGTGCGGAGGGTCGTGTAGGTCGAGCAGAGGAAGCTGCGAGGGGAAGCGATGTCAGCTGGTGCGGCAGGGGAGGAGGGGCAGAGAGAGCTGGACGTACGCTAGACAGGCACCACCGAGTGCCACGCAGAGCATCGCCGTGCTCATCGAGGCTGAGGTGGACGAGGTTGAGCGACGAGGTGACCGAGTCGGCGAGGAGGAGGCCTTGGGAGAGGCGGGCGACGGTGTGCGGCGGCTGGACCGGGAGCTGGGTAGCGCAGCGAGCGTCCTGCACTTCTGTCGAGTGTCGTGCGTGACCAGGCGGCGAGAGCGAGAGCGAGACGAGGGCAAACAGAGAGCGAGCACCGAGCGGGTGCGGGGCGAACGAGGCGCGAGCTCGCCGTCTCTCCTCGAGCGAACGACGCACGATCTCGACTTGAACGCAGGCTTGTCTGGACTCGCGCTGCTCCTGTAGGAAGAAGCGAGAGGCGAGGTAGAGCCGTGCAGAGCGAAGCAGGTATCGAGGATCCGCTTGCGACGTCTCGCTCGCCCTCGCCGACCGCTCCGAGAGCACGAAGGCGTGCACTCGCCCTTCTACCATGCGTCGAGATGTCCTGCTCATCCAGCTGAGCCGTGCGACAGCTCGATGATCCGCCTCGAGGAGGAGGAGGAGGAGGTCGCGCGAGAGGGCTCGGCGAAGCGGGCTGCACGCGCGTCCGTCCGGCTCTCCTGTCCGTCAGACAGGATCTACGCGCGGATAAGCCGAGGCGGCGCTCGCTCAGAGAGTGCGAGCGAGCTGTGCGCCCCTGCGCCAGAGCGCAGCGCGTCACCGCCCTCTGAGGGCGGTGTCGGCCTCCTCAGCAGCTGCCGGGGTGCGGTGCGCAGGCGCAGCGCCTCGCCGGTACTGCGAGCGAGCGTGCGTATGCCTCGAGCGTGGCCATTGAGGCTGTCGGCGAGAGGCCGATCGGGGAGCCGGGCGAGGAGGACGAGAGGGCGGGCTCGACGCGGCTCACTCTCCCTCCGCACTCTCTCTCACGCTCGAGCCAGACTCGCCAGAGCACCGCATCAGCACCGGCACTCGCCCCCGCCGGTGAGCTCGCCGCTTCACGCGCAACCTCGCCGAGATCGTGAGCTGACCCTGCCCCTCCCACAGCACGCACAGCACCGGTGCGTTCCCGACCTGCGCACGCGCAGCCGCGCCCGAGCCGACTCTGCTCCTTCCTCCCGCAGCGCACCACCATGAGCTCCAAGACGGCCGACATCCTCGTCTGGGGAGCGACGGGCTTCACGGGCCAGCTCGTCGTCAAGTACCTCGCGACCGAGGCCATCCAGCAGGGCTTCAAGCTCGCCGTCGGCGGCCGCAACCGCCAGAAGCTCGACGACAAGATGAAGGAGCTCGGCGTCCAGCCCGCCGTCGTCCTCACGGCCGACTCGGGCGAGCCTGCGCGCCATGGTTAAGCAGGTCAAGGTCGTCGCGTCGCTCGTCGGGCCCTACCTCCAGTACGGCGAGCCCCTCGTCAAGGTGTGCGCCGAGGAGGGCGTCCACTACTGCGACCTGTCGGGCGAGAGCCCCTTCATCCAGCGCACCGCGACTCGCTACGCCCGCTCGGCGCTCGACTCGAAGGCCATCCTCGTCTCGACGTCGGGCTTCGATTCGATCCCGTCCGACATCGGCGCCTACCTCGCCGTGCAGCGCCTCAAGAAGCTCGGCGCCGAGGTCGGCCACGTCCGCAGCGGCTTCCGCGCGCGCGGCGGCGTGTCGGGCGGCACGATCGCCTCCGTCCTCGGGGTCATCGAGAATCCGGACAAGGCCGAGCGCAAGCGCTCGATGGGCCCGTACGCCCTGTCGCCCGTCACGGGCCCGCGCTCGGCGGCGCCGGCTTTCGTCGACCGCGCGACTTACAAGGGCCGCACGCAGTGGGGCATGTTTTTCGTGATGAGCCCTCTGAACGAGCAGATTGTGAACCGCTCGTGGGGCATCCTCGAGGCGGCCGACGACGAGGCGTCGCGCGCGCAGGCGTACGGCCCCAAGTTCAACTACGCCGAGTTCCTCTCGGTGCCCGGCGGCCCGCTCGTCGCCTTCCTCGGCTCGCTCACCTTCTTCTCGGCCTTTGTGACTCGTGCGTGTCTCTCTCTCTCGCTTGGTCTCGTCCCCTAGACCCTCTCTACGTCGCGCGAGCTGCCCTCCCTCCCTGCTTTGCGCGCTCGCAGTCTTCATCCCGCCGTTCCGCTGGCTCGTCAAGAAGCTCGTCACCCAGGCCGGCGACGGTCCGAGCCCCGAGTCGCAGAAGAACGGCTGGTACGAGGTTACGACGGTCGGCAAGAGCGTCGACGGGCGCCGCGAGGTGCAGGTCGTCGGCAAGGGCAAGGGCGACCCGGGCTACGCCGCGACGGCCGTCCTCATCTCGTCGTGCGCGCTGTGCCTCCTCAAGGACCACGACCGCCTGTCGCCCTTGGCCAAGCAGGGCGGCTTCCTCACGCCCGCGACGGCGTTCGGCAACGTGCTCGTCGAGCGGCTCGAGGCGACTGGCCGCTTCAGCTGGACGATCGAGGACAACCAGTCGGCCAAGGACAAGTAGTCTCTCTCTGTCGATCGTAATGTACACAGTCTGCGAGCATACATAGCAAAGAGAGCGAGAGCGAACGAGACGAGCACCGCCTCCTCGTCCTTGGCTCTCGTCCTCTCTCTTCGACCACCTCAGCCCGCCTCGCCGCGGCGGCAACTGCCACCATGGCCTCTGAGCGCACACCGCTCCTCGCCTCGCCACCACCGCTTGGCCGCCTGAGCGGCAACGACGCGCCAACCTCCTCGGAGCCCGAGAGCCGGCAGCAGTGCAAGGCGCGCAGGGCCGACCGCTTCTTCGAGGAGGACGAGCAGATCGCAGGGTGCAACGTCTTTGGCTCAGTGTGCGTCCCTTTCCCTCTCCCAGGCGTGCGAGGCGAGCAGGGCGAGCAGCCGGGCTCGCGGGATCCGCCCTCGTCAGCGGGGTGGCAGCGGGCGGCTCAGGCTCTGGGGGGGCAGAGGAGCAGCACAGAACTCTCGAGCAACAGCTAACGAACGCCCTGCTCGCAGCCACTTGACGTTCCGCACGATACAGGCCTACGTCGACGTGCCTCTCTCCGACGAGCAGATGAGGAGGTGAGCCCCGTCCCACTCCCTCTCCAAGCCCATGCAGGCCCGCACAGAGTGCTCATGCCTTCTGCAACAGCCCCGAGATCCAGTTCGCCATCATCCAGCCGCTCGAAGCCCTCCTCGCCGCCGCCGAGGAACCCTCGATCGTCTACGTCCTCCTCCTGTGCCGCCTCCAGTTCATCCGCGAGCGCGACTCGCTCCTCGCCTCGAGCACCCTCAACGACACGCGCGCCCACCTGTGCGAGCTTCTCGCCGTCAAGCTCCTACGCCACCAGGCGGCCCTCGTCAAGGGCCCGAACCAGGGCCTCCTCGCCATGGCACGCGCGCTCGTCGGCGGCTTCCACGCGTTCCAGGGCGCGAGCGACGAGGTCATCGAGCGCATCCGGCAGCGCGAGGGCTACGCGAGCCGGGTCGCAGCCGAGGGCGCCGGCCGGACCAACGCCCTCGAGCTCGCCATCCTCGGCAAGGCGCGCCTCTTCATCAAGTCGCAGGCGACCCAGCGCGTCATCACGGCCATCTACGACGGCAAGATCACCTACTCGAGCTCGAGCTTCATCGAGGTCCTCGGCGACCGGTGGAAGAGCAAGGAGATCGCCCTGTACAACGTGCGCGAGGCGCCCCTCCTCGACCACTACCGCCTGCGCGTGCCCAAGTACCGCGCCATCATCGACAACGGCAACTTCATCGTCCTCTTCGTCTCGTTCCTCCTCGTCATCGTCGACCGCCACAACCGCCAGGACGAGCTCCCCGCCTCGGAGCTCTCGTTCGTCGAGGTGTGGTGGTGGGTCTACTCGCTCGGGTACTCGCTCGACAAGCTCGCCTCGATCGCCGAGCACGGCTGGTCCGTGTACGCGGCGGGCTTGACGAACGGCCTCGATGCGGCGAGCGTGCCCATCTACGTCGCCGCGTTCGTCCTGCGCCTGCACAGCGTCGCGCACAACGACATGCAGGCGAGCGACCGCTCGTACGCCATCCTCAGCATCGCTGCGTGCCTGCTGTTCCCGAGGTGCGTCGCGCCGTCCCGCTCTCGGCCTTTTTTCGAACGTCGCGCTGACGCCCTGTCTCTCCTCGTCCGCAGGCTCGCCTTTGCGACCATCTCGAACAACCTCCTCATCTTGAGCCTGCGCGCCATGCTCGCCGACTTCTTCTACCTCATGGGGTGCGTCTCGCTCGTCTCGCTGCGACCCTTCCTCACCTGCTCGTTCGGCGCTGACCTCATCCTCACCCTCTCCCTCCTGCAGCATCACCGTCTTCTGCTTTGTCGGCTTTGTCTTCGCGCTCAGTCACTTGTCCGAGGGCGACTACTCGGTCATCCGCATCAGTGAATGGTGCGTCGGCGGCGCTCGAGCCCCTCCTCTCGCTTCGACCCCGTCCCTGACGCACCTTTCCTCGCTCGCAGGCTCGTCTTCATCTTCTTCGGCCTCGACGGCTCGGGCATCGACGAGTCGCCCAAGTTCGACCCGATCCTCGGCCCGATCCTCTTCGTCTCGTTCGCCGCCTTGAGCAACACGCTTCTCACCTCGGTCCTCGTCGCCATCCTCTCGACGACGTACGCCAGCATCGCCTCAGACGCCGTGCGTCCCTCTTCCTTTCCTCGCTCGTCCTCGTCAGGCCCTAGCTGATGGGCTGTACGTGCAGGCTGCCGAGGACATGTTCCGCAAGGCCGTATCGTGCTTCGAGGGCGTCAAGGCCGACAGCCTGTTCGACTGTACGTCCCCTCTGCCGCTTTCCTTCGATCGCTCGGGCATGCAGATCCTGACCCTCGCACGCTCGCAGACGTCCCGCCGCTCAACCTCGTCGCGCTCGGCGTCATGTGGCCGCTCTCGCACTTCCTCTCGCCGCGCTGGTTCCACAAGGTCAACGTCCTCGCGACCCGGACCCTCTCGCTCCCGATCCTCCTCTTCATCGCCCTCTACGAGCGCCAAACCGCCTCGGGCTCGGTCCTCGTCGACTGGTTCACCGACGCCAAAGTCGCCGTCACGGCCAAGCTCCCGCGCAAGTGGGCTCAGAAGCTGAGCCTGCTAGAGGGCGCGCACTGGGAGTGCGAGGCCGTCTTCGAGTACACGCCGTCGGGCGACGAGAAGGACTCGTCCGACGACGAGTACGACGAGGACTCGTTCCTCGGCGGCGAGGACGAGGTCGAGGAGGCGCTCGCCGAGGTCAACGTCCCGCAGGCGCCCGTCCCGCAGCGTATCAGCAGCCGCGCCTCTGTCGTTCTCGACCCGGCGCGCATGAACGCGGCGCACGAGCGCATGGCGCACGGCGCGACGGGCTCGAGCGCGTCGTCCTTCGTCAACACGGGCGCCTCGACGCCTTCTGCGCCGGTTCCGCTCTCGCGCCAGGCGTCGTTCGCCGGCGCGAGCGAGGCGTCGACGATCCGGGCGGCGTCCAAGTCACGCCCACCGCGGTACCCGAGCCTGGGCGTCGCCCGCTCGCCGCCGTCCGGCTCGTCGCCCGCCTCGAGCAGCGCGACCCTGCCGCGCAAGATCTCTCCCGAGCGCATCAAGCAGCCGCACAGCATCGCTGCCGTCTTCTCGGAGTCGCCGCACAAGGACTCGGCCGTCGCGCCGCCGCAGCCGCGCACGCACTTTGCGCCCGAGCCCGTCCTGCCGTACTCGTCGGCGGCCGAGGCCGGCACGAAGCTGCGCCGGTCGCACATGGTCAACGAGCGCTTACCCGCCAATGCCGGCGGCGGCGGTGGCGGCGGCGGGCTGGGCGCGAGCACGAGCAGCGGCGGCAAGGCCCGCCGCAGCTCGTTCGGGCACAACACGCGCTCGAGCACGGGCAGCGGGCCCAACGACAGCGCTTTCGACTTCCTCTCGTCGACGTCGGCGCCGCTGCGCGAGAGCCCGCTCGCGCGGCTGTACGGGCAGCAGATGGGCGACGACGAGCTGCTCGAGGCGGGCGCGGGCGCGGCGCCAGGCGGGACGAGGGCCGGCGCGGTGCGGCGCAGGATGAGTATGGGGCAGAGTCACGGGCGGCACGGCAGCGACGGAGCGGGTGCCGGTGCGAGCGCGCCGGCGCGCAACTGGGCGACGTTCGGCGGGCGGGGAGCGGGTCCGAGCGTCGGTGGAGGAGGAGAGGCGGGCGCCGAGACGGGTGCGGCGAGCCCGGCGCAGCTCATGGCCATGATTCAGGGGCTCGTCGCGACCGTCGAGCGGCTCGAGCGCAAGCTCGACGAGCGGGACAAGGAGGCCTGAGCGCTGGACTCGTCGTTGTAGCATCGTCTCTATCTCTCTCGCACCATGGCCGCTGTGTTGTCTTTCCCTGTCATGAGAGGATAGAGGTCGAGTTGCAGAGGTATAGCGAGTAACAAGGGGAAGAGGAGGTATCTAAGCGAGCCAGGGGTATGTCGAGGAGGGGAGAGCCGCCGTTCAGAAGGTCGACTTGGCGAACTCGCGCAGCCGTGCTCGTGCGCCCGTCTTGCCGTTCTGCCGAGGCTGATGCGCGTAGGAGAGGGCGTACTGGCGCTGCAGGCGAGGAAGCAGCGAGGCCGAGTCAGCTCGAGAGGTCCGAGCGGGCGAAAGAAGGAAGGGGAGCGCGAAGAGAGGACGCACATCTTCGTCAAGGACGGGCGCGTTGAGGATGCAGCGCTCGATGGTGCGGTCGACGGCGAGCTTGGGCGCGACCCGGGCGCAGTCGAGGACGACGGCGGCGCTCTTGCCGAGCTGGCTCATCTTGGACCAGTTGACGTTTCCGCCGCGCATGTCGCTCTTCATCTCGTTCGTGACGGTGAGGTCCTGCAGGTGGACGCCGAGGTACGGGATCATGTTGATGCCCGAGTTGGCGAGTGCGAGGCGGTACGCGGCGAACGACTTGGACGCCGCCATGAGCCGGTTCAGGCTGCGCAGCTTCTTGGGCAGGCGGTTCTTGTCGCCGTCGGGCTGCGCCGTTCGGTGAGGCTGGTCGCGAGGGTCGCCGTCGAGCTTGGTCGTGACGAGGTCCATCGTCTCGGTGAGGCGGAAGATGGGCTGCGAGTTGAGCCCGGCGAGGACGCCCATGAGCGAGTCGAAGTTTTCCTGCTCGCGCAGGGCGACGGCGACGAGGAGGAGCTTCTCGACGACCCGAGCGCGCGCCTTGACCTTGCTCTGCACGAGGATGAGCGTTGCCGTCCAGCTCGCGAGGTGCTGCGGGCGACGAGAAGTCGTCAAGGTCAGGACTGGGCGAGGGGTCCGAGCGGCACGACCGAGAGAGAGCGACGCACGTTGACAAAGTTGATTGAGCGTGCGACCGGGCTTGACGAGTCGCGCAGTGCCACCTCGGGGTTGTGCGGGTCCCGGGGCGCGAGGACGTGCCGCAGCAGGTCTCGAGGCTGCGAGCGAGTTGAGAAGGGTCGAGAGTCAGCATTCTGGCTGCGACGACGAGCCCAGGCAATCACGAGAAGAGCAGAGAGAAGACGCACCGACATGCCGCCAAAGACGTCCCACGCGATCCGGGTGATTTGGGTCGCGATGTCCTGCTCGCGCATCTCGACGACGGCGTTGCTCAGGTCGACGAGGACGGCGCTGCTCGGCACGCCGTTGCGCGCGAGGACGCTGCTCGAGCCGTCGGTGCCCGTGTCGCTCGTCGTGCGCTGCATCGAGGCGCCGAGGCCGTGGTTGAAGCCGGGCGACGAGGACGACTCGGTCGGGTCGAGCGAGGCGGGGACCGACAGGCGCGACGCCGACGGGCTTGTGCTCGGCGCGTCGTGGGCGAAGCTCGAGGTTGAGTCGTACGAAGGGGCGAGGGAGCCGCGACGCGACATGGGCGGTGCGGGCGGCCGAGGGGAAGGAGGAGGTCGAGACGGGGAGAAGGCCGGGTCGACGTGCGCCTTGTCGGGCAGAGCCCAGCCCGACTCGGGGTCGAGGAGTTTGGCGATCGACGGTAGGAGCGGGACGAGCTCAAAGGCGTAATGGGCGACCCAGGTCGCGCCGCTCGGGAGGAGGTTCTCGAGGAAGCGCTCGGCGAGGTCGAACGTTGTCGGCGCCGCAAAGTCGCCCGGATAGTTTTGCATCCATGTCGAAAGGACGCCGCAGAGCCTGTAGCGAGAAGTTGAAAGTCAGGAGCGGCTCGACCACGAGGTAAGCAAGAGAGAGAGAGCCAGGGGACGCACTTCATCTGGCCGAATCTGCACAGGAGCGGGTCGCTCGCCATCTTGCCGGCGACAAAGTGGAAGCGCTCGACGAGCTTTTCGAGGACGTCGTACGGTCGGGCGAAGCGGCGGAACGTGATGAGGAAGAGCGTGACGAACTGCTCATCTG
>ERZ794949.575-NODE-575-length-11245-cov-2.594727_pt1 | contig 11245 bp, 10 predicted proteins | sample MGYA00511363_ERZ794949 | MGnify/ENA primary metagenome ERZ794949 (study PRJEB30137, sample SAMN04331402) | food metagenome | isolation source: T1 must sample point D1 replicate B | place: Australia: South Australia ... | reverse complement strand
GAGCCGCTGCATGACCTGCAGCGCGCGGCAGCGCTCCTCAAGAGCAGCAAGTTCTACGCCGAGGGGTTCCTCATGAAGAAGGTCGAGGCGAACCCGGAGGGCAAGGTGCGTCTCCTCCCTCCTCTCCCCTCGACGCTCCTGCCCAACCTCGAGAACCCCGAGCTGACGTCGCACTCCTTGCGCTACAGGGCACGACCGGCGCCGATGCGCAGTGGGCCAAATGGTTCGTCCAGCTGAGCGGCTTCGTCATGTCGACCTGGAACGCCGCCGACATGGAGGCTGCAGCTCGCGAGAACCGCACTGTGCGTCCCTCTTCAGCCTCTCCCTCGATCCTCGCGATGGAGCTGACGCAAGACTGTGCGCACGCAGGTCCCGCCGCAGTATCTCAACCTCCAGGACGCCTTCGTCCACCCGATGCCGCCTCACCCTCGTGGGCCCAAGACGCCGACCCAGTTCCAGTTCTGCCTTAACAGCGCCGGCCAGAACCGCATCCTCTTTTGCGCTCCGAGCCTGCAGTCCCTCTCGGTGCGTCGCCTCTCGCTCTGCGCCGCCCTCGCCCGTCGTCGGCCCGACTGACTCCTCCTTCCCTCCCTCCCTCGCAGATGTGGATCAACGCCATCCGCCTCTCGTTCTGGGAGCGCTCGCGCTGCAACGAGATCTGGACCGGCTCGCTCCTCGGCGTGCGCGAGCCCCGCCCTCTCGGCTGGCAGGGCTACGACGTCGGCCTGCCCGCGCCGCACAGCGCCGGCTCGAGCGCCGACGGCGGGCGCAAGGCGAGCGCCGCCTCGGGCCGCTTCGAGGGCTGGCTCAAGGCGCGCCTGCCCGGCGACACCGAGTGGCGCCGCGTGTGGGCCGTCGTCGTGCGCGGCTCGAGCGTTCCGTCGCGCGCGAGCGTCGTCGGCGGTCGCGCCCGCCGAGGAGAAGAAGAGCCGCAGGACGAGCCTGTTGAGCTTCGGCAAGAAGGACAAGAAGGCGGACGAGATCGCGGTCGAGGAGCTTCCCGGCGGCGGCGCCGTCAGCACGCTCGCCTTCTACGACCGCAAGCCGGGCAAGAAGGAGCAGCCCCTCTGCGTCGCTCAGCACATCTACTACGGTGCGTCCTCTTCCTCTCTGCGTACTCTCTCTGCCCAGCGCAGAGCTCATGCTCGTCTTCGTCGCTCGCAGCCGCCGCCATCTACCCGGACCACGACGCCCTCCTCGAGAGCTCGACCCTGTTCAAGGTCGAGGGCACGTTCCTCAGCAGCGCCGAGGGCTGGGTCGCGACGGGCTACGGCGTCGGCGGCCGGGCCGAGAAGCAGGGCTACGCCTACATGATGCTCGAGGAGGGCAGCTGCGTCGACATGCTTCACTGGATCGTCGGCATCGCCGACGCCTTCAAGGTGCGCTCTCCTCTCTCCTCCCTCTGCGCCTCATCCTCGCAGCGCGCCCGAGCTGACGTCGACCTCGCCGCGCGCAGCTCTACGGCCGGCCGCGCAACTTCTCGTTTGACCCGCGCGACCCCAACTCGCTCTACTTCGCCCTGCCGATCGGCCCGCACCGCGACAGGCAGTTCCTCGACCGCGAACGTGCGTCCCTCGCTTCCTCTCCTGCTTCTCTGTAGCTCGAAGAGGCGCTCGTTTGCTGACGCCGTGCCCGTGCAGTTGTCGACAACCTGAGCATCAACGAGGGCCGCCCTCGAGCAATCCGCGCTACGTTCCACAGTGCGTCCTCCTCCCTCCCACTGCACCTCTCCATGTGCGCAACTCACGCGCCTTACCTCGTTGCAGACATCCTCTTCGACCGCATGCGCGGCGTGCGTCCCGCCTCGCTCGCCGGCCCGCCTCCTCCTCACGACGGCCGCAGCGCACCCTCGTCCGGCGCCGGCACGCCTACGTCGCCTGTCGACCCCAACGACGTGCCGCGGCGATGGAGCCAGCAGCCGCAGCAGCAGCCCGGCTCGCTTCAACCGCCGCAGGTCGGCCGCACCGACAACTCGCCGCAGCTCCCGCCCATCCTGCCGACGATCGGCGAGGGCTCGCTCGTCGACGACCGCCGGTCGCCCATCGCTGAGCCGCAGGCGCTCACGAGCGACCGCCCGTCGTCGTTCGCCGCCGCGACGCCGATCGAGCCGCAGGGCGTCGATGCGCGCCGCTTGAGCCTGCACCGCCAGAGCACGGCCGACCGGCGCATGAGCTCGTACGGCGCCATCGAGGAGTCGCCCGTCTACCAGTCGCCGTCGCCGTCGCAGCAGCAGACGCCGTCGCCGCAGCCGATCCAGGAGGAGGCGGCACCGGCCGCCGAGCAGCAGCAGCAGCAGCACGCTCAGCCGTCGGCCCAGCCGCAGGCGCAGCCGGCGCACGACCACCTCGGTCTGCGTCGTCCGAGCCACGGCGCGAGCGCCGAGAACGACATGTCGACGTACGCCGCCTACCTCTCGTCCGACATCGCTCGCGAGCGCACGCCGCCGCCGCCGCCTACCTCGGCGCCTCGTCAGCAGCAGCAGCAGTACCGGCACGAGCCCTACCAGCAGTCGCAGCAGCAGCCTCGCAGCGCCCCGACCCGTCTCGTCGCGCCGATCGACACGGCCGCCGAGGCCCGAGCGGCGTCGTCGAACGGCTCGACCCCTCTCCACCAGCTCTCGACGGCGGCCGCCATCGAGAATGGGCACCAGCAGCACACGCCGCACTCGGCGAGCGACCGCTCGCTGAAGACGCACCTGAGCTACGCGCCGCCGGCCCAGTCGACCAACTCGCACGCCGACTACGAGCAGCTCGCTCGCTCGCCGGTCGAGCAGAGACAGCAGCAGCAGCACCTGTCTCCGCTGTACCCGCCAGAGTCGGCGCCGTTGCCCTCGCCCGGCGCGGGCTCCTCCCTCGCTCTGGCGAACCCGCCATCGCCGGGCCTGCCGTACCTCGACGCCTCGCCCGCCGCCTCGCCCGCCGCGCGGCAGGACGAGTTCGGACAGCAGCAGCAGCAGCAGCAGCGACCGCCCCGTGAGGCAGAGCTGTTCTCTGCGCCCGCTCCGCCGATCCCGCTCGTCGTGCGCAACGCCGACGAGGAGTCGTCGGCGCCGCCTCGAGCCTCGGTCGACGGCGACGCGGCTCGCTCGGACGTGTCGGCCGGCACGCGCATCAGCCAGGCGCACAACGGCCACGTCGTCGACAGCCCCGAGCACGCCAACCTCGACTCGCCGCGCGACCCGACTTTTGCGACGCAGCCGCTCTTCGCGGGCTCGCCTCGGCCGAGCCAGGTCGGCGAGGCTGCGCCGCCGCGCACGAGCGAGTCGCAGGCGCAATACGTCGACGCGCCGGTCGAGCAGGGTCGCCCGCAGGCCTCGCCGCGCCCGGACCTCCAGGTCAACACCAAGCAGCAGCCTCGGCAGCAGCACCAGGCCGGCCCGCCCTCGGCTCGTCAGCAGCAGCAGAAGCCGAGCTACGACCTGCCCGAGGAGTACAACATCCACTCGGACCTGCTCGCCGCGCTCGACTACGTCGACAACCCCGAGTCGCCCACGCCGGCGACGCCGCACACCATGTCGTCGGTCGGCCCGTCGCCCGCAATGGCGGCCCATCCCGCCTTCCACGTCGGCCCGCCCAAGCGCGGCATGTTCGCGCGCGACGCGTCGCCGAGCGACGAGCACTACGGCTCGGACGGCGCTCAGGCCCTCCCGCCTGTCGCCGAGGCGCCCAAGGCCGAGGCGGCACCTGCGCTCGCGCCGCCTGTGCCGCAGCCCGCTCGCGTCACGACGCCGGTCTCGTCGACGTCGCCCGCCCAGCAGACGTCGTTCCCCTCGTCGTTCGCCAACAACAAGCGCGAGGAGCGTGCGGCGGCCGCCCAGCTCGCGCAGCAGGCGCAGCAGCAGGCCCTGACCCGCCCTGGGCGCACGCCGGGCGCCAAGCCGGTCAAGAAGAAGGCCTGGGAGGACAGCGACGAGGACGAGGACGAGGAGGTCGTCGACGACGACACGAGCGAGGACGAGGCGCCGCCGGCGCGCGTGCAGCACTCGGCCTCGTCGGGCTCTCTCGCGCCGAGCCCGGCCAACGTCAGCCGTGCGACGTCGCCCATCGGCCCGTCGGCGTCGCGCGAGCGGCACGCCCAGGCGCGGCAGCAGTACAACAACTCGCCGCAGCGCACGCCGGGCGTCGACCCCGCCGCTCGGCAGTCGTACCTCGAGCACGGCCCGGGCTTCGCCAACTACCCGGGCGGCAGCGGCACCATGTCTGCGTCGCCGAGCCGGCCCGAGTTCGGCGCCGACGTCCACGGACAGCAGCAGCAGCAGCAGCAGCAGCAGCACCTCGTCGAGGGGCAGCCGACGCGCAAGCCCGCCCTCAACCCGCACGGCCTCCTCGCGACGGGCATCATCGAGAAGGAGGAGCGCTCGGCGCGAGCGCAGGAGAGCGCCGCGCGCGACACGGGCGGCACGCTCGTCAGCCTGCCGCACAAGGCGCCGCCGCCCCAGACGGGCCTCGTCGGCGCCCTCACGTCGCACCAGCGCGAGAAGGAGCGCACGGGCGGCGTCGGTCGCGCGCTCACCGAGCAACAGCGTGAGCGCAAGCTCGCCGAGCAGCGCCAGAAGCAGCTCGACGAGCTCCAGAAGCAGCAGCTCGCGATCATGCAGCAGCAGATGCAGATGGCCCAGTTCGGCGCGGGCGCAGGTGCCGGGCCCTATGGCCAGATGGGCTCGATGGGCTCGATGCAGTCGCTCGGCGGCTACGGCGGCGGGAGCAACCCGTGGATGATGGGCGGCGGCGGCATGGGCATGATGCCGCCGATGGGCATGGGCGGCGGGTTCGGCGCCTTCCCGCAGATGCCCGGCGCACAGTCGCACATGGGCGGCTCGCCGCAGCTCCAGCCGCAGCAGACGGGCGAGACTGTCAACCAGGTGCGTCCCTTTTCCTCCATTTTTTCGCGCTCGAGCGTGCGACCCGATGCTGACTCGGCCCTTCCTCTTTGCTCCTACAGCAGCAGCAGGCGTTCCAGCAGCAGCAGGCGATGATGGCCGCCCAGCACGCCGCGCAGCAAGCCGCTCAGCAAGCCGCTCAGCAGGCGTACCTCGCCGCGATGATGCAGTTCCAGGGCGCCTCTTCGCCGAACGGCGGCGTCTCGCCCTCTCTCCCGCCGACCTCGTTCGCCTCGATGCCGTCGATGCAGTTCATGCCGTCGCCGCACGGCTACCCGACCTCGCCGTCGATGGGCGGCGGCTTCGGCGGCTTCGTTCCCGGGCACGCTCAGCAGCCGAGCATGTACGCCCAGAGCGGGTTCGGCATGAGCAACATGCAGGTGCCGGGCGCAGGAGCAGGAGCGGGTGCCGAGGACGGACCGGCGAGGGCCGTGAGCCCGCTGGATCTCAAGGGCGCGCAGCAGCAGCAGCAGCAGGCGCGCCGGGAGGGGAGCGAGTAGAGGAGGGGTGAGAGATATCTTCGTCGACTCCTGACTATCTTACACGTGCAAGGACACTCTCTTTAATGCAGCGCGAGCCGTCTCTAAGAGAGAGAAGGTCGAGCGAGCGAGAGAGCGTGCGCACGAGCCCCTCTCCGTCGTTTGAGAAGGTCAGGTTCGAGCGCGGCGGCTCGAAGGCGTACTCCTCGTCCGACGAGACCACGCGCAATGGAGAGGTTAACCGAGGGGATAGATAACACGCTCGACAAGTCGCAAGACCGAAACCCTCGCCCTCAGCCGCCCATCTTCTCCGGCGGCGCGCCGACGAACGCTGCGTCGTCGACCGAGATGCGCTCGCCCTCATCCCTGACCTCGATCGCCTCGTAGCTGGTTCGCTTGTGTCGCCTCGTCGGCGGCTTGAACGAGGTCGGCAGGAGCGCCGGTGCCTGCTCGTCGTCCTCGTCGTCGCCGACCGTGATCCGGCGGGCTGCACCAAGGCAGTCCTGCGCGTCCTCGTTGAAACTGAAGATGACGAAGACGGCGAGCACCGCAAATAGAGCGCCCGAGATGGCAAAGGCGATGCCGAGCGGCGTCCAGCCGGGTCGAGGTCTGCGGGATGGTCGAGCCGAGAGGGTCAGTGCGGGCGAGGGCGAGGAGCAAGCCGAGCAGAGAGACGCGCGACGCACGTGCACTCCCTCGACGGGAACGAGTCCTCGGGCGAGACGACCATGCCCGGCTCCGAGTACGTGACCCTGCCCTCGTCGTCCCTGAGCCGAACGACGAACTCGTCGCCAACGTCTGCGCCGCGCGTGTCCCACGTCACGACCTCGCCCTCGGCAACCTCGCGCCAGTCGCCGAGGTGGTGCAGGACTTCGTGCTCCGACTCGTTGAGCGGGAGCGGGAACCGCAGGACGTCGAGCGAGAGGGGCGCCGCCGACCCGAAGAAGAGAAGCTGGAAGCGCTCGCACTCGAACGCCGAGTCGGACTTGTAGGCGTAGCCGTTGCGCTCGAACCAGACGCTGAGGAGGTCGCCGTCGAGCGACGTCTGCGTCGAGAAAGGTGGCGGGTGGGAGGAGGCGGCGTCGGCGGCGACGAGGAGGGTCCGTGCGCTCAGGACGAGGGCGGCGAGGCGCAGGAGCAGTGCGCCGCAGCGAGGCATAATGCACTCGTCGAGAGAGTCGTCGTGAGCTGAGCAGGGAGCAGAGAAAGAGAGGCAGCGAGCTGAAGCGGAGACGAAGGTCGAGCTGTCGGGAGGAGCGGGAAGGAGGAGGCTGGTCGACCTCGTCCCGCTCGCGACCAGGACCGGCGCATCCTCTCCGCGTGCTCGCCGCCCCGCAGTACAGAGCTGGAAGAACGAGGATACATTGCGGCCCACCGAGGCGGAAAGACACAGCCGGCTCGAAGCTCACAACTCGTCGCGCGCCGGCCCGCGCTCGCCCTCCTTCCCTCCCTTCCCGCCGCCGTTGCCGCCCTCCTGCACACCCTCCTCCGCCTCGTACCGCCTAGCGTACCGTGCCCTGAGGCGCTCGTGCGCCTCGCTGCCGAGGACCGCCTCGGGCGGAACGCGCACCGTGCGCTTCTCCTTGCTGAAGTTCTCGAGGTACTTCTGCAGACCGGGATGCATTGGCGGCGCAGGCTTCTTGCCGTCCCCATCTTGAGGAGAAGGGGTTGTCGCGCGGCGGATGACGTCGAGGAGGGACGAGATGGGGTCGGGCGCGGCGGCGGCGGCGGCGGGAGGGTCGTCGGCCAGGTGGTCGGCTCGACGGCGCTCGTCGTCGGGACGAGCGTGCGCCCGCAGCGCCTCGGTGAGAGTATCATGCATCTGCGCAAGGTGGAAAGAGTCAGAAGAGCCGTCGACGTAGAGGTTGAGCGCGAGAAAGGGAGGGCGGACGCACGAGCCTCGCCAAGTTCTCGAGCGACTCCTCGGTCGTCTTCTCCCGCTCCGGCGGCGCCACCTCGGCGTGCTCGTCCTCGCCTCGACGCTCGTCCTGCCCTGCGCCGTCGCGCCCGCCCTCGCCCTCGCCGATCGCCACCTGGACCATGTCGGCAAAGAGCTGCTTCTTGAGGTCGCTGTCGATAAAGACGTCCTCGCCGAGGTCGCTCACGATCGACTCGATCTCGCCGCTGTCCGGATCGTACACGAGCGTGAGGGTGCCCTCGGTGTCGAGGAGCTCGTCGAGGGCCGTGTGGAGGTCGTCGGCCTGAGCGGCCGGGTCGAGCGCATCGTCGTCGTCGACGGCGGGCGCACGTGCGTCTTGCTGCGCGAGTGGGCCGACAGGAAGGTCGACGGGCGCGGCGAGAGGCTCGGCGGGCGCAGGCGGATCCGGCTCTGGTGCCGACTGCTCGGGAAGTTGCTCTTGAAGGCGGCGGACGACCGGCTGACACTCGATCGTCGCCGCCGGCTCCTGGTTCTTGTCGTGGCCCTCGAGGAAGAGCGGGTCGCCGCACAGACGAGGCGTGTGGACGAGCATGACGTAGCGGCAGACTGCGAGCGTGCAGGGCGACGTCAGCTTTGTCGACGTCGAGACGCGCGCGGAGAAGGGGACGCACTCGACGTCTCGCGGATGTGGGCGATGCGGTCGATCGTCTGCGTGTTGCAGTGGTACTGCGTGCGAAGAGTCAAGAGTCGGCACGTGCAGGGAAGAGGACGAGAGGAAGGAGAGAGCGGACGCACCTGCACCTCGACCTCCCTCGGCAAGCCCGTCTTGTCGCAGATCGTGCCGGCGTCCCACACCTGCGACAGGTACCGCCCGCCCTCGTCCCAGCCGAGGCCGTCACCGCCGCCGAGCGTGGTCGGCACCTGGAGCTCGGCCGTGTGCCGCCCCGAGCCGTACTTTGGCTGCGGGCTGAAGGACGGCTCGGGCATCATGCCGAGCGTGTAGGCGTCGGCGTCCGGGTCCTCCTTGGGGCCGTTCGAGCCCGGGACGCGCATGTCGTAGGCGTGGAACTGGCGGATCTCGTTGCCGTAGCTGCGCGCGCGAGAGGGCGAGGGTCAGCCTTTGTGCGAGGGGTCCGGCGCAACGACGAGAGGGCGAGAGAGGACGCACCAGAAGCTGTAGGTGAACCAGCCCTCGCGATGGTAGAGGCAGCCCTGGCGCATGGGCTCGAGGAGGGCGAGGCCGTGCTGGACGCCGCGGTCGCGCTCCTGGGCGCGCACGAGAGCGTCTTGGTCGGCGCGCTCGCCCGCCTGCTTCTTGGTCTCGCCGCTGGCTGCCGGGACGGTGCAGAGGAAGGCTTGGCCGCTCGGGGTGCGGAGGAGGTGGCGCTTGAGCGGGTAGGTGTGCGCGGTGTGCTGTGTGCGGGCGACGATGTGGGGGCGGCGAGGAGGAGGAGGGGGGGGAGGGAGCGAGGTCAGCTCTGCGCGACTGGGCAGGTGTCGAGAGGTGCAGAGAGATGACGCACCTCGAGCTCTTGATCCTGGGCTAGGAGGTCGCTGATGGTGTCGTTGAGGATGCCGTGCTCTGCGAGGCTGACGACGAACGCCGGGAGAGCCTCGAGGTCGCGCGGTGAGTGCGACGAGAGGGCGAGCGTCTGGCGCACGACGGCGAGGGCTAGCAGCAGCCTGGCCGGGCCGAGCATGGCGGCTGTGCTGTGTGTGGTCGAGAGAGGAGCTCGCTGCATGGTCGCTCGACGTTCGCCTCCCGCTCTCTCTGCGACTCTCCGCTCTGCGGTTGTGCCGCTGCTCGGATGCACAGCATAGAGTGCTCTCGGCCTACGGTGCCACACGGTAGCCCTCTGCGCACGACGTGCCGTGGAAACGCTCATCTTGTTCCTCCTCGGCGCGCTCTTGGTCCGGCCCCCTTCCGCCGGCTCTCGCTCGCGCCGAGGGCTGCAGACGAGAAATTAGCGACACGCTTCGGCCTGCTCGATACCGATCGAGCGCTCTCCTGTCCCCGTCGCCGCCGTACGCCGGACAGTCCGCGGCGACGCTCGCTTCTCGCTGAGCCGCCCCTTCGCCGCCGATGCTTGCTCGGCACCTTGCCGTGCTCTCTCCACACACTCTAGCCATCCAGACGTCGCTCGCCGCTTCGTGCCATGTCAGGCCGACCGTCTCGTGAGCTACTTCTCCTCAACGTCGCGCTCGCGCCCTCTCTCGCTCACCTCTCGCGCTCCCGCAGGTCCTCCTTCCTCCTCCACCGGCCACCACCGCTCTTCTCCTCGACGTTCCTCGCCCGCCGAGACGCACGAGAGCGGCGCGTCTGATCGGCACGACGACGACGAGGGCAATCCCTCGCCTCGCACGCTCGCGCTTCGTCGACACTTTGCCGAGCAGGACGACCCGGGTAACGAGGCGGGGCGGCGTACGTTGAGCTTCAGCTCGGAGGAAGGAGTAAGAGCGGCGAGAGCGTCGTCGGGCGGAGCGGGAGCTGCGAGCGCGCAGACTGGAAGGCCGAACCGTGCGCACCTCTTTCTCCTCGTCCTGCCGTTCCTCCTCGCGCCGGATCAGGCTGACCCCTCTCACACTTTCTCGTCAACAGGCCGCGTTCCTGCCACCGCCGAGCAGCATCGACACGCCCAGCTCGCTCTACGCCGGCGCGACGCCATGATCGGCGACCGCGGCCAACCCTCCTCCCCTGCCTCTCGCTCCGTGTACGGCGACCCGCGCGACCTGGCCTTCCTCCCGAGTCGAGCCCTCGAGGAGGAGGAGGAGCCCCTACCGCATTACGAGCCTCGCTCTCGACCTGCGACGCCGACGTCGCCCTGCCCGTCCTACTCGTCCGGTGTCCCGCCCTACTCGCCCGGCTCGGTCGGTTACGACGATGGACGACTTCGAGCCTCGAGCTCCCCGGTGAGCGTGCGGAGCTCGGGCGCACGACCCAGCTTTGGCGAGTCGACGGACAGCCCTCGGTCGAGACGAGACGGTTCGTTTACCTCTTCTCCCTCCCGCGCGGTCTGTGCGCGTCCTGACGTTTCCCTTTTGCTGGCAGGATCGTCTCAGCATTCTCTCGCTCGCGTTCTTGTCGCGCGACGAGCCGCTTCGAGCCCATTCGTACCTTTACCGAGGTGGTAAGCGCGAGCCGGCGAGGTTTGTGCGGCGCTTTCTGGGAGGCGGCGCTTTGCAAAGCCCTTCTTTTCTTCCTTTGCACTACGGGCTGAGAGCGGTGCAGCTACAGTCAGAAGAGCGCACGAGAGCCTGGAGAGAGCGCGCTTGAAGCATCTCGGTCGGCCTTCTCAAGTCCACCCGCCTCGAGCTGGCCGCGAGAGCGCCGAGCGGGGACAAGCAGCTTCCCTCGAGACGCTCTCGACACCTCTCTCGCTGCTCGCTCATCTGAACATGCTGCAGTGCAGAGCGCGAGAGCTCATTCCTCCTCCGGCTTCTGCAAGTCACTCATGTTCGTGCCGGCCACCTCGAGCCCGATGAGTTCGAGCTTGTCGATCCTCGACACGTCCTCGTCGCCCTGGTTGTCGACGACAAATATCTGCGCGCGCGAAAGGAGGAGAGGGCGTCAGCTTGTCGACGCGCCAAAAGGTGAGGAGCGCTGCTCGAGGAGGAGAGCGCGTCTCGAGGAGGAGGAGTGAACGACGCACGCTCAAGTGGGTGACGCTCTGGAAGCGCACGAAGCGCAGCTCGACCGACTTGTTGCCCTTGGCCTGCTCCTCGTCGAGGACGAGCTCCTGCGCCGGCTCGGCCGACGTGTCGAAGTCGGTCGACGGCGCGTTGACGAAGAGGCGGATCGTCTTTGGCGCGTGGCCGAGGTGCGTGGAGAGGGTCGTGAAGCGGAGTGCGCGGAGCTTGATGGCTTGTTGCAGCTGCGCGCGCGAGCGAAGAGAGGGTCAGCTCGAGAGGTCCCGGTCCGGCTCGCCGCGCACGAACGAGAGCGACACAGCGAGAGGGCGGCGCACCGGGATCTGGAGCAGGAGCTGCTCGTCGGCGTCCGACTCGAGC
>ERZ794949.574-NODE-574-length-11247-cov-2.586669_pt1 | contig 11247 bp, 11 predicted proteins | sample MGYA00511363_ERZ794949 | MGnify/ENA primary metagenome ERZ794949 (study PRJEB30137, sample SAMN04331402) | food metagenome | isolation source: T1 must sample point D1 replicate B | place: Australia: South Australia ... | reverse complement strand
GGGTAGCCGAGCTTCTTCGAGCCGTCGACGAGCATCGTGTTGGGCCGGTTGTGCTCGAGATGCACGTCCGAGACGCCCATGCGCTCGCACACGGCCTCGATCGACTGGGCGAACTCGGTCGAGAGGAAGTAGGGCAGGCCGTGCTCCTTGGCCCACTGCTCGCGCAGGAAGTGCTGCGGGCGGAGCGAGGCGCACCAGTTGACTGCGCACGAACGAATCAGGGTCAGCTCGAGACGGAGGAGGTGCGAGAGGAGAGGGAGGAGGTGGACGCACTCGTCGTGCCGCCGCCGAAGCCAGAGCCGGCGAGGATGTTCATCGAGCCGTCCTCGGTCGCCATGAGGCCCGCCGACTCGTACAGCCGGCTGAAGCCCTCGCGCTGGGTGCCGGCCATGTCCTCGGGCTTGATGTACTCGCCCTTCTCGACGACGAGGACCTTCCAGCCCTTCTTGGCGAGCTCGGACGCGACGACGCCGCCGCCTGCGCCGGACCCGACGACGAGGATGTCGGTCTCGATGACCTCGAACTGGGTGCGGATCGACTCGAACTGGTACGGGTGGTGCGGGCGCAGGCGTGCCTTGTCGGCGAAGCGGTGCTCGTCGCCGAGGGCCGGGTAGCCCGTAGCGAGGATGATGTTGTCGTACAGGTTGTAGGTGACGTAGAGCGTGAACGCCGTGAGGCCTCGGAACGCCTGGCGGAGGAGGGGAAGGCGAGAGACGCGCCACGACTGGAGGACGGCCTCGCGCTGCTCGACGCTCAAGTCGGGGAACGTGCTGGCGTGGCCGGTCAAGACAAGGGTGCCAGGTCGGGTCGAGAGGAGCGATAGGACGAGGCCGATCTTGTCGACGCTGTCCTTGGAGAGGGAGCGGGTGAACTGGTCGGCGAGGGCGTCGAGCGAGCCGGGGAGGTCGCTGAACTTGGTCGTGACGAGGGCGTCGACTGTGTGGAAGGTTGCAGAGTCAGCTCTAGTGCGACCAGCGAGCAGTACAGGGGAGGGCGAGCGGAGGACGCACTGTGCTCGCGCTGGTAGTCTGGTGCGGTCGCCGGGAGGAGCGACTTGATCTCGGCGGCGACGTTGGTGCCGTGCGCCTGGAAGACGCAGTCGCACACGGCTGCGAGACTGAGTCGCTGTGCGTCCGTGAGGGCGAGGACCATGGTGGAGGCGAGTTGAGCGGCGAGGAGGTGGGGAAGCCGGAGGCGGAGGTGTGCGGGCGTGGGCGGGCTCGTAGAGGGGTCGCGGCGGGTCCTGGCGTGCGGTGCGAGGTGCCAGCAAGCTCGTGTGGCAGCAGGGAAGCCAAGCAGCGAGGGTGCGAGGTGGGCGAAGCGGGGCAAGCGCAGGTCGCCGTTCCCCCGGGATCGGCACCAGCTCGCGGCGCGACCGCGCCAAAATGTCCTCTACCGGTCCACCGTGCTGCTCACCGCACTTTGCAAGGGCTCGACTTGACAAGAGGGGCGCGGGAGCGCATCGAGCAGAAGAGAGCCGCACCTCGCCGCCGACCAGAGCGACGAAGAGAAAGCGCAGGGCACAGCTAGCTCGTTACAGAGAGGGGGTACAGCTACGAAAGGGAACACACTCTTGACAGTCTCGACGAACCCTCACGACACCTGCACGCCCGTCGACCGCAGCTCCTCCTGCAGCTGCTTGGCCTTGAGGAGGCACTCCTCCCGGCACGTCTCGTACCCGCGCACCTCCCACTCGCCCTCGGTCTTCTCCTCGGACGCCGACGGGTAGTTCCACACGACCATGCCGTTGCCGACGATCTGCGGGCGAGGAAAGCGAGAGGCAGGGTCAGCTTCGGGGCGGTCGAGGCGGTCCAGGAGGGCCGAGCGGCGGAGCAGGGACGCACGTTGCCGTTGCGGTGGTACGCGCCCCTGCCGCGGATGAACGGGTCGAGCTCGTGGTACTGGGCGCGCATCCTGCTGACGAGGAGCTCGCGCCGCTTGGCGATCGTCGGGTCGTCCGACTTGGTCCACTCGCGGGTCACGGCGACGTACTCGGCGATCAAGGCGTCGCGCGCGGCTTGCTGCTTCTGCAGGTGGGCGATGAGCGGCGTCAGCGTGAGCTGCGAGGAGGCCGGCGAGCGAGAAGGAGAGCGCACCTTGCGGCCCTCGAGGTCCCTGCGCGCACGAGGGACGAGGCCGAGTCAGCGTGCCGCTCGAGCGAGAGCGAGCAGGGGCGAGAGGGGAGGAAGGAGCGACGCACTGCTGCGCCTTGTTCTCCCCAGGGACGATGGGCGGGTAGGTCCACTTCCAGTCGGACGAGCCGCCGAGCTCTCGGACGAGGTGCGCCTGCGCGGAGAGGAGCAAGGTCAGCTCGACGCTCTCAAAGACGGGCTGCACGACGAGCGAGAGGAGCGACGCACCTTGGGGATGTGCTGGCACAGGTCGTCGGTGCTCTTCGTCATTTGCTGCGGGCGAGGCAGGGAGTCAGGGCTGAGCTCGAGGACGAGCGAGGCGGCTGAGGAGGGACGCACGATCTTGTTGCGCACGACCGGGTCGAGCATGGGGCCCAGGACCTTCCAGATGCCCTGGAAGACCCAAGGTGCTGCGAGCGGCGAGGACGAGTCGTCAGGACGAGGCTCAAGACGAGGTCCTGATCGAGCCGAGGTCGAGACGGACCGTTGTGGATGAGCATGACGTTGAGGCTCTCCGGGTAGTACGACTCGAGGCACTTGACGATGAAGAGGATGCAGCGCCAGTCTGTTGCCGAGGGAAGGTCAGCTCTGCGCCGGTCGGACGACCGGCAAGGGGCTCGAGCGCACCCATCTGCGAGCAGGGAAGCGCTGTCAGCTGCGCTCTCGTCCGCTCGAACCCAGAGATAAAGAGGGACGCACGTTGCGAATGCCGAAGCCGGTCATGTCGAAGACGACTGCGAGCGAGAGAGGGTCCGGCTCAGCGACGGCGTCGAGAAGAGGTCGAGCGAGAGGACCGAGGCGCGCGACGCACTGCAGACTTTGTCGATTGGCGGCGCAAAGAGGCACCGGATGCTCTCCATCTGGAAGATGACAAAGTCCTCGAGCGCCTTGGGCGACTGGTCGTACGTGCGGTGCTTGGCGACGTGGATGTAGCACACCGGGCGGCCGTAGTGGTCCGTGCCCTGCGTGTACGTCTTGCCGATCTCCTGCGAGCGGTGCAGCGCATCGTCAGTGTCGAAGAGCAGGTGCGAGTCCTGAACGGCGAGGGCGAGAGCAAGGAGAGGACGGTGCGACGCACCATTTGCCGGATGAAGCCCTCGGCGCCCTTCATGCCCTCCTCGCCCTTCTCAAAGATCTTCTCGACGTCGCCGCCCATGCGCCACTTGATGCAGGAAGCGAGCTGTGTGCGAGAGAGGCTGAATTAGCTCTGAGCTGGAGACACCGCCGCAGGTCCGAGCGGGGGAAGTCAGGACGCACCATGGCAACGCCGGCGCTCGACGACCACTTCCTCGCACGCAGGAAGCGCAGCATGATGCCGTCCGGGTCGTCCATGGCGATCTGCAGGAGATGGGGAGAGTCAGCTCGGTGCGAGCAGGCTCGAGCCAGCCAAAAGCAGGTGCGCGGTCGGCTCGGCTCGGCGCGAGGGCGACCTCGAGAGGGAGAGGGGGAGGAAGGAGACGCACGAAGCGCCAGTATGCGTCCATGAAGTTCTTGCTGCCATCTGCGAGAGAAGCAAAGGCTCGTCAGCGAGCCGGCTCGAGAGGAGGGTCGGGGAGGGGAAGCGAGAGAGGGACGCACACTCGACAAAGGCGAGCTTGGCGTCGCGCATCTCCTGCTCGGCCTTCATGCGCTCCTTGGCCGCGTCGTCCTTGGGGATGTCCTTGCCCGGCTTGTCGCCGGCGGCCTCCATGGCTGCGCTCTGGGCGCCGCTGCCCTCGACCGGGGACTGGTCGACGAGGTCGAGGAACTCGACCCAGTACGCCTTGAGCGACTTTTCCTGCGTGCAGAGGATCGAGCGAGCGAGTGCGTCAGCTGGTGCGGGCCGAGCAGGGAGAGGGAGCGGCAGGAGGGACGCACCTGGTCGGGGGTGAGCTTGCCGACGACGCCGTCGCTGCAGGAGAGGTTACGCGTCAGCTCTGACTGTCCTGCTGCTGAACGCGCTCGCTCGACGAGGAGCGCCCCAGTGAGCGCACGCCTGTGCGGCAGAGCTCAAGTGGGGGAGGAAGCCGACGGCATGAGGGGGGAGCTGCTGCGGGGCGGGGAGAGAGAGGGGACAGAGCTCACGTCGGGAGAGGGTTGCCGGGCATGGTGCTTGTCGTGTCTGGTGAGGTCTGGATGAGGTGGTGCGCGGTGGAGCGGAGGGGAGAGGAGGAGACGGCGAGGCGCGAAGCGACGGCCACCAACCACCTCGCCGCCCCCTTGGGCCCCGCTCGCCGCCCCAGTTTCTCCCTGTCTCGCCATTTCCTCGCGTCGTAGAGCGTCGACGGCGGGTCTTGTGCACACAGCTCGCCCTCGTACAGGCTCTGGTACGCCTTGTCGTGGTCGTCGAGTCGAGAGGAGGAGGAAGAGGTCGAGGTCGGGCTCGAGGCGGTGCGGGCGACCGTCGCACCGCAGCTTGCGCTCTGCTGGACGCGCTCTGCAGTACGGAGACAGACGTAGAGAGGAGGTGCGAGTCAGCTCTAGCTCGTCTGTGGCCTGTGGGATGCGGAAGAAAGGGCCGGCGGGAGGAGCGCGACGAGAGAAGGGCGACAGCTCACTCAGTGCGGCCTGGACGAGCTTGTCGGTGCTGGCGGCGGTAGTCTGCGCATGCTGCTGCTTGTCGCCATGGTGGAGCAGAGCTGGTGCGGAGCAGAGGAGAGCTTGCTTGGCTCGACCACCGCGCCGACCAGCTCTCCTCCTCTCACACCTTCACCCGCCCGCTCGAGCGGCACAAGCAGCAGCGCACCATGCGTGCGAGCTCGCACACTAGCCCGCCAAGGCGTCCTCCCTGGCTCTGGCTCGCCGCCTGCGCCGCCCTCGTCCTCGTCATTGCGAGCCTCCCCACCTCGCTCGCCGTCAAGCGCCACGACTTCAAGACCTGCACCCAGTCGGGCTTCTGCCGCCGCAACAGGGCCCTCGCCGACCGGGCCGCCGACCACGGCCCCGCGTGGCAGTCCCCCTACGCCCTGGCCGCACCACCTCGCTTCGCCCGCGGCACCCTCTCGGCCGCCGTCACCAACCGCCTGTTCCCCGCCATCCAGTTCCGCCTCGAGGTCCGCTTCCACCGCGACGGCACGGCGCGCGTCGTCATGGACGAGGTCGACGGCCTGCGCCAGCGGTACAACGAGGCGGCGCGCTGGGCCCTCGACCAAGAGCCGCACGTCGACGACGACGGCGACGACCAGCGCTTCTCGGTCCAGCACGGCAAGGGCTTCACCTCGGTCTCGTACGGCGGCGGCCACAACGAGCTCCGCCTCGACCACGCGCCGCTCGCCGTCACCTTCCTCCGCGACGGCCAGCCGCACGTCGTCCTCAACGAGCGCAAGCTGTTCAACATGGAGCACTTCCGCGTCAAAACGGTCGGCGAGCAGCCCGACGAGCTCGTCGTCCAGGACCCGGACCACCCGGGCGAGCAGCGCGTCATCGTCAAGGACGAGGCGTTCCCGGGCTTCCTCCCGCCGGACGAGGACGGCATGTGGGAGGAGACGTTCGGCGGCAAGACGGACAGCAAGCCCAAAGGTGCGTCTCGCTCTCTCCTTCCCTCGTCGACCGCCTCGCACGAGCTAACCCTTGCTTCGTGCCCGCAGGTCCAGAGTCGCTCAGCCTCGACATCACGTTCCCCGGCTACGAGCACGTCTACGGTATTCCCGAGCACGCTTCGACCCTCAGCTTGAAGGAGACGAGGTGCGTCCTCGTTCCTCTCTCTCTCCCTATCGACGAGGAGCGCGCTGACGGTGAAACCTCCTCGCGCAGGGGCGGCGAGGGAGCGTACATGGACCCCTACCGGCTCTACAACCTCGACGTCTTCGAGTACGAGGCCGACTCTGAGATGGCTCTTGTGCGTCCCCTCTCTCTCCTTCTTGAGCTGTGCGCCGGTGCTGACGCTTCGTCCGGGCACGCTCGCAGTACGGGTCGATCCCGTTCATGCAGGCGCACCGACCCGGGTCGTCCGTCGCCGTCTTCCTCGTCACGGGCTCCGAGCTGTGGGTCGACGTCACCAAGTCGTCGACGTCCAAGGCCGTCACGTCGGCGTTCAAGAAGAGCAAGTCGCGCTCCTCGACCGACGGCGGCCCGTCCAGCACGACGACGTCGACGCACTGGATGGCCGAGTCGGGCATCCTCGACCTGTTCGTCTTCCTCGGGCCGTCGCCGACCGACATCTACGAGGCGTACTCGGCCCTCACGGGCAAGGCACCGATGCCGCTCCTCTCGGCGCTCGGCTACCACCAGTGCCGCTGGAACTACCTCGACGAGCAGGACGTCCTCTCGGTCCAGCAGCGCTTCGACGACGCCGACGTCCCGCTCGACTTTGTGTGGCTCGACATCGAGTACAGCGCCGAGCACATGTACTTCTTGTGGGACCGCCGCAACTTTCCGACGCCCGAGAAGATGCAGCACGAGCTCGCCGCTCGAGGTCGCAAGGTGCGCCCGCCGTCCTCTCCTCCCTCGTCCTCTGGTCCTGCCCCACCTTCCGCTCATTCGCTGACCCCGTCCCTGTCCTCGCTCCCGCAGCTCGTCGCCATCGTCGACCCGCACCACAAGCGGTCGGACGACTACTACGTCTTCACCGAGGCCAAGGAGCTCGACATCCTGTGCAAGCAGCCCGACGGCAAGACCGACTTTGAGGGCTGGTGCTGGTCGGGCTCGAGTGCCTGGGTCGACTGGTTCAACCCGGCGAGCCACGAGTGGTGGTCCAAGCTGTTCTCGTTCGACAAGTTCAAGGTGCGCTCGAGCCTCCTCTTCTCGATCTCGCTCCTCTCGGCGCCTTAGCACAGTCACTGACGCTGTCTCGTCTTCGTCCTGCAGGGCTCGACACCGACGCTGCAGATCTGGAACGACATGAACGAGGTGCGTCCGCTCCCGGCCGAGTCAGCCTCGCTGTCGAGCTGACCCTGCTCCCTCCTCCTCGCAGCCGTCGATCTTCAACGGGCCCGAGATCACGATGCAGAAGGACGCCGTGCATCACGGCGGCTGGGAGCACCGCGACGTCCACAACATCAACGGCATGATCTTTGTGCGTCCTCTGTTCCCCTCCCTCGCCCTCCTCCCTCACGCTCGCGACGAAGCTGACTCGGTCTCGGACCCTCTCTCGCAGCAAAACCTCACGATGCAGGGCCTCATCCAGCGCGAGGACCCGCCAAAGCGGCCGTTTGTCCTCACGCGCGCCTACTTTGCCGGCTCGCAGCGGTTCGGCGCCATGTGGACGGGCGACAACATGGGCGACTGGCCTCACCTCCAGAGCACCGTCCCGATGCTCCTCACCAACAACATCGCCGGCCTCGCCTTCTCTGGCTGTACGTCCTGCCCTTCTCTCGCTCGCGGCGCCGTCGAGAGCGGACCCGACTGACGACCTCGCTCATCTACGCTCGCAGCCGACGTCGGCGGCTTCTTCGGCAACCCGCCGCCCGAGATGATGACTCGGTGGCACCAGGTCGGCACCTTCTCGCCCTTCTTCCGCGCGCACGGCCACATCGACACCAAGCGCCGCGAGGTCTACCTTTACGACCAGCCGTACCAGGGCATCATGCGCGACGCCATCCGCTTGCGCTACTCGCTCCTCCCCGTCCTCTACACGGCCTTCTACGAGAACACGCTGTCGGGCGTGCCGACCCTGAGGTGCGTGCGGCTCCTCTCGACGGTTCGTCGGCGAGGGCGAAGCGAGGCTCGAGCTGACTTTCCCACCTTCTCTTCCTCACAGGCCGCAGTACGTCGTCTTCCCCGACGACGCCAAGGGCCTCGCGCTCGACGACCAGTTCTACTTCGGCGGCTCGGGCCTGCTCGTCAAGCCCGTCGTCGAGGAGGGCGTCACCTCGCAGGAGGTCTACATCTCGGACGACCAGGTGCGCTCGACTTTCCCTATCTCTCCGCCCCTCTCGCTCATCTGGAACTGATGTGAGTCACCGTCCTGCAGCCCTACTACCACTACCTCTCGCACGAGATCTACTACGGCGCCTCGCACGGCGGCGGTCACGTCAAGGTTCCGGCCCCGCTCGAGTCGATCCCGATCCTGCACCGCGGCGGCCACATCCTCCCTCGCCGCGACCTCGTCCGTCGTGCCGCCGCGCTCGCCTGGAAGGACCCGATCACGCTCGTCGTCGCCGTCGACCTGTCGGGCTCGAGCGCAAACGGCTCGCTCTACCTCGACGACGGCGAGACGTTCGCCAACGCCCGAGGCGACTACGTCTACCGCAGCTTCGCGCTCGGCCCGCAGAGCAAGAGCTCCAAGGCGCTCACGCTCCGCAACCGGCCCAAGGACGACTACTACCCGACCAACGCCTTCGCCCAGTCGATCGCCGACGTCAAGGTGCGCGAGGTCGTCGTGCTCGGCCTCTCGTCCAAGCCGACGTGCGTCCAGGTCGCGGGCTCGAGCGTCGGGCTCGAGTTCGAGTGGAAGGACGGCGCGAGCGCGACGGGCTCGCGCCGCTCGTCCGGCAAGAGCGCGAGCGTGCTCGTCGTCAAGGACGCCGACGCCGCCGTCGCCGAGGACTGGGACCTCGTCATCGCGCTCGATGCCTCAGCGACGTGCACGACGACGCCCGCCGTCGACTACGACGCGCAGCTCGCGTCGCCCGAGTGCCCGGCCGGGCAGTTCCTGTGCCGCAACGAGGGCCATATCCCGGCGTGCATCCTGCGCTCGCGCGTCAACGACGGCGTGTGCGACGTCGAGTGCTGCGACGGCTCGGACGAGACGGACGGCAAGGCGCTGTGCCCGAACCGGTGCAAGGCCGTCGGCGACCAGTTCCGTAAGGACCGCGCCGAGGTCGAGCGCAAGCGTCGAGTCGGCGCCAGCATCCGCAACGACTACATCAAGCACGGCGCCAAGGACAAGGCCAAGCTCGAGGCCGAGGTCGCCAAGGTCGAGCGCGAGCTGTCGACGCTGCAGGAGCGCGAGGAGGCCGCTCGGCTCGCGCTCGAGACGCTCGAGAACGCCAAGGCCGGCGAGATCCAGCGCAAGAAGGACAGCCAGCTGTACGAGCGCATCGTCGAGATGCAGGACGCGATCAAGGCGCTCCGTACGCACCGCGCCAACCTCGAGGGCCACATCGCCGACCTGAGCGAGATCATGACCGGCCTCGCTGTGCGTCCCGCTCTTTCTCCTCCTCCCCTCCTGCACCCTCCTGCATCCTCTCGCTGCTGCGCATGATTGACACGTGGCACGTGCTCGTCCCTCTGCAGCGCGACTTCAACCCGAACAACCAGGACATGGCCGTCCTCGGCGCGACCCGGGCGTACGCCGACTGGCGCAAGGCCAACGGCCTCGAGGTCGACTTCGAGGTTTACGGCGTTCAAGCCCAACCTGACGCCAACGAGGCGCTCGAGACGCCGGCGATCACCAAGCCCGTCGACGTCGAGGGGCCCGTGCGCGAGTTCTCGGACGACGAGCTCAAGCAGCTCGAGAGCGAGGACCCGCTCTCGCTCATCGACTCGGTCAACCTGCGTGTCGGTCAACCACTCACCTCGGGCGTCACGAGCAGTGCGTCCCTCCCTGACTGTCTCTTTCGCGGCCCGACTCTGACGCTCCTCCCCCCTCCCTCCTTCGCCCGCTCGCAGTCTTTCGCATCGAGGACTACCTCCCCGACAAGTGGCGCCCTGCCTACGACGGCTACAAGCAGACCCTCCTCGAGCTCCTCTCGCGCACCGGCATCATCTACGCGCCCGTCTCGTCGTCCTTCGCCGGCTCGGACCACCCGGACCTCCTCCGCGCGCGCTCGGCCCACAGCGAGCTCGTCAACGAGATCAGCCGGACCGAGGGCAAGCGCGACGAGGCCCGTAAAGCGCTCGACCAGGACTGGGGCCGCGACTGGGAGTGGAAGAAGCTCGACGGGACGTGCGTCGAGCAGAACACGGGCGAGTGCGTCGACCGTCCCCTCGGCTCTCTCTCTCTCTTTGACGAGCTTGCTGACGTGCCTCTCTGCGCGCAGGTACACGTACTCGCTCTGCTTCTTCGGCGAGGCGTCGCAGAAGTCGAACAACAACAACGCGCGCACGAGCCTCGGGTGCGTCCTCCTTCCTCGACTTGCTCGTCGGGCCGGATCGAGCTGACTCTCTCGATCTCTTTCTCGCTCGCAGGCACTTCAAGGGCTGGGCGAGCGACGTCGAGCAGGGCAGCGACGCCTACTACCTCAAGCAGCTGTACGCCGACGGCCAACGCTGCTGGAACGGCCCTTTGAGGAGCGCAAAGGTGCGCACGGTCCCCTCGCTCGCCTCATTTTCTCTCTCGGCGCTTCCCTGACCCTCTCTTTCGCTCGCAGGTCGACCTCGAGTGTGGGACGTCGAACGCGCTGCTGCAGGTCATCGAGCCGGAGAAGTGCGAGTACTTGTTCCGGGTGTCGACGCCGGCCGTCTGCTGGCCCGACGGCGAGAGCGGCGAGCAGGTCAAGGACGAGCTGTAGTGCACGGCGAGCCTTTGTCTTGGAGTCACAGAGCCACCAGAACGTCTCTCGCTCGCTCGCTCGTCGTCGCAGTTCGAGGACTGCTCTCGTTCGGGAGCAAAGTCGCGCTCGAGCGCACTCGTCGTTCGGGCTCACAGCTTTCAGTGCAGCCTCGCTCGCGCCTCGCTACAACGTCGCATCCCACAAGTCTGCCTGCGCCCACACGCCCGCAATCGCCGCGACGATCATCCAGCACCTCGCCCGACCCTCGGCCTCCTCCTCGTCCTCGAGCCGCTCCTGCATGCTCCGCCCGCCCGCTTTCACGCCCGCCGCCGCCTTCGCGCGCTTCTCGCGCGCCGCCTCGGACACCTCGGCCATCGAGGCGAGCGTCTTTGCGAGGAGGCGCAGCGACGAGAGGTCCTCGCCGTCGAGGAGCTGCTCGAGCCGCGTCAGGGCCGAGAGGATCCAGTGCGACTCGTGCGCCGTCGGGAGGGGAGGACGAGGTGCGACGGCTGGAGGAGGTTTGGCGGAGGCTTTGGGCGGCGGCGGCGGCGGCGGGACGGCGGCCCTAGCTTTTGCTGCGCCGGCGGCGGGTCGACGACGCAGTGCGGGCGGCGCAAAGATGGTCGAGGGAACGTAGTTGATCTTGTCCTCGTACGCATCGATGCGCTCGACGAACCAGTCGTGGAAGTGCGAGAGGAGGTGGACGAGCGTCGGGCGCGGGATGGCGACGAGGAGGGCGGGAGAGGGAAGCTGCGGCAGGC
>ERZ794949.573-NODE-573-length-11265-cov-2.745852_pt1 | contig 11265 bp, 6 predicted proteins | sample MGYA00511363_ERZ794949 | MGnify/ENA primary metagenome ERZ794949 (study PRJEB30137, sample SAMN04331402) | food metagenome | isolation source: T1 must sample point D1 replicate B | place: Australia: South Australia ... | reverse complement strand
TCTGCCTTTCTGTGAGGAGGGACGACGAATCGAGGACGCACCTTGCTCGAGGGCCTGCTCGTCTTCATCGACGCTGGGCCGCCGCTCTGCCATGAACTCGTGGCGGCGCACCTGCTCCCTCTCTCGCCGCTCGCGCTCCTCCTCCTCTCGCTGCCGGCGGTCGTACTCGTCGTCCTCGTCGCGGTAGCCTGCAAGATACAGAACGTCAGCACATGCTCGTAGGGAAGCGCCGTCGGTGAGCAAGGAGGAAGGAGACGGACCGGCGCCGGCGAACCCGTCTTGGGCCCGGTTGTCGTCCCACCCGCCGCCCGTGTCGCCGTACCCATCGTCGCGCCCGCCGTACCCATCGCGTCCTTGACCGTAGTCGTCGTCGGCGCCGTAGCCCTGGTCGTACCCGCCGCCCTGGTCCCACCCGCCTCGGTCGCCCTGCGCACTGCCGCCGCCGCCGAACGAGTCGTACCCGCCTTGCCCGCCGTAGTCGTCCTGCCCTCCCGAACCGCCGCCCCAGCCCTGCGACGAGTCGGCGCCCTGACCGAAGCCCGCGCCGCCGCCGCCGCCGCCTTGGTCGAACGAGGAGCCGCCGCCGCCGAAATCGTCTCGGCCCAACTGCGACTGCGCCTGGGACGGGTCGTTGAAGGACGAGTCGCCGCCGTAGACGTCCTGCCTAGGCTGACCCGGCTGCTGACGAGACGAGTCGTCGAAGGACGAGTCGTCGCGCTGAGACGAGTCGGGCGGGAAGCCGCTGCTGCCGCCGTCGCCGAACCCTCCTGCAGGCGTCGAGTCGTAGTTGTCGGCACCGCCTGTGGGTTTGGGGAGTCAGGGAGGGCTGCGAGGAGGCGTGTAGGGGAAGAGGAAGAAGGAGAAAGTCACGCACCTTGCGCGCCGAGAGCATCTTGTCGGCCGCGAAGATCGTCCTGCTGGCCGAGCTGACCGTCGTCCGAGTAGGCATCGCCGCCCTTGATAGAGCTCTTCGGGTCGTACGGGTCGTCTGCGAGCGAGGGAGGGCGAAGCGTCAGCAAGCTGCTGCGAGACGAGGTCCGAGCGTCAGAGGAACTCACTGCCGTCGCTTCCTCTCTGCTGGCCGGCTGCCTCGTCGTCGCTCAGAGACGCCGCCTGCTGCCGCCGAGACGACGTCGATGCGCCGTAGTCGTCGTCGGCCTGCTGCCGCTGCTGATCGTCGACGTCGGGCGGGTCGCTCGACTTGGGAAGGCCCCGCCGCGAGCCGTCCTGGTCGTCGTCGCGCGCTTGGCCGGGCCCGTCCGACGACGAGGGGCGTTTCGAGTCGTCCATCTCGGCGTCGGACAGGTTCTGCGGCGAGGACGGGCCCGGGTCGGCGTCGTCGTCGTCGCCGCCTCGTCCTCGAGCCGAGGCGGGACCGGCGTCGTCGTCGCGCTGCGGCGAGCCCTGCGCGCCGTTGGCCGAGTCGGGTCGTGCATCGTCGAGCTCGTCGTCCGAGAGGTTGCCCTTGCGCGACGGGTCGTCCTGCTGCGGGAGGTCGGGGCGAGTTGAGGAGGAGGGGTCGTCGTCGGCCGGGTCGGCGCCGGCGCCGCGGGTCGGGTCGCCGCTCGCGAGGGCGGCCTGCGGTGGCGCGGCGTCGCGGGCGCTTGAGCTGCGGGCCGATTCGGCTGGAGCAGGCCCGTCGCCTCGAGCGTCGTCGCGCGGGCCGTCCGAGTCGTCGCCGTCGTCCTGGGCGTCATCGCCTCGGCGCCCGCTCGGCGCCTTGCTCGACGGCGTGTAGTCGGAGTCGGACGAGGGAGGCTCGGGGTCGTGGTCGGGATCGGCCCCGGCTGTCGAGTGAGGAGGGTCGGTCGAGCGGCGAGGCACGCTCGGGCCGTGGCTGTCGGTGCCGGCTTCGTCGTCTCGAGCGGGCGCTGCGGCGCGAGTTGACGAACGAGGTTGCGCTGCGCAAAGGGTGGGCGACAACTGGGTCAGGGAAAATCTGCGTCGTGCGGCCTGGAGAGCAGGGCGAGGGGAGAAGAGCGAAAAGAAGGCCGAACTCACGGTCGTAGGAGGAGGCGCCGTTCACGCCGCCGGCGGAGTCGTCGTCGAGCGAGGAATCGTCTCGTCCATCTCGCCCGCTGCTGCTCGGTGCCGACACCGACGCGTCCTGCGGGACCTGCTGCGAGTCGTCCTGCCCGGCGTTGTCGAACCCGCTCGGCGCTGCTCCCGCTGCGAGGACCCGAGAACGGCGAGACGCTGTCGCAGACAGCGGAGGGTCGTCTCGAGTCGAAGGAAGGTCGTCGGCGGAGCTTTGCGGCGCGTCAAAGCCGTCGTCGGACGACGCTGCCGGGTCGACAGGCTCGCGGTCGGGACGAGTGCTGGTGGTCGAGGCGGGCGCGCGAGCGGGCCGTGACGTGCTGCGAGCGATGTAGTCGTCGTCGGAGGACGGCGGCGACGGCGAGTCGGCGGGAGGAGGAGCAGGGTCGGCGCCGGCGAGGGAGCGCGGGCGGGGCGAAGCCGAGTACGGGTCGGGCGAGCTGGACGGCGAATCGAAGTCTGCGGGACGGGCTCGTCAGCGTCCAGAGCAGAGACTGCGGCACGGAACGAGGAGGACAGAGAGAGGAGGACGGACCGCTCTGGTCGGCGTCGCTGTCGCCGCCGGTAATGCCCGAACCGCCGCGACGAGCGGTCCTGCCGCCGTCGTCCTCGTCCCCGCCCTCGAAGCCCGCATCGCTGTCCGAGTCGGCGTACGCGGGCGAGACGGCCGCAAGCGCTGGGCGTGCGGCACCCGAGCGAGAGCGCCTCGACGCCGCGGGGGGAGTCGGGCTCGACACACCGCTGTCGGCGTCCGAGTCGGTCGCGGCGCTCGAGTCGGCGTTGTCGAAGGATGACGAGGGGGGAGGTCGGCGGGAGGAGGAAGGAGCTGGTGCTGCGCCGGCGGGAGCGTCTTGGCGAGAGGCGGGGGCAAAGCTGGACGGCGGCGGCGGCGCGTCCTGCGGTTCTTGGACGTCCGAGTCGGCGGCGCTCGACGAGTCGTACGCAGGCTGCGCGCGAGGAGCGCCGCTCGCGCCACCGACGGCCATGCCCCTCGAGGACGCCGCCGAATAGTCGTCGTCCGTCCCGCCCACGCTCTCGCCGCCCGCCGCTCCCTCCTGCGCCGCCGCCCCTCCCGCTCGACGCGCCGGCTGCGCTACGAGCCCGACATCGTCCGTCCCGCTGTCGCCGCCGACCGCCGACGCCGCCTGCGGCCGAAAGGCCGCCTCCTCGTCCGTGTCGCTCGACGCTCCGACCGGCTGCGCGCTCGCCGCTCGCGGGACGAACGCGTCGGGCGGCTGAGCGACGCTCGCAGGCTGCGGCTCGAACGCCGAGGGCGCGCTCGGGGCGGCGGCGGCGGTGTACGCCGGCTGCGCCTGCGGGACGACCGGCGGCGGCCCGAGCGCCCTTGCCGGCTGCGGCGAAGGGCCCGAGTACTCGTCGACCGGGCTGTAGGGCTGCGGCGCATACGCCTGCGGTGCGGTGGCGGCGCGCGACGGCTGCGGGATGAAGGCCTGCGGCGGGGTGGGCGAGGGTGCGGCGTCGTCGACTTGGGAAGGTCGGTAGGACGAAGTCGTGGAGGGAGGGTAGGGCGCGGCCGACGGAGGGGGGTCGTACGCGTGCTGCGGCGTGAAGGCGCTGGACGAGGTGGGAGGGGCGCCGTAGGGCGTGAACGAGCTAGAGCTGCTCGACGGCGGCGGCGAAGGCGAGGGAGGGGCGTACGCCGCCACCGAAGGGTTCGAGTACGGCGGGCTGCACGGCGAGTCGTACGACGAGCGCGAGGAAGTAGGCGGCGGGCCGTACGAGGCGTACGAGGCTGAGCGAGGGTCGGGCGCCGGGTACGAGCCAGGCTGCGGCTGCGGCGAGGCGGCGCACGCCTCGCGCGAGCGCGACGCGGGCACGTCGTAGCCGCAGTCCGACGACGTTGGACTCGCAGGCGCAGCGTACGAGGCCGACTGAGCTGCAGGCGCTGCCGTGCCCGTCGAGCTCTGCGCGGCGTCGCTGCTCGCCCACGGGCGCTGCGGGTAGCTCGCCGCCGAGTAGGCCTGAGGGCCGGGCGCGACGCTCGCCTGCGGGTCCTGGTAGCCCTGCGGGGCAGCGACGTAGGCCGGCGCCGCTGCCCGGCTCGCCGGCGCCGTCGGCTCGACCGGGCTCGCCTCCTCGTCCGAGAGGTTCGACGGCGCCCTCGAGCTGCCCTCGTGCCGCCCGACAGTGACAGGCGCCGAAGCACGTCGCGCCGACATGGGCTGCTGATCGTACGAGCGCGGCATCGTGAGCGCGACGGGCGGCGGGTCGCGCTGGGCGAACGTCCCGGGGAGGGCCGTGCGCATCGGCTGCGGCGCCTGCGAGGGCGCATACGCCGAGTAGGCGCTCGTCGAAGGCGGGACGGAGTAGGGTTGAGGCGGCGGGGAGGCGAACTGCGGCGGCGGCGAGGCGAGTTGAGGCGGCGGGCCCGAGAAGGCCGGAGGGGCGCTCTCGCCGCGCGGAATGCCGAACGCGCCCGGCAGGGCTCGAGGCGGCCCGTACAGCGGCGACGACGAAGGGTAGTAGGGCGCAGAGGTCGACGAGGTTGCCGACGGATAGGCGGGTCGAGGAGGAGGTGAAGAAGGGTAGTTCATGAAGGCGCGCGACGTCGGGCGCGAGTACGGCTGCGTCGGTGCGGCGTCGTCGCGCCTCGGTACGAACGCCTCGTCGCCGCTCGACTGGCCGCTTGAGACCGAGCGCGAGCGCGGCGGCGGCGCGTAGGCTCGAGTCGGCGTCGGCGAGCTCCAGTGCTGAGTCGGCGCGGCGGGATAGGGCGCAGGCGCCGCGGCGTAGGCTGGGGCGGGCATGAAGGCGGGCGGAGGGGGGCCAGGCATCGACGAAGCGTAGGGAGCTGCTGCGAGAAGAGAAACTGGGTCAGTGCAGCTCTCGATCCGCTCGAGGATGAGAGAAGGGGACGCACTCGGGGCGTAGGCGAACGAGGAAGGTCGGCCTTGAGGGAGCATCTCAGGCGACGATGCAGCGCTCGAGGACGGTCGCCGAATGAAGTTGAGGTCGGCGGCCATCTCGTCGGCGGTTGACAGAGGACGACGAGGAGGCGCAGGCTGGAACTGCTGCGGCCGAGGCGGGTACTGCGGCGCGTAGGTCGGCGAGACGGGAGGAGGACGATGTTCTTGAGGAGGTACAGGCGAAGGGTAGGGCGAGTAGGGAGGGTACGGCGGCGCGGGTGGAGGGCGAAGAGGTGCGGCGAGCGGCGAGGGCGACCGAGACTCGACGGGGTCGACGCTGGAGGAGGGCGGCGCAGGACGACTCGGCGTGTCGAAAGACGAGTCGGAGCGACTTGCGGCTGCGCGAGGCGGGAAAAGCTTCAGTGAGGACTCTTCGCGGAGCCGGACGAAGGGGACGCACCGCCGGTGTCGTCCGAGTTCTCTGCGCCCGAGTCGGCGGCGGCCTGCGACACGGTCGGCTGAGGCTCGAAGCGCGAGTCGGGAGCGGTCGTAGGCTGGGAGCGCGAGTCTGCGAGGCGGAGGCGGAAGGGGGTCAGCATGTACGCTGAGAGAGCTCGAGGAGGATGAGCGAGACGCACCGTCTGCCGCTCCTCCTGGCGCCCGGTCGTCCCTGCTGCGCTCCCGTTGCTCGGCCCTCTCGTCCTTCCCCCTCCTCCTGTCCTCCCACTCCTGCCACAGGTGCCCGAACCAGCCGGGCCCGCCGTCGCGCGGCTGCTCGCCCTCGAGGGCGGGGTCGCGGTGCCGGTGGTGGTGGTGGTGGTGGGGAGCGTGTGCGACGCGGCGGTAGATGGTCGGTGGTGGTGCAGAGCCGTGTCGTGGCGATGAGGAGCGGGATGGCGAGGTTGGCGGCATCGGTCGAGCTGCACGGTGGGGCGGGGAGGAGGGTGAGCGGGGCACGGCGGCGCGCTGCGGATGGACGGCGTACCTGGAGCTCAGCCGCAGGACTCGGAGACGCACGAGCTAGCAGTCGAGCAGCTGGAGCAGCAGCGCAAGTCGCGGTCGACGAGAGCGGGCGCCGAGCAGCCCGAGGGACGGACGACGAGGCGCCAGCGTCCGCGGACGATCCGAGAGGAGACGGTGTCGCCTTTTCTGCGGCATCCCTCGTGTCCTTCAGACAGCGGGCGCATCACCCTCAAGTGCGGTAGGGACGGCATGAGAGCGCGAGAGATGAGGCGAGGGTCGAACGAGGTCGACGAAGTGAAGAGCGAGCGGGTGGGCCCATGGCTAGCGCAAGCCGGTCCTGAGGCTACTACTGAGCAGCTTGGTCTGGCCAGAACGCGTCTCTGAGCGAGCGAACAAGGTGTTTGCGGTCGTTCGGGCGCGTCCCGTCGTCGCTCCTCCTCCTCGTCCTCCCCCACTCACGCCGACGCTCTCACCTCGTCCAGCCAGAGCCATGCCGCTGCCAGACGTGCACCCAGACGGCGACCCCTTCGCACAGCGCGACGCCGAGCAAGCCAGCGCGTCGTGGCTCGGCCGCATGGAGCAGCGCGCCCTCCTCGACCAGTCGGCCCCAGCCTCGTCCACCGCCGCCCCGTCCTCGCCCTCGCACCCCGCCAAACCCACCTCGAGCACCTTCGCCCCGCCGCGCGCCACCACCGCTGCCGTCAAGCGCGAGGTGAGCCCCGGTCGAGCGCCCGCCGCCCAGGCCAAGCCCCGCCAGAGCCTCGGGGCCGAAGAGCGCGGCCGCGAGGTCCTCGTCGTCGACTCGGACGACTCGGACGATGACGACGGCGACCACGACGGCGAGGAGGAGGACGGCTCCGAAGGCGAGAGCGGGGAAGGGTCGGGCTCTGAGGGCGAGGGCGAGGGAGAGGGCTCCGACACGCCCCAGGTCGCAGGCGTCGACGACGAGGACGATGAGGAGGACGACGACGACGACGACGACTCGGAGGACGACTCGAGCTCGAACGCGAGCGGCCCTGCCGGTCGGGCCGGCGACGACGTCGAGATGGTCGACGGCGCGCCGTCGACGTCCAAGGCCATCAAGAAGGTCGTGCGCCCTTCTTCCGGCGGCACCGACGACGCCGAGATGCAGGACGGCGACGCCGACAAGGAGGGCGACGCCGACGAGCAGCCCAAGAAGAAGCGCCGCCGCCGCCGCCAGCACTCGCCGACCCCTCCCCCGCTCGAGCACAAGGAGCGCACGACGATCCGCCTCGACATTGTGCTCCCGCCGCGCAAGGGCGCCGTCGTCCCCGAATTCAACGTGCGCGCCATCTGCAAGGAGAAGGGCCTCATCCCCGAGGACGACGAGCCGCCCAAGCCGGACGACGACAGCGAGCCCGAGGGTCAGGACAAGGAGGGCGGCGCCGAGGGCACGCCTGCGACCGAGGGAGGCGAGAACGGTGCTCCGCCAGTGCGTCCTTCTCGCTCCTCTGCTCGTCGACCCTTTCGTCGGGCCGCATCGCTGACGACTCTTCGCGCCTTTCTCGCTCGCAGAAGAAGAAGCGCAAGCGCGGGCCCAACGTCGTGCTCGGTCGGTTCGGCGGCTACGACACGCACGACCCGTTCGTCGACGACACCGAGATCGGCCTGTACGAGGTGCGCTCGCCCCTCTTCTCCCCGGTCGTCCCCCTCGCTCGGACCCTCCTGACCCGAGTCCTCCCTCTCCCTGTTCCTCGTGCCGACAGCCCCGCTCTTTCGCTCGCCCGCTGCGCGACGGCTACTTTATCCACTCGGGCCCGGTCGAGGTCCTCGGCAGGCGCGGGCGCGTCAAGGGGTCCAAGAACAAGCCCAAGGTGCGCACCCTTCTCTCTCTCGCTTGCCTCTCTCGCTCGTTCTCCGACTGACGCCGACGTCCTTCGCTCGCAGCTCGACGAGAACGGCAACCCGCTCCCGTCGTCGAGGCGCAAGTCGAACAAGATCGTCATCGGCCCGGACGGCAAGCCCAGTGCGTCCTCCCTCTCCTTCTCTCGCCTTACCCTCGAGCAGGGCACTGACTCGCCGCCCCTTGCGCTCGCAGTACACGTCCCTGACACGGACAAGACGACCGAGGGAGGCCTGCCGCCCAACGCTGGGTCGCCGTTCCCGCCCAAGAAGGTGCGCGAGAAGGGCGTCTTCTCCAAGGAGCTCGAGGACGACTTTGCCATGCTCAGGCGCGAGGTCGCAAGCAGTGCGTCCCCTCCCTCTCTCTTCCTCTCGAAGCACTTCTAGTGCAACGCACTGACGAGCCTGTCGTCGTGCGCGCAGCCGTCTGGGAGCAGAAGAACAAGTTTCCGCCCGACCTCAAGGAGACGCTCATCGGCGTCGCGTTCCACGCCCTGCGCCTCGACGAGTACGACGACGACTTTTTCGCCGTCATGCCCGACATCTTTGGCTACAACCTGTTCACGATGAAGAAGCTCATCAAGCGCGAGGTCTACTCGGGCCGGATCGCCGACCTCACCAAACAGCAGGACGACCTGTACGCGCTCGTCACCAAGCAGATCGACGAGCACTACCCGGTCCAGCACGCAGAGTACCTCGCCAAGCTCGAGTGGTGGGACAAGAAGCAGGCCGAGGGCGACGGCCTCCCAGGCGGTGGCGGTGCGCCCGCGGCGAGGAGGACGCCCGAGCCCGTCGCGAGGGCACCCGGGTTCGGCAACTCGCCGGCAATCGCGACGCCCGCGCTCGGCGCGCTCGACGGTGCGGCGGCCGCCGACTCGCCGGCGCCGGACAAAGGCGGCGACGACGAGGACAAGGACTGTGCGTCGACCTCTCCTCGCCTCGTCGGGCTCTCCTGCACGCTCGTGCAGGACTGTCACTGACTTCTTGATCGCTGGTTTGATGCAGCCGGCGAGCCCAAGTGGCGGTTCCGCTTCAACGACCTCATCCGCGACGCGCTGTACAAGGTCGGCGAGCTCGAGGACAAGAAGTCGGAGCTGACGGTCGAGAAGCAGTGCGTTCCCTCCCTCTACCTCGTCGAGCTCCTCGCGTGCGCGAGCTGACGAAGAGCGCGTGCCCCGCAGGACGCTTGAGAAGTCCAAGGACAAGCCGTACTCGGGCAAGAACGCGCGCAAGCTCCTGTACCAGCGTGTGCGTCGCCTCTCCTCTCCCTCGAGCACGATCAGCTGCACCTACTGATGCACGTCGGCACGCAGATCGTCAAGCTGTGGCCCGACAACGACGTCTCGACGAACCAGATCTCGCGCGAGAGTGCGTCCCCCTCCTCTCCGCGCCTCGCTCTTCCTCGTCTCTTCCTCCACCCAGCTAATTCGCTCTACATCCTTCCTCACCTTGCAGTCAGCAACTACAAGCTCAAGCTTAAGAAGGCGGGCTTGCTGCCGGCCGAGCCGTCCGCCGCGCCGGCTGCTGCCTGAGCGGGGCCCGAGGAGGACGCGCTCGTGCGGAGGGGAGGGCGAGGGTAAGAGGTGGCGCTTGTTGTGTCGATACCTGCTGTTGGGCGCGCTGGATGCGCTGCTTGTTCTGCAACTGCTTGATCTACGACGCCGTCGAGCGAGGAGGGAGAGGAGGAGAGGCTCGAAGCTGGCTCATCTTCGGCCGGCGGGCGCTTCGCAGAGCTTGCCTGGCCTCTCTGAGCTCTCCGCGTGCTCTCGAAAGCTGTACAGCGTGAGAAGCTAGCCTGACGTTCGACGACTTGACCTCCGCGCGGCTGCCGACCTCCCGGCTCTCTCCACATCGCTGTATTCGACACAGCAGCTCCGCCAGGCGCGCAGCGCGCTCGCACCAGCATGGAGCCGCCATCCTCGGACGGTCTCGAGGTCGTCGAGCCGTCCCGCACCAGGCCGCTCGCTCCCTCCTCGACGCGTCCGCCCAAGCCGCCCGCCGACCCTCGCGCCCGCTCGACCAGCGCAGCAGCCCACGGCGCGCGCAAGCTCGCGCAGCAGCCCTCGCAGGTCATCGAGCTCGGCGACAGCAGCGACGAGGAGCTGCCAGCGGTCGCAGGGGCGAGGTTGGCGAGGTTGGACGATGAGGACGACGACGAGGTGGTCGTCATGGGTGGGAGCGCTGTGGACTACGTCGCACGGTGCGTTCACTCTCCCTGCATCTGCCGACGCGCTCCCGCTGACCCATGGACTCGCACTCGCAGGACCAAGCGCCCGCTCCCCGACCCTTCGTCCGAGGACTCGCTCCCCTCGCTCACCGCCCTTTGGGGCGGCGCAGGGGCTGCCGGCGCACGCGCAGTCGGGCGCAGTACGAGCTTGCTGGTCGGGTCCGGCACGGCCTCCGCTGCGGCACAGGTGTGTCCCTCCCTCACCCTCGAGACGGCTTTCTCCTGCTCAACGCGCGCGCTGACCCTCCCTCTCTGTCGCGCAGACCCTCCCTCTCGCCCGCTCCCACACCCTCGCCGTCATTCCCGACCTCTCCTCCTCGCGCGACGCCGCCTCGTCCTCCCCGCACGGCCTCCCTCCTCCGCCTCTGCACCGCGCCGCAGCGCACGGCTTCCCCTCGTCCTCGCCCGCCTACCACGCGCCTCCTCCCGCGCGAGCCGCCAAGGGCAAGGGCAGATTGATCGCCGGCGAGCCGGGCGGCCCGATCCGGTTCCGCCCCGACGTCGAGGACGACCTCACGGCGGCGGCGGCGAGAGCGGACCCGCAGTGGCGCCCGCCTGCCGAGGAGGACCTGTGGGCCGACATCCTCACGAGCCCGGGCGCCAAGGGCAAGGGCAAGGCGCGGGCTAAGGACAAGGTCGAGGAGGATGCGCGGGAGAAGAATGGCAAGGGCAAGGCCCGCGCGCTCGAGGGCGAGGGCGAGACGGGCTCGGCGGCGGGGCGCAAGAGGTCGGCAAGTGCGGCTGCGGCTGAGGATGAGGACGCGTTGGGAGCCGGCCCGCAAAAGAAGGTGCGCCGCTCGTCCCCTCTTTCTCGCCTCGAGGGTCCCAACCCTGACCTTCCCCACCTGCAGGCCATCCGCAAGACGACCTCCACCACCGCCACCTCGACCGCACCCGCTCTCGCACCCGCTGCATCCACCTCGACCACGTCGACGGCCGGCCTGAGCAAGACGGCGCTCAAGAAGCTCGAGACGGCCGACCGGGTCCGGCTGCGCGAGGCCAACACGCTGCGCGCCGGCGACAAGAAGGCGTCGACGGCCGAGCTCACGATGCACGTCTCGGGGCGGGCCTTCGTTGTCGACTCGCTCGACGACGCCGACGAGCCGGCCGGGGCAGGCGCGAGCCGCAAGCGCCCGCGCAAGAAGGCCGCCGCCAACAGCTCGCCGTGGCTCGACATCGTGCGCGACGTGCGCGAGCGCCTGTCGGCGTACGCGTGCGACGTCGAGGAGCCCGGCCGAGCGGCGTCGTCGGCCGCCGCGGTCGAGGAGGAGGACGTCCTGGGCGACCTGGACGTCGAGGGCGCCGTGC
>ERZ794949.572-NODE-572-length-11273-cov-3.672134_pt1 | contig 11273 bp, 5 predicted proteins | sample MGYA00511363_ERZ794949 | MGnify/ENA primary metagenome ERZ794949 (study PRJEB30137, sample SAMN04331402) | food metagenome | isolation source: T1 must sample point D1 replicate B | place: Australia: South Australia ... | reverse complement strand
ATATGAAATTTTATGGAAATGATAAGTACACAAGTTTTGTTCAGCATAGGGGTAGTATACCCTTGAATTGGTCACAAGACTTGAATATGAGATTCAATGACAACGGCAGTCTCAAAGAAGATGAAAACACGAATAATAACAAGGCTAGAAGTAACAATACAGGCAAAGACAAAGATCAAGACAAAGACAAAAAGTTGTCATTGAAGACAAAGCCACCTATAAAGTTCTACTTAATGGACCCATATTATAGAAACGCTGCAAAGCATTTTAATGATCTTTTTGCTAGATATGGGGGAAATAAGATATTAGTGCTGGATTTGTTAAAGCAAAACACTAGTAAAAACAAAAAGAAAAAAAATGATAATAAAATCACATCTTCTGGCTCAGCTCTTAATGAAGATGGAGAGGAAGATGTTTTAAAAGGAAGAGAAAGTATACTGGGTAAAGAATATAGAGACTGTATTGATTATTTAAACCAGTTTTTACCAGAACAAAATAAAATCGAGTATGTTGGATTTGACATGTCAAAAGTTTCTAAGCAAAACAACAACTCGGGTGACAACAAGGTGATTGATTTCCTAGAGGCCTATGCATCACGAGTTCTTTCCAAAGTTGGTATATTTCACAACAATTTATATTTTAAAGATCTGAAGGTACAAGAGGGGGTGGTTAGAGTATCATGTCAAGATTGTTTAGATCGTACCAATGCATCACAATTTATTATAGGTAAAAAGGCACTAGCTGAGCAACTTAAGCAATTGAAAGTTTTACCTGAGAAATACTTTGAGGACAATTACAACCAGGAAGCATTTTTGGAGTATGACTCCTTGATTTCAAATTTGTTTACAAACTTGTATCAAGAACATGGGAACACCATTGCTTTGCAGTATGGATCCTCTCACTTAGTTAATACCATTGCAACATATAGAAAGGATTTGAAGCTGAAGAATGGTTGGAGACGTGAATCCAGCAACAATCTCAGAGATTTGATGGAGTCCTTCAAGAGATATTACAACAATTCTTTTTACGATGCTGGTCGACAAGAAGCCATAAACATATTCTTAGGTGTTTGGAAGTATAATCCTCATAGGCCGCTTTTATGGGATATGAAAACTGACTATTACCTGCACAATAACCATGAAATCACCAAGGAGGACATATTCAATACCAATGAAAGAAAAAAATCATACAGACTTTGGTTCAACTTTGAGTTCCTTGTCCCAATAAGCACACTGATCAAAACGGAGATTCTGGACAAAGATAATGACATTAACTTGAAAAAGTACTTATCCAAGATTAAAGATTTTCCCAAATTTGTTGATTCGTATTGGAGTACTCATTACGATTTGGGTCGATACACTGACTTGAGTAACATGATGGAGTTCAATCTTTTCCTAGATAACTGGATCGATTTGAATGGAAATATGGATATCATAAGCTCGAAAGATGAAACTTTGAATCAGCTAGATAGCAGTCTTGAGATTTTTGACTCAAAGGAGTCGACGACCAACAGAATAAGCACATCAGGTAATGCCAAAACTTTGATGTCAGTAACAAACGCTAAATACTTGAAAAAAAAAAAGCTGTTAGAGATCATAGAAGAAGCTTACTTAAAGCAGGGTTTATTCGAAGGAGATAAGAAAATCGGTAGAAGGTATTACAAAAACAAGAGTGCTCAAACTATAGCAAAGTCTAGAAATTGCTCACAAGTATACGACACAAATCTGGCTGAGGACTTTGATGTACAATTTGAAGAAAAAGAGGAAACATACGTTGATCGATTAAGTTTCTTCAAAAAAGTTGATATTTTGGATGATGAACAAGAGCTACTGTATACAAATGACTACACAAACAATGACTCACGTTATGATGTGTATGATGTTTTTGAAAATGCAGAAAAGAACATTGGTATGGACCATGAGGATCTTTACAGTAAGGATGTTGAAATCCACGTAGATGCCTCACTCTATGAGGAATAGTCGTTAGGATATAATAATTGTGGAGTACCACTGTTCTATGTGCTCTTATATTAACATTTTGCATTTTTTTGCCGACGCGTTTTGATCTAAGTTTTTTTTTGTTATTTGTAAATGTTTTCTAATTCTAAAATAACTTGTTATTCTAAAATATATATAAAGTAACCCGACTTCTAGTATCATATTAAGACATGTCTCAAACTTTCAAGGATTTGTTTCCTCACGAAATTACACTAGGTATCATTGGTGGGACTGGTTTATATCACATTTCAGATTCCCCAGAGCTTTCTGAATTGCTTGAATTTGTTGAAGAAATTCCAGTAGTTGAAACTCCGTATGGTAACACCTCCTCTCCAATCTATATATACAAGACATTGAAGACTGAAGAAACATTTTATGTCAGTTTTTTGGCCAGACATGGATTGGATCACATGTACTCACCAACTTCAGTTCCATATAGAGCAAACATTGCAGCTTTAAAGAAATTAAAGACCAAGAACATTTTAAGTTTTTCATCAGTTGGCTCTCTGAAGCAAGAATGTAAGCCTACCGACTTTGTGTTGCCTGATCAATTGATTGATTTGACCAAGGGTTTAAGAGAACACTCTTACTTCAATGAAACTGGTATTGTTGGACACATTTCCTTTGGGGATCCTTTCAGCTTGGAGTTAAGAAAGTTCTTACTAAACTGTAACGAGCAAATGAAAAACTATTCTCAAACTTTACATGAAAACGGTATAGTTTATTGCATGGAAGGCCCGCAATTTTCAACTAGAGCTGAATCCTTAATGTATAAAAGAATGGGTGGTGATGATGCAAAGTGTATTAACATGTCATGTGTCCCTGAGTCTAAATTAGCCAAGGAATTGGAAATTAACTACCAGATTGTTTGTATGATCACCGATTATGATTCCTGGAGATTGGATGATAAAGCTGTTGACATTCAAGAGGTAATTAAGAATTTAAAGGAAAACAACCAAAATGCCAAGATATTTATTTCAAATGTTGTTTCATTCTTAGATAGCATTGATACATCTGTCGGTCAAAAGTTGAAAGGCAACACATTGAATAGTATATCTGTCAAAAATATTGAACATGTCAAGCATGGCAATCAACATTTATCTGATGAGGGTAAAAAAAGATTAGAGTACATATTCCCTGAATGGTAAAGAATACTGGCAAAAGCAATAAATTTATATTATTGTTTTCTTTATAAGCCTTTGTATATAAAATGCATTTAATTTTTGTTAATTTTATAAGTAAATTTGCTGCTCAGTGTATAAGATGAATCCGCAGCATTAGGTTTTTCATTACGAATGCTGGTACTTTCTGGACTCATAATCTTTTTTCTACTCAAAGGTGTTGTTTCAATATTTCTAAAAAATGATTTAGTACTCTGTGTGTTAGTATTGTTATTTATTTCCGTTCTCAAAATAGCATCGTTTAGTGTTAAAGGAATGATTAATTCGTTATCATCATCGGTTTTCTCTTTAAGACCATTAATTTTGTTTAGTTTTATAATTAAGTATAATACGTTGATTGATATAAGAGCATAGCAACTGTAGTAGATATACTTGATATCTTTAATATGAGGTGTTATCGTGACTAAAAACTTTATGAATATAGAGACGATGATTCTACCAACATCCTTGCTTATGTTTTTATTTACAACTAATGTGTTAGTTGAAGGTTTATTGTCAATATTTTCAGAAGCTTGTTTTTTGCTGGAGTTGCTGTTTAAACTCAAAAGAAATTCTGTTTGTAAATTCTGATTTTCGACAGCCTCTTGATGAGAAGTAACAATTCTGTGTGTATTCGCCTTTAATGATTTTATATAGTCTTCGTTTCCCTTTGTTGACATTTTCTTCTATTATGGTATTGATGTAAATTTTTGTTTGGTTCCCTTATTGATGCACAACTGATTTATTGAATTAGCATTATTATATATGAGTGTTTAAACAAGATTATTGATCATTGAATCTTGTTAAACTTTTGAAAATAATGAAAATCTCAAAAATAAAAATAAAAATAAAAATAAAAAGAAATGAATAGTTGTAGGAATTGACATAATTTTAAAATCCGACAAAAAATAAGAAATCATTTCAAAAACAGAAAAAAAATACAAATTAATCATTGCAAGTTTCATTATCATTACATCAACAAATTCACCAACAACAACATCCAACTAACACCTGTTAACTCCAATGAACACTGAACAACCTTCTTTAATAGATCTTATACTTGATTGTAAGGACTTTGAAGAGTTCTCATACTTAAAGTCTATCAACAGGTTTGTTTTTCAAAGCGATTTTAAATATAATAATAACAATGCTTCTTTCTTCATCAAATATGCCACATTTGAGCTCGACTGTACACACAATATGTCCAGATTTAGGCATAATATGGAATTGATCCTCAATAACAATATCACTACATGGTTAAACTACATAAACATGGAATTGAAATATAACAATATTAGGCATGCCCATAATTTGTTCACCAGGTATATTGACAAATATTTGAATAACTTGAATGACTTGAATACAATTTTTCTTCATTATCTACAATTTATCTATTTCACAGGTGTGTATAAATCCATGAATATAAAGGAATTTTTTCAACTTTGGAAAAACAAGATAATTCAACTTTCCACCTCACAAGTTACAGACGCTGAAGTTATTAAATTCTTAAATCTTTATTACAAAGTGTATATCAAATTTCTTCATGAATATCTAGACGACAATCAGGATGAAAGTCGAATAGTATTTATAGAATGGTTTGCACAGACTTTATCATTTGACGCTTGGTTGTCTTTTGAGCATGAAAAATTGACACGTACTAAGGAAAACAAAATTACTGGTATTTGTAAGCTAAGATCCATATACAGTCTTATAATTGACCATTTATACAAAGTCGATAATGTTATTAAACTGACAAAGGCACTTGTCAAGTATGCTAATTTTGAATTTTCTAATAAGGAACATGATATAGCTAAGTCTGTCATTGATAAATGGCGTTTATTACATAAAGACAATGAAGAATGGCAAATCTTACTGAATAATAATGATTTTGCTAGTGATTACAAAAAGTTTGAAAAAATCATGAGACACTATAACATAACTTCTGATGATGAAAAGATATCTTCCACCCATGCGTTTGAAGAAGACTGTACATTCGGAATAGTTGACTTTGACAAAACATCTAGAATGACTTTTAACGAAAGACAAATTGTTCGCTTTGAAGAAATGCGTCAACATTATATCGAGAAAATATGCCAACTTCCCTATGAAGAAAGTCTAACGTTTTGGTCGAATTATGTAAGATTTCTTAAAGATGATAAAAATATCAAGAAATTTGATGAAATTCTAAGTTTACTGAAGGTAAATATCAATGACTATACAACAAAGAGTAATGATTTGAAAATTTATATCTTTATTAAAAGAAATTACTTGAAATACCTCGAATCATTTAAGCATCATGACTTGAACCAAAAATGGGATGATTTTATTGCTGAAATTAAAACAAACGCAACTTTGAAATTCAAAAATTTATGGCTTGACTATTTGGTTTACATCAAGTCTTCAGATGCACAAAACTACAACATGATCTTAAGTGACATTACAAGCCTGTATGGTAAACCATCGTTATTGAAGTCTTTGGCCGAGTTGCTTTACAAGGATAGCAACTTTGATATGTTAAGAGTTGTCTATAAACAATTGATTCTTTATAATCCTTTAGAAACCTCATCCTGGTCTTCATTGTTTGACTTAGAAATGTTGCTGCAAGATAGCCCAAGAACTCGATATTTAACACATAAGATTATTGACTTTTTCAGTGCTACAGAGGAAGCAGAGTTTATTAACAAAGTTTTCAAAACATGTGCAGAATACGAAACTGATAATGGTGAGTATTCTTATGTTCGTCATGATTTATATTATATCTATTTCCAGGATTCCATTTCAAAGTCATTAATTTTAACAGATAGCGTCCAAAACTGGATTGACTATGCTTACTGGGAGTTTAAATCACCAACCGAACAGCAGTTGGAGTTATTAGAAGATGTTGACAGTGATGATGAAGTTGAGTTGGAAATTACTGAAGATAATATCAAAAATGCAAGACAAATTTTCGAAGTTAGCTTGAAACATTTCAAGCCCCAATTTCAAAAAAGATATCAAATGTACCAGCAGTATTTATCATTCGAAACAAAATACGGTAAAGATGAAATATTCTTGCAAAGATTAAGAGACAGGAAACCAGTCAACAATGAATTTCCTGAAGATAAAATTAAAGACGAGGATGAAAACGTTGAGGAAGAGAACAAGTTGGATGATTTGTTTTCAGCTGTGGAAAATTGGGAAGGTTAATTTCAATAACATTGTTTTTATTAAATTTAGGAAAATAAATTCTTGTATAAAACTATATATAATCTTAGTCACTATCATCATCGAAAGTTGGCGGTGGAGCTAAATCGTCATCCGAATCATTTAAAGCTGGTGGTGGTATATCGTCTTCGGAGTCATCTAAAGCCGGTGGTGCCAAATTATCATCGGAATCATCTTGAGCAGGTGGCTCTAATTCTTGTTCTTCTTGAACAGATTCGGCAACTACTTCGGGGGAACCTTCTGATTTTACATGTTGAACTGGTAACTTCGTAGACTCAGCTGATACTTCTGTCTTAATATTTGCTTTAACGTCGTGTGATTCTTTATTTTCTATTTTAGTAATTTTTGGTTTTTGTGCTAACTCATCCTCTTCATCGTAAACTAATTTTCTTTTTCCTAAACTTGGTTCTTTCTTTTCAACTCTAAGATCTTCATAAATATTTGCCTTTGCAGTTATTACGTCACAATCCTCTTCCAAATGACCCAATTTTTTACATTTAGCACATTCCATAGTAGCTAAGTATTTTTCACTTTTTGGACAATTAAATCTGTTATGGCCCTCATTACCACATATTTGACATGCACTGCTTTCTGTGTCTCTGTATGTACCATTCAACTTGGCAAGTTCTTTCAGCTGTTCTCTTTTCATATCATTTTGGCCGGATGGTGCGGTAATTGCCCTCATTACAACATTCTCACAGCCTTTTAATCCTTTACGGAGCTTCTCTTCACTATCAGCAATAACCAAACAATGAAGAGGCTCAGCCTCAGACATTGAGCCAATTGGCATTTCTTCCTCACTTTTACCTTTTTGGAAAGACCCCTTCCCTCTTATTTGTATTCTGCATCCATTTTCTTGCTGCAAAGATTTCAATGTGGTTCCTCGAGGGCCTAGCAAAAGTCCAATAAAGTTTATATTTCTGTATTCATCAACTGGAAGATAGAACTTCTCCTTGAAAAAATTTGGCTTAATGTAATTATCCGGTGTGGTGTAGTTTATCAGCGATTTCAATGACAATTGAACTAGTTTAATTTTTTCATCTTCTAATTTCTTCTTGTGTCTCATCTCTCTTGTATTCACTCTGTTACCCTTTTCATCATAAGTAGGAGGTGGCGAGGGTGATCTTTCTCTTTGTGGAATTCTTGTATAAGAAAAGTCATTCTCTGCAAGTTGCTTTAAAATCTCTTCAACTCTGTAAAAGACCGAGTATCTGGTCATTTGCTCAGGAGTGGAGTCTGAATTCATGATATGATGCGATAGATCCAGTCTTTGGGATTTTCTATCATTTGTATTTTGGGTTGTTTTCACAATTTCAGCTTTCTTTGTCCAGAATCCATCATCGCTAACATCTATATAATCTTTATTACCAAGGCTGTTTTCATTAGCTCGGGAGAATCTGTTATATCTGGGTATCTCTTTGTTGTTATTGGAAGAGCCTTCAAACCTGCTCATTAGTGTTTCTATAAGTTTGAAAATTAAAAACTGGAAAGAATTGAGTTTTTTATGGTTGATATTTAATCTCTTTCTTGCAATAATATATAATATAGTGATGATTACAATTGATATATATTTTCACTTTTATACATGGGGAAAGTTCCAAAAAGAAAAAAAAAGAAAAAAAGCAACGGTGAAATAAACATGTGCATAATGTTTATTTTGTTTGGTGAATTTTGTCACAATCAAATTGAAGAAATGAACTACAGAAATGGTCAAAATATATTTCTTTAACCTTCAGCTTCCATTTAAAAGTAAAAGTAAACAATATATATCACAAAGACGCTAGCATTCCATTAACCATCTGTCTCACTTTGTAGTACAACTCAGTTGGTTTCCCATTTATCTCAACTAACGAACTGTTGACTTTACCTATAAAAACTTCATTTTCTACCAGCAAAGACCCATTACCCAAAAATACAGCATTGTGTCCAGCTTTTACCAATAAATTTTTGATAGATGATAAGGTCACATTACCCAATAAGAGATCACCAGAGTTCTTTGATTGTATTTCAGCTGAATTTGATTCTGGCTTTATTTTAAATTTCGTAATCCCAGTGTTCTTATTAACAACTTTAACAAGTTCACATGTGACTTTGGAAATTTGATATTTACCATTCAATACGTTCTCCCATTGTAAGACATTTTCCAAATCTGTTGACAAAACACAGTTTAGGTTTTTAACAACAGTATCAAATTCATACTCCTTGTTTGCTTCACTCAACAGCTTAATATTTTCGGATATCCCACCAAAGGAAGCAGCCTTTTCGTTCGTATAAATATAGTTTTGAGCTCTAAAAAATGGCAGTATAATGTTGGATGATTTTGTGTCAATTGAAGAAGTTAGATCAACGTAGTTGACCACCAGGCTTTTAAAGGATACGTTCTTGGTTTTGATTTCCGTTTTCCAGAACATGTGCTTCTTATTCGACAAGTTCAAATATTCTAAATCATCAAAATAATTACCATTTTGATCGTAAACATGGTTTGTAGCTATTGTGATATAGGAATCCTTCATGTCTTCATCATCTTCAACAAGCATGTTTAATTCAGTAGGGTTTTTATTTGAAGCTGTTGAATTTAGTTCTTCTTTTATTTCTTTAGTCAACATCTCATTTGCCACGGTTGATATTACATTATCAGTATTTTCATCGTTAGTTTTATAGTTATCAACATCCTCTTCATCAGCAAAAATACGATCAAAATCAACAATCAATCCATAATCATCACGCATGTATGTGGAGGTTTTTATTTTAAACATCTTATGCTTCAAAGAAGTTGTTGGCTTTATAACTACATCATAAGGAGAGTTCTCAACTTCCTTTTCCAGTTCTTCTGCATTAGCGTCCTTTTGTGTAGTATCGGCTTCTTCTTCATCAAAAATCTCAAGATCGTCATCAGAGTCTTCAGCCTCATCATCCCTCACATCATAAACTAAACTAGCAGCTTCCTCTTTCGCCAGCTTTTTCTTTTCGTTATATTGTTCTTGTAATTGATGTCTTTTTTCTGAGTCACTCAAGATTTTTTGATTGAGCTCATTGACTAACTCTTCATCCTCTAAAACAGTGTTATCTTTAACAAGAATATCTAAGGTGGAATCCTTAGAGAACTCTTCATATAACTCTTTCTGTTTAACATCTGTGAAAACTAGCTGAACATTACTCTTCTCTTGTTTGTTTAAGTTATCCAGTACATCATTTAATAGTAAAAAATCATCATTTATAAATAGAAGCCCACCTGTTTCAGCAATCTTTTTTTTATTCAAAATTGAAGCTTTCGATGCTGCATTGAAATCTTCAGGAGTTAAAACTTGAATTAGTTGATCAAATGGAGTTTTGACTGTTGAGTTGGTTCCAGAGCTTTGTTCAAAGTTCTTATTCCAATTTTTCAATAGACTGTCATCAAGCCATTCCAGCATACTCTTACAGTATGTTATAGCCCTACCTTTAGAGTTTGCTAGCAAATAAATTGGTGGCAATGCGTTCTTTTTCTGTCTTTTGGATATTGGATTTTGGTGGCCTCCTGTGTTTTTGTGCTTACGGTTATTCCCAAGGTCGTTATTAAATATATTAAGAGTCTTACTGTAATTCTCAAACTGTTCAAATATTTTCTCTTCAGCTGTATCAGGTTTAACGTATTCTTGGTAGAATTCGGCAACAACAGTAAATATTTTCAAAAAATTGGAGCTGATATCAACAGGAAGAACAATCAGGTTGGATTCGTCCAAATTGTTAAACAAATAAGATTTGAACTTATTGATTCTTTTCCCCCAAGGAGCCAAAGACTCCTCCATGGAATACTTGGGATCTATGTTTGTAATTATAGAGCTTGGATGCATTACATCATTTTGAGGGTTCCAGAAATTCTTTCTGTCTAAGATGGATGTACCTTCTGTAATGGAATCAACTACATGTGACCATTCACTAAAGTACAAAATGAACTCTTCTTTATTATTCGTATTAGTTGATGAGCTATCAATGTCTGTGTTTTGCAGCTTAATGATGGAGCTTCCTAAGGCATGTCCTGCATTGAAACATGTAAAGTTGACTGTTTGTTTTGTAGTGATCTTGATTGTTTGATTGTATTTTAGAGGCTTGATGTAATCGAACGATTGTTCTATATCTTCTAACTCATATTGGTGATCAGTGAAATTATTCATCAGGTTTTTATTACAATAAAATTCTATGGTAGATAACCTACCTAAGTTGACAACAGGTAAAGTAGCGTAAACGTTGATTTCTTTTGTGAGTATAAGCTCTTGAAAGAAATTGAAAAGGAATGAGTATGACCCTATTCTTTCAACGGATGACTGTGTCAATATAATTGTATCCACATCTGTGAATAAAGGAGTCCAGGTATCGACTAACTTATTATAAAGTTTGGTACCTAAAAGCAAATCACTTTTATCGTTTATTACATCTAAGTTCAAACCCGGGTCTATAAGTATTTTGCTGTGTTTATCCTTATCATTATTAAACTGTATGATTGTACCAGAGATGGCAATGTTACTTGAGTTGTCAGATAGACTGACAATAGAATATCCCATTTGTGAATAGGGTAACAAATGTTCGTTGGTGTACCTTTGAATAATTGTTTTTTAATATAATTTATGAAAAAAAAAATTTGCAGCTCAACTTTATTACGCATTTCCTTCACACCAAAAAAAAATTATGAAAATCATCAGCTAGGTTATGTCCGATGCAAAAAATCATGAATACTAAACAAGTAACGTATACACTAAACTAATACATTAATACATCAGGAATGAACTGTTATTAATTCAAAACACTGTTTCTGTATACTCAGATAATTGCGGTAAATAAAATACATAAAAAAACGAGCCAATAATAAAAATTAATTAATTAATCAATTACACCAATAATTTAAAAGAATTGTATACCTAAGTTGCATATAGGT
>ERZ794949.571-NODE-571-length-11278-cov-113.205114_pt1 | contig 11278 bp, 5 predicted proteins | sample MGYA00511363_ERZ794949 | MGnify/ENA primary metagenome ERZ794949 (study PRJEB30137, sample SAMN04331402) | food metagenome | isolation source: T1 must sample point D1 replicate B | place: Australia: South Australia ... | reverse complement strand
ATATGTAACCATTGCAGGGGTTTTAGTTGGTCCTAAAGTCAAAGCAGCTTACGATGCTGGATCTGGAACTATTGTTGGTTCCCATACATATGCATCTCACGGTTTCAACTGTGCAGTCGCTTTGGGAATCCAAAAGAAGATCATACGTGAGGGTTTAACCAAAAACATTTTTGAAAAGGGTAATAAAATGGGTGCTTTGCTAAAAGCCAAGTTGTTAGAAAGTGGAGAAAAAAACATAGTTGGTGATGTAAGAGGTATTGGTGGTTTCTGGTCTGTTGAATTTGTCAAAGATAAGAAAACCAAAGAAATCCTAAGCAAGGAATTAGACGTAGGCCACAAGATGCAAGACTTTTGTTTTGCTAGAGGATTAAACGTGATGGGAATGCAAGGTTGTAAAGATAACATAAAGGGTGAAGGTGACTTTATCTTATTAGCCCCTTCATTTGTTATCTCCGACGAGGATGTTGAAGAAATTGTCAAGAGACTTTTATTAGCCATTGAAGACTGTTCTGAATGGTTAATTTCAGAAGGTGCTTTTACCAAGTAATATTTCAATCTTTTTTCCTGTTGTTGAAAAAATTTTATACAATATATAGCAACCTTGTTTTAATTGATTAAAAAAAACGGTGTTATTAATTCTATCGGATATTTAAGACTCATGCGTAATTTTATTTCTAAAAGAACTCTGACTGAATCTAGACAAAAAAAAAATAAGGGTGAAAGGGTTTAAGTTTTTGTGATACCCCTTATTAAAAACTTGAGTCAAGAGATTCGTATTTACCCAAAGAAATTGCTAATTCTGTGTCTTATTATTGTGGTACTCTCAAAGCAAATACAGTGATTACTTGAGAACCAAAAGTTTGCTCCGAATATAGTGTTATCGTCATTACAAGATAAATACGTTCTAGATTGTTTCCGGTCACTCTATTACAAATTGAAAGTGGGGAAATTATCAAATATTAAAGTTTTTTTTTTTTTAAATATAATTATTATCTGAATTCGATTTATCGAACAAATAAATAATCATTGAGAAACCAATAGCACCAAAATATACATACACATAGATGGGTAATGCAACTTCAGGTTTTGATGAAACTGGCCATCAAAGGAACCCTTCATTCAGCAATGACTCTTCTAACATATCCCCAAGAAAAAACAGCGGATCAATCACTATAAACAATTCTAGCATATCAGCCGGCTCAAGAACGGCAAGAAACCAAACTTTGGGGTATAGCCCTGACGGAATTGGTAATAATTCGTCATCTATTGCTGGCAGACAAAGAAGATCTTCATCATTAGTAGGCTCTTTACTAACAGGAGGAACTAGAAGATCCAGTTTTTTGAAAGGCGATACAAACAATTTATATGAGCCAAAGGCAAAAAGTTCTAGTACGGAAAAGAACTTAGCAAAACAAAACCATTTTTTGAACTTGGTGGTGAAATTTGATGAGACAGTTGATGGTGGGTTTTTAGCTCCTTATGGGGTTCACGATGATGAAAAAAAGCTAGACTATAATGACAAGGTTGTTAGACAGTTTATCATTGATAGAAAATTGCAACCATTTTATATACCTTTGGAAGATTATGACGATTATGACTACACTGATGACGAATTGTTAAAGGTATTAAGGTCACAACTGCTTCATCAACCATATCCTGAGAATCCTGAACGATTTGAAGACGTTCCAGGTGTCCAAGGGTTAAGTGCCTCACAATTAAGCGACAATTCCAACATAGAGATGTATGTGGATCAGAATTTGTCTAAGAATGAGAAGAAGATCCAAAGAAAGTTGATATTTAGTGCAAGATTATACAAAAGAAAGTGTGTATGGCAAGAAAAGGAAAACGAACGGTATTTAGAAGCTAAGCGTGGTTTAGGAAGTAACATTGTATCGATACCCAATGATGAATTACTTTTATCTTTGTACAGAAACGGTGAGGAGTGTCCTATATGCTTTTTATACTTTCCAAAAAACCTAAACGTAAGTAGATGTTGCCAACAGCCTATATGCTCAGAATGCTTTGTACAAATCAAAAGAAAGGATCCGCATTTCAAAAACAACAACGGTGAGATCACCACAGATGTGGAAAACTTACAAAGTGAAGATATTGCTGATTCTTCTGACGCCTTGATAAGTGAATGTGCATCATGTCCTTATTGTGCAACACCAGATTTTGGTATCACTTATACACCGCCAATAAAAGAGAAAAGAACAGGTCTAGGATCTAATTTGAACCCTAGCCAATACAAAGACTCAATTAGCGGAAGTGTGATTGACCAAAATGTAGACCAAGAAACTAAGTCAATAACTACAAGACCAAGAACTCATTCTTTGCCTGCAACCCATGACTCAGTGGTGACTTCTGACAGCATAAGACCTGATTGGGAAATCAACTTGCTAAAAACTAAAATGAGATTGAAAAAGAGATTTGCAAAAGCTACAACCATTCATATCAATAATAGATTGGTATCCACTGAAGAAGAAAAGAAAATTCAAAGACTGGAGGACGAAATGTTGGAAAAAGCGATTCAGTTGAGCTTACAAGATGTCCAAGCAAGCCCAAAGAAGTAGATGATTAAGATATATATATATACTATAGTTATTGTTATTCATTAAAGAAATAATATCAAATTTGCAATATAAATTACGATAAACTGATAAGAGTACATTCCAAGTAAGTCACGTGTTTCATAGAATTTAACAAAATATGCATGGCTCTACCAGGGCACTAAAAAATCAGCAGCGCATTGAACTTGAAAGTAAAATATAAACAAATTGATTAAAAATGCCCTTGTTCTAATACTCAATGTGTAGCTATAGTTTTGAATAAATGTTGCAGAAGCCTGTATCCCCACTTCTTATCGACTTATCTCCGTAAATCGGAGATAATATATCTAATCTTGGGAGAAAAAAAAAACTTTGCACGTGCAAATTTATTACCTCATTTTCTGCCTTCAAAAAAAAAAAGAAAGAAGCAAAGAGCTAAAGGCACAAGTAAAAAAAAAATAGTATCCCACAGGCTGTCTTTGCCGCTTGGAGAAAAAAGTAACCAAATACCCAAAAAGAGAAAGTTTCAAAATTTCAAAAACAAAAAAATATCACAAAAAAAAAAATTTGCTTTTTTTTTTTTTCCTCTCTCTCTGTGGTTTCCTTTTTCGTCGTTCTCGTATTTTTTCTATGGTGAAAACTTTTCATTAAAATTTATATAGAGTAATGTATTTTTCATAAATACACATTTTATATATATTCTGAAGTAAGGTAACCAAGGAACTAGTCTGCTAACCGCTTAAATCGATTACTCTACCATCCAAATATACATAAATATGTCTACTGAATCCGCCTTATCTTTCGCTGCTTTAATCTTAGCTGATGCTGAAATTGAAATCACCTCTGAAAACTTATTAAAGTTAGTTTCTGCTGCTGGTGTCGAAGTTGAATCCATCTTTGCTGACATCTACTCCAAGGCCATCGGTTCTCAAGATATCGCTGCCTTATTATCTAACTTCTCTGCTGCTCCAGCTGCTGCTGGTGCCGCTGCTGGTTCCGCCGCTGTCGGTGGTGCCGATGCTGCCGCTGAAGAAGAAAAGGAAGAATCCGCTGCTGAAGAATCTGATGATGACATGGGTTTCGGTTTATTCGATTAAACAATTAATATATAATTAAACATAATTTATATAAGTAGTTTTACTTTTTTTCAATTCAAGTCGAGAAATTCAATTACGATTTAACGTGTTGCTCTACAAGGGCTAATTTTCAACATTTTGATTCAATTGACTATCTTTTGTGTGCCTAAGAATCGGAAGACATTTACTACGTGACTTTGGCCATCAGATATTAATGGTGTGAATTAGACATGATGGTTAAAACTATTGAATCCAAATGTTTAAATTCGTCGACAGACTTGGATTATTCACCAGCATGGGTCACGTGTTAAAAGACCAACTGGAAAACACAGTTTAAATGATTCAGTCTTTAACAATTGCATTCAAGTAAAGTAATCAAAGAAAAAAAAGCATCAATTAACTGAGAAAATTATTTTATTTTTATTTTTTTTTGTTGACTTATTATTGGTTTAGTTGAAAGTGACTAAATAGATATACAATATATATTATCTGTTCGTAAATGATACCGACATAGAAACCAGAAAGTACAAATTAACTGGCCATACCAATACTTGAACTATATGTTATTATATTCGAATTTTGTTTATTGATTTATTATTTTTTTATAAAAAATGGAAACTAATAAAGATATATACCATCTTTATCATTATATTCTATTATCTTAATTTAGCTTATTTCTTCTTATCAGCTTCAGCGGCAGCTAATTCTCTAGCCTTCTTTTCTCTGATACCGTGGTATTTCTTTTCAGATCTAGCTAATCTTAAAGTTCTGAAAGCAGTTTGTTCTGGAACAACAACTTCTCTAGATTCAACATCAGTGGATGGTTGAGCAATTGGGAAAGAAGCAGAAGTAGATAAGACTTGTTCAGCTTCAGCCTTTTCACCGTTCTTGAAGATGATGATCTTGGCTAAGTATTCTTTTAATCTTTGGACGTTAGCTTCGTAAGTTTCAGTGTTTCTGTTTTGTCTTCTGAAATCAACAGCAATACCGATAGTTCTGGCGTAAGCTGGGGTTAAACCAGCAGCCTTAACTTCAGCTAAAGTGAAACCTCTACCGGCTCTAACCTTTCTGTTGTACTTGACAGTTGGAGCTCTGACAATTGGTCTTAATAAGTCTAATGGTCTTGGAGCAATTTGAGCAGCCTTGGTGGCTCTAGATTGTCTTCTGGAAGCTTTCTTACCAGCTTGGTCAAAGTGAACTTTGACTCTTTCTTGCCAGTGCTTTCTGAAGTGATTCTTCAAGATTGGTAAATTCTTAGAGATAGCTATTTATAAAATGATATTTGATGTTATTACATTCCATATATTGGAACATACTTTGTAGTTTAGGACAAAGATAAAGATAATTTATTTGTTAGTAATTTTCATTTCATTGTTTATTATTTGTGTTTATAGATGTTTTAGTTTTTTATCAAAAAAAACAACTATAAAACTACATTTGATTATCAACCTATAAATATTGAATAGTAATAACCTTGTTTTTTTATTTCCTGTTAGATTATAAATCTCGCTATAAGCATTGTGTGAGAGCTCCACTTGTTCTCTTTTTTATATTTTTAAAGAAACTAACAGTCTTTTTCGTTTCTTCGTAAAATCAAATTTATCTATTTGTTTCTACAAATAAATAAACAGCTAATAAGTTGCTATTCTACCTACTATATTCGCAATTTTTCTTAGTTAACACAATTCGTTAAAAGTTTAACTGCTTTAAAAATGATGAAATACTGCCTGTATAATTTTACTAATGTAATACATCAATTTAATGATGTACATTCAAAACATTGGATAAACTATAATAGACATTACAATATCACTTACAAAATACTATTTGTCTTACTAATCTATGCTGTTGGAAAATCCTTGACACTAATAATATCCTTCAGTTCATTATTTTTACGTAGGTTATTCATCTACAATTGCTTCACATTATTAATTGCATATAGTGCAGTATATCGCATTTCATTAGCTCACTTGTTTGCTTGTTTCTCGATCTATAATAAAAAGCAGAATTGTTTGGTTTCATTTACTTCTTCAATTATTTATGATTGATTATCACTGGAATATTAGGTTCACTTCATAGGTACATACCCATTGTTTATATTGTCTTGATTTACTTGGTGCTGTTCTTTAATTCTTTTATCTCAACTTGATTATTATTATTAAAATAATATGAATGAATCTAATGTAACCAAAAAAACTTCTCCACTACTAAGATTAAGAAATTGAATAAACGCCTAGCAAAAGTTATTCGATATCTTGAAAAAAGCAAGTATAGACCAAGAAAAATATCGAGCTAGAGAGAAAAAAATATTTGAACTAAAAAATTTCCAGCTTCAGAGTTATTCTCACAAAACGCTAACAAATGCCCTCTACAAGCAAAAAATACCAATTAGGAAATTTTAAAAAAGATTAAAAAAAAAAAAACTTATTAAATTGGCTGCTTTACGAAATAAGGATACTTTGTTTGTCAAGTCTTTTTTTTTGATGTTGCTAACATCTTAAAGCCGATGCCTGCTAAAAATTACTTAAAAAGGAAAATGTTTTGACGTGTGTAGCTATGTTATATTTTTCAAAGATGTAGGAAATTACTTGTTTTGGAAAAAATCCATAAGTATATTTGTTTGAAAAAAACGACAAGCAAAAACAGAATTCCCCTTTAAGAAAATTTAGTAAAGAGAAAAAAAAAAAAACTACTAAGAGATGTATTTTTTTTGTTACACTTTTTTTTAATAAATGAAGTAAAAATTGTCATTTATTTTTTTGTTACATTTTTCATGACAAACGCTTTTTTTCAAAAATACTTTTTCCTATTTGGAATATTTTTAAAAAAAAAAAAAAATATTTAGTTTTTTATGAGACGTAGAAAATATCTTTTTTCCTGTCTAAGCATGTTTAAATTAGAACAGAAATTTATTCAAATATTATTATCAACTTTGCAGCTACTTCATTTGGTATTAACAAAAAATCAGAAACATTATTCAAACACACTAATTTCATTTTTTTGTGAATTTTGCTGAGGATGGCTTGTGGGTATTTTTGATTTTTCAAGCATTAGAAAATTTAGGCAGCAAATATTTTTGGCCTGCTTAGCTAGATGTTTTCGTTGTCTAAACACATTTTCAGTTAGCGTTAGTGTAATTCTTGAATATTGAATTTTTTGGAGAGTCTTTCTATAGCGGGTTTTTCAGAAAAGTTATTATCACACGTTTATTTTAATATTTATAAATTTTAACTTAATTAATATCCACCAAGGAACAACCTAGAAATAGTCATAATGAGTGCCGTCGCTACCCCTGTTCAAAGTGTCCAAGTATGTAAATGAGGATCCCCCAAATGGAAGAATCTAACCAGAGGCAACACATCAAGAATAACCATGTTGAAGTAATTCAATGTAAAATGTTACAGAAAGAAATAATGATATGATTCCAAGTAAAAGTTAAATAAACCGTGATGCATGAAGTCTGTTATACTCAATCCCACACAAATATTCATCATTGAATTCCCCAAATGATACAAGAATATATGGAAAGCAAAAGGAAAAAAAAGATATTGCGTTATATTTGTTTTGTTAAATTGAAGCAAATAATTAATATAAGTAACCAAGAAGAATTGCTAATTTAAGGCATTTAATGTGCCATATCTTGCTAAAAGTAATGTTTTGAAATGATTTATTGATCTTTTGATTATTTTTATCATTACAGCAAAGTAATGTCTTATGTTTTTACTCATATCACTGTTTTTAGACTGTTATATGTTATGAATACATGAATCAAAAGTTATCAATACTTGAAGCATTGCAATATTTTTTAGTGAAATATGTCGTTTAAATACCACATGATGGCAATTGAAAGTGTGAAAATAAGAATTTCAGCAGTATTGATATTTGAAATAAAAAGAATATAAACAAAAAAGTAAAAATTACAATTCTATGAGCTATAAGAGATTTACGAAGATCAGTAAGGTATAACAAAAAATGAATAAATAACAACATTGAATTAAGTCATATGGTTATAATCACGATATGTTTGCATAACAAACACATAAAAATAGCATAGTTTACTAACAATTACAATTCATTATTCTATCAAAATGATAAATAAACCAACCAAATACAACTTTAAACAGACTTTCGGTAAGAAGAAATCTGCTACCGCTGTTGCCTACGTTAAGGCCGGTAAAGGTATCATCCACATTAACGGTGCCCCAATCACCACCGTTGAACCAGAAATCTTAAGATTCAAGGTTTACGAACCATTATTATTAGTTGGTTTAGACAAGTTCGCCAACGTTGACATCAGAGTCAGAGTTACCGGTGGTGGTCACGTTTCTCAAGTTTACGCCATCAGACAAGCTATTGCCAAGGGTTTAATTGCCTACAACCAAAAGTACGTTGATGAAGAAACCAAGAACCAATTAAAGAAGGCTTTCACTGCTTACGACAGAACCTTATTAATTGCTGACGCCAGAATGCCAGAACCTAAGAAATTCGGTGGTAAGGGTGCCAGATCTAGATTCCAAAAATCTTACCGTTAAGGAAATTTCAAAACTTACACTCAAAAAAACGAACTTACAGTCAAACATCAAAATGGAGATTATTTCTGTTTTGCATTTATTAATGAAAGGTCATATCTTTCAGTTATTTTAAATGTAATGTTTTTTTATATATAGATAAATTTGAATAATATTAAATCAAAAAGAATAAAACCATTGTTAAGATCCTATAAAAAAAATATAAAAACTCATACTTTATTTTGTTTACTAATTTTCACTTTCTGAATTTAATTAATTGTAGAATTGAAATTAGAATGCTCTTATGTGATACTTTGATTTTGTCAAAACAAAAAAATAGTTATAAACATCGGATATAAAGTCAAGATTATATGATAATATTTGTATATAGATTATCCTCTTTCCTTAATTGTTAGAATAGGTGGCAGAATCAATACCGGTTTCTTCAGGGTAAGCTTCCATTTTAACATCAAATTTATCTTGAATTTGCTTTAAAACTTCTTCATCCTTTTCGCTGGAAACAAAGGAGATGGATAAACCCTTAGTACCAAATCTACCGGCTCTACCAACTCTGTGTAGATATTGGTCAGCTTCAGTTGGTAAATCGTAGTTAACAGCTAAGTTGATTCTTTCGATATCGATACCTCTACCGAAGACATCAGTGGCAACACAAATTCTCTTTTCGAAGTTCTTGAAGGCTTGGTAGGTGGCAATTCTCAATTCTTGCTTCATATGACCGTTAACGGAGATAGCTGGGAAGTTAGATATGTTTAGCAATTTAGTTAATTCTTGGGCTCTCTTGGAGGTGTTAACAAAAATAATAACTTGGTTGAAATCTAAATCATCTAAGATCTTAGCCAACTTCTTGTTCTTTTCTTCTTCAGTAATCTTCCAATAGTATTGTTGTAGACCATGTAAAGTCAATTTAGATTGGTCATCAACAAAGATTTCTAATGGATTTTGTAAGAATCTTCTACAAATAGGCTTGATTTCTTCATTCAAAGTAGCAGTGAACATCATAGTTTGCTTTTCTCTAGGAGTTTGTCTGAAAACATCTTGAACATCTCTTCTCATAGATAAGGTTTCCAAAACCTTATCACATTCATCAATAACAAAGTGCTTTAACTTGGATAAGTTGATCTTTTTATCTCTGACAAGTTTGGCAGCTCTACCAGGAGTGGCAACAACAATATGAGGAGTGGTCTTAGGGTCAGAGAATTCTTTAACATTGGCCTTGACATCAACACCACCGTAGTAAACACCGGTTCTGACTTCTGGCATATATTTAGAGAATCTGGTATATTCATTCTTGATTTGGAAAGCTAATTCTCTGGTATGACAAATAACCATAACAGAAATTTCACCATCAACAGGCTCGATTTGTTGTAAAGTTGATAAAACAAAAACGGCAGTCTTACCCAAACCGGATTTGGCTTGGCATAAAACATCAGTACCGTGAATAGATTGTGGAATTGTGGCTTGTTGAACTTCAGATGGGTGTTCAAAACCACAATCGTTGATAGCTCTAGCAAGTTCTGGCTTTAATAAGAAATCCTTGAAACCAGTTTGTAAACCAGCTACGTATTTTTCATCAGGTTTACCGTTATCTTCATTGTTTTGTTCATTAGATTCTGTAGATTGAGTTTGGTTGGTTTGTTCTTCGTTATCAGAGTATTCTAATAAATCTTCTTCGTTGGTTGGAGCGGTGGCAGTGGCAGCAGACATTATTTTAGATTATGGTTGATTGTATCAATGAATAAACAAGGAAAAAATATAGGATTATTCGTTTCTATAAAAGATTCTATAATAGTATTAGGATTGATGTTTTAAATTTTCAAATAAAAAAATAAAAAATAAAAAATCGTATGTTATCTTTAGTGAATTGTTTTTCTCGATATGGTGTTTTTTTTTAAAATTTCCTTTGTTTTATTATGTTAATGATTCAAACGAAATGAATATTATTCATCTTTACTTGTTTTTAATTATTATTATTATTTTTTTTATTTTGCCACTTTTTTCGCCCTAGCCTTGAATGTTCATGAATTAAAGAACTCTCGGGGGGTTAAACGAACAACATACCAAGAATTTTTCAAATTTTAAAGTGAAAATTTTTTTTTCCCCTTTGAAATGAGCAAAATAACGCACGTGACTTGTCGCTATTTGATCAAACACAGTATTTGTGATAGAGTAATGAGGAATTAGGGGTTCAAAACCTTTATAGAAGGAAACTATAACATACTAAACTTGTAGATATACATTGAGAAGCAATGCCAGCATGTTAGTATTGATATGCTACTACCTTATTATTTTTTTTTTTTGTTTTTTCAAAAAATGTCTATTTGCTAGTTTCATATATCCGATGTTTCGGAGATAATATTTTGGCATTGTTCGGAGTTAAAAAACTGGACAATCGCGTTAATAGAAATAACACAATTTGTTTACACCCATATTACCCTTTTTGCACATACCAACTCGGTATATATGTTGAGGATTTTTAAAATTTTTTTTATTTTGATTTGTTATTTCTAACATTACTGTAATCATTACTCAGTAAAAATATATTTAATGTGCTGATTTTGATAAAGAAATTAACAAATCGTTAATTCTTATCAATTCTTAAAAATCAAATTTAATTTCAAATTTATATACTCTATTCAAAACAACCATACATCAAGTGATAGAAAAATATCTTTGAAGAGTTATCCATTTTTTGATCTTTTGTTGTGACGAAATAAAACATGCTAACAAGTTTTTCTGCTTTGAACACGAGCAATCACATTTCAGATGGTAAATACAACGTAAATGATCCATTATTAAATCAAAATTTTAATAATTTTGATACAAATGAAAAACTCATTTTGAAATCACACAATAATAATCATAATTTAAGACTAAGTCAAGATTCTACTTTAGTTTCTTTTCAAAAATTCAAATCAACTTTCAGCAATTACAATCAGTCATTAAGAAAAATATCAGAAAGAACACTGTTTAATCATACAGACAATGAAAATGATCACATTAATTTGGATCCCTTAACCGAAAATATTCTAGCTTTGTATGCAAAATATATTCATTATCTGAAACAGTTTAGAACATTAGGGGACATAGATGACCTTCAATATACTATTTTATCGTCTAAGTTTTT
>ERZ794949.570-NODE-570-length-11301-cov-2.501689_pt1 | contig 11301 bp, 9 predicted proteins | sample MGYA00511363_ERZ794949 | MGnify/ENA primary metagenome ERZ794949 (study PRJEB30137, sample SAMN04331402) | food metagenome | isolation source: T1 must sample point D1 replicate B | place: Australia: South Australia ... | reverse complement strand
GCCCTTTGCCATCTGCAGACCGTCATCCAGGAGGCGCGCGTCTTCAACGAGACCCCGATCAGCCCTCGCAAGTGCCGCATCCTCCTCACCAAGATCGTCTACCTCCTCTATGTCGGCGAGACGTTCGGCACGCAGGAGGCGACGACCCTCTTCTTTGGCGTCACCAAGCTCTTCCAGCACAAGGACGTGCGTCTTGCTCTCCCTCCTCTCGTTCTCCCTCCCCCGTCGGCCGCGAGCGAGCGGAAGCCCGGGCGAGCGCCTGAAGGGTGGGGCGGGCTGGCTCGAGCAGAACGTTCTTTTCAACCCGACGGTCGCAGCGTGAGGGAGAAGCACCAGAGCAGAGCCAGGGCGTGCGGCTGACCTCCCCTCTCGCCCTCCACCTCCTCGCCCGCAGAGCGCTCTTCGTCAGATGGTCTACTTGGTCATCAAGGAGCTCAGCAACATCGCCGAGGACGTCATCATGGTCACGTCGTCCATCATGAAGGACATGCAGCCCAACCTCGAGGTCATCTACCGGCCAAACGCCATCCGCGCCCTGTGCCGTGTCATCGACGTGCGTCCCTAGCTCCTCTTCTCGCTCACCCAGAGCGCGCTCGAGGCTGACTCGGGGCACGCACACAGGGTTCGATGATCGTCGGCGTCGAGCGCTTCTTCAAGGCCGCCATCGTCGACCGCAACACGTCCATCTCGTCGGCCGCCCTCGTCTCGTCGTACCACCTGCACCCGATCGCGCGCGACGTCATCAAGCGGTGGGCCAACGAGGCGGCCGAGGCGGTGCAGAACAAGGGCGGCGCGTACGGCACGGCGTACGGCCAGGGCTACCAGGCGGTGCAGAGCTCGAGCTCGATCGTCCAGTACCACGCGCTCGGCCTCCTCTATCTCATCCGCCAGGGCGACCGCATGGCCGTCACCAAGATGATCCACCAGCTGAGCGGCGCAAAGGGCGCCGGCGGCACCCTGCGCAGCCCGTTCGCCATCTGCATGCTCATCCGCTTCGCCGCCAAGGTCATGGAGGAGGACCCCAAGTGCGTCGCCTTCTCGCTCGCCTTTCTCCTTCCGCAGGGCACTGCTGACTCGCACCTCGTGCCCGCAGCGTCCAGCGCGCCATGTACGAGCTCATCGAGGGCTACCTCAAGCACAAGAGCGACATGGTCAACTACGAGGCCGCTCGCGCCATCTGCGACATGAAGAACGTCGGCGCCGCCGAGCTCAACCGCCCTATCGCCGGTGCGCTCGCGCTCTCTGCACCTCTCGAGCCCTCTGATCGTCGACTGACTCGAACCGTACGCGCCGCTCGCAGTCCTGCAGCTGTTCCTCTCGTCGCCCAAGTCGACACTCAAGTTTGCCGCCATCCGCACCCTCGCCAAGCTCGCCCAGACGCACCCGAACGCCGTCCAGGCGTGCAACCTCGACATGGAGAAGCTCATCAACGACGACAACCGCAGCATCGCCACGTTCGCCATCACGACCCTCCTCAAGGTGCGCACGGTCCCCTCCACCGCCCGCCCGCTCTCGCTCGCACGCTCCTCGGGCAGGATACTCACACGCCCTCCTCCTGCGCGCAGACTGGCAACGAGGCGTCGGTCGACCGCCTCATGAAGCAGATCTCCGCCTTCATGTCCGAGATCTCGGACGAGTTCAAGGTCATCGTCGTGCACGCCATCCGCGCCCTGTGCCTCAAGTTCCCGGCCAAGCAGACCGTCATGCTCAACTTCCTCTCGGGCGTCCTGCGCGACGAGGGCGGGTACGACTTCAAGCGCGCCGTCGTCGAGGCCATCTTCGACATGATCAAGTTCATCTCGGACTCGACGGAGGCCGGTGCGTGCTCTCTCTCTCTCTTCTTCCTCTCGGCACGTTGTTCAACTCTCGAACACGTTGCTGACTACCCCTCTATGCCCGCAGCGCTCGCCCAGCTGTGCGAGTTCATCGAGGACTGCGAGTTCACCAAGCTCTCGGTCCGCATCCTGCACCTCCTCGGCGTCGAGGGTCCGAAGGCGCCTCAGCCGAGCAAGTACATCCGCTACATCTACAACCGCGTCATCCTCGAGAACGCCATCGTCCGCGCCGCCGCCGTGTCGAGCCTCGCCAAGTTCGGCATCAACGTCGCCGACGGCTCGGTCAAGCGCAGCATCAAGGTCCTCCTCACTCGGTGCGTGCTTGTCTCTCGCACCCATCACCTTGCTCGAGACTTGCTCGGCCACAAGCTGACCCTGCGTCGTCCGCACAGCTGCCTCGACGACGTCGACGACGAGGTCCGGGATCGCGCCGCGTTCAACCTCAAGCTCCTCCAGGACGAGCCCCTCGCCAACGTCTTTGTCCGTGACGGTGCGCTCGCCTCTCTCTCCTTCTCTATCACTCTCTCGCTGCTGCGCGTAGCCGCTCACTGACGCTGTCTCCGCTCCTGCAGACTCGACCTTCTCGCTCGACGTGCTCGAGAGCCGGCTCGCCTCGTACATCGCCGACACGACTGCGACCGACCAGCCGTTCGATTTTGCCGCCGTCCCCAAGGTTAGCAAGGAGCAGGCGCTCGAGGTTGCACGAGGTGCGTCAGCTCGCCCAGCTAGGTCTCGGTCCTTCTCATCGAGAGCCTCGCACTGATCCTCTTCTCCCCGACGCAGGCTCGCGCAAGGACGACCTCGCCTCGGCCGCCATGTCGTCGGGCGCATCCGGCGCCGGCGACGCCGCGGCACCGACGGCGAGCGAGACGCAGTCGGCGTACGCCAAGCAGCTCGCCGAGGTGCCCGAGTTTGCCGAGTACGGCGCCGTGCTCAAGAGCAGCGCAAAGCCGATCGAGCTCACCGAGCGCGAGACCGAGTACGTCGTGTCGGCGGTCAAGCACGTCTTCTCGGAGCACGTCGTCTTCCAGGTGCGTCCCTTTCGTCCTGTGCCAGATCTCTCGCGCGCACGAGCTGACTCTGCTCACCCTTATGTCTCTTCTCGCAGTTCAACGTGCGCAACACGGTCGACGCAGTGCACCTCGAGAACGTCGTCGTCGTCATGCAGCCGTCCGAGGAGGCAGAGCTCGCCGAGGACTTCATCATCCCGGCGTCGTCCCTCGGCCCCAACTCGGACGGCCTCGTCTACGTCTCTTTCACGCGCAACTCGCCGTCCGAGTACGCGACGGGCTCGTTCGTCAACACGCTCAAGTTTGTCTCGAAGGAGGTCGACCCCGAGTCGGGCGAGCCCGAGGAGGACGGCTACGACGACGAGTACCAGGTCGAGGAGCTCGACCTCGGCGCGGGCGACTACATCGTGCCGTCGTACGCCGCGTTCGCGACCGAGTGGGACCGCCTGCGGAGCGCGGCAACGGCGCAGGAGACGTTCGCGCTTACCGCGCTCGACAGCCTCAAGACGGCGTGCGACTCGATCATCGACCTGCTCGGCATGGAGGCCCTCGGCGGCACCGAGCAGCCCCAGTCGGCGTCGGTGCACACGCTCAACCTGTCGGGCCTCGTCTGCGGCGGCGGCGGCAAGGTGCTCGCCCGCGCGCGCATGACGTACCAGGCGGGCAAGGGCGTCACGATGGAGCTCACGGTGCGGGCAGAAAACGAGGGGGCGGCGCAGCTCGTCCTCAACGCCATCGCATGATGAGCCTCTCGACGAGGCTCGTGCGGTGCGGCAGGCGTTCGTAGATGTTTCCTCTCCTCCTCCTTCTCGCAGTCTTTCTTTCCTTTGCCCTTCCCTCTGCTGTGTCAATACCCTCATCGGCATGATTTCTGGGCAGCGAGTGAAAGCGAGTTCGGGCGAGAGAGAGAGAGAGCGAGCGACGTTCGGCTCTCGTCTACGTTTGCGGTCGAGCCCCTCGGCGCTCAGCCCCTGCTCTTCGCGCTCTCAGAAGCTCTCTCGACGAAGACGACGCGCAACACAAGGCATAACGACAAAGGGTCCATTGGTATAGTGAGCACGGCCTACAGAAAGCGAGAAAGGAAACGGCAACGGGGAAAGTAGCTACAGGGAAGGGTCGAAGGGGGAGAGGAAGGGGGGGAGAGGGTGCAAGAGAGACAGCGCAAAGACGAGCTCACGCCGACGCCTCGACCTCGTCCGCCGTAGCAGCGTCGCGGTCGGTCTCCTCCTTGATCGTCTGCGCCGCGGCGGCGAGCGACGACGACTGGTGCACGGCGCTCGAGCCCGTTCCGCTGCTCGGCTTCTTGAGCGCGCGGCGGACGTCCTTCATGCTCTTGCGCGCGAGCTGGGCGCGGTACGCCGTGTTGACGTGCAGGACGAGGTAGGCGATGACGGCCTTGCGGCGTGCGACGGTGCGCGCGCGCTCCTCGAACTCGGCGCGCGCGGCGGCGTCAAGAGGCTTGCGCTCGTGCTCGTCGTCGGCGGCCGGGGTGACGTCCGCCTCGTCGATGGTCGAGCTCGACGAGGGCGACGCCGACGCGAGCTGGTCCGACTCCTCGTCCTCGTCGAGGTCCTCGGCCTTGACCGAGTACGGCGGCGGCGACTCGACGAGGGGCGCCTCGCCGTAGCGCGACTTCTTGCTCGAGCTCGGGTGGTCGCCCTCGTCGTCCTCGTCCTCGTCGCTCGACGCGCTGAGGTCGGCGTCCGACTCGCGCACCGACTCGTGCGTGTCGGACGTCGGGATGCGCATCTTGTGGACGCGGTGCGTGAGGCGCTCGACGCCACCGGCTGAGACCGGGCGCGAGGCCGACGTCGGCGCGATCGACGCCAAGCTCGGGTAGAGCGGCGCCGTGCTCGCGCGCGACGAGCTCGCCGTCGCAGACGCCGACGACGCCGTCGAGGAGGCGGTCGACGACGCCGAGGGCGAGAAGGCGAAGGCGCGCCCGCTGCTGCTGCCGCTCGCGACAGGCGACGACGGCGAGTCAAGCTGGGCCGCGTCGTTCTCGGGCGAGCGCAGCGCGAGGAGGTCGCGAATGGGCGGCAGGCGCGAGGCCGAGCCGGCGCGAGTGACGATGGGCGCGAGGCGCAGGTCGGGCGAGGCGCGCATGGCCGTCGCGAGCGGCGGGAGTGGCGGCGACGCAGCCGTGCGCGACAGGCTCTTGCCCATGAGGAGGGCGGCGGCGGCGTCCTTGACTTCGTCGTCGACCTCCATGTCGGCGTCGAGGAGCTCCTGCGCGACCTGCTCCTCGATGCTCTGCGGCGGCGCGGCCGACGACGACGCCGACGGTGCCGCACGCTGCAGGCGGCCGATGTGGTGGTACTGGGTCGGGCGGTAGTCGTTGGCGATGGTCGGCGGCGCGACCGACTTGGCGAGGCGGAGCTGAGGGTCCTGCGCTGCCATGCCCGACGACAGCGGCGTGTAGCCGTACGACGGCATCGACGAGGGGAGCGTCGGGTACGAGGCGGGCGCGGGGACGGCGCGCTGCCCGCCGAGGGACGCGCCCGAGAGGTTCGGGTACAGCGACGGCGGCTGCGGCACGAACGCCGACGCCGACGACGGCAGGCCGGCGATCGGGCGGTGCTGGTGGTGCAGGTTCTGGTCGTGCGCCGACATGTCGACGCCGTGCAGGTCGAGGCCGAGCGAGCCGTGCACGTCGTCGAGGCCGCCGGCCGACGCGGCGAGGTCCGTGTCGAAGCTCTGGTTGAGCGAGAGGAGCAGCTGGTTGATCGTGTCGACCTCCTCGCGCTCGAACACCTGACTGCTCGAGCCGTACTCGGAGCCGCTGCTCGACGAGCCCGAGCCCGAGTCGTCGCCGAGCCCGGGCGGGGTCAAGGCGTGCGCCGACAGCTCGGGCGTGAGGAGGAACGACGACAGCGAGTCGAGTTGGGCGCCGACGCTCTCGGCGTCCTGGAACCGCTTGTTGGCGAGCGCGCCGAGGAACTGGCCCGTCGCCTCCTCGAAGCCGCGCTTCTTGCCCGCGACCGAGTTGCCGCCGCCGCTGCCGCCGTGCGCGTGAGCGTACGACGCGCGGTGGTGGTAGCGGCGCTGCGCGTCGTGCTCGGGGACGGGCGACGGCGAGAACGAGTTCTCGGGCGTGAGCGACGACGGCGGCGAGAGGGCGGGCACGTTGCCCGGCGAGAGCGACGACGAGTAGTGCGAGTGGTGCGAGCGCGCCGAGTTGGCCGGCGACGGCAGGTCCTCGACCTTGACGGCCTGCGTCTGCGCGTGCTGGAACTGGTGCGCGACCTGCGGCTGGGCGTGCGCCGAGGGCTGGTGCGGGTTGTACCCGACCGACGTCGGCGCCGACTGCGGCTGGCCGTACAGCGACTGCGGCAGCGACGGGTACAGCGACTGCCCTTGCGCCGGCGACGACGACGAAGGCGGCGTAGGGTGCGCGGCCGGCTGCTGCTGCTGCTGCTGCTGCACGGGCGCCGCCGCCGGCGTCGGCGTCGCCGAGTAGTGCGCTTGGGCCTGCGCCGGCGCCGAGAAGGCGAACGGCGTGTTGCCGTACGGGTACATGCCGCCCGCACCTTGCGGGAGGAACTGCTGCAGGGCCTGCTGGCCGAGCTGCATGGCGTAGGCGGCGGGGAGGCCGGCGGGCATGCCCGGGAGGACCGACGCCGCCTGGGCCTGCGAGTTGAGCTGCTGCTGGAGCGCGATGAAGCACGCGAGGTCCATCTGGCTCATCTGGCCGGGCAGCGCAAACTGCTGCTGCTGCCCCTGCTGCGGCGCCGGCTGCGGCTGCGGCTGCTGAGGCTGCTGACCGGGCTGGGCGAACAGGTAGGGGAACGCGCTCGCCATGGCGGGGAAGGCGAACGGGTAGGGGACCTGGTTGACCTGCGGCACGTGCTGCTGCTGGTGCTGCTGGTGCTGCTGCTGATGGTGCTGCTGCGGGACGTGCGGCGCTTGGTGCTGCGGGAGGTGCTGGCCGAGGTGCGCCTTGAGCGGGTCGTCCGAGCCGGCGCGCAGCGGGTCGTTCGAGGGAACGGTGATGGTGCTCTTGTTGATGCGGTGCTGCGCCTGGTGCTCCTCGGTGTGGATCTTCTCGTGCTTCTTGAGGTCCTGCGGCCGCTTGAACGCCTTCGTGCAGATCTGCGGGGAGGCTCGAGCGTCAGCGGTCGGCGGTCGGGCAGGAGACGTGCGCGAAAGGTGGACGCACAGTGCAGACGTGCGGCTTGAGGGCGATGTGGACGCGGCAGTGCGACGTGAGGTGGTCGCGCTTTGACGCCTTGGCGCGGCAGCCGGTCCACTTGCACTCGAGCGAGAGCGTGCCGGCGCTCTTGCGGCCTGCGCGCGAGGGTGGGGGAACGTCAGCACGACGTCGAGCTGCGTCGTGTGTGTGAGAGAGAGAGACGGACGCACCGATGTGGGCGGTGCAGACGTGGTTGAAGAGGTCCTCGGCCGTGTCGTACTGGGTGTGGCACTCGAGCCACCTGCAGACGTTGTCCTCGTTCTCCTCCTTCTTGGGCATGGTCGAGCTTGTTGCGAGGGTGTCGTACGAGCGCTGGGCGAGTGGTCGAGGCTGGAAGTAGAGGGTCTGCGAGTGCGAAGCGAGGCGTCAGCTGCGTCGTCCTGCGCGGCCAAGTCGTCGACTGCTGCTCGTCGTGCCGCCTCGTGGGCCTCCTCGAGCCCTGCTCCACCGCTGCACCTCGCTGACGAGCCGTCCTCGTCGAGCGCCGGGCACCGCACAGCGAGGCCGACCTGGACCCGCCCGTGTGGCCGAGCCGCGGGTGCGAAGAGGGGCGCAAAGGCCTCACGGCGGGCGTGGCCCTCGAGGCGCACGCGAGCGGGTCGAGGCGGTGCGGGTGGTCGAGGTGGTGCGCGCTGTGCAGCGCAGGAGGGCGGTCTGCGGCGGCGATGGTGGCTCTCAGGCGAGAGGGAAGGGCGAGGGGTCGGGCGGTGGCCGCGTGGTGGGCGAGGGCGAGGGCGGTGGGGCGGTGAGCGACGAGGGGCGAGAGCTCACTCTGTGCGTGGAGGGTGCTGTGCTTGGTGCTGCTGTGCGCGGGTGCCGGTGCAGCAAAGGCGCGGAGCAGAGGTGTCGAGGCGAGCTGGCGGCCAAGCCAAGGCCCGCTCGACCTTGGCCTTGGCAGCCTGTCGCCCCTTTTCCCGCCAGCTACCGTCTCTCTCCTACCCTCTGGTGCTCACCAGACCTCAGAAGCCCGCTCGAGTAGACATTCATGCGTCGAACGGGCCAAGCTGCGCTGCACTTCGAGCGAGTTGGCGACGTGCTGCGGACGGCTTGTCTCGACCACCTCTTCTCACTTTGCGCAACCTCGAGACGCGCTCGTACCGCAGTAGAAGCCTGTACAAACAGCTGCCAGCCCGACCGAGCAAGAGCGAGCGCGTCCACGTGAAAGCCGTCGTCGCCGCCGACTCACCGCCGCGCGCGCCTCCCTCTCTCCTCCTCCTCACCTTCCCCTCTCGCCAGCACCGTGAGAGCACGCCCAAGATGGCTCTCCTCCCGATCAAGGTCCGCCACACCCACTCAGACGGCACCACCACCATCCGCCGCGCCACGCTCGACTCGCGCACCACCTACCCCGCCCTCGTCAGCCTCATCCGCGACCGCTTCCAGCTCGCGCCAGAGACCCACGTCGAGCTCCTCTACAAGGACGAGGACGGCGACGATATCACCTTTGTGCGCTCCACTCTCCCCTGCGCCCTCTCGCCGTCTCCGCCACTCGAGCTGACGCGGTCCCGCTCCCCCCCACCCTCTCGCTCTCCTCCGCTCGCAGACGACCGACATCGAGCTGCGCGAGTACCTCGACTCGGTCACGACCGGCAACTTTGTCTTCCGCCTGAGTGCCCCCAAGACCGGCTCGGCCGCGCCGACGACGACCTACCACGACGACACGGCCGACGTCGAGGACTGGGAGTTCGAGGACGGCGAGGAGGCTGCTGCGCCGCACAAGGTCGACTCGGTCGCTACGCCCACCCTCCTCGAGCCCACCATTCCGGACACCGGCGCCGCCGACCCCGAGGAGACGCCCCTCGCGCCAACTCCCGCCTCGGCCTCCATCGCCCACCGCACCCAGGCCCTCATCGACGCCGAGTTCCCGACCTCGGCGTCGTCCGCCGCGGCCGACCCGCTCGACGAGCCCCTCCCGGACGCGCACGCCCACACGCCTGGCGGCGGCGCCGTCCCCGACATGCCGTTCACGGGCCTCCCGTCGTCGCTCGCCTCGCTCCTGTCCGGCCTCCCCTCGCACGCCGGCGCCCTCGGCACGCACGTCTCGACCCTCCTCGCCTCGCCGCAGAGCGCCCTCGGCCGCCTGTCAGCCCTCGCGGCCGACCCGATGGGCGCCGGCGTCTCGTCGCTCGACCTGTCCGACCTCGGCAGCTCGGTCGCGCAGCTGAGCGCCCACCTGTCCGACGCCGCGCGCGAGGTCGTCGAGGGCGTGCGCAAGGAGGCCGACTCGGTGCGCACCGAGTTCGAGCAGCTGCGCGCCGAGGTCGCGCGCGAGAAGAGCCGCTTCGAGGACGAGGTGCGCAGCGCTATGGAGCAGGCTAAGCAGTCGCCGTCGCCGTTCGCACCGCGCCCGGCGCCGACCTCGCACGAGGCGGCGACCGACGAGTACGAGATGGGCGCGAGGGGCGGCAAGGACGACGACGCCGAGTCGTCCGACGACGGCGAGCCCGAGGACGCCTACCCGCAGCGCGCCGCCAGCCCGACCTCGTCGCCGGCGCCGTCGCACCCGCCCGATGACGCACGCCGAGCGCGTCGCCAAGAAGGAGCGCCGCCAGGCCCGCGAGCAGCGCAAGCACGACAAGGAGGTGCGCCGCGAGGCGCGCAGGGCCGACAAGGCGGCGCGCAACGCGGCCAAGGCGGGCTTCGTCACGGCGCACCAGCTCCTCCGCAATCAGGCGCAGGCGCAGGGCGGCGCCGCGTCGCCGCTCGAGGCCGAGGGCGACGTGAGCCGCATGCCCGGCTCGCTCCCGGGCTCGCACCAGGCGCCTTCGCCGCCCTCGACGTCCTCGCCGCCCTCGCCGCGCTTCGTCCCGGCGTCGTCGCTCCTGTCGTCGGCCCCGCCCGGCGCGTGGACGGCCCCGGCCGAGCAGCACGCCGACGACGGCCGCCCGGTCCTCCTCACCAACCTCCTCCTCGCGGTCGAGGAGCTCGGCCTCGACGTCCAGGCCAACCCGCAGATGCGCATGCTCCTCACCGACATCTGGTGCGACTCGAACGGCCGCGGCCTGTCGCGCATGATCGAGCGCGCGCTCGACGAGCTCGCCGACCGCGAGTGAGCTCGAGTCGGGCGGTTCTTGTCCTCCACCCCTCCTCGCCTCGCCTCGCCTCGCCTCTTTCGCCTTTCCCGGTTCGCATCCCTTGTAGCTACTCGTCCTCGTCTCGCCCCCTCCTAGTTTTCCCTCGTCAGTGCCCGTTGTTGTCGCTCCCCTTTGCTCCCTCTCCTCTGTTCAGCTTCCCCTCCCTCTCCCTCTCGTCTGCCTGCGCTTGATCTGAATTTCGCACCGAGTCTCGAAGTCTCTCAGCTGCACGCAGAGAGAGTTTGCAAGCCGCAGCGAGTGTTGAAGCGAGAGCGAGAGCGTGTGCGAGGCGAGCCGGAATTCGGACTTGGCCCAGTTTTTTGTTCTCGCAGTTGGCGCTCGCCTCATCTCTGCTCGCTCGCACGCTCGCCGCCCGTGCCCGAGCTGCACGATGGCCACGAGGCCTTGCGAGCCCGACCTCGTCGTCGAGCCGCCCGCACCGCCCGAGAAGCGGCCCCGCACGACGACGACGCGAGCTCGTCCCGCCGTCGCCGGCTCGAAGCGGCCGAGGAAGAGGAGGGCAGCGGCGCAGGACGCCCCGCAGGAGCCTCTACACGTCTTCGGTGACCCCTCGAGCGGCGCACACGGCTCAGGAGTGCTGCCGCAGCCGCAGGGAGCGTTCGCCGACGACTTCCAGCTCGATCCGGCCTTGTTCGCTCTCGGTGCGTGCTTCCTGCCTGGTCCCTCGTGCACTCGTCCAGCGAAGACTGACAAGCATGCTTGACGCCCGCAGACTCGCTCTTCGCGGACGCCACGCAGCCGCTCGGCTCGACGACCTTCGACGACTCGATCCCTCACCTCCCAACGCCGCCTCCCTCGTTCTACGACTCGAGCGCGTCGTTCGTCGACCCGGAGCTGTCGAGGCTCGTCGCACGTCTGTCTGAGTCGGCCCCACCACCCGACCCGACGACCGACAGCAGCTTCTTCCCCTTCTCCGCCTCGCCCGACACCGACTTTGGCGCCCACTCTCGCGCCGCCTCGTCCCACTCGTACATCTCGCTCGACGGGCCGGCCCTCGTCGCCGACAGCAGCAGCGCGCCGTCGCCCGCTCTCGGCGCCGCCGCCTCGCCGCCGCCCGCAGCAGCACCCGCCGACGACGACCCTCGCGCTCACGACATCCCCGTGCGGTATCGCTCGCCGAAGCGCACCGACGGCAAGCGGCGCCGTGCGCTCTAGTGGACCGAGGTCGA
>ERZ794949.569-NODE-569-length-11304-cov-3.254512_pt1 | contig 11304 bp, 7 predicted proteins | sample MGYA00511363_ERZ794949 | MGnify/ENA primary metagenome ERZ794949 (study PRJEB30137, sample SAMN04331402) | food metagenome | isolation source: T1 must sample point D1 replicate B | place: Australia: South Australia ... | reverse complement strand
ACTGGCAGAGGTATTCAGCTCTGGCGGCACAGGCGAGACCTGTCGAGAGGTGGGAGTGGTTAGCATGGCCGCCGGCGGTGGCGCAGATTTCTCATGGCTAACATAGATGTTGTTGACAGTGCCTTAAGAAGGCGAACCTTGTACAGTATTCAGTCGTCTCTGAGGTTGCTTCTCAAGCTCAGCTTCTTTAGACCAATGGAGCCTCTTGATCAAGTCTCGGATCGCCTTGTTCGGCTGCTCAAGAGTACCTCTACCGGCCCTCACCTCATCGCGCCATCGGCTAGCGACAGCAAGGACGATCTCATAATGACGGCCTTTGTGCGGAAAACAGGCGAGACCTCTGCGTAACTTAATGTGGCAGCGCAGTGGTGTTGGGCAGTTCCAGAACTCGACAATTGAGTCCCAAAATACTGCTCGTTCTGCCATGAAGTTGGTGGTCTGTTCAACAGATCTCTGCGAGCGAGCATTGCGAGAGCTCTGAGGGGGCTGAGGTGTAGTTGCGGGTGCTTCGTACGCAGGAGGTGCCTCTGGTTCTGGTTCCCTACCATCTGGTGTCCATATAGACTCGACTGTAAGAGATAGGTCCTTCATGCCGCTACGAGCATTGAATTGAACAAGGTCCATGGCCTTCTTCCAGCGCTCACCACCGCCCTCGACCCTAGCAAGGATAACTGCTTCAGTTTGACGGAGGCCGCGAGCACCGGTTGATGTAATTAAGGCCTTGATCTTCCATGGATAAAACAGCGCGACCCCTTGACCTTCTAAATAAGGTATGACGGTTTCATCCATCTCTTTTAAAGTCTCTGCCCATGTCTTGTTACTGTCGGCAAGGCTGGTATCGCTTTCAGAGATCCTTCGATGGCCCTAGCGAGTGTCGAATTGAAGCTTAAATGGAATTGGGACAGGAGGTGCTACGGCGACAGGACTCGTAGTGACAGCAGCCGAATTTGACAATACTCTCTTCGCAGAGAAGGTCTTATGGCCCTTCGGAAGGTTGCTGCGAGGTTTGGTGACCTTGTTCGTAGTGGTGGTTAATTAACGAGTGGTTGGGGCTAGGTTGTTGCATGGTTTCACGGGTCGATTTTTAGTCGCTAGGGCCTGTATCTTGGTCTTCCTTGAGGTATTTGATGTCCGTTCTTTCCCTAACGTGTTCGCAGCATTGGAAAGTGGTTTTCTACCAGCGGATATCCTTTTTGGAGGTGGTTGTAGTGGTTGGGTAGAGGGAGGACGTTTTGTTGTGACCCGACGCTGAGTGGATTCGGGGAGTAATTGTTGATCAACAAGGCGAACTGGCGCTATTCCACGGGTTGAACGCGCTGGCATAGCAGCAGGAGCACTAGAAGGACCAGCCTCTAGCTCCGAATCAAAGCGTACATGCCGTCGCTTGCCCCAGTATGCGGTAGGAGGTGCTGGCGAAGGTGGAGCGCTTGAGAGGCTTGAGTCTCGAGTTCTGCTCTGAGAACGCGTACGAGGGCCAGGGCCAGCTGCTACTTCAAGCAACGCTTCAGCAGCACTGGATTGCTCCATATCGACGTGTATAACTAGGTAATTAACTATGGTGGTGTTGCTATCGAGCTAATGGTAGATAGACTAGCTGCTTAGAGCATCAAGTTCAAAGTTGGGGGTGGCGAATTCTCACAACTTCTGCAACCGTGAATACCAAGCAGAAGTGCCGAGACGCCGACATGAAACGTCGCACCCCGCGCAGTCGCGCTTTTCTTCCTTCCTTATACTGCGACGACCTACTTTGCAACACCGCACTGCATCCACCTACCTATATTTTCATGACAGTACTAGTAGTGATTGCAGAACGCGCAGATAGTATATGAAGTGACTTCCATGTTGAGCGAGTCAAATCGTGCCAAAAGGTAGTCGGCAGCGACAGCTGGCAATACTCGACAAGCCTATAACGAGTCCGACGATACGACCGCCCCCACCACACTAATAGTTGAAGCTTACAAGATGATATTCCAACGACCTAGAGTATGCGATTTAAATTGGGCAGGAGTCTTCTCAAACACGAGTCACATTTCGTCTGCCATTGTTTGTCCTAATAGGTCATCCTCGCCGAGCTACTGCGTATTGTTATGCACTTCTTGGCTGCGGACCGTTGGCGTAAACCATGGGTGCTTCTTTGCATCCGCAGCTACAATGCGCGTCGAGCTGTCGGCAAGACAACTACGAACCAATTCAAACCAGCCCTGTTGCCATTGCTCTTGCATCGCGTCTTGATAAGGCAATCCTGAGAGTTTCAGAATCTCGTCACTGGTACGAAGGTGTTGGAAGTCAAGCCAAGCGGTGACCTTGCAAAATTGTTCTTTCCCGCTCTCACCTGGGAACAGTGGTTTCAGTCTTACCATCTCCGCGATGATACAGCCCACAGACCACATATCTATCGATTCGTTGTACTGTCTCTGCCTCCCGAACAGTTCTGGTGCTCGGTACCAGAGTGAGACAATCTGTGGCCCATCGTCAGTCATATCGTACATTGCTTGGATGATAATGTTCACCTGTTCGTCTGGGCTTAATTTGCTCCGAGTTCCACGGTTAAATTGTTCAGCCATTCCAAAGTCTCCTATTTTGAGCGTGTTTTCGGAGTCGATCAGGAGATTTTCTGGCTTCAGGTCGCGATGCATGATTCCCTTTTCGTGACAGTAAGCTATCCCTTGACAGAGATTGCGCGCAAAATGCTTGACTGTATCCTGGAAGGTTCGCGAGTCAAAACGGAAGTTCTCCTGGTCTCTTATCCACTTGAAGAGGTCGAGATTCATGCATTCCATGACAATGTATGAGCGCTCAGGTTCTCGGGGTAGGCTCAAGGAGTAGAGAAATCTGACGACATTCGGATGCATCAAGCCCTTGTGCGATGCTATTTCCTTCGTATAGTACTTGCTGTCTTTCCTGACAACATCATCATCTTTGATCACTAGTTTGACCGCGACAAAACCTCTAGAAGAGTTGTTTCGAGTATCAACCGTCTTGAACACTGTTCCATACGAGCCTTGATCCTGTGCTTAGTACATGGTACGACAGTCATGAGCTTTATCAGGACAGACCTTTAGGGATTAGTTCCGGCTTTTTGAACCGTCGATTAATCAGGGGTATATCTGACATTCTCAAGTCCTGTCTCAGCACGTTTCAAAATATGGGACATTAGGTTCTCAAATAGTGATGCCACGATGACAGCCGCCACTCGGCTTAGTAAACCCATAGTACCTAACACACCACGCTTCTTAAGGTAGTTTGAGTTCACACGTAAGAGCTAGGCTAGTCTCTCCAGTTTAGATTTTCACCTGCTTTAGTCTGAAATTCTCGGTAGCCTAGAAGCTTAACTAAAAGCATATTCTAAAGTACTTCGATACTTGGAGTACATCCTAGATGATCCTTAGCGATATGGTAATTCTAGGCATATCTCACCGAGAATTCCGGCTCTAAGCTGCCATTCATGAGTCCACGTTACGTGATACGCGTATTTAGCTGGCTTATTGTAAGCCTTTAATCCTTACTAATAGCATGATGTTCGCTGTATCATGCAATGGAAGATATGTTGCTCCTTTGTCCACCCTACACGATACGATATTAAAAGGAGTCATTACCCGTAGGCTTTAAGGCCTCTCTGTAGCTAGAGTCTTACACTGCAGTCACAAGACTGTAGTCGGTTGCGAAAACACATATAAAGTAACTTAATCCAAGGACTTAGTTGCACACGAAACGGTACCTTTAGATGACGATGCTAACAAGCAAATAGATCCATCGTTCCAATGACGGAGGCCCAGATTAAAGCCAATGAAACCCGTGAATTTGCGCTTGCCAATACTAGAAATATTTCTGGCTGTAGAAATAAAGCGTCCAAGCATGAGCCAGGAGTGTCAAATCTAGTCTCTTCTGTTGCAAAGAAAAAGCCCAAGAAAATCCCTGACGGCGGATCGAAGCGGACCATAGTCATTGAAACGACAAAGGCTGGAACTAGAGCCCAAGCGAGAAGTCTTGAGCAAAGGATAGTCGACAGTTTCGAAAAAACCATACAAGAGGAAAGCATTTTGCCCCATGAGATCGACTCCGAAAAACTTTTCAATCTTCTTAAGCAAGTTTTTGGCCGAGCCAAAGTCAGTCCTCATGGTTGCGGAAGCTATACCAATTACCAAAACAAAACAGCCGACGAACTTAGACGCTTGCTTACGGAACGAAATGTTGCCTTCGATTCTGAACTCAAAAAATCTCAGCTTGAACAAGCCTTGATAGACAACGACCACGAGGAAAATTCTCCTAGCAAAACTGGCAAACGGAGAGTTCGCATCGCCTCAGAAGGGCAAGAGTCCCAGATTTACGTCGACCAACCCCTTGTTCACCCAGAGACTGGCAAATCATATGATGCCCGATTTGAGCATATTGATTCCACCAAAAACTTCAATAAGCAGTACTGTATTTTGGTAAGTCAAGACAAACTAATATACTTGTACTCCATTCCTATGTTGTAGTCGCGTAATTGGATCCTTAAAAGCTTAAGGACCATACGGGAAGCCTATGAAAATCCTCCGCGATTGGGTAGAGCTCTTAACCTTATGTTACATTACGGCGACCGAGATCGAATTCATCTTGCTAAGCAATCATCCACTCGGTGGTGAACGACATAGATGCACGATAGAGAAATGGATTTAACCACTAACCTTTCGTGTTACACAGGCTCTGGAATCTAAGGAAGACGGTTCTCCAATAACTAAGGCCAGCTGGGGGCGCATCGGGGGACGGACTAAATCTCATATCACATGTCACAACTCTCAGCTAGAAGCCATAACCTACTTCAACCGCAAATGCAAGGAGAAACTCAAGAAGGGATACTGCGTTCCTAAGCCCAGTTGCCTACCAAAGGGAGGAGTTGACCTGTCCGAGGCTAGTGATCAAACTTTCAACCGCCAAACTGATGAAATCCGCTTCCAGTCCCCTCCTCAGTCTCCGATTGAGTACTTCAGCAATGAGAACTGTTTCCAAACCAAGCATTCTTTTACGCCGCCGTAAGAAACCTCTAGCAATCATAACGAAGTTATTCCTAGTGTGGAGAAAAGCAGCTGGCTAAATTGGATGGCTTCGAAGTGAGAAGGAGACCTAAAGCACTATTAACCAAAATGTTTGCAGGGACAACTGCGGATTGTGTGGTGATTTGCGCATCAGTCATACCGCCGAGTATATAAAGAACGAGACCTGTACTAAGACTTTTCTGCAATTTGGGAAGTACATCATGAGTAAACTGGCTCTGGAACAGTACGAAGCAAAGGAGCTGTACTATTTTTTAGACACTACCTATGTAGCTTAGCTTCATATCTCCGATCTATAACCTTAATATGATTAGTTATGTGTTCTCATCTTATGCTCTCATATCCTGCTTTCACAGATTCACTTGAAACCTTATCCACTATCTATCATGTCAACCGTAGCCCAGACTAAAAGGTTTTCCTGCTTAACACGTGATGAATCTTTGATTTAGCAGCTTTCGGAGCAAGCCTGCAAGGTTCAAGATCGTTCTAGCAAGATTACGTGAATGTCACACAATGCGTTACTCTAGTATTTTTCTTTATTTCACTAGCTCAACTAATCTAGCTCTTGAGGATGTACATTTGAGGATTGACTTGTAAGAGCTTGCTTACTTCTGGATTAGAGCTTGACATCTGTAGAAATAGTTGTCACTATTGTTACGCTCGATGTCGGACCTAGTTGTCCTCCTGGTGAGAGTGTAAAAGCCTAGCTTACATGATCTAGTTGCGCCTCCTAGATTTTATCACTGCTATTATCCTTACTAAAATTGATTTTACTAATATCCACCTTTGATAGTAGAACTTAACTTTCGAGAGGGGCTTCCTACACTACCATAGCTTTGAATCAAGTCAAGGATAACGTGATACCGTTTGTAGAGGCTTTTTAAGAAAGACACATAACTCCACTCTATATAAAACTCGGAAACCTTCTAGCACTGATGTTCCTTTAAACCTGACCAAGAGAGGGATCGATAGATATAATGCTCATCCAATTGCTTGCAGGTCTTTCCCTAACAACACTTTGTTTATCTGCGAGCGACCCGGGGCAGTGGGCACAGAACTCTGTTGCTCTTCTTGCTACACCACTCGCCCCGGACAGTGAGGTCTGGTCGATGTTGACGGACTCATGCAACGAAAAAAAGGATAACACCAGTGCTCTTGGTGTAGACTGCATGTCTGATGCTATCTATACGCTCCTACATATCGCCACATCCCAAGACGGCACGATAAGCAAGGCAGCGGACATAAAAAATGACACTGTGGCTGAGAAGCGAAGTCTCGATATTGCAGGGGCTCCTTTACTGAAACTGAGGAGCATTTCGAAAGGTCCGGATACAGTGCCGGGCTCGACTGCCTCGACTTATAGTATGAGATCGACCATGTATGAACATATATCAAACGGTACCCACGGGAGTATTCGGTCGATAGAAAGACTTGACAACGATGAGAGTAATTCACGCGCAAAGCGTCGTTTTGGAAGGGACACTTCTAGCACCTTCTCGTACGGAGAACATGTAAAAGGTTTGAAGCTGTCGTACAGCACGGGTTGTACATTCACGCGTTTTACGGAAGATTCTTTGGCCTCACTGCGTTATCTCGCCTACAATCTAGCTAATGCAGCGTCAACCACTATTCATTCGGACAAGTATGCCTTGGAGATATTCAATCCGTTCGACAAGAGCATCAACCATATGCTAGCGACGCTGATCGCTGAGGTAGATGCGTACGAGAATAATTACGAAGAGTTCCCAGTTCTACCCGAGTATCAGATGACGACGGAGTGCTAGAGTAATGTTATCTTGATGGGCTTCGGCAGCTTATCTACAAGGCACACATCCATAGCTTTTTTAGTATAAAAACCTTGCCTCCCTGTCAATCTGTCATCCTCAACGCTTTAAAATGATGCGCTCTAGCTGCACCCCATAGCTTACACAGTGCCGACCGCGATATCTGAAACATGTCCCTAGACGCCGTCGAGCAATCAATGATTGAGATTTAAGAAAAGCTTAGCATACATTTGCAACTGGCTCCAAGTACAGCCAGATCACAATGCAGATCTAAAGAAGACATGATCCGAGAGTCAAAAGCTCGAAACTTACAGATCGTCAACCTGAGTTGCAAAAATACCATTGGATGGTAGACAATAGAAACCCTCCTTTTAATGCACGGCTAAGTATATATATCAGACTCATGTATACCAGCATAATCTGCCTTGTCTGTTTACAGGTTGATATCCATGCATGCCTTTCCTAAGGAGATTGTTCCTCTACTCCATCATCTGTTAACTTAGATTTGATGCGATTATCTTGAGCTATTTACTCCGCAAGTGTAAGGAGCTGTCCACAGTCAACAAGCTTCCTAGCCAATACGACCACCAATCATAGTTTTATAAGGAGAGTGAAGGTCTCTTAGATCTTAAACTGAATGTAAGCGCCTAACACTCCAGTGTGCTTTTGCAAGATATCAATTTGATAGCAAGAAGAGCAGGGTGATCTCAGCAGCAAAAAGACATTAATCTCGCCCCAAGCTGCCAATACTCGTCTACGCCGATAGTGCTACCTTGATGCCACCTCCTTGTCTCCTTGTCTGTATCTCTTCATACTGCATAGATATGTATCTTCAAATCGTGACCTGCTCTCGACCTCGCTCGTCCACAGTTATCCCAGGTCCTACTGCCTATTTATATCTTTGTTCGATGCCAAGCATATGCATAGTGCTCTATACGTACTCTGATGCTCTGCAAACCAGAGACACAGGATCCGCTTTTCGTTTTCTGGCAATAAATACAGCTCCCTATGCGAAAACGTTATCTACTCTGCTCTGCAACCAAAATGCAACGAGACTGCTACTCTGCTCTGCAACCAAAATGCAACGAGACTGCCACAAAACTGCCACAAAACTGCCACAAAACTGCACCAATTTGCAACAACAGTGCGACGTCTTTACTAGTGAAGATCCATGTCAAAACAATACATCTTGTTAACCGTATGCACCATGTCCCCTAGAGGTGATCCACATATCATACATAGTCTATCTATACAAACAAATTCTCACCTATATCATGGTCACATGACTTGGACTACAGGACATGTATTTAGTTCAAGAACAGCTTGGGCAAAGGAAGATGATTGGAATCTGAAAGCTGCTGACTTACGAACCGGTGAGTCATATGCATAGCGCAAGAGCTGTAAATGATCAATCCTGGATCTTACCGGCGTGTGGTCGTATATGGTAATCGTGAAAAAGCCTCTCGCTTTACAGTCACCAGCTTGATGTGCGAATTGACGGGTTCTTCGCATCGTGGGTGAATTTTGAACTGATCCGAATGGCCGAGCATTTTCGGCTACTCTTTTGATGGGCTCTTCTTCTTATTCTTGTTCTGTCTGACGATGCCGCCCATCTGTTTCCACAAAGGGCACAGTGTGAGCAAAACTTCCTTGGGCCTTTTTACGAGCTCCTATTCGTAGAACTTCTCTTCGTTGTGCGTTTCGTCAAAGCTGCAGCTGTCAAACAGAGGCTCATAACATGCATATTTCTCTTCGGCCTTCTGGGGACAGTGAGAGTTCTGTGCAGCCAGCCAGGTGGCATGTAGAGCGCGGCACCGCATGTTGTGATCGCACATCTGCAGCCATCGTTACTAATCTGGATGGAACAGGATCGGCTTGATTGCACATCTTGACTCGAGAAACAACACAATCACTCTTCGATTACGTATTGGGCTATGGAGAGATAAACCGAATACTGATCCTGGACGGAACTTAGAATCAGTTCAAGGATATCTGAGCCGTCTCTGGTTACTCTTTTGCTAGAGCGGAATGTATACACAGGCGACGATCGAGGGAACGGCATCACGCAGAGATATAGTCTTATGTTTCCTCACACTATTCGAGATCTGGGCTCGACTATGATGGAAGCTTTGTCAAAGCAGACTTGGAGTACGCTGGACAGCGGTTGATTGATAGCTTCTGGTGTCAATGGTCCAGCCTTACCTGTCAAGAATCACTCTTTGTACGGTAGAGAACGGATCCAGGATCGTCGACTCTCGCAAACCTGCACTAGCTCCTGTTGGTAACACTAAATTTTCTCACTGTATTATATGGAAGTGTAATAGATGCTGGAGACTGACACCTTCGTGTGGTATCGTATCGTAGGGCAACAAGCAAGATGTTGCCTCAGCGCTTGAGGGCTGATCGGTAATTGTTGACCCTCCCAGTGTGACGCATCCTTCCTCCGATATTTCGTACAAATGATCAGGTCTAAGCGCCATCCATCTAGTATGGGACCAGCAGATGGTTACAAGTACACTGCAGAATGTGTTGGAGACGATAAGCAATGCGAAGTAGATTCGTATCTCCCGCATTTGCGCTAGAAGAATGGGAAACCCGGAGGAAAAACCATGCTTGGAGACCTTCTAGACTAACCAATTGTCCGACAAATGAGTCACTCACTCGATCCCAGTACATGAACCAAAAGGGACCATCACAACCACTCCCTATCGGCCTACAGTACTCCCGGCTCCAACCATAACCCTTCAAACGGTTCATTTTCTTGGAGCACCGCAGGTTGGACAAAGTCCATTTTTGTGCACATCCTTGTCGAAGGTCGTATGTTTACCTGTAGTTCCATATGCGGGGCAAAGTGCTGGCGTTCCAGTTTGCATTGAATGTCCACAGCCTTTGAACTGATAGATCTCGACACCACACATGATTGGAAAGAATATCTGTTCAATCCCAAGTCAACAACACTGGAGATCAATAAAAGATCTATATCGATATACTTTGTATGAGGAGGGATGCGACGATTCTGGTGAGGGTCCTGTCGAGGAGATGAATGATTAAAATCTCTTCAGTGTAGAACTCAGGCTAGGTCGATGGTGTAGATAGAACATGGGCTGAGGATGGGGTTTATATGTATAAGTCTGTGACTGCGGTCAATGAAGTTCACAATCCCCGAAAGATGTGATCCGGCTACAGTGTGAAAAATTGGAAGCAGTATTTCCTTCTAACCACTTCATTGGTCCTTCGAAACTGAAGGGGATGGGAACCATGACTTTCGGGTCATGATACCGAAATCACGTCTGCAGGATGGGATGAAAGCGGAAGGAGACAAATATTGCTGAGCTCAGTCATTTGCAGGATGAACGTAGCCTCGACGTGATTGGGCGAGATATCCATGACTGAATGTTGGATTCGACCAAAGCCATGCAAGGTCCCGGACAGAGCGGCAATCGACCACAGAAGCAGGGCGAAGGTATTCCTTTAATCTGCAACTATCTCCGAGGCGAGCACACCTACGTCCCCACGAAATCTTCGGGCCAATCGTTATGAGCTCAGACCTAACGTGATAGAACCATGACAATCCTGCTCCGCCTCTGCCTAGCGTCCCGGATCTACTCTATCGCCCAGAATTGACACCCATGCATCGGGATTCGAAGTCAGACTATGCGCATGCCTGGTTCGAATCATGTTCGTAGTGACGAAAATACGTTCTGAATTATAGGGTGCTTTGCAGTGTGCCTACGCCCTGGAAATTGTACGGTATAGGTGTGATAGAAAAGGATTTTATTCAGCGATCCTGAAGCAGACTAGAGAGAAGGCATATGCAGCTTTATCAAGGAAAACCAGACTGCGATAGACACTCAAGTTATAAGTTCTAAATGAAATTCTTCTTCGCAAGCTGCTCTTCGAGTTTGCATCAATGAACGTTGTGGAAAACGTACGTCTTTCACATGCTCAAGCATGACATACTTGGAGTGCCTTCAATTACCTCCGTATTTCAGCAGCCAATACTAATTGAATTACAAAACAGATTACGCGTATGTCTCGAAAATTTGAGGCGAGTTGTAGCAAGGGTTTAAGAAGCGTCGCCTACTAGCAAAAAGCTAAAACCACAGTGGATATAGGAACCAAGGGCTTGAAGTGAAACGTGTGTCATGATTGCATTAGTCAGAGACTTGCAACAGAGGAGCTCCTCTCAAAACTGCAGAAGACACTGATATTCACCACCCTGAGCTCGAGGTCATACGGGCAGCAAACAAGAACATACCACGGGAGACCAATAGGATTGTACGGGTCAGGGTACTCCTTGGTGATCAGGGAGCTCTAAGAAGAACTCAGACCTCATAGAGCAACGACAGCCTGAACCTGGTGCGAAAGATCAGTGGGAAGATCAGCAAAGCGACCTTCTCACTACTCTGGGTACCTGATTACGGGAATATCGAAGGAAAAGCGAGGGCAAATGAATTAGCTCAAGAAACGACAAGAAACAATCAAGC
>ERZ794949.566-NODE-566-length-11389-cov-121.426328_pt1 | contig 11389 bp, 7 predicted proteins | sample MGYA00511363_ERZ794949 | MGnify/ENA primary metagenome ERZ794949 (study PRJEB30137, sample SAMN04331402) | food metagenome | isolation source: T1 must sample point D1 replicate B | place: Australia: South Australia ... | reverse complement strand
TTTTTTTTTTTTGTTGAACATATTTCCTTTTTTGGGCATTTACTTTGAAAAAGCCTTAAAGATTCACCACATAAAAACAACAAAAACCGAAGTGGTTAACCAAGTATCATCAATGATTAGACAACTCTCTTTGCTGAAGCACAGCAAGAATTTGGTGAACAAAAATTTAATACTCAAGTATTCATCTAATGCAGCAAATAAGTCTTCTTCGGACATAACTTTTGAAGATGAATTTAATAACAAATATACACCGCCAGATATAAAAACCTTTGTTACCAAAGAGTATTATCCAGATAAATTACCCAGATCTTTGAAAAAAGAAATAAATGAATATCTTATTAATTACAGAATGATACAAAATAAAGATTGGAAGAATCTAACAGTTTTAGAAAAGCAAAAATTATATTTTATAGAATACGGAGATATCGGTGCGAGAGATAAGGAAAACACTTTCAGTAAAGAATCATACATATACAAGCTGATATTCCAGATTTTGCTAGGATTTGCATGCTTGGTAACAGTTAGCCAAGTCATTGTTGATAAAAAATACTTGAAAAAGTTGCAAAATGAATATGTTGAATAATTTATATATGGTAGTTTTAATTAAATGTCTCTGACATAATGGGCAGGACAAGCATAACCTTGAGGGTTCTTAATTAAATATTTTTGATGATATTCATCAGCGTCGTAGTAGTTCTTTAAAAGCTCTACTTCAGTGGTGATATCGTTATTCCACTTTGGTTGCCATTTTTCTTTACTAGCTAAGGCTGTTCTCAAATCTTCTTCATTACTGGCAAAAATACCGGATCTGTATTGGGTACCAATGTCACCACCTTGTCTGTTCTTAGTTGTTGGATCATGTAATCTAAAGAAGAAGTCAAGGAGTTCATCTAAAGAAACGTCGCTTTTGTTATATTGAATTTGAACTACTTCAGCAAATCCTGTATCCCCGCCAGTCACTCTTTTGTAAGTTATACCATCTTCGCTAGTTTTAAAGGAATCATTGCCATTAGCAAAACCAACAACAACATGTTTTAGTTTATCTTGGAAATGTTTTCTATAATGGTGCTCAACTCCCCAATAACATCCAGCCCCTAATGTAATGATGCTGTCTGTGGCTGCGTTATAGTTGAACAATTTGGAAATTTTGTTTATGCTATTTGTTGACATTGTGAGTAGTATGTTCTGGTTCTTGTAAAGTGGTTTTTTAGAACTTTTTTCTTTATTTTTTTTTTATTTCTTTTTCATTTTCTTATATTCAAACAAATTTTGTAGATGACACGTCCTTATATACGTACTACTTAAAACACCTTAAATCACCATAATTTCTGTCCCAATCATTTTTCATTACGCACCCAAAAGTTATAACACTGATATTTAATTTTACATAATACCCACCCGTTGGATTTAATGGTACTAGTTTCGCCGTGGTATCTTCTTTTTTTTTTTACCACACTTTTTTGCTAGAAATAACAAAAAACTAAGGATATGTCTTACACAGTTTTGAAGGACATTTAGCGTATTGAATCTTATCACCGAATGGTTGATTTTAGGAGTTAAATGCGTGAAATATTGAATTAATTAACCGAATATTTGAATTTTATTAATTGAAAATGTTGGTAGCTTTTGGGCACATTAGATATATAATTATTACATTGGAAGCTTAAAAAGTGAAGGAATATTAAGAATGTTTTTGTTGATCTGCATTAGCGGAGTTATAAATGGTTGATGAGATTTTCTTCTATGCAAATAAGTACTTGAAATTGAACACTATATAAAATGGTCAAAGAACTTCACAGTCTTGACGTCTGTAGTATCAAAGCTGTGATAACAATTTGATGCTTTATTTTTTTTTTTTTTTGGAATAAGCAAGTCGTGGTTTATTATCTACATTAGATTAGATTTCGGGCTATCGCATGAAATAAGTTTGGTTTCTATCAGTCTTTTGATGTAAAGATCAGGCAAAGAGTCTTTTGAAAATCCATAGTTATTAGTGGTTGCTTGAGCATCATCAATTTCTGTATCATAATCACTATTTTTTAGCCTATCCAATGACTTTGTTTTGATTTCTTTATTTCTATCTATAAGTTTTGCTGCGTCATCATGTTCAGCTTTCGCAGATTGTTGTTGTAATTTAAGCTCATGCAAATCTTTCAATATCCCTACTGCTAAATGTTTGTAATATTTCACATCTCTACCAGTAACAACGGTTTGTAAAAACGTGAGTTGCTTGAATAATTCATCGGTCCTTTCTCTATTTACAAAGTAATTTTGAATCTTAATTGCTCTTTTAATCGATAGTAAATGTGTTTCTTCCATCTTGATACAGCTTTTCAGATTAATTAATGAGTTCTTCAGCATGGCGTCTTCTTTCATTTTGTCAATTTCAGGATCTTGTAAGTCTATAATTTTTCTTTCGTTTTTTTCAATGTCTTTAGTATTCAAAATCACAGTGCTTTTAACAAACTTTTCAAAGTCATTTCCGTAGTACGTTTCTCTAAATATGTTAACAATGTTTTGAGGCAATAATTTTAATTTCATGAAAATTCCAATATGATAATCATTAACATAATTCTTATCCAAAAATACTTTGAAAAATTTAAATGTATTTAGTTCTTTTAAAGTTATTGTAGATAATCTATCATGTACTACTGGAATATTATTTTTAATGTATGCCAAGTAATTGTTCAAATCAAATATGGAATTAAAAGCACATTGATATTTCATGTTGTTGTGGAAGAAGTCATTGGATAGCATAAACAAGACCTGTAACAGCAGTAAAACATTCAGGTTTATTTCATTGTGAATAGGGTATGTTTTATTTTTGCTTTCACTTGAGTCCTTACGTAAATTTTTTCTTTGACGTTTGTTGCTAGGTTCTTTATCCTTGTTACCAGATTTTTTATCTCCATAATAGAATTCATGTAGGTTTTTTAGCCATAAATCAAACTTTTCAAAAACTGCTTTTCTTTCTTCAAAAGACATCAGCAAATCACTTTCTGTATAAGCATCATAAATCCAGTGTTTTCTTTTATTTCCATCTTTAGCGTATAAAAAGCTTTCTAACTTTCTATCTATCAAGTTAACAATTTTATGTTCATTTAGCATAAACTCCAGTTTTTCCTTATCTAATTTTATAAACAACTTGTTGAAGTAAACATTATATCCAAAAATATCATGAACTATGGAATTGTATTGTTGTAAAGACCTGACTTGGTCATTTCGTTCTTCTTCCTCTTTATCTTCAACAAAAAACTCCAAGTTTTCATAGTCATCTAAGATTTCTTCATAATCTTGTCTATTCTTTTTAAATTTTAAATCTACCTTGTCCATAAGATTCATAGAGTTTAAAATTTTATCGTCTATCTTATGATCAACTTTAGAAACCTTGTCTGTATTCAAAAAAAGTTCAAAGTCATCAAAATCATTTTCTATTTCTTTTAATAAGGTTTTGGACATGTTTAGTTTCTTCTGTGCTGACGTTTCTTGCTTTTTCACCCCAGAAAAATCGGCTACAAATGTTTTTTTAGAGTTCTTAACATTTTCACTTCTTGTTCTGTCTGTCATTAATAATAAGTTCTTCTTTTGGTGTCTGTTAATCTAGTTTATAATATATTAAAATATATATTCAAAATTTTAATTTGATTCTACTTTTTAAATCATATTTTTTTGTTCATAAATTAGGTGCAAGAAATCAGAGAAAACGTGATCAAAAGCAATTGCTTTTTTCTTCCTTATACACTTTTGCTGACAAATATATCAAATATCATGATCCTTTTCGTCAAAAAAAGAAGTTGAATTAATCTGCATTTTAGTGCGTTTTAGTAATCCCTACAATTATCGTATAGCAATATGACATAAACCCCATGTATCAAACTGAGTGTATCTTAATAATATAAGGTGTTTTTTTGATTATTTTAATCTCCGATATATACTCCTATCTTAAGAATTTCATACCAAGCCTTAACGCGTCCTCATAATAAGCCTATTTTTTTCTTTAAAATAAAACAATCTAAGATCTGAAAAATTATACTTTTTAAATTTCTATAATCTTTTTTCTTTATGTTACACTTAAGTATAATCAATTATTGACTTGATCGATCATACATATGAATTCTAATAATTCAATAGTCATATATAAAACTTTGCTATTTAATCTTTGTTGGAGGAAGGTAGCTTGGTTTCAATTGGCTTTTGTTCTTTAGCCTTTTTTTGTTTGGCTTGAGTGTATATAATACCAGCTAAGAAACCAAGGAATATAGATAAAATAGATAAGAAGTTCTTTGGAGCATCAAAGAATACCATACCGGCTAAGGCAATTGGTAATTTGTTTAAAGCACCAACCATAGAATAAGTAGTGGAAGATGTAACTCTGACACACCAACCAGAACAGTATGAAATACCAACAGAGAACATACCAGAAACAACCATAGCAATGACAGATTCTCTAGTTAAGTTGACTTGAATGTTTTCTGGAGACCAATCTTCTAAGATAAAGGAAGATAACAATAAGATTGGTAGAGCAACGGCATTATTATAGAACATAGTATCGAAATCCTTGAAGTTAGTCAATTTAATTCTCATTCTCATAACTAAAACGAACAAAGCAGATGAAACACAATTGGCTAACATCCATAAGTAACCAATATTGAAAGCAGCTTCTTCAGCAACTTTAGCGATAGGAGAACTCTTATCGGCGGCGACAGTAGCAGCCTTTTCAACTAATCTTTTACCTAAGTTTTGTTTGGCTTGGTTGTCACCAATAGTGGCAACAACAGAAGATAAGACCATTATTAAGAAAGATCCTAATTCCATAGAAGTAACTTTACCTCCAAAGAACAAAACTTCACCGTAAGCAATCAAGATAATAGTCAAGTTCTTGAAAATAGTGTAAATTGGAACAGGTAGGAATTGTAAAGATTTAGAACCAGTATAAATCATAGCAACTAATAAGAAATTAATTGGTAACCATTTTTTGACATCTTGTTTGTTCAAGTTTCTAAATTTGGCGTAGTTCAATCCCTTCAAAACGACTAATAAAGCACAACAAACTAAACATTGTACGAATAGCATAACAAAGTTCATGTTGAAATTCTTTAAGTTAACAACGAACTTGTTGACAATAGTCATGATAATAGATGAACAGCAGTAAGCTGTGATGGAAACAGGTCCATTGTTGACCCATGAAACACCAACTTTAGAGTTTCTTAATTCATCACTCATTTTCAGTGTATGTTATGTGTATTAGATATCTATAAGTATGGGCATATGCCATATATTTGTTTATTAAATTCATTATATCAATGAAATCAAGGAAATTTATGATCTTTCAAAAAAAAAAAAAATTTTAAAAAATAATAACAAATTTGACAACAACTATGAAAATTAAAGGAAGCTCTAGCAAAATTTTTCATACGGTATAACCAAGGGACAAAAAAAGGATCATTTGTTTCTTTTTTTTTGTTGCACGTTTAACCAGGGGGAAAAATAGTCTAGAGTGTGAATTGAAAAATGCGCTTATTTACATTTCCCAAAGAGGCAACAAATACGTAATAGGAAAAGATCAATTGTTTACCCAAAAGGGGTAATTGTGTATTTTTATTATTTTTTGGTGTCACATCGGATCAAATGGAGAAGTTATCTTCAATGTTGGAGATCCAACCATCTGTAGACATCTGTTTTCTTACAGTTTGTTTGAGGTTTTCTCTTTGGGAATTAAGCAGTTTGGTTTGGTTGTAATCTAAACCATTATCAATGTGCAATGATAGATATAATTTGAACATTGAGTGTCTACTGATGATACTCTCGCAATTCTTTCGTAGAGTAGGACTGTTTTTTTTGGATTTGTACCCTAGCCTTACTCCATCTTGTAAAGGCTCGTTAATGTACTTCTCTTTGTTTAATAGCATTATACCTAGTTCGTTGCTAGTTTTCTTTGTTTCGTTTTTGGCATCTGAATAATCATTAATGTTGTCTCCAAAATATCTATCAATGAAGTGGATACGTATGGAATCATCTCCTATTCGATCCTTAAAAGATTTAACCAACTTTTCATTGATATTTTCTTCAACAGTGCTTTTCACATGCGGTAATATCAGAAACTTTATTTTTAATTCACTATCCAATAATAAACTCACTAGTCCTGATGATAACCCCAATTTCTGTTTCATAATGATCTTATCTGTGCATGATTTCGATAATGTAGCAACACTATCAAATCTACCTGGTTTGGTTCTAACATATCCGGTTTTTTTGACATTATTTTTCCCTCTCAAGATAGTCTTAATAGTCTCATCAACGTATTGTTTCATCTCATGATCCTTCCAAACTTGATGTTCTGTACTTGTTTTTTTATGCTGCTCATGAATAACAGCTAAATCTCCGCATGGCAGCTCTGATACATACAACCCTATTTCCCAAACATCATTCCATTCAAAATTTGAACCATTTTTTTTAATCAAAATATCATCGTCATCTACAGCTTCATAATCATGCATTAGTTGCAATATAAACCTATTGAATGCTCTAAAAGCTAATACCTCTGCATGTGAATCATGCAAAATTTTTCCGTCTTTGTTTTCTCTTTTCATCTCATTTACATTCTGACATTTTATACCTGTTGTTAAGGCTACTACTTTTATGTCTTTGAAGATTTTATGATGTAGGAAAATAGACGCAAGTACTGTTCCTTCGTTATTTCTTGGTTTAGATTTTTTACTAAACTCATTATTGTATAGCTCAATAATTTGCTCAAATACTTTGTTTAAACTACGTTCATCCATGATGGTTCATATATCTTTGGTTAATTTAATCTTAATTCATTATAATTACAACGGGTAAAAATATATTCAGTGAATTTAAAAGAAATAGAAAATTTCAAAAAAAAGAAAAAGTTAGAAATTTAAAATATAGCAAGATAAATAATGAAAGTACATATGGCATTCAACAACTTCTTGACATTAATCACACATTCCTTTGTTTTTTTTTTTTTTAATGTTTTGTTGATCATTAAGATGTTCATTATGGTCATTTAAAATATGTAGTTTGTTTTTGTTTTTGTTCATTAATATAAAATTGGCTGATTAACAGTCAATTATTTACCTTCTGGAATACCGACAGATAGACCCTTGGCTAATCTTTGTTCAGTAACAGCAGCAATAATGGCGGCACCGGCACCTGAACCATCTTCAGCTGGAACAATGATAATAGGTAACTTGGAATCATCCTTTTCAGTCCAGTCATAAATATCTCTTAAACCTTGATGAGCTCTTGGCTTGAAATCTGGGTATAAGTTATAAACAGAACCATCAGCAGCAATGTGACCAGTCTTGTAACCTCTCTTTTGACAGACAGCAGCAATACCACAGACAGATAATCTAGCAGCTCTGGTACCAATTAATTCAGATAATCTTCTGATTAACTTTCTTTCGGCAACAGTAGTGTTGATCTTCAAGTCATTGGTGAATAAGTCGTCAGTGTCTTCTAAGTTTTCAAATGGATCTTCTTCGATCTTTGATGGGTAAGAAGTATCCATGATGTATGGAACTTGTAATTTAGAAACATCTTGGCCCTTGAAGACTAAACCTTGGTCGTATAAGTCAATCAAAGCTAATCTCAATAATTCACCTAAGTAGTAACCAGAAGTCATCTTTTCAAAGGTTTGTTGACCTGGTCTTGGAGATTGTTCATCAATTAAAACATCGTATTTAGTTCTTGGTAAGACTAAGTGTTCGTTGTCGAAAGAACCGTATTCACAGTTAATGGCCATTAAGGATTCAGCTGGAATATCATCACTTAATCTACCTTCTAACTTTTCAATGTCCTTGACAACATCGAAGTAAGCACCGTTAACACCGGTACCGAAAATTACACCCATGACGGTTTCAGTATCAGTGTATAAAGAAGCCATCAAAGTACCAACAGTATCATTGATTAAAGCAGTAGTTTCAATTGGAGTGTTTCTCTTCTTTAATTGTTCTTGTAATAATGGAACAACATCTTGACCTTCAACATTTGGAACATCGAAACCCTTGGTCCATCTTTGTAAAACACCTTGAGTGATTCTATCTTGAGAGGCTGGGTAGGAGAAAGTGAAACCTAATGGGATAGTAACACCTTCATCAACACCATCTGGGAATTGTTCGTGGAAGAAAGAGGTTAAAGAATCAGCGATGAAACCAAATAATTCATCTCTGTCTTGCGTGGTTCTTAAACCATCTGGAATCTTGTATTTAGATTGAGTGGTATCGAAGGTACCGTCACCGTTTAAAGTAATCAAAACAGTTCTTAAGTTAGAACCACCTAAATCACAAGCGTAGTACTTACCAACTTCCTTACCAGTGGACTTGTCCATGACCCAAGCTGGAATCATAGGAATATTACCACCTTTCTTGGTTAAACCCTTGTCTAATTCGGAAATGAAGTGCTTGACGATAGCTTTTAATTTGTCACCGCTAACAGAGAAGATAGCTTCAAAACCATGTAATTGACGCATTAAATCTTCTGGAACGTCTAACATAGAACCCTTTCTGGAAGGTGGCTTTTTTGGACCTAAATGAACCATTATATAAAGTGATTGGTGTGTTTAATATGAAAAATGAAGTTTGCTTAAAAAAATGAAGAAAATATTGGTTTTATTATATAGCTTTTCAAATGCAAAGATATCAATAAAATGTATAGATTATATTTTTTTAATGCTGGTATGGTTATTTACCTTATTATTTATTATAATAATTAATATGATAATAATCTGCATTATAATTATTAAGAAAACAGTAGTCTTTATATATAAACAGCTTGTGAAAATAATAATCATAAGCTGAAGGGGCAAAAAAAAAAAATTGAAAGGGAATTCAACTGTAAGGTGAAAACTATTCAACTTTAAAAGTTTGGCCCCCACTGAAAAAAGTTCTCGTTTTTTTTTTGAAGATAAAAATTTTCACACGTAAAAAAAAAAAAAAAAAAAAACATTCCACCTGGTTCACCTGGTTCACCCGCTTCATACCTATTGGATTGGCAATAATGTAAGTGATGGGGTAAACAACCCTCCCTATCAATATAGCCCTCGTATTTTGTTTCTTTTCATATTGCCAATTCCCCCAGTAACTTTAAAATGAATTAGGACACCTTTTTTAATGAATAGGGATTTATTGTGTAAGATCTTTTAAATAATCATTTTGCTAAATATGTAGCGTTAAGGTTCCAGTAGTCGTTTTTTTTTTTCCCTTGCAAGAGTTTCAGAATTTTGATGGTTTAGAATTTTGTACGGGTTTTGAATTCCTAAAGGGGCAAATTAACCCTCTCGAAAAAAAATATATATATCAAATTTATAGAAAAAATCCTTCTGGTGGTGCAATTACATCAATTATAGAGATTCACGTGTTCATGTTAGCAACTATCTCCGTTTATGGGAATCATACCCCAGGATTACTGTTTTTAAAAGCTTTATTTGTTATTAATTAAAGCACAGTGTCCAGTATAGCAATTGATGAATAAACAACAATTTCAATTACCAAAATACTGGCCATCTGGATTCTGTTCTCAGCCCATTTCCTTCTATCCATCGTATCCCAAACTCTGAAATTGATTAAAATTGTAAAAATCCCTTGAGATAATATCAAAAGAAGGCAACTTAGAAAATTCCCTAGCCCTATAGAAAGTATTTCAGAGATAAACTTGAAAATCAAATAGCTCAAATTCAAGATTCCAAATTTAAACTGTATAATATCTTGAAATATCTTCAATTTGTGGGCATATACTAAGGTTATACTTTCTAAGCCCACAGATATGAATAATAATAGAAAGGTGGTATTAATAATATTTTCTTGTTTAAATTCAAAGGTCTTGGTTATAAGATGAAGTAGTGAAATTCCCAAGCAAGTCCATATAGTGAAGTATCCACCTACATCTTTTTGATCAACGACCTCTGAAGCAGTTTCTAAGTCAACAGAGCCTTCATTGCACTTGATTAAGAACTTTCCTCTTTCTGTAAGGTAATTCAGTAAAGATTTATTTTCACTTTCGTTGTTTAGCAAAGCACTCTTTGTAAACGAATATATCTCACTTGTGGTTACATTTCTGGTGTAGTAATATGTGTGAAATGTATCTGTTGTTTCAGTTTTTTCAACTTCCGGTATTGGTTCGGTAAATTTGGCAAATTCAACTTTTTTCGTACTATCGTTTAAAGGACGTGATTCATCTGAAAATTCATTTTCAAAAGGATTATCGTTTGTAGACATTCTTTATTACGTAGCTGCAATTCTTGGTTATCTTACAATAAGGTATCACCCTTGGATTTAAAAAAAAAATATATATTAAGAAGAAAAAGGCTACTTTTTTTACTGTAGTAATTTATCAAATGTCAATGTTTCCCCGTGTTTACATTTGCGGATATAAATAATATGTTGTTGTTTTTAAACAGTTTAAATGTAAACATTTTGTAATATAAATAATTTAAAATATTAAGCTTGTACATTTTAGCATGAGTTATAGAAATATTCTTTAGAAGAAAAATAAACATTGGTTGTCATAACTTAATGAAACTTTTGATTACTCGATTGTTTTCACTTCATTCTGCTTGAAATAATATTTTTTACCCGAACTTTTTAAAGTATTTCTTTTTCAAGTAATTTAACGCTGGTTAGGGTAACTCCATGTCTTTTCCATTTTATGCTTTTCTTTTCCATAAAATCATAATTTGAAAACCATAGAACAAATACTAAGCATTATAATACCAATGGCCAGTGGTAATAAAGTAGTAGGAGAGACTGCGCATTTAAGACAACTGATAAATCACATAATAAAGGTCATCTTCCTTGATGGAAGTGTTATACAGGGAGAACTTAAAGGGTTTGATGAACATATGAATTTATTGTTATCAGATTGCATTGAAGTCATTAAAACACCACAAGAAAAAAGAAAAGATATCGGATTTATATTTATTAGAGGAGAACAAGTTCTTGCGACAAGTTTAGTGTCAGCTCCATTGTTAACGAAAAAAGAACACGACTTAATCAAGGAAAAGAAGAAGCAAGAGCTTGATGACAGCATAAAGAAAAAGAAACTTGATAAGTTAAAAGAACTTGAAAAGAAGAAGAAGAAAGTTTTGAGTGTCAAGAAGGTTGAAAAACTGCCTAATAATGAAACCAGCAGCAAAAATAAAACAAAAAAGATAAATGTCAGTTTGAAGAAAGATCAGGGAAAGAAAAATAAACCAGTTGCTAAAAAGACGAAGAATAAAGCATGAGTTAAATGATATGACCTAATAGAATTTTAATTGAATATAAATGGATTTGTTGCCTTTTTTTTTTAAGCTATCATGATGTTTACGCAAAGCACCTGGTATAACTTCTTAATTGATTATGTCAAAGTTCAACAAAGAAATCAATTA
>ERZ794949.565-NODE-565-length-11411-cov-3.817718_pt1 | contig 11411 bp, 4 predicted proteins | sample MGYA00511363_ERZ794949 | MGnify/ENA primary metagenome ERZ794949 (study PRJEB30137, sample SAMN04331402) | food metagenome | isolation source: T1 must sample point D1 replicate B | place: Australia: South Australia ... | reverse complement strand
CATTCTCAGTTTCAGTATTCAACTTCTCATCATCAGCTTCTTGTCTATCTCTATATACCTTGATATCGAACTCATTACCAGTATCGTTGACATCGACTTCTTCAAACCAGGACTTGTTGTTCTTCATCTTTTCTTGAACGATTTCTCTACCGGTCTTCTTAGACTTTTCAACTTTACCGTTATTATTTTCCTTTGCCTTGTTTTCCTTGATTTTCAATCTTAGTAGTTTATGCTTCAGGTTGATTTCCTTGAACAGTTCATGTGTCAATGGAGTCAGGTTTTCTCTGTCCAGGGCCTCTCTTTCTTGTTCAACGAACTGTTCGATGGTGATCTTTGGCATGTTCTCTTGCATTTCTCTTTCCAGCCTCTTTTGTTCAGCAGTCTTGACTATGTATCCCTCTGGCAGCTCGTGGACGTACTTACATTGAGTTTCCTCCATATGCTTTTCTTCCAATCTGAACCCCCACAGTTGCTTTTCCATCATCTCAATCATGTACTTACAGATGATATCGGTGGAGGTGATTTCATTACCCTTTTTATTCAGTACCTTAGGCTTCTCTTTTTGCTTGGCTTTTTCTTCTTCCTTTCTCTTTTCATTTTGAGCCTCAATGAACTTGGCAACTAGAGTGGCATCGTGAGAGAACTTACAGTTGGACCCCTTGTTACAGTTATTAAGCTTGAACATAGGACATAAGACAGTCTTTGGATCAACACCCTTGGCAACAACAGGCTGCTTGATAACAGGGTTGAACAGCATCTTCTTTGTCAGTTCTTCTTGTTCCTTCATAAATCTTTGCTGTTCTTTCAGCTTTCTCATTTCATCCTTCTTGAAGTCGAAATTCTGCTTGTTCATTTGCTCAATTTGCTTCTTGGCCTTAGAACCCTTTTTGTTCTTCATACCAAATGTCTTATCGACATTTGAGGTTTTCTTCTTGACTTCTTTTTGTTTACCTTTCTTTGGTGGCATTTCGTGTGGTGTTTGTTTGGGTTTATTGGGGGTTTGATGATGCTTTTGATGAGAGGACAATTTAATCTCTTAGTTACTGTAGAAAATACTGAATTAAAAAATTTCCTTTTGAGAGAAAAAGTGGGAAAAAAAAAAGAAAAAAAGAAACGTCATGTTAAACACAGTGTTCGGACTTAAGAAACGCCAAAACAAACCCATAGACAACTGATTCTTTTTTCGTAAAATAAACAAACACCCTAACCAATCCACTGATAATACACACACATGTTTAAGCACATTCTGAACAACCACAAGTACAAGTTTCTAGCTGCTGCAGTAGGTGTCACTGCCACTGAAACCTACAACTCAGGCAACAAGGAACTGCTTTCGATCTTACCCAAAAATGATATTGAACAAAAGCTAACCAAGCTACAACACTCATACTCATTCTTGGGGAAGGTCAAGAGAGTCGATATCAACCAACTGCCTTCAAACTCTCCCATAGAGGACTGCCACATAGAGAGTATCATAAACAATGACGCCCCAAATTCTAACTACAATGACAAGATCATGTTGTTTGGTGTCATGGATGGTCATTCAGGTGGTCACACTTCTAACTTCTTGCAGCAAAACTTGGTTGCTAAGGTGATATCAAAGCTGTACCCCTACTTCAACTCATCCGACAAGGTTGAGGATCTTGATTACTTCAATGAAACCTTGAAGAAATCCTTTATTGAACTTGACAACCAGATAGTTCTTGAGGGGTTCAATAAACTGTTGAAATCTCCTACAAGAGAGACCTTGTTCAACTCAACCATGCCAGCCATTTCTGGTTCATGTTGCTTGTTAACCATTTTCAACACCAATAATGATATTTTAACAGTTGCTCAAACAGGTGATTCCAGAGCCATTTTAGTCTCCAAGGAGAGTGAATATGAGTACTCTGTTAGACAGTTGTCCAAAGACTTGACTGGTGACAATCCGGAAGAAATCGCTAGAATCAAGAATCTGCATCCAAACGAAGACTCTGCTGTGTTTAGAGGCAGAGTGCTGGGCTCCTTGCAGCCATCCAGAGCATTTGGTGACTACAGATACAAGATAGATCTGTCCAAGCATCAAAACTTACTTCCACCTGATGTGAAGATGTTTTTGAGAAGACCACCAAAAAACCTGCTAACTCCGCCATACGTGACTGCAGAACCAGACGTCCACAACTTCAAGATAGACTTGAAGAAGGACAAGTACATGATCATTGCAAGTGACGGGTTGTTTGAGCTTTTGAACAATGAAGATATTGCCAGATTGGTTGCCCAGTGGGAAAACGCCAACATCAAGAATCCAGACGAGCTGAAGATAAACGTGGTCAACGAGCCTATCAAGCAGGACACCTTCAAGTATGATCAAAGATACAAGCAGGGTCTTCCATGTATCAAGAAAGACGAAAATCTGGCTACACATTTGATAAGAAACGCATTGTCCTTTGGTGGTCAAGAGGAATTCGTTGACTTGATGTGCTCCTTGAAGGAGCCAGGCAGCAGAAAGTACAGAGATGACCTGACAGTGCAGGTTATTTTCTTCAACGACACAAAGTAAGTAGATGGTATATATTGAAAAAAAATAGGTGAAACAAGAAAGAGGCTCTATGCGACGATAGAGTAGATTTATCAATTATTTTATAACTTATATTTTGTTTACATTTAAAACTTTATTATAACAAAATTATTGAAAATTTATAAACTACTGTTTGTGTTTTTTACATAACATTAAAATTACTTTTTTAGAAACATTTTATATGTAAACATTTGATTTTTTTAAAAATTCATATACAAATTGTGGAAACGACTTACAAGCTTGTTAAGTCCAATATCTATAATAAATCAAGTAAACTACTTCAACCAAGGTTCTAACATTGATACAATCTCTAACGAACACTCTTAAAGCAACAAACCAACTAACTTAATAAAGATCAGATGTTTCTGTTAATGTAATATATATATGTTTTTTTTTATTTCTTTAATAAGAACAAAAAAAAAAAAGGAATGAGTACACTATAAATGCAGTTGTACTTTCAAGTAATAACTAGCCATGAATGGTAAATTGATTATCAATAACGGATACTGTACCATTAAGAAGAAAGACACACAGTCCATTTGCAAGGTTTCTTCTGCATCTATCGGTGTGTATCCAGAGGTCAAGTAGATCATCGTGGTCATCGAAGGAAGACCAAAGTCTATGCAGATGACAAACAACAATACCTTTGATAGTCCCGTGGACATGTCCAACCACCCCGATGCAGCTATTCTGTTACACCACAGAATCCCAATGACCGGCATGAAAACCTGTCTGGCAACCAACATGAAGATGACTGCTGTAACAAACCCCTTGGGCAAAGTTTTGATGTCCAAGCTTCCCAAAGTGGCACCTAGCAAAAGCAAACCAAATGGAACTGAAGCGGCACCAACATAGCTGGTGTAATCCATTATAAATGACAATGGGGGAAGATTGTCAGGTGCATTGGGCAGAGACACATTCGTTGAAACAAACAAGGCCTTCACCCATGGGATAAACGCAATGATCAATGCAATGATGACACTAAGAGGACACGGTCTCATACAGTTCTCTATAAAAAAAATAACAAACTTCATACCCTTGATGTTTCTGATTCTGTCTGAAACAAGCCCCTTTCCGGCATTGTCTATGTCCTTGGAGGTTATCTGGGTGTCTGTTGTAACCATTCTTGCTATTCTTGAGGCTGTTGTTTCCTCTGCGTTCAAATTCAAGTTACTGACTGCATTTGAAGCACCATCATCCAAAACACCACCATCAGCATGTGGGTAGTTTTCATGTGTAAGTTCATTTATACTCTCAGAGGCCGGTTGAGAATGGAATGATGCCCATTTTTGTAAATCCTCATTAAGGTCTCCATCAGCAGCTAATTTCTTTGAGTTGTATTTCATGAATCTCAATACAGGGTCATCAGGAACTGGGTTACCCTCTTTATCTGTTTGTGCGAAATCTTGCACCAATGACTTTTGCTTGCTTAGATTTATTATCTGATTTTGTAAAGATTCTTGATTGCTCATAATCGACATTCTTCTTGACTTGTTTCTTTGAACATTGTTCGTATCTTCTCTATACACTTGTGGCTTAGTAGCAGATAAAACACTAGGCTTTCTAGCATTGCTGACGTGGACAGGAATATCGTCATAGTCTGAGACTGAATCAAGGGCATTGGCCTCTTGAGACTCTGAAGAAGCCAAGCTGTGTAACTCATTATGCTGTTCTGGGGATGATTCTTTCCCATGATTGATGTTACCTGTTGAGTTATCTGAGTTATCTGAGTGGTCATACTCTCTCATCTCAATATTTGAAACGTCGTTGTCACCGTGCTCCAAGTCTGCCTTTTTGGCTTCTATTAGCTTGTTTTGAGCAATGAAATCATACTCAACCAACTTAAATCCACCTAGATTGAACACAGCCAGCATGAACGCAACTAAAAATATAATGACAAATGAGACACCTTGATTGATTTGCTCCTCATCAAACACAGATTGCATGTTTTGTAAGTAGGCAATAGGCAAATCACTAATGTTGGGGAAAATACACGCACAGATGGATCCATATCTCCATTGCTTTGGAATTTTACACAGTATGTTGGCAGCAATACCACAGCCACCTCCTAGGGCAAAAAGCATCACTGAGCTCAACATACATATACCTACTTCCTTGATCAATGAATCCTCAATGTTTGTGACAATTTTGTTGAACGATAAAGATGGCAGTAGAACACTGAGCACAACTTGCGAAATGATCTTGATCCCTTGACCAGTCAAGATGTTCAGCTTGGATAATAGGTAGCCAGTACCGATGATAAGATAGATTTTGAAAATGGGCTTGACACATGAGTATATGATCAAGGAAAGACTAGCTTCCTTAACAGCTTCGTCTCTTGTATTTAGCAAGGGACCCATGGCATTCCCGGAGTTAATGAACAAAGTGTAGAGATTATCCTTTTCCAAGAAATGCCCAATGACTTCATTTGTCGTTGTTAAAAAGGAGTTCATAAAGGGAAAATTAATAATAAAATACTATTAAACAGAAACTCTAATAACTTTATTGGTTGTCGATGTTAATAAGATTGATAATGTTTGGGTTGAATTCAACAAGATTATCTCTCAGTTTCTCTTTAGAAATACGATATATAAGTTTCTAATAATATCTTTTACAAAGTTCTTCTATATATTTGTGTTTTATGGTAGGTCTAATCTCAAAGCGACTAAATTCCTGAATGGAAAAAAAAAAGAAATAGCATCGCTATTTTAAGTGCACCGGGGTTTTCAAAAAACACCGATGTCGGTTCTAATTCGACTTTGCCGGGAAAACACACAGATGGTGGAGTCTTCGTATACAGTGAGTCATCACCAATTTGCCGTGATTTACCGTCTTTGATTAATTACACCTCAAACGTATATACCGTATATGTAGTCCTTGTTTGAAGACACAAACTTACTCAATGTCACATGTCTGTTCTTGGTGTCAATGTAGTCCACAAATGCTATCATGTTAATCAATAGTTTATGCTTCATCAACAGGTTAGTTGCGATGATTGGTGCCAGATTTCCGTAGTTGTAGACCATCTGCTTTCCTCCACTGTTCTTCAGCTGAACAAGGGCTATGGTGTACTTGTCCTCTAATCTCATACACATGCTTTTACCAATCAAATCTCTGTTCACCTTTGTTATACTCTCTTCAACATCATTCACAAAGAACAGTCCTGTTTCTGTTTCAATACTCTCTTCGATTTTGCCTAAGACAAACAGTACATTTTCCTGTGTGTTGTTGTCAAGCTTGTATGGCTTCAGAAAGCCTAAGTCACCTGTTCTTATGTAACTCTTGCCCTCTATTTGAATTCCCAATTGCTCATCAAAGAACTCGTCAGTTGAAAGCTTCCCTTGCTTAGGCTTGATCAATCCATAACCCTTGGCATTCAAGTACTCACTGGACACAACAATCTCACCCATTTCAGTCAAATATGTTGGCAAAAGTGTTTCTGGGTTGATGATTTTCAAGTGTCCATGTGGAATTATTCCAGAATCATACAACTTCAGGCTTCCTTGAGATTTCTCTGTTGTATCTCTAATAATACCGTTTCTTAAGGATTCCATTTCAATGTTTAGCACTATTGGCTCACGTTTCAAAATGGTTGTGCATGATATCATAGGATTGAACTTGTTTTCGTAAATAAAGCTTAGTTTTCCAGATACCAACCCACTCTCGACTCCATACTTGCTTACCAATCTCTCCATGTCATTGTTGTTGATCTTTCCCATGAATGGTATCACAACATTGGGTATGTTGGTGAAAATCTTCTTGATGCCCTTGTCATATGTTTTGATCAATATGAATGCAAACAGATCTCTGGTCAATAACAGTTCTCTCATGTTCAGGTGTAGAAGATCTTGGAAGAAATCCTTACTGTCATTTTTGATATCATTCAATGAATATAGAGTGGTTGACGAGCCTGCCACTATACCCAAAAAACAACTCTTCATGAAGCCTAAAGGACTGGTATGCTTGATAATTGATAAGTTTCTTGTACTATAGTTCAATTTATAAACGTCCTTGTATGTGAAACAGAGCTCAATTATTTGCTTGGAATCCATTGTTGTTGTCATGTTCCATAAAGTGTCATTTTCATGCAGGAAAACAAATTCAGACATTGACTTTGAACTTCTGAAGTTTGCCTTTTGCTTGATAATGGGCTTCATGATTTTTATGCTCAAACTGCTTTTGATCTTGTTCTTAGAAAACAAAGTGAGCTTACACAATCTATGTCTTAGCTTACTCTTCTTCAAGTACTTACCAGTGAGGGTGTTTGTGTCCTCTAGCAAGGTATGATTCTTAAAGTCAACAAAGATTCTCTTGACATTGAAGGCCCTAACAACAGAAATTAGGTAATCACATGAACTTTCAACTGATTGGTTTTTGCTACTTAGTGACAACAATGGTATTATCTTGAACCCAAAATACATACATGTCAACACAATAGCTGTGTACTCCACAGAGTTGTCACACATGATGATAACCGCATCACCATTCTTCATTGGTGTTTTACTCTCATTGATTTTCTTCATGAATGATCCTATCATGTTTGAAAGATATTTCCATGTGACGGCCTTGTGATAGTTATTCGTATTGGATTTCTTTGTAGAATTGGCAAACCCATCCGCAAAAGCCAGCTCATTAGGTGTTTTCTTGATTCTGTACTCCAAAATTGATAGTATGTTCTCATTTGACAAGTCCCTGTTGTTTCTGGTATCTATGTATTTCCCATCCCGTTCTTCTTTAACCATGTCTTGCTCAAACAAGCATAGATCCTTTTCATCTATTGGGTCCATTCCGTTGTTTGTAACCTCCTTCAAAATGGCTTCCTTTAAACTCAAGTTCTTAAAAGAGGATATCTGAGAATTGAAGATGGAGTGTCTGATTTCATTTGGATTCTTTGGTTCCAAATATTCCTTGAATTGTAACTCTGGTATATAGTCGATCAACACATTGTCAACTTGGAACTTGAAGTATTTAACATTCAACTCTCCATTCAAAAATTGCCTTTCCACAAAGGAGTTGGAAATCTCCAAAGAACAGTATCTTCTAGGCAGGGAACCATCTGGAACAGCTATAATCAGAAATGGTTGAACGCTGTGGAATTTCCATAATAATTTGAACATGTTATCAACAAGAGGAACCAACAGCTTATCTGTTTTGGCTGATGTTTTTGTTCCCTTCTTGACCAATGGTGATTCAAACACCATCACTAGTAAATGCTCACTTTGAGGGGCTGACAGCTCAAAGCAACTGACTTCACTAATGTTATCACTCATGGAAATCAAAGTCTGTGAAATGTGTTGCAAGTAGTGTGTTTCCAAGACTCTGTCTTGTATGTTGACACTTTGCTTCAAGCTTAATCCTGGTATACTGGTTGCAACACTTTTCTTGGAACTCAAACTTTGAAGATCATTACTCAATGTTTGAGCCAATGTATGGTTTTTGTTGTTCAATGTTTTTAAATTGGTAGGCACACCATCTGAGTTGATACTGGTTGCCTGAGTCATGGCCACAGTAGTTTCACTACCAGTGTTATTTACTTTAGATACATCTGATGTGTGCTTCCCATTTGGAAGTCTGTAAAGCTTGTTTTGATGAACAACATCATCAATAGAGGAAAAGACATAGATCTTACCCTTGAATGAAAACCCAATCAACTTGGTTCTTAAAAAGTTGTCAATCTTTAACTGATGGTTGGCTTCAGTTATCTGATGTAGTTGTATGGCACCATGACTGCTGTTTGAACTGATTAGATCATGCATCATGTTGTAATCCAACTTGGCATTGAAAACAAACTCGTTTATTTTTGTCATCTGGTAGAACTCATTCACCAATGATGAACTGTTGATCCATATCTCACCAATGACCTTCTCGGGACATAGCACTTTGTAGTCAGGCGATACTATACAAGTGGTGATTTCAGGCAAAGGCTGCCCAAAACTGGAAAGTTTGATGTATTTTTCAGGAAATGATAGTCCTTCTTCAACAGAGACCATCTTGATTTCGTTTTCCTTCAAGGCATCCTTTTCAAGGAATACAGTGTCGTTATTAATCAAATAATCATCAAATAAATGAGGCTCTTCAATTTCATCATCAGTTTCCTTATTTGTGTTAAGAGAATGAGATTTCCAATTGAGTTCATCTCTTAGGGCTACAAAGATCCCACCAAAATCAGTCAGTGTTAACATAGGCGAGTAAACCTTTGAGGCGTTTATACATCCCAGGTTGTTAAGCCATTTCTTCACAATCATATCACTGGTATCATCATCAATATTGTTACAACTTGAAAGGCAAAACTTCACACATGATAAATCAATTTTTTTATAATTCTTGGACAGAGTACTTCCTGAACCTGTAGACTTTTTGGAAGGCGGAACCATGGGATTCTCCAAGTAATTCAGGACAACCTGTTTGAGTTGCAATTGATCTATCAGCAGCAAATTTCCTCTATATTTATCCACTAGAGACTCCAATTCTCTGGCCTTACTGGCAATGCTTGAACGGAAGTTGCAGCTGATGAACAGGTTACCTGAATAGATACTGAACAACAAACCTTGAACTAGCCCAGTTGATCTTGTAGGGTCCATTGTACTGATGATTCTGAATGGTTTCACAGATGATAGAATTTTTCTGTTGTTTAATGGTCTAATGATATTTTCGGGAAACCCTTGTCTGGATTCTTTATTTGTCAGTCTTGACTTCAGAATAGTTGACAAAGTCATGAACTGTGATTCCAAGGTTTTGTATCTCATAACCACACCGGACAAAAGTCCCAGAGGAGTTCTTGTGAACTCTATATATGAGATACTCGGAACTTGCAGAACATTCTTAGATTTGTTTTTGGAGGCTGTCCCTAATTCCGATGTCTTCAAAAACTTCATGTTGGTCCATGGTGCAGTTTTGAGTAGTTTGTTTCCGTTGGCGTTTTGATGCTCTTCGATGTTGGAAACATCAAACTTCACAAACTTCTTGAAGTCTCCATCGTTGGAGGAGGTCATCTTGTCATTCATGGTCTCCAAAGCAGTGTAGCAAGAGTTTGAAATCAAAACAATCTTGATGTCACAGATACTGATGATCTCCTCAATTTCAGACATTTTGTAAGTTTCCAAATTCACAGGAACTGGAATCAGATCAACATTGAAACAAGCCAATAACGCAGCTGCAAAATCAATGACATTGTCTGAGTCGTACCATAGGAGCACTTTGCTCATGTGTGATATTTCATTCATTGCTGAATCCTTCTTTTTTGTTGCATTGGCTGTTTTTCTCTTATGCAGAACTATAAGCTTTTCTAGTTCATTTGTAACCTTGTTGACCTTTCCATGTAATTTAGTCCATGTTATGGCCTTTTCTTTATTTTTTGAGTTGATAGATATAATGGATAAATCATTGCCATGTTGTTCAAATCTCTTTTCTAAGATAGAATTGAAAGATGTGTTCTCCAAAAGAAACTTCTTTTCATTATTAACAGGTTCTTCTCTTGGATAAAGTGGGACTGTTGGGATGTATCCGTTTTTACTAATAATGGAATGGTTCAGTGGTAAGGAAGAAACAGTGTTTTGTCTGCTTATGGACTTTCCAGAGGAATTAGTGTGTATAAAACTCCTTAATGAGTTGTTATCGTTATTTTCAAGGTTGTATGTGTTTTTCATTTTTTGAATGATTTTGTTGTTTGAGCCTATAGATGCAGATGACTTGTGTGTATTTTTTGCAGAGTCCAGTGTAACCATGGGGTTGAAAGACAATATTGATGGTTTATGCTCAAGATTCAAAGGCTTTTTGTCAGGAGACGAAAAAGAAGTGATGGAATCATTGTAGTCATGCAGAAGCTTATCTCTTTTGCTATTGTATCCCTTAAAGGTGATAAGCTCTTCTTGGTACTCGTGAATCAACTCTAAAAGTTGATGTTTGATTGTTGGTGGAAGATGATCAGGAATAGTCAAATCCATGCTGTGTTAAATTGGCGTTTGGTGTTGATTTACTTATTATTTGAATTTGGTTTCTGTCAATGTTAAATCTTGATACTTTCGTATACAAATAAAGTCAAAAAGAGAAATAGATGCTCATTGATTTGATGAGGAATGTATATTCTATAAATAGAAGGTTTAACAAATTGATTATTCATTAATCCTGTGGAAAAAAAAAAAGAATCAAAAGCAAAGTGGATGGGGGAAAAAAGCAGCGTAATTAGCTCACAGCACGTGATAAAACCGTATATGGCTAAAAAGTTTTAACTTAATTTGTTTGTTTACATCTAAAACACTAACTACTATAAAAACTTTCAAAAATGTATACTACTATATGATTTAAAAAAAAAATTAAGTTACTGCTTTTCCAAGTACGATAAGATGAGTGATGTCTTAATGGAGAAGAAAGTAATGCTTCAAGGATCTACAACTTGTATTTTACATACCTATTTCCTTTCCCGCTGTTAGTACAAGTGTTCTTTGTTAATTTCATTAATTTTCTGTTTTTAAAAAAAATCTAACCCCTTAAAAAAGTGTAAATAAATAAAATTATCCTACTGGTATCTTTATCTTTTCAATATAAGAACTTTGGGAAAGGAAAAGAGCGATAGAAAGCAAACGATCCAACACAGCCATACCCGTTACATGAAACTTACATATAAAGACTTTAAAAAATACTTCATCAACCATTACAGACCCTTCAATGGAAAGGTTCTTATACTAGGCCACAACGATGAATCCAAATCCCATGTTCTACTAAAACTGTGTCTTCTGATCAAAATAGTTTCCAAGAAAAATTACAGCACATTCAAGAACATGACAAAGAAGCAAATAAAGAAGGATACAAAGCAAAGAAGATCAATGATCCAGGACAACACCAATGGTGGTGACCA
>ERZ794949.564-NODE-564-length-11413-cov-3.274520_pt1 | contig 11413 bp, 8 predicted proteins | sample MGYA00511363_ERZ794949 | MGnify/ENA primary metagenome ERZ794949 (study PRJEB30137, sample SAMN04331402) | food metagenome | isolation source: T1 must sample point D1 replicate B | place: Australia: South Australia ... | reverse complement strand
TGAAGTTAATTTGACCATTGTATTTGTTTTGTTTGTTAGTGCTGATATAAGCTTAACAGGAAAGAAATGAATAAAGACATATTCTCGAAGGCATATAGTTGAAGTATCTCTATTTATACCTATTCCTTCATTGGTCATCACCACTTAAACGATTCGTTAACAGATGCTCCTTTAGCACTTCACATATTCTCCATATCTCATCTTTCCCACAACTTCATGATCACTATGAAGATGTTTTTGTTTTTAAACGAGGCATGTATCTTTATAGATTCTGTATGCGAAGGTATTGTTTTCTGGGGCCTTTGTCTATTCGTATGCGCCGAATGTGAGAATGCCAGTTATAGGGGTGCCGAGGTGCCTTATAAAACCCTTTTCCGTGCCTGTGATACTTCCTTTTTTGGTATAGCAGAATGTCTGAATTTAGTTGCTATAGATCCTCGTTCAGAAGCGTATTGCTAAGCCTATCTCCAGTATACCCTAAACGATCGCCGAGAAAAAACAATACTGTACCCTCTATTTCCCGGAATTGTACAGAATAGTAGGTATGTGCTGGGAGTCGTATATTGTTAGAGTCTGTAATTTTTACGCGCGCCTAGTGGATTCGTTGATACGATTACGTTATTCTAAACCGTCGCAAAGCAAATTGTGTTGAAGTAATTCAAGACTTTAAATCACTTGTACCAAAATCATTGTTGCGAAAACTTATCCTCAGTATTAGTTTCTTGACCGTAACAGTAGTTGAAAAAAATAAAATCATTTCTATGATCGATACACTTTCATTATTTAACTTCTCTATTATGGTGTAACTTCTTACTTTTGTCAGAAAAAAAAGATTTCAAGACACAACAAGAATGGGGTCAAAGGTCTGCTTGTACTATCAGGAAGATTTGATACCAACCGCGTTATAAGGGTTACTAGAAAGTAATAGCTGCTAAAAAATTTAAACCGAAGAGATTAATCAGAAAGCTGAAAAACTGCAGTGTTAGTAGAGTTGTAAGCATTTCTTGATTGGAACAGCCTTCCCCCACACGTCCACCCTTGTTCAGACAGATTCGTAATGATTTTGTGTGTAGGCAATGGAAAACTTTAAAAACGGTTTGATTTCCTACAAGATAAAACATATGAATAAAATAACTTGTGTCAAATGCCCCATTTCCATACTGTAACCCAAATCAACGAAATAAAAAATAAAACCTCATATGATTTACTTTATTTAGTCATAAAAAAACAAAAAAAAAAAAAGGAAACAAGACAATCCTTTATAGTTTGTTTCCATCATGAAACCTATGACCAGCATATATACAATCGTCCCCCAGTTCCTCTTCGATACGCAAAAGTTCATTATACTTGGCCAGTCTTTCTGATCTCGACAAAGCGCCCGATTTAATTTGACCACATCTTAAACCAACGACCAAATCAGCGATAAACGGATCTTCGGTTTCACCTGATCTATGCGATATCATTACACCCCATCCAGCATCGAAAGCCTGATTGGCGGCTTCAATAGACTCAGTCAGAGTACCGATCTGGTTGAGTTTCAGCAACAGAGTATTCGCACATTTCTCCTCTATAGCACGGGCGATCCTGGTCTTGTTGGTGCATGTCAGGTCATCTGCAATAATCTGAACATTGACAGTCTTTAGGAAGGCAGACCACGAGGACCAATCATCTTCGGCGTAGGGATCTTCCAGGGAAATGATTGGGTATTTCTTTAGCAATGAATGGTAATATTCTGCTAACTGGGCTGGACTGAGCCAGTGAGATGGGTCAGAGTTCGGTTCCTTGAAATTTAGGTCGTATTTCCCGTCCTTATAAAAAACAGAAGGAGCACTATCGATTCCTACTTTCACTCTACCCTCGTAACCGCATATGTTAATGGCTTCCACAATCATGTCCAAGGCGTCTTCGGCAGTGTCAATATCGGGGGCAACTCCACCCTCGTCACCAACATTTCCAGCGGAAGGTCCATATTGCTCCTTCGCCAATATCTTCAAATGATGGTAAACTTCCGAACCCATCCTCATGGCTTCTGCAAAGCTCTGAGCCCCGACTGGCGCGATCTTGAATTCTTGCATAGCTAAAGAGCCACCGGCGTGGGCTCCACCATTCAAAACATTGAAAAAAGGAACAGGAATAACAAAGGGGTCCTGTCTAGCATCCGCTAACTCGGCTATATACTTGTAGAGAGTAATTCCCTTTTGTGCGGCAGCAGCTCGAGCAACGCACAAGGAAACACCAAGGATAGCATTGGCGCCCAACCTTGACTTGTTAGAAGTTCCGTCTAACGATATCATGAGCTCGTCTATGCCCTTCTGATTGGTTACACATAATTCGGACTTGATTAAAGCAGGCCCTATGATACTATTGACGTTACTGACTGCCTTGGTCACCCCTTTTCCCATCCATTCGGACTTGTTCCCGTCTCTAAGTTCAACAGCTTCGTGAATGCCGGTGGAGGCACCAGATGGGACGATCGCTCTGAAGAGACCATTCTCTGTTGTAATTTCAACCTCAACAGTCGGATTACCGCGAGAATCATACACCGTTCTAGCATGTACCTTCGTGATGGACATATTTTTATCGTTGAGATTCGATTTTTTCCTCACCTTGTTTTGGTATTTCTATTGCAAGACAAAGTGAAAGAAGAAGAAGTGGTGGTAAAAAATAACTATATATAATGAAAATTGTAACCTGGTGGGAGTGCAAACTGTAAGTGATAACCTGCCAGATCCATGTTTCTATTATATACCTAAGAACCAGCCAAGTTAGGTAAACGAGGAGTCTTTCAATATCTCTTTTCTAGTGAGAATGTTATTTAGGTAAATGAACAAGTTACCACTATACTACTCACCCCCTACACTTTGTTTGTGACCTCTCCCCTTATCCAGTTCATCGAAACTTTTTTTTCAACTTGTGGCGATCTGTGACATTGTCTACTACAAGAACCGATTTTGGTTGATGTCTGTAAAAAAAACAACCTTACCTTTCCAGATCCAACTTTCCAGGAGAGCTGCGTGAGTTTCAAATATTTAACATGTCGGAGAAAGCTCCCAAGTACTTCCTTGTTCTTGTCATTTTTTCCTTATCTCCATCCTTTAAGGAAGGTATTTCCATTATGCGATTCTATAAATCCGAGCATGCGAGTATTTCTTTTCTTGGCGCGGAGTCGCTGATGACGCAATAGGCACATTCACGAACATCCAGGACTGGTAATCTTCTCGTCTTAAAGAAAATCCAACCACCAGTAAGAAACTCTTGGGTAAAATGGGGTATCTGAAATATTGCATAGCTGCAAATGAAGATATTCAGTATCAGCATAGGTATTTTTATGGAGGATAGGTAAAGAGAAAGAAAAAAAAAAATATCTTTCTGACTGTCGTTCTTGCAATTATCACAATTAGGGGACTTTAAAACCGATACTTGATATATGAGCACAGTCAAGGGGTCGGTTCTTGAGATTTTAATGGAAAACAGGAAAGTTGCACATACAGGTCTGCTTTTCTTTGCTTGCTCCAGACAACGATACTTAGAACTAAAACATATTTCTAGAACACTTTTCTCCTTCATTCAAAAAGAAAACTGGCCTTGCAATGACTCCAAAAAGAGCGCTAATATCTCTTACTTCATACCACGGTCCCTTCTACAAAGATGGTGCGAAAACAGGCGTTTTTGTAGTTGAGATTTTGCGATCGTTCGATACATTCGAAAAGCATGGTTTCGAAGTGGACTTCGTTTCTGAGACTGGTGGATTTGGCTGGGATGAACATTACTTGCCAAAGAGCTTTATTGGTGGCGAAGATAAGATGAACTTTGAAACGAAAAATTCCGCCTTCAATAAGGCGTTAGCGGGGATCAAGACCGCAAATGAAGTCAACGCCAGCGACTATAAAATATTCTTTGCATCTGCTGGACATGGTGCTCTATTTGACTATCCCAAAGCTAAAAAATCTGCAAGATATTGCATCCAAGATATATGCCAATGGGGGTGTGATCGCTGCCATCTGTCATGGACCGCTCCTTTTCGATGGATTAATAGATATCAAAACAACAAGACCATTAATCGAAGGCAAAGCTATAACAGGTTTCCCACTCGAGGGTGAAATCGCCCTGGGAGTTGACGACATCTTGAGGAGCAGAAAATTGACAACGGTTGAACGCGTTGCAAACAAGAATGGAGCCAAGTACTTGGCGCCAATCCATCCCTGGGATGACTACTCTATTACAGATGGAAAGCTAGTTACGGGTGTTAACGCAAATTCTTCCTATTCGACCACAATTAGAGCTATAAACGCATTATATAGCTGAAACAAAAGACAAGGGAATTGTTGAAGGGGAGGCTTCTAATGGCTTTCAGTTTTCGTGAAGAGAAGGCTAACAGCTCAATGGTTCGAAAGGTAAAGAAAACGGCAGGTCGGTAGCACTCGATTTTGCTAGAATGGAAATCATATAGAGAACAATTGAATAGTAGGCCTTGGTTTTTAGTGTTGTACTCATCATGGTCATATGTGACATAGGTAATGTACATATATATATATAAAAAAAAAAAAAGCAATGCTGTGAGATCATTCGTTACTTACGAAATACGCAGATTGCAATTTGAAATAAGCTGTGTTTTCTTTTTTTTCCTTTTTTTTTCTTTTTTTTGGCTTGTTATATACAACTTTTTTCTATTTCTGTTCTTTTTATGAGTAATTAATTGGTACATGGGAAATAAATATGAATTATATTAAATGAAGTAAAAGTAAAAGAAAACGGGGAAATTTATCGTTTTGTAGTAAATAGATGATGGAACGCATTCATAAAATCTCACAAAATATTACAATAAACCGCAGTAGTGGGTAAAAATGTATTATACAACGTCTAAAATCTTGAAAATGAATTAAAAAAAAAAAAAAAAAAGTGGGATGATTATGCAGGGAAAAGTATAAAGAAAAGATCCTAACAAATCGGGTTGGTCAATCCTCTAGTCCAAGCATAGGATCCGAGAGTTATCACCAATAAGCAATATGAAATTGCAATCGAAACAGTATAATAAATAAGCATGTTAATAAATGATAGCTTATACCCTTCATTGATAAACGTGCTAATGGTACTCAAAGTGCCGCAAAATCCGGATATTAACGCAGAAACAATATGACATGAATTCAACGAGTTCACAATTGGAACGTCCGTAGAAAAGTGTTTTTTACCACGTTGCACCATGGTAAATATGCCAATCAATAAAGTGGCGAAAACGTTTGCCAAGAAAGTACCCAATGGAAACTTTTTGTTTGTTTTATTAAACATTTCTGCCAACCAATATCTTAGGAAACCAGCGAAAATTCCAAATAGACATGGTAGTGTCCACTTGCCCCTCGAATAGTTCTCATAATACGCACACAGCACCACAAACAAAATAATTAATGGAAAAGCTAGTGCGTACGCGAGTTTATCCACAATATCAAAAAATTTCTTAAAAAATGGTGCTGGAGTTTTGAATTTAAACTCTAGAATATTTTTTTCCATTTCTTGTGTATCAACATCACCAGCATTTTCCTTTACAGTGTCTGAGGGAGGGGTATATGGCTTCGAAAACGAACTAGATCCATAAGCAACAATAACCTCCTTACCAAGTTGCCTACCGAAAATAAGACTACCCATGGAAACCATAAGATGAACGAGCAAGACAGATAAAAACTCCATTATACCGTAAGCTCTGTTCGGCAGTTTTGTGTGGTTAGCGATATTACCGTTAGTTAAGTTTGTAGAGTGTTCGAACATCTCTAGCAGCATACTAGAAAAGGAAGACAGGGCACCACAGTACCCAGTAGTTACACCTAAAAACAAGACTTGGTGATCTTTCATCCAAGTGTAAGCATTTAAAGATTGCATAATCCCCATTAGCATGCAGGATGAACAATTAGACCAGAGAACGGTCGGAGCAGTAACGAAGGCCGGAGTGTAGGTGGAAAGCGCCGTTATAGCCTGACGTGTTTCAGTACCTAATATGCAGAACGTGGTGAATGTACAAAAAACATGAATATAATGGCTCAACTTGTGATTTGATATGACCGGATTGAAAATCATCAGAGCATTACACGCTCGATTAAATAATTAAATAACTGCAGATTCTTGAGCCACCAGACGCTAAATAATAATGGCGGCAATAAATATAATCCTTTAGTACTTATTTCAGTTGTTTTTTGTTTTATTTTTTCCGTATCTCTTCCGTATCTCTTCCATCATTGCGTCAAAAGTGATTTACACTGCTACATGAATCGCGCCACTTTATGTCAGTGAATCTTTCATACATCGCAACTCCTCACTGACAGTGACTCTAGCAGAGTCACCATCTTTTCGATATACCCATCAAAGTGCACGATTCTCCTCCCCTGTTAGACAATCGTAACGTAATATCGACATGTATTCGTAGCACCGCTGCCAAATAATTTTCAGATCGTTCATTGTACATGAACCAAGCGCTGTTGCTTTACTTTATGATATTGCTGCTGAGCTCCCTTGTCTTTCATACGGCGTTTTATCTTGATTTCATATCTTTTTTTTTTGGTAAAATAGAAAATACTCAACAGATATCTGATATGTATATAAACACTAAATAAAGAAAATCTTAAATCTTGCTGGCATGACTGTCGCTGTGTCTCAAATCTCTTAGTAATTCATAGATGTGTATCACCCCAAATCTCAAAAACTTCATAATTATTATTGGATTATCTAGAAATCATACCCTTCATACTGTCCCACAATGGCCTTCTCACATGAGGCGCTAATGATTACGATTAACCATCAAATCATTTATATTGATACACTGTAGTTTACTGTTAATAACCAACCTTTGTCGAGATTCATCAAAGTGGGTTCCAAATCCCTCATTGTGGGAACCTGGTTCAGTCATACCCATTGGAGATGGGCCCCAGGAAGGAGTGTAACAAACTTCATCCCAATTGCATTGCCTCTCACAACGGTAATTTAGTTCAATCCACCCTAGAGATTCAATTAAACCATCGATAGTGGAGCGAGCCGTTTCGACATTCTTTATTAAGTCGCTGGAAGTTGTGTTATCTGTCATAAAAGAGTAGACTTCGGGTATCAATAAATCATTCACTTTATAAATGACATCAACAATTTCTCCGACAACGCTGACAGCAGATGACCAAATCAAAAAGTCTGCATCCGTTTTTAAGGCCTCGTATGGGCTCACATATTGGTAGACAAAAGTTCAATGTGAGTGCTGTTGCATTGATGGCAATTGACTCATTAATATCACCATCGCTGTTCAGTATGTTACTAACAGATTTTAGTAATGGAGCAAATTTAAGGACAAGCTCATCAAATGCTAACTGCCAATCCATACTTTGCGTGGCATCAAATCCGACTTCCAGCGCCTTTTCTAAGTCATCTACCATGTCCAATTGCTTTTCCCATGTCATTCCTTCATCGAGTAATCTTCTGTTGTTAGGATCAGGAGCAATGTAAGTCCTGTTTATCCCGCTCACTAGGTACCTATAGTCGATATGGATTCGATGCTCCCCGTTGTCATGCGCTGCACCCGCTCTCAACTGATTGAAGCTTTTAACTGCGTTGAAATTAGAAAAAGCCTTCTCCCAACCATCTTCTCTTTCCAGAATCGCCTTTTGGTCATCTGTTAGCTGATCTTCAACTAGGCTTCCATTTTCATCCAGAGGCCAACCTTCTTCCTTCGATATTACGGTAGGTGCTGGTAAGCCTAGGTACTGGTTAGGCTGGACCATTTCTAACATTGAAACAAGTTCGACGTTATCAGCCGAAAAATCACACAAAACGACCTCAAATCCAACCTCTACCCTGATAATTCCGTCAAGCCCGAATGGCTTCCCCCATTTGCATATTCTAGCAGCGTAGAGTCGTTCGGCCATTCGTTCGTTTTCACCATCATCTGTAAGGTTCAATTTCTCTTTAATAACATTTGACAACATTAGCTGCGTGTCCATCTCTCCTGAGTCAGTTTTCGCAGCAGAAGCCCCATCAAGATAGAGAAATTTGTTGAGGTCCCGTGCTGCTCTATAAGTAAGCATTTTTTGTGAACCCCGACCTTTTTCGTCTGGTGGTGGTGGTGGTGGTGGTGGCCCTTTTGGATGATCACCGTTGGTGCCATTGCCGAACCTCCCATGCCTTCTTTCCAAAGATTTTCTCCCATAGGATGGTGACCTCAAGCCGAAAGAGTAGCTGAATTCGTGGTCCATAGCTAGCCATTCGAAGGTAGTTGGCACTTTTGATCCGGCATGGTACATTAAAGTTCCTTTGGGAATTACAGCGGGAAAATAAGATACTCCGACAGGATGTATATCCGATGGAGACTGTCTTAAAGCAGCCCGAATGGAATTAAAGATAGCCGTACTGTTATCAAAATCAATGTCTCTGACGAACTCATGGTAATTATCCCATCGTATAGAAGGTGTGTCTGTGATTTTGGTTGCAGGTTGCTTGTGTGGTAGGGCAGTTGATACTATGCCGTAAGATCCAGATAACTTCCAACAGAAACCAAGCAGTACAATGAGTAGTACGCCTATGATGGCTGAGATACCTTGACGATGGAATCGCATTCTCTATCTAAACAGTGGTCAATGGATTCTTCGAGAGCTAAGACCATAGATTTCTTAAAAGAATTTTTTTTTTTTTTTTCTGTCCTCCTAATATCTTTTATCTTTAATACTGAAGGGGCGCAAGTTTCTTTTTTTTTTTTTTTTATGTTGCGTTTAGTTTTTCTCTTGGCAAAAGTTTTTCGCACCCCGATCTTTTTTTGCATACGTAGTTCACTGCCGCTGCTTACGGCAGCGTTTCACTTTGTTTGGAGAACGGTTGTTAACTTGTATTTGATATGGTGTCGAGACAATGTCATTGCAAGTTATATAAACATTGTAATACATCACCTCGATGAAAGAGAAACTGGAATGATAGATCTCTTTTTCTCAAAATTTCGTTAATATGTAATAATAAGGTTCCTGATGTAATTTGTTTTTGTACAAATTATTTTAGATTCTGGAGGTTCAAATAAAATATATATTACAGCCAACGATTAAGGGGGACAAGACTTGATTACACATTTTTCGTTGGTAACTTGACTCTTTTATGAAAAGAAAACATTATGTTGAAGGTGCACGCTTGAGGCGCTCCTTTTTCATGGTGCTTAGCAGCAGATGAAAGTGTCAGAAGTTACCTATTTTGTCACCATTTGAGAATAAGCTTGAAAGAAAGTTGTAACCCCAACTTTTCTATCTTGCACTTGTTTGGACCAACAGCCAAACGGCTTATCCCTTTTCTTTTCCCTTATAATCGGGAATTTCCTTACTAGGAAGGCACCGATACTAGAACTCCGAATGAAAAAGACATGCCAGTAATAAAAATAATTGATGTTATGCGGAATATACTATTCTTGGATTATTCACTGTTAACTAAAAGTTGGAGAAATCACTCTGCACTGTCAATCATTGAAAAAAAGAACATATAAAAGGGCACAAAATTGAGTCTTTTTTAATGAGTTCTTGCTGAGGAAAATTTAGTTAATATATCATTTACATAAAACATGCATATTATTGTGTTGTACTTTCTTTATTCATTTTAAGCAGGAATAATTACAAGTATTGCAACGCTAATCAAATCGAAATAACAGCTGAAAATTAATATGTCGAAGGGAAAGGTTTTGCTGGTTCTTTATGAAGGTGGTAAGCATGCTGAAGAGCAGGAAAAGTTATTGGGGTGTATTGAAAATGAACTTGGTATCAGAAATTTCATTGAAGAACAGGGATACGAGTTGGTTACTACCATTGACAAGGACCCTGAGCCAACCTCAACGGTAGACAGGGAGTTGAAAGACGCTGAAATTGTCATTACTACGCCCTTTTTCCCCGCCTACATCTCGAGAAACAGGATTGCAGAAGCTCCTAACCTGAAGCTCTGTGTAACCGCTGGCGTCGGTTCAGACCATGTCGATTTAGAAGCTGCAAATGAACGGAAAATCACGGTCACCGAAGTTACTGGTTCTAACGTCGTTTCTGTCGCAGAGCACGTTATGGCCACAATTTTGGTTTTGATAAGAAACTATAATGGTGGTCATCAATAAGCAATTAATGGTGAGTGGGATATTGCCGGCGTGGCTAAAAAATGAGTATGATCTGGAAGACAAAATAATTTCAACGGTAGGTGCCGGTAGAATTGGATATAGGGTTCTGGAAAGATTGGTCGCATTTAATCCGAAGAAGTTACTGTACTACGACTACCAGGAACTACCTGCGGAAGCAATCAATAGATTGAACGAGGCCAGCAAGCTTTTCAATGGCAGAGGTGATATTGTTCAGAGAGTAGAGAAATTGGAGGATATGGTTGCTCAGTCAGATGTTGTTACCATCAACTGTCCATTGCACAAGGACTCAAGGGGTTTATTCAATAAAAAGCTTATTTCCCACATGAAAGATGGTGCATACTTGGTGAATACCGCTAGAGGTGCTATTTGTGTCGCAGAAGATGTTGCCGAGGCAGTCAAGTCTGGTAAATTGGCTGGCTATGGTGGTGATGTCTGGGATAAGCAACCAGCACCAAAAGACCATCCCTGGAGGACTATGGACAATAAGGACCACGTGGGAAACGCAATGACTGTTCATATCAGTGGCACATCTCTGGATGCTCAAAAGAGGTACGCTCAGGGAGTAAAGAACATCCTAAATAGTTACTTTTCCAAAAAGTTTGATTACCGTCCACAGGATATTATTGTGCAGAATGGTTCTTATGCCACCAGAGCTTATGGACAGAAGAAATAAGAGTGATTATGAGTATTTGTGAGCAAAAGTTTTCCGGTCTCCTTTTGTTCTTGTTTTGGCGTATTCTCCACTATTCGTCCATAGCACATTTATACCTTAGCTAAATATTTTGTAAAGCAAAATTTTCGTTATCTCTTAAAAAATAGAAGAGCGGTTTATTAATATCAAATAATTGAAACTGCTGATATGGTAGCTATATACAAAATCTGCTGTCAAAATTTGGCAGTAAACGATCTTCACGGTAGCGGTTCAAATAAAGAGGAAAAGTCCTTCTCCCTTACTGTTTTTCTGGAATTTGGCTCGTCGTTAATAACAGAACTAAAGATACAGTAAAAGGAGAGATCGCAATCAACTTCATTAATTGTAACAGTAGCATAATCACAACTGATCATCTACACTATAAACAGTTTTTATTTCTAATTATGGGCGCCTGGCCGGCTCAAACATTGTGCTTTTAAGACTCCAAAAGTATCTGCTGCAGAAAAGAGCCATATAATGTTAAGTGTTCAGGGATAGGTTATCGCTTACTACTTCAAACGTTTCGAAGGAAAGCCAGGGAAGCCTATATCTGATTCCCTGTTTCATAATCCAATGCAGCCACTAGCTTATAATTATTTGAACTA
>ERZ794949.563-NODE-563-length-11418-cov-2.464138_pt1 | contig 11418 bp, 11 predicted proteins | sample MGYA00511363_ERZ794949 | MGnify/ENA primary metagenome ERZ794949 (study PRJEB30137, sample SAMN04331402) | food metagenome | isolation source: T1 must sample point D1 replicate B | place: Australia: South Australia ... | reverse complement strand
AGACGCAGAGGAGTGTTGGCCGAGGTGAGCGAGGTCGTGTCGGCGGCGGCTCGGGGGCGGCGTGCTTGCGCGAGCGAGGACCGTCGGCTCTTGTCGAGCACTTGTAGAGGGACGGTCTGTGTGCACACGAGGTCAGCTGGTGGAGACAGGCGAGGCGCTGTGGGTGCCTGGAGCGGGTCGGCGGCGAGGGCGGAGAGGGCGAAGTCGGGAGGGGCGTGACGTCGGCGAGTTGGCGGGCGGGTCGAGCGACGGCGTGCTGTGATGCTTGCTGGGGTCAGCGGTGAGCTCAGACGCACTCATCACGGTCAGGCTCGCGACCTGGAGGGAGCGGAGGTGGGTCAAGAAGGGGGGGATGGGGAGGGGAGAGAGAGGGGCAAGCTACCTTGTGAAACTCGCCGGGCAGCTGCTTGTACTTCCGTGCCCTGCAGAGTAAGGCGTGCGCTGTGCCACGCTGGGCAGGTCGGTTGGTCGAGGGCGAGCTGGCGTGAGCGTGACGTCGACCCGGGGCGATGAGGACGAGGGCGGGGCGGCAAAGGCGTTGGGCGCGGCGTTGATGGTGAACTTGGGTCGCGATCGTGCACAAGGGGAGCAGCAGGAGCTCGACCGGCTCAGCAGGGGAGCGTGAGGCGCTCGGAGGAGAGAGGGCGACGTGGGAGGACGAGAGCGGCCGTCGAAGCTGTCTCGCTCGCTAAACCTCCGAGGCGGGCTGCTACCACCTGGACCTACTCGAGCACCTTGATCAAGCCCCCACGAGCGACCAGTCGGCTCATCGCCCGCGCCCTCCCTCACCCCCGCCTCCTCAGCAACTCCCCCACTTCTCGTCGACCTCGCTCGCTCAACAAGGCCCGGGCCTGCAGCACAGCCCGCACGACGACCTGCCAGTATGACCTCACTCTGCACGCCACCGCGACCCCATCGATCGGCCGCCAGCTCGTCGGCAACTCCGCCTCCTGCAGCATCCCCCTCCGCCTCGAACGCGCTCACCTCGTCCCACACCTACCAGTCGTTCGACGACCTCGTCCGTTCCGACCACACGGTCTCTCCTCGTACCTCGACCGCCCACCACGTGCGCACCTGGAGCAACCGCAGCTGGGGCGCCCTCGACGGCCACCACCCCGACGACGACGACGACGATGACCCGGCCGCCGTCAAGGCCAAGAGCCCTGCCGCCGACAAGGCGTGGACCACGCTCGACTTCATCAAGCTCACCGTCGCCATCGCCGGCGCACAGCTCGCCTGGACCGTCGAGATGGCGTGCGTCCTCTTCCTCTCCCTCCTCCTCTCGCTCGCACCCCGCGCCTCGGCTGACTCGTTGCCGTTCTGCAGGTACGGCACGCCCTATCTCCTCGGCCTCGGCCTCACGAAGCAGGGCACGAGCCTCGTCTGGATGGCCGGCCCGCTCAGCGGCATGTTCGTCCAGCCCATCGTCGGTGAGTCTCCTCCTCTCTCTCTCTGTGAGCTCGTCGCGAGCCCAGCCTCGTCAGGCTCGGCTCGCCCACGAGCAGTTGTACTCCCTGCGCACATCGAGATGTGCAGGCGTGTCCTCGTTGCCGAGTCGACAAGGCAATGCTGACTCGAGCCTCGCGCCCGCTCGCAGGCGCTCTCTCCGACTCTTCGCCGTCCCGCTACCGTCGCCGCCAGTACATTGCCTTTTCGGCCCTCTTCATCCTCGTCTCGTCGCTCGTCGTCGCCTACGCCCGCGAGTCGGCTTCGGTCCTCGTCAGCATCTTCACCGGCGTCGGCGACTGGGACCCGGCGCGCGCCTCGCGCGAGCAGACGTGCGCCATCTGGATCGGCGTCATCGGGTTCTACGTCCTCGACTTTTCGCTCAACGCTCTGCAGGCGGCGATCCGGGTGCGTTAACTCTCTCTCTCCACCTCACCCTCTTCCTCGAGAGCCCGGCTGACTCGGGCGCTCTCTCGCTCTCGCTCTTCGCCTCTCGCAGGCCCTCGTCCTCGACCTTTCGCCAACGCCGCTCCAGAACTCGGCCAACGCCTGGCTCGGCCGCCAGACCCACATCGCCAACGTCGTCGGCTACCTCGTCGGCTACCTCGACCTCGGGCACTCGCCGCTCCTGCGCTGGCTCGGCGGCGGTCAGTTCCGCAAGCTCGCCGTCACGAGCTGCGTCGTCATGCTCGCGACCGTCGGCGTCACGTGCTGGACCCAGGAGGAGGACGCCCGCCCCGAGATGCGCACCGGCGAGAGCGCGTGGCAGAAGATCAGGGGCGTCGCTCGGGACGTCGTCGCCGCGACACGAACCCTCCCCAAGCCCGTGCGCCGCGTCTGCTACGGTACGTCCTCACTTTCGCACCCCCTCCCCCTTTCCTCGCAGCCAGAACCGCTTTCGCCTCGCTCGAGCCCGTCGTACTGACGCTCTCTCGCTCGGGCTCGCAGTGCAGTTCTTTGCGTGGAGCAGCTGGTTCCCCTTCCTCTTCTACTCGTGCGTGACCTACCCTGTAGTCTGAGCAGGTGAAGCTGCGCTGACGCTGCTCTCGAGCAGGACCACCTACGTTGCCGAGGCCCTTTACGCCTCGGTCCCTCGCGGTACCCCTCCTCCCTCGGCCGACGCTGCGACTCGCACCGGCTCGTTCGCGCTCCTCATCTACGCCCTCGTCTCGCTCGCCGCCGGCACTTTCATCCCGTACCTCACGACCCTCGCCGACTCGTTCCCCTCGCTCCCGTCGCGCGTCGGCCCGGTCGGGCGGTGGGTCCTCAGCGAGCTCACGCCGCGCAACATGTGGACCGTCGCGCTCGCGTGGTACGCAGCGTGCATGGTCGCGACGTTCTGGGCGACGAGCGTGCGCGGCGCGACGGCCGTCGTCGCCCTCGTCGGCGTGCCGTGGGCCATCACGTGCTGGGTCCCGTTCGCGCTCGTCATGGAGTCGATCCGCGAGGTCGAGGCCGAGCGCAAAGACGAGGCGGCGTCCGTCCCACCCTCGCCCCGCCTGCCTTCGCCGCCCGACTCGCCCGCCAAGCCGTTCGCCTCACCCGCCCAGCGCGCCCTCCGCACGCCCTTCCGCAGCTCCTTGCGCCAGGCCTCGTGGGCCATCCACCCGTCGCAGCAGAGCGAGGCGTCAACGTCGCCGGCTCGCCGCGCCCGCCCTGCGTCGGACGCCGCCCCCTCCTCCCCGAGCGCCGCCGCCGCCGACGAGCGCACGTCGCTCCTCCCCAGCTCCCGCTCGCCGCCCAGCGACGAGAAGTCTGCAGCGTCGGGCGGCACCGGCGGCACCATCCTCGGCCTGCACAACCTCGCCATCGTCCTCCCGCAGTTCTTCGTCGCGCTCGTCGCGGCGGGCATCTTCCGCCTCACGACGCGCGCCTCGTCCAAGACGTTCTTCTTCCTCGACCCGTCGGACGGCGGTGCGGGTGGAGGAGGAGGCGAGGGAGAGCTCGGCGGCGAGGACGACGTCGTGTGGGTGCTGCGGTTCGGCGGACTCGCGAGCGCGCTCGGCATCGTCGCGAGCCGGTTCCTCGTCGAGACGGCGAGCGAGCGCAGGTACAAGGACCGGGTGCTGTACGGGTGGCAGGACGAGCGGATCGAGGACGAGGAGAGGAGGCGCGGCAGCTTCGACTCGGAGGAGTAGCCTCGAGCCCGAGACGGACAATCCTTCACGCCTAGCGCTGTTGTAACTACTCTCTCGCCGCCCCTCTCGCGTACATGAATGAGAACGCACAGCTACATACAACAGGGCACAAACGTCGAGCATCGTCTACTCGAATCGGCAAGCTCAAGCGCCTCCCTCGCGAGGGTCTCGCTCCTCCTCGTCCCGCCGCTCCTCACGACTCGACGCGCGCCTTCTTCGCCCCCTCGGACGCTCCACCTGCACCGAAACGGTCCTCTGCAACGGGTGCCGACCGCTTGGCGACGCCGTTGCTCGCCGGCGCCACCGCTGCGCTCGGTCCTCCCGCCGGCTCGACCGAGTCGACCGTCCCGCCGAGCTCCTCGACCTTCCTGCGCAGCGCCTCGTTCTCGCGGCGCAGGCGCTCAATCTCGGTCGTCGCGTTGCGCAGGCCCTGGTCGGCCAGAAGCTTGTCGAGCGTCCACTGGTCGATGGTGCGCGCCTGCTCCTCGCGCAGCTGCGTGATGTAGCTCGCCGCGCGCGTGAGGACGTGCGCCTTGTTGAGCTTCGCGGCGGCCGCAGCGGCGGTCGAAGTTGTCGAGGTGCCTTGGGAGGGCGCGCTGGCGGCGGCGGAGCCCGAGGCGGCGGCGGGATCGGGGGGGAGGAGGTCGCCGAGGTGAGCGATGCCGTCGTTGATCGTCTGGCGGCGACGACGCTCGACCTCCTTCTGCAGACGGTACAGATAGGTGCAGAGTCAGCGACCTGCGCCTCGAGGCTGCAACGAAAGCGAGAGAGAGAGAAATGCGGACGCACGTGGTTGTCCTTGCGCGAGCGCTCCCACTCGTCCTCGTTCATGCCCATGCGCTCGTCGCTCTTGCCCCGACCTCGCCCTTTCGACGCTTTGCCCTTTGCGCCCGCGCCCGAGATGACGGGCGACGCTGAGAGCTGGTCGCCGTCGCCGACGGAAGATGCTGCCGATGGCCCGGCGGCGGCGGCGGTCGGCGCGGCGACGGCGACCGAGATGGACGGCAGCGAGGCGGAGGTGTTGGACTGCGAGGTCGAGGTCGAAGTCGTCGGCGGAGGCGCGCTCGAGTGCGAGGCTTGCGGGAAGAAGGCCTGGTCAACGGCGGCGGCGGGTTGACCGGGCCTGGTCGACGTGGAGGTGCCTGGCGCCGACGCCATGCTGCTGAGCGAGTAGGCGGGGTTGCGAGGTCTGTTTGAGAGTCCAAAGTCAGCTCGAGAGAGCAGGCCGGTGCAGAGGCAGAGCGAGGGACGCACGAGGTCTGGGTTGAGCCGGCGGTCGAGCGCTTTGAGCGAGACGATGTCGGGTCGGGCGAGTTGCGCTGCTGCTGCGACATCTGTAAGGGAGGGCGCATGTGTCAGCTGCTGCACTGTCGGACGGCGAGGCTGTGCTGGTCGAGCTCCCCGCACGGCTGGCCTTGGACGACTCGAGGGGCGAGACGAGGGCCTGGAAGCCCGGTGCCGCCGTTGCGCACGAGTGTAGGCCCGACAGGTGAGAAAAGAGGACGCACCTCTGCGAGAATCTGCGAGATCTGCTGGTCGGAGCTGGCGCCCGCTCCTCCTGCGGCAGCCGCCCCGCCGTTCCTCGCGCTCGCGGCTCCTGACGTTGACGCCGAACCGGGATCACCTTGCGCAGGCGTAGTCGAGGCGGGCTGAGTACCGGCAGCCGTGCCCTGTGCGGTGGGCGGCATGTCGATCGGGTCGTGAGTGAGCGGGGTGGGGACGAGGCGAGGTGGAGCGAGGCGGACGGCGAGGGAGGCCCGAGGTCTGCGAGGGGTGCCACGCGGGTCGAGCGAGCCCTTGCTGAGGCCGTGAGCAGCAGTGCGAGTGCGCTCGAGGCTGTGGTCGAGAGGGAGAGAGCGACGAGGGCGGCGAGCCAACAAAGGCACGTGCCCGTCTCCGAGCTGCCGCCTTCGATCCTCGGCCGACTCACCATTTCCTCCCTCGGCGCTCGCTGGCGCCTGCAGTCCCACAGAGCAGGGTTCTCTCGGTGCATGCGAAGGAAATTCTGCCGGGGAGCGAGCTGCTTTGCACACGTGCCGCTACAAGTCCCCTCGTCCACCGGCTCGAGCCGCACTGAGCCGCCGCTCGAGTCGCAGCACGTCCGCCGCGAGGTACAGGCTGCCCGCCACCGCAACCGGCGCCTGCTCTGCAGCCCGGACGTCGCCCGCGGCGACGAGGCGCAGCGCCGCCTCGACATCGTCCGCCCCGAGCACCTCGACGCTCCCGCACGACGAGCCCGCACCCTCGCCGTCGACGACGGCCCGCACCGCCCTCGCGAGCTGGGCCGGCGGCGTCGCGCGCACCCAGTCCATGCCCGCCGGCGGCGAGAAGCCCGTGCACACGACCCGGATGCGCCTCGACGGCGTCCGCCTGCTGCGCTCGGCGGCGTCGCTCGCCGTCAGCGCGTCGAGGAGCGGCTTGACGACGTCGGTCGGGTCGCGAGGGGCCGAGAGCGCAAAGACAAGGGCGGTCGGGCGGAGAGAGGCCGGGAGGGACGAGAGGTAAGCGGCGAGGAGGCGCGCCGACGACGGGTTGTGCGCGCCGTCAAGGAGGAGTGACCGTGTCGGCGACGAAGATAGACCAGACGCGTCTCCTGCGCTTGATGAGCTCGACGACGACAGGGGCAGCGAGAGCCAGCTGAGCCGGCCGGGCCACTTGGTCGCCTCGACGCCCGAGCGCATCGCGTCGTCCGTGATGTGCGTCTCGAGCGACGGCACCATGGCGTGCGCTCGCGGCAGGGTGCGCAGGAGCTGCGCGGCGAGAACCGCGGTCGCCGCGTTCGACAGCTGGTACGCGCCGGGAAGGGGAAGTCGGGTCGACAGGGGGGAGGGGGAAGAGGACGAGCTCGAGCTCGAGGACGAGGGATGGACGGCGGTCGGGGCGAGCGGGATCGAGACGAGAGGTGGAGGTGGGAGGGAAGAGGTCGAGGCTTGTGCGCCGTCGTCGACGAGGGTCGCCTCGCCGGCCTCCCACACGGCTGCGCGCCGGGCTGCAGCGACGGCGAGGACGGCGGCGCGCGCCTCGGGGTGCGCCTGCACGCTCAGGACGACGTCGCCGCCTTCTCGCGCGATGCCGGCCTTGACCTGGGCGATCTCGTGCACCGAGTCGCCGAGGAACTTCTGGTGGTCGAGGTCGACGGCCGTGACGACGCTGACGAGCGTCTTGTCGGCGGGCACGACGTTGGTCGCGTCCTCGGCGCCGCCCATGCCGACCTCGACGACGGCGACGTCGAGCGGCGGCTTGGCGCGCGCGAAGAGCGAGAAGGCTGTCGCCGTGAGGACCTCGAAGCTGGTGGCGCCGACGCCCTCGCGCTCCGAGACGTGCTCGACCTCGCGTTTGACGGCGTAGAACTGGCTCGGGTCGACGGCGCGGCCGTGAAGCTCGACGCAGTCCCACTCGTCGACGAGGTGCGGGCTGTTGAAGCGGCCGACGGCGAGGTGGCTGTGCGAGAGGATCGACGACAGGTAGGCCGAGACGGAGCCTTTGCCGTTGGTGCCCGAGATGTGGACGACGGGCGTCGCGCAGTGGGGCGCCTTGAGGAGGTTGAGGAGGCGGTTGATGCGGGCGAGGCCGAGCGAGATGCCGCCAGGCATGGAGGACGAGGTCGAGTCGGGAGGGGAGCGAGGAGAGGGAGGAGAGGCGGTCATGGGCGAGGCCCGGTTGCGTCCTGCAGAGCGAGAGCGCTGTCAGCATGAGCAGCTCGGTGATCAGGGCTGTTCGTCCCACTCGAACGCGTGCGAGAGAGCCGAAGCTGCTTCCGCCTGAGCCGGCGGGAGCGTAGGGAGGCGGAGCACAGCGGGGAGCTCGAGACGGAGCCGAGCGGATGACGCACCTGCGTCGAGCTACGAACTTGCAGCTATGGGCGAGCGTGCAGGAGATCCAGAGTCGTGGCTGCCGTGTACCGAGTCGCCGGACGAGCTGAGGCGATGATGAAGGTTGGAGGACGAGAGGGCGAGGCGGCGGGCGGGTGAGCTGGTTCGAGCGGTGCGTTGGCCGGGTACTGCTGTGGTGCTCGACGTGCTGGTATGCTTGCTCGGCAGGCAGAGTGAGCGTGCGAGTCAAGCCGAGAGCGTTTGTCGGCCGTCGCGGCTCTCATCTCCGCCGCACACACGGCTTTGCTCTGCACCGACTTGGGCTGTCAGGTTGCCCGACAGTCGCACTCCTTCAGCTGCACCTCCCGCCGTCGGTCAAGCCGATCCGGCGCACAACGGCCAGCCTCGTCGCCGGTTCCGCCTCCCCCGCCCTTCGACAATCGCCGCCGCCCTCTTCCTCCACGCCCGACCAGGCCCGGCCGACACAGCAGCTCGCCTTTGTCACTCCTTTCGCGCAGCTTGCACCGCCGTTCTCGCCCGCGCCGCCCCGACCCCGATGACGGCCGGCGTCCCGCCGAGCGAGCGCGGCGAATTGGCCCACTCGTCGCAGCAGCCCGACCAAGCACTCGACGAGCCGCAGACGACGGCGAGCGACAAAGGCGGCGACGGGCGTGAGGACACGGGCCCGTCGCCGGTGCACGTCTGGCCAGAGCTGTCGACCGCGCGCCAGGTCCTCTTGACCGTCTCGATGACGCTCTGCATGATGCTCAATGTGCGCCCAGCTTTCCCTTGATCTCCTCTCGACGCACTCGTGCTGACTCTCTTCGAGCCGCAGATCATGCAGGTCCAGTCGGTCCAGCTCGCTCTGCCAACCATCGGCGAGGACCTCAACATCCGGACGACCAACCTGCAGTGGCTTGTGCGTCCCGCCCGTCCTCCTCTCGTTCGCCGAAGTGATCATTAGGCTCATGCGCTTGCCCTGCGATCGCAGATCAGCAGCTACAGTGTCGCATTCGGCGCCCTGCTCCTCCTCTTCGGCCGGCTCGCAGACATTGTGCGTCCCGTCTCATATCTCTCCTGCCGCCCAGTGCCGCTACTGATGCACCCCTTTGCGCACCGCAGTATGGCCACAAGAAGTACGTCCCCTTCCTCGCGCTGCCCGGTGCGCGCTCTTCGCTGACGTGTGCACGCACCCTCGCCCGCAGGGTCTTCACGCTCGGCATGGTCTGGTTCGTCATCTGGTCGATTGCTTGCGGGTTTGCGCAGAACGAGGTTTCGATCGACTTTTTCCGCGCCATGCAAGGCGCCGCGCTCGGTGCTGCCATCGTACGTCGTTGCGCTCGCCGACCCTCAAGCTTCAGCTGAACCCGCTCCTGTGCGCGCAGCCCTCGTCTCTCGGCATCCTCGGCTCGTCGTTCCCGCCAGGTCAGCGCAAGACGACGGCCTTCGCGCTCTTCTCGGCGGGCGCTCCTCTCGGCGGCAGTCTCGGATCGGTCCTCGGCGGCGTGTGCGTCCTCCTCTCCCTCGAGCCCTTCTCGCCTGCGACCCCTGCTGACCCTGCCTCCTGCTACAGCCTCACCGAGTACGCAGCGATCAAGTGGCGCGCCATCTTTCACGTCTCGGCCGGCATCGGCGCGCTCATCGGCGTGTCGGCCCTGTGGCTCGTCCCCGCCGACCGCGCCAAGGACAAGTCGCTCACGGTCGACTGGCTCGGCGGCCTCCTCATCACGTCGGCGATCGTCCTACTCACCTTCTCGCTCGCTGATGGCGAGGGTGCGCCCGACGGTGTGCGTCTCGTCCCGCCCCTCCTCTCGAGCCACTCGTCGCTGCGCGCTGACCCGCTCGTCAATCGCGCGCGCAGTGGAAGACGCCCTACATCCCGACATTCCTCGTCGTCAGCATCATCCTCTTCGTCGCCTTCTGGTTCTGGGAGCGCCACCTCGAGTACGGCACCGAGCGGCACCCTCTCATGCACACGGCGATCTGGAAGAAGGGTCGCTTCGCTGTCGTCCAGCTCATCGGCGCCCTCGGGTGGAGCAGCTTTGCGAGCTACATGTTCTTCTGCTCGCTCTCGTTCCAGGTGCGTCGCCTCGCTGTCGCAGCCTCAGAGCGGTTCGGGCTCCTGCTGACCTTGTGCTCGCGCGCCCGCAGGACTACATGCAGCTCGAGCCGATCCTCGCGACGGTCCGCTTCTTGCCGAGCAGCGTGACGGGCTTCATCCTGAATGTGCGCCCGTCTCGCTTCAGTTTCTCGCGCCCGCGCTGAGCGAGCTGACCCGTCGTCTCACTCTCCCTCCCCCTTCCTCTCCTCCTTCCTCCCCGCCTCGTCGCCCATGCCTTTATCGCTGCGTCGCCGCACTCTCTCTCATCGCTGCACCGACAGGCCGTCGTCGCCGTCCTCGCCTCGCGCGTGCCGGCGCAGATCCTCATCGCCATCGGCGCGCTCGGGACCGGCCTCGCGCCGCTGCTCTTCGCCGTGCAGGACTACGCCGACCCGTACTGGCAATGGCAGTTTCCGGCCATGATCCTCTCCGTCTTCGGCGCCGACTTCATTGTGCGTCCCGCCCATCCTCGCGCACGCTGAGTGCGCCGCTGACCCCCCCTCCTTTACAGTTCGCCTGCGGGATCCTGTACGTCTCGCAAGTGGCAGGCCCAGGTCATCAAGCGCTTGCCGGCTCGATCTTCAACATGTCGACTCGTGCGTCCTTCTCCTTCTTTGCGCGCGGCCCACTCGAAAGCGCCGCCGCTGACTTTGAGCGCACGCTCCCCTCCCTCCTTTTCCTCCCCCTCGCCGTCGCCCGCTGTCGGTCTCCTCCCCCCCCCCCGCTTCTCGTCGCGCCCGCAGAAATCGGCACCGGCATCGGCCTCGCGATCAGCACCGTCGTGCAGAGCCGCGTGACCCAGAAGGCCGTCGAGAACCTCGGTCAGGTCTACGACCCGAATGGGGTACGTCTCTGTCCTTCTCCCTTGCTGCTTTCGCGCCCCTCGTCCGCCCTGCACCGTCACTGATGCTCGTCGAGCCCTCGTCGCAGGCTTCCACCCCGCTCGAGGCGATCCACAAGGGCCTGAACGCCGCCTTTTACACGTGCGCCGGCTTCGCTTTCCTCGCCACCGTCATCAGCGCCACCTGCTTGTTCGGCATCGGTAAGGTCGGGCATCGAGATAAGAAGCCGTCGAGCGCAGAAGAGGGCGCCCTAGAGATCAAGAGCGAGCCGGAGCGGTAGAGGGAGAGGGAGACGGGAAACGTAGACGAGGCGCACTTTGTAGACACGCATGGACTGTATGCTCTTTACTCGCGACTCTGCAGGCCTCGAGCATGTGGAGAGGACTCTTGTGACAGCCGCTGCGCCCCTCGAAGAGGCTTGCAGACCCGTCGACGGCCCGAGAGGAGCAGCCTGCCTCAGAAAGAGGAGAGCTGCGGGCTGCAGCCGGTGCGTACAGGGCCGACAGAGGCTGTAGCCGACATTCAAAGATATCTGACGGCTCTCAGCAGGGCCGCGCTCTCGCTCAAGGTCTGCTGCGAGCCTCAGAGCCGAGAAGCGATGAGGAGCGAGATGTGAGCGGCGAGCGAAGCCCACAGCGCGAGCCGCTCGGTCCGCCTGGCAGGCATATCCAGCTTAGTTACGTTACACTGCAGAGGTCCTCCACGCTGTCCCAGACGGAGCCGCGGCGGTGGAGCGAGGCCGGGACGAGGAGGAGGAGGAGCACCGCCTCGCGAGCCCGCGCTCTGCTCCTCGCCGTCCAGCTCGCTCAGCCCGCCAGCGAGACTTGCACAGGACTCAGATCCGCTACAAGATGCCCCCGCGGGTGTACGGCGGCGCGCCCAAGTCCGTCGTCCTCTCGCCCCTCCTGTCCGACGTTGCGCCCGCTCACCGTCTCTCGTCTCGCGCGCAGGTGCGCACAGTGCGGCAAGTCGGTCTACGCGGCAGAGCAGGCACTGGGACCAGCAGGCACGGTGCGTCCTCCCTCCCCTCCTCGCTCCTCTCGCCCTCCCCCTCGTTCGGCCGCCCCACGTCGTGCGCC
>ERZ794949.562-NODE-562-length-11446-cov-2.953472_pt1 | contig 11446 bp, 10 predicted proteins | sample MGYA00511363_ERZ794949 | MGnify/ENA primary metagenome ERZ794949 (study PRJEB30137, sample SAMN04331402) | food metagenome | isolation source: T1 must sample point D1 replicate B | place: Australia: South Australia ... | reverse complement strand
GTGCGCACCTGGCACAGCGTGCGCGCCCTCAGACGGTCCTTGGTGAGGCCCTGCGAGTCGACAAGACCGTGTCAGCTGTAGCTCGCTGAGGTGGACCTCCTCCGGCCCGGCCGCACCTTGTCCTCGAGCGCGAGATACCTGTGGGGAGCGAGAGGTCAGCTCACACCCTCGAGAGATACCGCAGGAGAGCTAAGGGGACGCACGCAAGGCCCTGCACCATCTTCTCGCGCTCAGAGAGCGCCTGAAACGCCGCGAGTTCATCAGGCGAGGCGGGCTCGAAGGCGGCTTTCTCAGTCGGGGCGGACATGGGGCGAGCGGCTGGCTAGGTATAGCAGGAGAGCGAAGGTGCAAAGCGGTTGCAGGCCCACGCGGTGGTGCAGGAGAGCCGCAGATCCTGGCTCCCCAGCCAAGCCGTCAACGCCGGCCGCCGGCCCGTTTCGCACGAGCGGGTCTTCGCGAGCGTGGGCACAGGCGCACGCAGCGAGGCTGTCTCTCTCCAATACAAAAGCTTCCGGCGACGCAGAGGAAAACACGGAAGCAACTTTGCACGACAAGACGAAGGAGGAGGAGAGACGGGTACGGCGAACGAGAGGAACAGGAGCAGGCGCTGGTCGCAGAAGGGACCGCTCGACGGTGATGAACCTGCTCACGCAAGCGTGAGTCGCACCGTGAGGACCTCGAACGCACGCAGACGAGGGACGTCGGCGGCGATCTCTTGCTGACTGGCGGGACCGGCGGCCGAGGTCGAGAGCGAGAGGTCCTTGATCGGGCGCTCGAGCAGCTGCAGGCGCGTTGCTAGAGTCAGCTGCTGCGTCGTCGTCGATCATGGAGAGGAGAAGAGGGAGGAGAGAGTGACGCACGTCGACGACCTCGGCCTTGACGACCTTCTTGCCCTCGCTGAGCCTCGACACGACCTTGACCTTGCCCGCGCCGCCGTACGCCTCGTACAGCCGCAGGATGACCGTCTGCTCGTTGGCCTTGACCGAAAAGTGGTCGTCCTCGCCGCGCTTGACCGTGTCGAGGACGATGTTGCGGTCGCCCGAGAGCGAGAAGGGCGAAGCGTGCTTGGCGTCGGCGGCAACGAGGTGCGAGAGGGCGTCCTTGGGCGACGAGGCGATGCGGCGCAGGTGGAGAGGGTAGTTGTAGGCGCGGGCGACGGCGGGCACGTCCGACTCGGCGAAGGCGCCGCGGTGGGGGAGGACTGCGAGCGGACGGCGAGCTCAGTCAGCCGCGCACGACGCGCTGGCGGCGCGAGCGAGAGACAGGAGGACGCACCGGCGAAGGAGAACTTGTGCGTGCCCTGGTCCTGCTCGGCGTCGGGGATAGTCGCCGCGCGAAGGAGTGAGAGCCGCAAGGTGCTCCCCTCGCACGCGTGGCCGTACTTGCTGTCGTTGATGAGCGCAGCGCCGTACCCGAACTCGGAGACGTCGGCGAAGCGGTGCCCTGCGTGCAAGACGTGCGAGTCTCAGTCGAGCTCGGAGAGGGAGAAGGGAGCGAGAGAGAGAGAGAGAGAGAGGCAAGCGCACCGCACACCTCGAACTGCGCGCGCTGCCACGTCGTGTTGCGGTGCGTCGAGCGCTGGCAGAAGCCGAACTGGTTCTCGTACGTGCTGCGAGAGAGGTCGAGTCAGGCGAGGCGTGCAGGAGGCCGGCGGGATGAGAAAGAGAGGACGCACGCAACGTCGCCGGTCGGCGTGATCGCGAGCGGGATCTCCCACTTGAGGAACCTGCACGAGCCGAGTCAGCGTCGGCGCAGACGATGATGAGAGAGAGCAGGATGAGGAGACGCACTCGTGCCGCTCGTGCCAGTCGACGTGCACGTCCCACCGGATGAGGCTAAGGGCGTCGGCCCTCGTGCTAGGCGCGGCGGCGTCGAGCGAGATGGTCGCCTGCAGGCTCAACATCAGCAGCGCTCTCGCAAAGGCAGCGGTAGAGAGAGGAGGAGACGCACCTTGACGACGCTCTGGCCGAGGTGGTAGGTGACCTGCAGCGAGCTGCGGAGCGGGCCGTCCTCGAGGACGTGCACGCTCGAGGCGTTGACCTCGCGCTTGGTCTCGAGGTGGAAGGCGTCGACGTCCCTGCGTAGCAGCGTGAGGTCAGTGTGAGCTGCGAGCCGAGGAAGAGGAGAGAGCGGGAGCGAGACGCACCAGGCGTCCCAGTTGAGCGGCTGGTCCTGGAAGATGACGAAGCCGGCCGTGCGACCGTCGAGGATGAGCTCGCGCTCGAGCTCCTTGTCGTAGATGCTCGTGATGCGGCCCTCGCGCGAGACGGTCACCTTGAGCTTCTGGGTCGACAGGACAAAGTCGTCGCCGACGGCGCGAGCTGTTCGAGGAGCAGGGGACGACGTCAGCTTCGAGCGAGCGCTCGGCCCTCGTTGAAAGAGGGAGCAGACGCACCTCGCGACATGAGCTCCTCGCCCTTGTCCTCGACCTCGGCAGCGCTCACCGGCTCGGCGTGCACGAACTGCGCGACCGCACCCTTGGTCTCGAACAGGATCCATGCGCCGCCGTCGGCGCTGCGCTGCACGGCCGCCTCGTCGAGCGCACGGGCTGCGGTGAGCGGCACCTTGACGACCTCGCGGCGAGGAACGGCCGACGTGTCGAGCGCGACGAGGCGGTCGCCGGCGGCGAACGTGTCGAGCGCGGCGGACGACGACGGCACGAGCGCGGAGAGCGCGTTGTCGAGGAGCCCGGCGCCCTGCTTGGTGATCTCGGCGTAGATCTGCAGGAGAAAGGGAGTGGGTCAGCTGCTGCAACAAGGAAGAGGGGAGAGGCCGAGGAGGGACGCACCTGCTCGACGTCCTCGTACACCAGGCCGATCGCGCTGCCGGGGAGCACGTCGTGGAACTGGCACAGGAGCGCGCGCTCCCACAAGCTGTCGAGCTCGTCCTTAGGGTACACGTACGCCTTGCCCTTGGCCGTCTTGCCGCCGAGGGTCGAGGCGAGCGTCGCGACAAACTCGAGGTCGTGGAGGAGGACCTCGGTGAGGCGGTTGTGGCGCTTGATCGAGCCGTGCGAGGTGGCCGTGCCGCTGCGAGCGCGCGAGGGAAGGCTTCAGCGAAGGCCTCGAGGAAGAACGACGCGCGAGGGAGAAGAGAGAGGGCGAGGACGGACCGGTGGAGCTCGAGGTACAGCTCGCCCGTCCAGGTCGGCAGCTGCTTGCCGCCGTCGCTCCTCCTGAGCATGTCCTCGTAGAACTGCTCGACCGTCGCGCCCATGTGCACTTTGGGCAACTCGCCGCCGCCCTGGGTCGTGTCGTTCGACACGGCGCGGCACCGGCGCAGGTTCTCGAGCATGGGCGCGAGCGGGCCGCCGCCGCCGTCGCCGTTGCCGTACGTGAGGAGGCCGGTCTGGGCGCCCGACTGGAGCGACTTGTGGTTGCGGAACGTGTTGAGGACGTCCGAGACCGACGCCTGCGCCGTGTACTGCGAGCGGGCGAGCACATCTCGGCGTCAGCTCGACTCGCTCGCTCTCTCGACGGCGCCGATGACGCTCAGGATCCAGAGCAAGATGGAGAGGGAGCGCACCGTGTTCTGCGGGCACAGGTGGACGGCGATCTGCGTCTTGTCCTGGCCCTGCCACCGGAAGCTCGTGTTGGGGAACTCGTTGAACTGGCTCCAGCTCGTCTTCTGCGTGAAGAAGAAGTCGAGCCCGGCGAGGCGAGCGAGTTGAGGTGCCGCCGAGTTGTAGCCGAACGAGTCGGGGAGCCAGAAGACGCGGCACGGTGCGCCGAACCGCGAGGCGAAGTAGCGCTGGCCGTAGATGAACTGGCGGGCGAGCGACTCGCCCGACGGGAGGAGCTGGTCCGACTCGACCCACATGCCGCCTGCGAGCAACGAGAGGGCATGAGCACGGCGGCGAGAAGGTCGGGCGAGAGCGAGGGGGAGGACGCCGCACCGATCGGAAGGAACTGGCCGTCCTCGACCTTGCCCTTGATCTTGTCGAACAGGAGCCTGCGCGACGCAGGAGAAGCGTCAACTCATGTACTCGAGGAAGCAGAGAGCGCAGGGAGAGCTCGACGTACGGGTAGTCCTCCTCGAGCCACTTGAACTGCTGCGCCTGGCTCGCGACGAAGCGGTGCTCGGGGTAGCGCTCCATGAGGTCGAGCTGCGTGCTCCACGACCTGCGCGCAAGTGGTTCGAGTCAGTCACGCTCTCGAAGGGGGAGCAGGGGAGGCAGGATGAGGGAGCGAGGGTGCGTGCGTACCGAGCGGTCTTCTGACGAGTGACCGAGAAGGGCCACTGCGACGACGAGAGGGAAGCATCAGCAGAAGGAGCTCGTTGTGAGGCTCATGATGGAACAAAGAAAGAGAGGCAGACGCACGAGCCACGCCGTGTCGATCTGCGACGAGGAGCGACGAGTCAGTCCTGGTTCGTCGCGCCCGAGGCGACCCAGTGCAGCGAGGCGAGCGAGCAAGGACGAGGCGACGCACGTGGCAGTTGCCGATGGCCCAGCTGCTGACACCGTCCTTGACCGGGTCCTTGCCGTACACCTTGGCGCCTTCCTTCTCCCACTCCTCGCAGCCGAAGAGCGCGCTCGCCATCTTGCGGCACGTCGCGATCGTCGACAGGTCCGACGCCCGGAACGTGTTCATGATGGCTGCGAGCGGGGGCCGCAGCGTCAGCGAGGCGCGCTGGGGCAGGTCGTCCAGGCCGGGCTCGAGCGGAAGAAGGGGAACGTGCCGTTGCCGATCTCGAGGCACTTGTTGCCGAGCGGCGAGCGCTCGGGGAGCTCGCGTGCGAGGTCCTTGATGACGCTGCGGACGAAAGACTGTAAGTCGGAGAGCGTTCAGATTCGAGCGAGGCGAGCGAGGGAGGAGGACGCACCGGAAGTCCCAGAGCAGGCGCCACGCCTCCATGCGCGGCACGACGAGGTCGGCGCTCTCGAGCTGCAGGGGTCGCACAGGGTCAGACCTACTCGAAGGGGCAAGGAGGAGAAGGTGTAGGAGGAGGAGGAGGAGGAGGGGGAGGAGGAGGAGGAGAAGGGACGCACCCGGAAGAAGCGGTTCATGTCGGGGGGGCCGTTCGTCTCGCCGAGCCCGTTGCCGAACATGGCGTTGCAGCTGACCTCGGCGTAGTCTGCGCGCGGCGTGAGTGAGTGAGTGACTCGGCATTGCGGTCGAGAGGGAGCAGGAGGTGGTGACGCACACTTGTACGAGCCGGCCTTGGTCTTGGGCAGGATGAACTCGACGCGGCGGTCGCCGCCGTACCCGCCGGTGATGCCCTGGATCGGACAGCCCTCGGTGTCGAAGATCATGGCCTCGCAGCTCGGGTCGAACTCGAACTGGACGCGCTCGGCGTCGCTCCACTCGGGCGGAACGTGAAGCGTAATGCGGAACCAGTGGCTGCGGGCGAAGATGAGCGGCATCAGCGTCAGGACCGTAGCGCATGGCAGTGCCTTGCGAGCAGAAGGAGCTCGCTGAAGCGCGTTGCTGCGAGGAGAGGTGACGAGGAGGACTCACTTGGTCCAGGAGGGTCCGAGGCTGAGTCCCTTTGCGGCGTGCTTGAAGGGCTTGCGGATCGCCTCCTTGAACGGGGTCTGCAGGGGTGAGCTGGGTCAGCATGAGCTCGGCGGGCAAGCTCGCGAAGGAGGAGGAGGAGGAGGAGGAGGAGGAGGAGGAGCGACGGACCTTCTCGCGACCGGGCGACGACCAGTACTCGAGCGAGACGTGGTCCTTGTCGTCGAGGCGGTGCTGGAAGAGGACGCTCGTGATGTTGGCAAAGTTGCCGCCCTCGAACTGGTCGAGCCGTCCTGCGAGCGATGGACCCCCACTCGTCAGCCGGGGTCCGATGCGGAGGAGAGAGGGGGAGGAGGAGAGGGCGGGCGAGCGTACCGAGGGTGAGCCCGCGGAAGTGGACGGCCTTGGGGTCGTGGTTGACGACCGGGTAGAGCGGGCCCTTGGCTGCGTAGGCCATGGCTCGAGGTGCGGCGAGAGGAGCGGCGAGGGAGAGGTGGGGGCGAGCGATGAGGGGCGAGGGCGAGGGCGGCGAGGGTAGCGGTGGGCTGAACGAGTCGGTCGAGTGTGCTGCAGCTGTCCTGGCTTGCTCTGGACTGGCTGCGCGTGTGGGTGGAGAGCGAGAGCCGGTTCGTCCCCGCCTCCTCCTCCACGCGACGACGACGACTCCCTCTCGCTCTCGACCAGCCCACAGCCTGATCGCACGCAGGCGAGCATGTGCTGCTCCTAGACGCTCACAGGGCGGACTCCCCGGCAGGCTGCTGCCCCGCTTGCACCAGCCCATGTTCTCCTCGTGGTGGGCCGAACCGAGCCCAGCGGCGACCGCCTCTCGCTCGCTTCAGCTTCTCGAGCACTGCTCTCGATCATCCAGGGCCACCAGTGCAAGGTGCTGGGCGCATGGAATCGGCGAGGCGGACCGGCCCGAGCGTGACGAGAGCGGTCGGCTCGGCGCGCGTCGTCCCCCCTCGTCCTCCTCCCGCACTCCCGCTTGGGGCTCTCGAAGAAGCTTCCGTGCTCCTTCAGAGCGGCGAGGCTTGCCCGATGGGCCCGGACGTGGAGAGGGGCTCGCACTCGCGCAAGCTCCTCTTCCCTTTGTCTAGCTGTGCACGAGCGCGCGGGCGGCTCCAAAGCTTTCGACGCGCTCGCACTCTTCCTCGCGCTCGCCAGGCCGGTACGAGTCCATCCACTCGACCTCTCGCGCCTGTTGCGCAGCGTCAAGGTCGTCCAGTCGTCGCCGTCGCCGCCAACGCGCTCCATCGCCGACGACATGAGCGACGAGCCGCTCTCACTCGAGCTGGCAGCTCTCGTCGCCTCGCTCCACCTCTCCGACCTCGCGACGCTCAGCGACTCGCGCAAGGGCAAGAGGCGCCAAGGCGAGGTCGACGACGAGGAGTGCGCGTGCGCCCTGTACGCCCAGGAGCTCGAGGCGGTCGAGCAAGTCGAGGCCGACCGCCGCTTTGCGCTCTCGTTCGAGACGGCTGGGCACGCCGATGGTCCAGTCCTCGACGACCTCGTCGCGCAAGAAGACTTGGCGACCCACGACCACGAGATCGCCGTCGCCGTCTCTCGAGGGCGAACGTTCGAGCAGGCCCGCCGGTCGACAACGGCGTCGCGCTCGTCGTCGTGCTCTGCCTCGTCGAGAGCGAGTCGCTCGACGTCGCTCACGCGCCCGAGCACGTCGTCGCCTTCGCCCGGGCCCGACGCGCCGCCGGTCCCACCCCTCCCTTCGACCTCGGGCTGTCGCGCGCCCTGCGTCATCTGCACCGAGCGCGTCGCGTCGCACAGCGCCATCACGGTCCCCTGCGCCGACAAGCACACGTACTGCGCCGAGTGCCTGTGCGCCCTCTTCCGCGCCGCCACGCGCGACGAGTCGCTCTTCCCGCCGCGCTGCGACGGCGTCCCGATCCCGGTCGCGCTCGTCACGCCGTTCCTCTCGATGGCCGACCTCGCGACCTTCAACAAGAAGGCGATCGAGTTCAGCACGCCCGACCGGCTGTACTGCGCAAGGGCGACGTGCTCGGCGTTCCTCGGGCCGACGAGCGACACCAAGCGCGGCGTCGAGTGCGGCTCGTGCGGCTCGCAGACGTGCGAGGCGTGCAAGGCGCCGTGGCACGGCCTCTTTGGGCTGTGCGGCGCGAGCGGCGACGACGAGGCGGCGGCGCTGCTCGAGCGCGACATGCAGTTCCGCCGCTGCCCGGGCTGTCGGCGCGTCGTCGAGCTCGACACAGGCTGCTTCCACATGGTGCGTCGCTCTCTCTGCACCTTCCTCGACCGTCTGCGAGCTCGCACTGACTCGCCAATCCTCTCTCGCAGACGTGCCTGTGCAGCACCCAGTTCTGCTACCTGTGCGCCGCGCCGTGGAAGACGTGCGAGTGCCCGCAGTGGGACGAGAACCGTCTCGTGCGCGCCGCAGAAGCTCGAGTGCAGGCCGAAGCACCTCGAGTGCGGCCGGCGCCGGCCCTCGTCGAGCGCATGGTGGAGCAGCTGCGCGTCAACCACGAGTGCGCGCACCGCTCGTGGTGCTACCGGCCGGGCGGCGGTCAATGCCAGAGCTGCTACAACCATCTGAGGGGCTACCTCCTGGTGCGTCTTCTCTCTTCGATCGGCTCGTCGTGTGCTGACTTGCGATCGGTCGAGACAGCGCTGCCGAGGGTGCCAGATGACTGCCTGCGTTCGGTGCCAGCGCAACCGTCTGTAGCGTCTCCTTTCTTGCCTTCTCTTCCATGTCATGCTATCGATCACGTTGTGCAGTCTCTGTGGCCTCCGTTGGAGCTCGAGTTGAGAAGGAGGCAAAGGAGAGGTCCGAGCGGCGGAGCTCGTCCTGGCGCAGAGGCTGCTCTTGGTCGCTCTGACTGCATGCTGCGCTTGCTCAAAAGGCTTTACACGCAGCATACTCCTCGCAGAGAGCTAATGGTCGCCGGCCTGAGCAGCGAGCGCATCTCGAGACGAGGGAGAGCGGCGAGCGAGCGGGATGTCCAACTTGAGAAGGTCAATTTTCGAGTTCCTCTCGCACGAGCCATGGCGCGACGCAGATGGATCGAGACAGAGTTTCATTCACAACAGGTAGGACGGCCTACAACAAGGTAAGAGAGAGAGAGAGAGAGAGAGTCCTCCCCGGCGCTAGTCCGTCCCCGTCCCCGGCGTTCCCACCGGGCTCGCCCCGCTCAGACTCGTCGAGCTCGCGCTCGCCTGCAGCCCGAGCGCACCGAGCCCACCTCCTGCCGCGCCTCCCGCACCGCCGCGCCGCGACGCCGTGCCCGAGCCGCCCGGGTGCAGCCCGCCAAAGTACCCGCCCGAGCTGGCGAGGTTGGCCTGCGAGTTGTTGGCGCTCCTCGACGCCCGCAGCTTGGCGCCGCCGCCTTCTCGCGCGAGGACCGACGCAGCGATGCCCGGCACCGAGCCCGGTTCGTCGCCGGCGTGCGCCTCGCCCGGCCCTGCTCCAGCGCCTGCTCCTGCTCCCGCTCCTGCTGCGCCGGCGCTGCTGCCGGCGAACGACGACGAGGGCCCGAGCGAGTCCCAGACGGCGCCCGAGAGCGCCGAGTGCGAGTAGGCGCCGGCGCTGTGCGGCGAGGGCGAGGCGCGCCCGCTCGCCGAGATGGCGCTGCGCAACGGGAGCTCGTCGAGCGACAAGGGCGACTCGCGCGCGCTGCGCGACGTGAGCTTGGTGAGGGCGGGTCGGCCGGATGCGGGTGTTGTCGGGCGCGAGTAGGGCGAGGGAGGAATGATGGCCATGGGCGGCGGGGAGGAAGGGCGGCCGAGCGAGTAGGGCATGTCGGACGAGGTACGGCCTGCGGGACCTGGGCCGCCGCCGGGCCCGGTGCGAGGGCCCGCCGAGAGCGGTGCGTCGGGCGTGTCGTTCCAGTAGCCCGAGGCGGGCGGGACGTTGACCGTGACGGTGGCGGTGCGCAGGAACGGCGTCGACTTGGACGTGCGGATGGGGCGAGGGCGGAAGAGGCCGTCCGAGGCGGCGCCGTCGGGCTTCGAGACGCGCGACATGGGGAGGATGGACCCGCTCGAGGCGGTGCGGCCGAGGGTGCGACCGCGCGAGAGGGAGCGCACGACGGCCGAGAACCGGACGGCGCCATGGCGGAGAGGGCCAAAGACGCGCGCGCCGAGCCCGTTGGCCTTGCGCCGGCCGCCGCGAGGAGGGGTACGACTGCCCGACGAGTCGCCGCTGCTGGTGGGCCCGGCGGTGTCGTCCTGCCCGAGGAGGGTGAAGTCGCCGCGCCGAGGGCTGCCGACTCGGCCGAACGAGCCGCACAGCGCCTTACGCAGGCGGCCCGAGCCCGGACTAAGGTAGCAGAACCAGACGGCGACGACGACGGCGAGGATGCCGAGGAAGGGGAGGGCGGCCGAGTCCTTGACCGAGGCGATCGTGTTGCGGACGTCGCCGCGCCAAGAGGGGATGTGGCCGGACCAGTCGCCCATGCGGAATGCGCCGTACGGGTTGGCGTACGAGGTTGGCGAGCTGTAGATGGACGAGCCGACCGACGACGACGACGAGGGGAGCTCGGTCGAGCCCTTGGCGACCTCGAGAACCATGCGGCCGAGGGTCCAGCTGATCGCGACGTCGTTGACCTCGTTCATCGACTGGAAGCTCGGCGGCTCGTCGACGAGGTGCTTGCCGATCGCCTTCGAGATGCCCTCCTCGGTCGAGTTGGTGCCGTCGCCGCGCCCGCCGCGGTCGATGATGCGCGGGATGCCGATCCCCTCGTGGAGGATGTTGACGATCCAGGCCGCCTTGAAGCACTGCGACTGGAGGCGCGACACCTCGACGCCGTTGCGCCACTTGCCGTGCTCGGCGCGCACGTCGTCCATGATGTCGTCCCACTCGCGGCCGCAGTACTCGATGGCGGCGCGCTCGAACTCGACGTAGTCGTAGACGCCGCCGGCGCCGTTGAGGGCCGCGCCCCACACGTCCTGCGTCGAGTACCAGTACTCGGAGATGCCGATGAAGTGGTTGACGCTGAAGTCGATCGGCGGGACGTGGACGCCGTTGAACAGGCACGGCTCGTCGAGGCACTTGACCTCCTTGTTGAGGAGCGGCGCCTGGCGCCGCAGGCACTGGGCAAAGTCGCCCGTGCCCTTGAGCGTGTAGCCCGAGTGGCGGCCGTCCGACAGGAGGAGGCTCTTGGGCAGGCACGGGTCGTCGACGACGAGCGCGCTCGAGCCGTCCCCTGGTCGCGCCTCGCCGTCGCCGACGTGCTCCTTGTCGGCGGCGCGCAGGTGCTTCTTGACCTCCTGGTCGACGTACCGCGTCCGGGCCTGGTTCGTGCCGTACCCGAGCCACGTCGTGACGAAGACGGGATGGCGGACGTCCTTGCCGCTGAGGAGGCGCAGCTTGATGTCGACGAGGTTGTCGGCGTGCTTGACCTGCTCGGCGGCCGACGGCTCGAACGCGATCTGGGTCGAGGCGCCGCCCATGTCGAGGAACCCGTACGTCGAGCTCGGCTTGCGGTCGCCGGCCGAGGCGTGCTCGTGCTTGTCGAAGCCGTCCATGAGGTAGTTGACGGCGATCCAGCCGTACAGGCCCTCCTCCTCGCCCGTGATGACGCGCACCTGCTCGGCGCAGTCGGGGAGGTCGAAGGCGAAGGTGCGCAGGTACGAGCACGTTGCGGCGAGGACGGCGTCTCGTTGATGCTCGGGGAGGAGGCGCATGCCGGCGGTCGCGAGGAGGTAGATCGGGGTCGACGAGAGCTGGTCGGGCGGGATTATGGACGCCGCATGCTCGATGAGCGGGCGCAGGTAGTCGGCGACGCCGTCCGGGTTGGGCCCGAGGGTCGAGATACCTGTTGCCGCACGCGGCGAGTCAGCATGCCGCTCACAGCTCGCCGCTCGAGAACTGCCGTGAGAACGAGAGCATAGGGACGCACCTGGCTCGACCTTGAGGTGCCAGCCGTCGCCCTCCTCGACGCCCTTCTCGACCTTGTTGAGGACGTCGACGTTCTTGCCCTGGGCCTTGCGGTCGTGGAGGGCGATGTCGGGGTCGATCC
>ERZ794949.561-NODE-561-length-11475-cov-2.425044_pt1 | contig 11475 bp, 8 predicted proteins | sample MGYA00511363_ERZ794949 | MGnify/ENA primary metagenome ERZ794949 (study PRJEB30137, sample SAMN04331402) | food metagenome | isolation source: T1 must sample point D1 replicate B | place: Australia: South Australia ... | reverse complement strand
ACTACGACCACCACCCACCCGCCGACGACGACGAGCGCCGCCCCGACCACCTCGTCGACCACGACTTCCGAGGGTCAGTCCCGCCTTCCCTCTCGGTCTCCCAGCCGCTCGATTCTCGCCTGTTCGACCCTGTTGCGCCGGCCACGAGCTCGCTCGTCGCTGTGAGCCGCTGTTGCGGCGAGGTTGCGGCCACTCGGGCGATCTGCCGATCGTGCAAAGTGCCCAAACATGCGCGTCGAGGCGCGGTCCGAGGACGAGTCGATGCCGGTGCAGCAGGCCTCTAGCACGCTGGGCAGGCTCTGGACGGCGTGTAGGGTGCGAGGGAGAGGTCGGGCGGGGCGGGCGCGTCGGCTGGGAGCAGCCAGCAGCGACGTTGTCGGCCTCGAGCCGCAGCAGCAACCCTCTCGACGACTCGACGAGGACGAACACTGACGCTCTCTCCTTGCACCCACACAGCTCCTGAGACGACCTCGTCGGCGACGACCGAGGTGCGTCCCTTGCCCTCCTTGCCGCCGTCCTCGCGAGCGCGAGCAGCCGGGCTGACTCTCCTCCTCGCCCACCTTCGCAGAGCTCGTCTTCCACCGTCGTAGCCCTCGCGACTTCGGACGCCACCTCGACGACCATCGTCATCGTCTCGGGCTCGGCCGCCTCGTCGTCGTCGTCGAGCGCGCTCCCGACCGCGTCCTCGGCGGGCGACAACGGCTCGAGCGGCTCGTCGAGCCTCGGCACGGGCAGCGTCATCGGCATCGTCGCAGGCGCCGTCGTCGGCATCATCGTCGTCGCAGGTGTCGCCGTCTGGCTCTTCAAGAAGGTGCGCTCGCGCTCTCCCTTCTCTCGAGCTGGGCGAACGAGTCGAGCCGGATCGCTGACTCTCTCCACCTCCCCATCCATCGCTTTCACGCACGCAGAAGTTCTCGCGCGACGACGACGACGACCAGGTGTCGCCCTTCGACCGCGACGAGTTCCGCCGCGCGTCCGTCATGCTCGACGACGTCGACGAGGCGCACCACTACGAGGCGGCGGCCGCCGCCGCCCAGTACTCGCACTCGCACGGCCACTCGCCGCAGATGAGCGAGTACTCGATGCACGAGATGTACCCGGGCGGCGCGACCGGCCTCGGCCGCTCCGAGACGCTCATGTCGAGCGGGTCCGGCGGCGGCGTCCTGCCCGGCCTCGCGCGCGGCCAGACCCTCATGAACCCGCGCCCGCCGACCATGATCAGCAACCACTACGCCCACCAGCAGCAGCAGCAGCAGTTCATGCCGTCCTACGCGCCCGGCCAGGTCGTCCCGAGCGTGCCGCAGCAGGCCTACCACAACGGCGGCGCGTCCATGTCGTCGACCATGGACCTGTACGGCAACACGGGCGGGCCCGGCCCGTACGCGCCCGCCATCGGCGTCGCGGCGGGCTCGCCGTACGGCACCAACGGCGGCGGCCCGAGCCAGGGCGGGCAGCAGCAGCTCGACCGCTCGCTCGGCAGCGCCAACGCCGGCTCGTGGCGCGGCGGCTCCGGCACCGGCGGCGACCTGAGCCGCAACAACTCGCAGATGTCGAGCTACTCGCAGATCTCGTCGCCCGCCGACGCGCCCGTCTACCTCCCTGCCGCCCTTCGGCCCGGCGGGAGCTCGCACGGCCACGGCGGTCCCGGCGGCGCCGGCGGGTACCCGGACGAGCGGTCCCTGAGTCGGGTGCACGAGGACGACGAGGCGGCGCCGTCGTACCGCAGCGAGTACGGCGTCGCGCTCGGCGACGGCGCAGGCGGGTACGGCGGCGGGTACGCGCACCAGCACCAGCACCAGCAGCAGATGCACGGCGAGAGCCTGAGCCGCAGCGGGACGCCGACCAACGCCAACGTCCAGCAGACGTTCTTCGAGCCGTCGCGCGCGGGCGCCGCCGCCGGCGCGTCGTCGCAGGCCCAGGACGCCAAGTGGGACCTCTACCACGGCGCCGGCGCCGCTCGCGCACCTGTGGGCCCTTCGTCGCACGCGCAGAGCGGCGTCGTCGGCCAGGCATGGAGTGACGAGGAGCTGTCGGCGCTCGCCGGCGGGCAGCGCCGAGGCGCGCCGTCGCCGTCGGGCGACAAGCTCGAGCGGCGGCTGTCGATCCGCAACGGCGGGCTCGACGCGTACGACGATGACGACGAGGATGCGGGTGTGTACGGTGGCATGCACTGAGCTTGACGTGGACGAGCGCTGTCGGGAGCGACGGCGGCGGCGGCGGCGCTCGGGCGGCCGCCCAAGATACCCCTCTTCCTCTCCCTCTTCTCTTCTCTCCTGTTCCCTATCCTCGCACCTCTTTGTCTCGACTACCCGTCCGCCGTCTTCGCCTTTCGCACCCCTCCCTCTTTGACCCCGCTTCCCCTTCTCCTCGAAGAGCGCACCGACCCTCTCTGGTTCCCCTCGCCCTCTGCGTCGGCTCGAGCCTGCGTCGAGCGCTCATGCCGACGAGTGCAGGTTCGGTGTGTGCAACGCAGCTCGAGACTCCTGGACTCGCCTCGGCGAGAAGGACGAGAAGGCTGCGAGCTCGGTGTGGACGAGGGACTTGGCGAGGAGAGCGGGCGCTTCCTCCTCTCTCTCCTTCCCACCACTCGCTCCTTACCTCGCTCACTCGCTGAGCCAGCGCGCCATCTCCATCGTCGTGTGCGAGCACGGCGTGAGGCGTCGAGCAGTGCGAAGCGGCTGGACGGCTTGCGCGAGCAGGCGGTCCGAGCGAGAGCGGGTCTCGCCGGCGGTCGAGGACGACACGGAGGAGGTCCCGTACGAGCATCTTGTGGGAGCTGCGGGCGTGCTTGTAGCGTGTCTGGCGTCTGAGGCATGCTTGCAATAGCTTTCGTGTCTCTGGCTCGAGGAAGCTCGCCCTCGTCTGACCTTCTCAAATGCTCCTCGCCAGGTCGAGGAAGAGACGTCGTCGTCCTCTCGCTCGCCTCTGCTCCACAGCTACGCTCTGTGTTGCTCTCGCGCATCTGCAGTCGAGCGGGAGCGTCGCGAGCTAAGCTCACGGCGCACACCCTCGCTCAGGGGCTCGCCGCCCTCGCACGGCCCTCGCCCTCGCCCGCTCGCTTGCTCTCGAGCACGACAGCCTCTCGACGGCGACGCAGCACAGGAGGAGAAAGACGAAAAAGACGCAGAAAGTTACATGGGTTAAGCGCACTGACACTAGCTGACGACCTGCGACGGCAGCGACCCGACGAAACCGGCCCTCCCTCCTTTGGCCCCCCCTCGCCCTCCTGGCTCGAGCTCTGGCTCTGCGAAGGCATCGAGCCTACTCGTCGGCGATCTTGGGCCTGCGAGCAAGGCGAGAAGGACGTCAGTACATGTCGCCGAACCGAGCGAGAAGAGGACGGCGTCGACGAGAGGAGCGTGCGAGGAGGGAGGGAGGACGAGGAACAGCGAGACGAGGACGCACGCGAGGTAGTACCGAACGTTGCCGGCGTCGAACGAGTACTGGACGAGGAGCGGCACCTCGTTCGACATGTGGAGCTGGACGCGGTCCGAGAGCGGCGTCGACTTGGCGAAGTTGGACAGGTACTTGATCGAGAACGTGAGCGAGACGGCCTGCGCACGCACAAAGACGACGACGAGTCAGCTCAACGTGTCGAGCGAGGAGAGGAAAGACGAGAGAGAGAAGCGGGCGCACCTGCTGCAGGTTGATCTTGACCTCCATCTTCTGGTCCTCGTCCTCCTTCTTCGTCTTGCCCTTCTTGGCCGACGCCTTCTTCTTCTCGGCCGCCTTCTTCTTGTCCTTCTTCTCCTTCTCCTTCTGCAGGCCGCGAGAGGACGGGCCAGAGAGAAGGCGACGACGAGGACGAAGGGAGGACGGCGGAGAGGGAAGAGAGAGGGAGGGTCGGAGGGAAAGAGGGAAGGCGACGACGAACGAGTCAGCGACAGGCTCTGTAGCGATAACGGAGCACAACAGAAAGAGAGAGAGGCGGGCGCACCTGCTTCTTGAGCTTCTCCTTCTCGGCGGCCTTCTTCTTCTTCTCCTTCTCCTTCTCCTTCTTGGCCGCGGCCGCGTCCTTCTCCTTCTTGACGGCGGCGCCCTTCTCGCCCTTGACCTTCTTGGCGCTCGGCTGGTCCTCCTCGTCGTCGTCCTCCGAGTCGGCGACGGCGCGCTTCTTCTTGGGCGTCGAGGCCTCGCCGTCCTCCTCCTCGTCGCCCGACGCCGACACGGTCGGCTTCTGGTCCTCCTGCGAGCCGTCGGCGATCTGAACCTGCGGACGGAGAGTATGGAAAAGGAGGGCGAGGCGTCAGCACGGAGAGCTCGAGGGTGAGGGCGGGGGACGAGAGACAGGGGAACGGCCGACGCACGTCCTCGTCCTCCTCCTTGGGCTCCTCCTCCTCCTCTTCCTCCTCCTCCTCCTCGTCGCTCTTGTCTTCGGCGTCCGAGCCCTCGGCCTCGGACTCGTCGTCCGAGTCGCTCGCCGCCTCCTTGCCGCGGCGGTCGGTCGGCTTGAGCGTGACGGACGCGTTGCCGATGTCGCCCTCGCTCGAGAAGCGGACGCCCTCCTTGCTGACCTCGATCTTGACGCTCTCGCCGAGCTCCTTGAGGTCGCGGATGATGCGCGCAAACTCGCTGCTCGGGAGGTCGATCTCGGCGTCGTAGACCGTGTCGGGGATGCCGAGGTGCTCCTGGTCGATGTCCATGAGCTTCATCTCGTACTCGCCGACGCGGTCCGCCTTCTTGGCCTCGAACAGGAGCGCGAGGACGTCCTGCGACTCGTCGGCGCGGAGCGTGACCGTGTCCGTGTTGGCGGCGCACTTGACGATCTTCTGCAGCGACGTGAGCGACATGCCGAGCGACCTGCGCGACGCAGAAGGCCGAGTCAGCAAGGGCGAGTCGAGAGGCGAGAGAGAGGGTCGAGCGGGGACGCACATGTCGCGGTCGCAGCGGTACTGGCTGAAGCCCGACTTGACGAGGTTGAGCGAGACGAGCGCGACGTGCGAGTTGTCCATGGCCTGCAGCTTCTGCGAGCGTGTACCGGTGCGAGATGCACGACTCGTCAGCGCATGCTCGTGCCCGGCGGAGACGAGGTCAGAGGGGAAGAGTGGACGCACGATGCCCTCGTCCGAGCAGTCAAAGTTGGCGTCGGTGACGAGCTCCTTGACGGCTGCGGGCAGGCAAGGTTTACGTCAGCGCCGAAGCTTGACTGACTCGTCGCTCGAGTCGTGCAGTCAAGGTGACCGGCCGCTCGGCGAACGTGAGAGCGCGGCCGCACCGTCAAGGACCTGTTGCAGGAGGAGGCGCAGAGTCAGTACTGCTCGAAACGCCGATCTCGCTCGCACAACACACTGCAGCTGCACGATAGACGAGGCAAGGAGAGGAGAGACGCACCTTCTTGAGGAGGTCGGCTTCTTCGAGGCGGGCTTCCTGCAGGTCGGGAGGAGGGAGGGGGAGAGGGGGAGAGGGAGAGGTACGGGTCAGTGACTGTTCTGCCGCGCGCACGTGCTCGCCGTTGCTCCTCTGATGCTCTGCGACCCGACTCGAGCCAGGGCGAGGCTTGGCGCTTGGGCTTGAAGCTGGCGACGCGTCCGTCGGACGACGACGAGGTGCCGGCGGCGGTGGACAGTCGCCCGACGAGGCCGTGTGCCGTGCCACGAGAGGCTGAAGCTCCGTGAAGCAAGCTCTCGCCGTCACAGAGCCCGCCTGCGGGAGCGGACGGGATGTGGACGCGTCGAGGTGGGTCGTCGCCGAGCGCGGCGCCATCGTCCTGCCCCTCGACATCTGCTCGCTGTGCGCGCGTGTGCGCCTCGTCCTCGTGCCCCGGAAGAGTGCAAATGCGGCCGTGCCGGGGTGCCGAGCTGGCTCGAGGAGGGTGCGCGGTGGTCGAGGCGGGACGGACGCGAGGTGCGGGTCGAGGGGCGAGGGCGAGGTGGAGAAGGACGGGGCGCTCACAAGCATGGTGGGCGAGAGGGTCGGGTGGGGGTGCTTGAGGGACTGGACGAAGGCGAGCTGAGCGAGGTGGGAGACGGAGGGAAGGGAGGGAGGGAGGAGGAGGAGGAGAGCGGCGACGCGTCGAGGGCGCGTCGCTCACAATTTGGCACGGCCGTCTACCACGGCGAGCGAGGCCAGCTATGTGTCCGGTAGACTTGTCAGGCACTCGTACGCCCGCGCGCGCACAGGTCCAGCCCGGCTAAGCCGCTGGAGGAGGACCGGGTCGAGCCCGCCCAGCAAATCGTCGCAGCTCGCTCGGTCTGCTTCTCTGGCAGCGGTGCTCCTTCGAAGCTATGACAGAGCTTCCTGCCTGGCCAGAAAGGGCACTGTGAAGCAGTGCGCGAGTGGCCGTCGCCGTCGGCCGCCGCCGAGCGCGACAAGGCCCGTGAGGCGGCGCTCGTCTCTGCGTCTCGCTCACCCGCCAGCGCCTGCACGACTGCTGCGACACAGCGACTGCTGCTCCCACACTCGCCTGCCGCCGACCACGAAGCGCCCACCCGCCTTCTCGCACGCAGCGATGCCCAACGCCAAAAGGTCCGGAGCTCAGCGACGAAACGCAGCCAGGTGCGTCAGCTCTGCCCTCGCCACTACCTTCCGACAAGCATGCATGGCCTTTTTGCGCGGCGGGCGCAGCTCTCGAGCGGGCGAGGGAGCGAGTTCGAGGTGTCCGAGTGGAGCAATCGCTCGCTCAGCAGCCACTCTCTGTCGCGGCAGCTCCCGGCGCGGGCGAGGACGGCTAGGGCGTATCCAGCTCTACTCGACAACGACTGGGGCACGGCCGGCCCCGCAGAGGGAGGACCGCGCCAAAGTGGCCATCGCTCCTCCCCTCCCCCTGCGCCGCGCACGACCAGAGCACCCGCCCGAGCACGACGCACCAGAGCTCAAGGCTGACTTCACACTCTGTCCTGCCTGCAGAGCTCGTCAGGCTGGCGCTGACAGCAACGGCGCCTCGTCCTCGGGCAACTTCACGCCGTCGGGCGACTTCTCGTTCACCTCGCCCTCGGGCGCGTCCGCCTCGTTCACCAACCCGTACGACTCGCAGTTCAAGAACGGCAACGGGCACCGCGCCGGCGACTCGGACGACGACTCGGACTCGGACTCGGACGACGACGACTCGGACGACGACGACTCGCGCCCGCCGGTCAAGGCCGACAGCGACCTCTCCGACGCCGAGCGCGTCGCGCGCGCCGCCGAGAAGAAGGAGCTCGGCAACGTCTACTACAAGCGCGCCGACTACGCGACGGCCGTGCGCCACTACTCGCACGCCATCGACCTCGACCCGTCCGAGCCGTCGTACCACCTGAACCGCGCCGCGGCGCGCATGCTCCTCAAGCTGTTCGGCGCCGCCCTCGAGGACTGTCTCGCGGCGCAGGCGCTCCAGAAGAATGACCCGCAGAGCAAGACGCTCCTGCGCACGGCAAAGTGCCAGCTCGCGCTCGGCCTCGTCGCGCCCGCGCAGCAGTCGCTCCACGAGGCGTTCCGCCTCGAGCCGGGCAATCGCGCCGTCGCGACCGAGAAGAGCCGCGCCGAGCGCGTCGCGCAGCACGTCAGCAACATCCGGCGCGACCTCGAGCGCAAGGAGTGGAGCATGGTCCTCCTCGGCGTCGACGCCGCCGCGCGCGAGTGCGAGGCCGACGCGACCCCTCGCGAGTGGCGCATTTGGAAGGTCGAGGCGCTCGTCGGCAAGAAGCGCTACGACGAGGCGGCGAGCCTCGCTGCGTGCGTCCCTCTTCCCCTCTCTCTCTCGCCTCACCCTCCCTCCCTCTCCCTCTCTCCTTCCTCGCCTTTTCTCAACCGTCATACGCCTACATCCACCTCGCCTTTGTGCTCGTCTTGGGCGTCTGAGCTGACTCATCGCCCTCCTGCAGCGACCTCCTGCGTCTCGACCCGAAGCAGCCCGAGCCACTCTACTACCGCGGCCTGTGCCTCTACCTGTCGGGCAGCAACGACCAGGCGATCAAGCACTGTCAAGAAGCGCTGCGCAACGACCCCGACTACTCGCGAGCTCGGTGCGTCCCGTGCCGCCTTGTCCAAGCTCGTGCACGTCCCTCCCTTCTCTCCCTCGACTGACGCCTTCCTTCGCCTCGCCCGCAGCACCCTCCTCAAGCGCATCCGCCTCGTCGAGCAGCTCAAGGAGCAGGGCAACACGGCGTTCAAGGAGCAGCGCACCGACGAGGCGATCCAGAAGTACTCGGAAGCGATGGACGCCGACCCGGACAACGAGACGATCAAGGCCGTCCTCCTGAGCAACCGTGCGGCGGCGTACTTGCGGGTGCGTCGACTTGGTCCCTCCTCCTCGATGGCGGGCTCGCTCGTCGGATCGGGCGCCGCGCCCCTGTCAAGGAGGAACCTTTGCTGACGTTCCGCTCTTCCTCCTCCTCTCGCCCTCGCTGCAGGCCAAGAACTACGCTTCGGCCATCACCGACTGCACGACCTGCGTCACGCTCTCGCCGTCGCACTTCAAGGCGTTCCGGACCCGGGCGCGAGCGTACCTCGCGCAGGAGGACTACGAGGCGGCCGTGCGCGACTTCAAGCAGGCGTTCGAGCTCGCGCCGCAGGGCAGCGCCGACGAGCAGGCGCTCAAGCGCGAGGTGCGCGAGGCCGAGGCGGCGCTCAAGAAGAGCAAGATGAAGGTGCGTTGGCGCATCTCACGAGCTCGAGCCCCGGGTGGTCGTTCGGCGAGCTGACTCCTAACCTCCTCCTCCTTTCCTCCCTCTTTGCCACCCCGCAGGACCACTACAAGATCCTCGGCGTCGAGACGGACGCGAGCGAGATCCAGATCAAGAAGGCCTAGTGCGTGCCGACCCTTCGTCGAGAGCCTCGAGCCAGGACAAGAGCTGACTTTCCCTCCTCCCCACTCACCTCTCGCCCGCTTCTCGTCTTCCCCTCCCCTTCCTCTCCTCCATCTCGCACCTCTCGCAGCCGCATGATGAGCCTGCGGCACCACCCGGATAAGGGCGGCGACGAGGCTGTCTTCAAGGAGGTGCGCTCGGCTCTCGCTCTCTCTCGACTCGGCGGATGCCCCTCGACTCGAGCTGACATGTCCTCCTCGTCCTACCCTCTCTGCAGATCAAGGCGTCGTACGAGCTCCTGTCGGACCCGCAGCGCCGGGCCAAGTTCGACCAGGGCATCGACGAGGACGACCCGACGGGCGGCATGTCGGGCTACGACGACTTTGGCGGCATGGGCGGCATGGGCGGCATGGGCGGCGGGTTCGGCGGCGGCGCGTTCAACATGGAGGACCTGTTCGGCGGCGGGATGGGCGGCGGCGGGTTTGGCGGCGGCAGCGGGTTCCACAGCCACGGCGGCGGGAGGAGAGCCGGCGGGGGGTACTCGTCGTACGGCTTCTAGGCGTCCGTCGTCGAGGCCTTGTCGTGTCATAGCAGCGCTGCGGCGCATTTCAGCGAGCCTCGAGCTGATCGAGAGCTGGTGCGTGTGAACCGTTCGAGCGAGAGGTTGGTGCGAGCCGTCACGCCCGACGAGCTCGCGCTCTCGCCTACTTGCGGCGATCGAAAGCTTTGTCAGCGTGCGCCGTCGCCGATTTCAGAGTGCGGTTCAGCTCGAGGAAGGCCTGCCGTGAAGGAGGAGGTGCGAGCGCAGGACGTTCGGCGGGTCGCAGACGGAGATCCGCCGAGCCAGATCACACCCTGTGCTTGTGCAGCTGAGCGATCCATGCACCTTGCTTGTCTCGGAGAGAGCCCACGCGACGCACAGGAAGGAGTCGAAGCGTGAGCGGGATCGTTCGCTTGATGAAGGAGAGGTCTGAGCGGGACGAGGTGGAACACTGCGCGCTCGCAGCGCCGACTCGTCGCCGCGCCGACACGAACTCTCGGCGATGGTCCGCTGCCTGTCAGCAGGACGCTCGGCGAAAGACAGCTTCGTGGAGCGAGAGCAGGTGACGAGCGGTCGAACCGCTTCCGACAGCGAGCGGACGTGCTTCAAGCCAGCCTCGCCCGCGCGCAACCTCGGCTCCTCGCCGTGGCAGAGTGCGCAGCAGCGCACAGGTCATCTCGATCTGACAGCTCCACGAGTATGTACTGCGAGGCCCTCGAGCGAGCGCCAGACCAAGCCTGGCCAGGTCGGCCGGTCGAGGTGCGGCCGGGCAGCGCTGCGAGGAGGGCTCTGGCATCCACGGCTCGCTCCCGTCGCGGCGATGCGAGCGGGCGTCCTTGGCCTTTTCATGCGGAGGCCCTGGCCTCGGTAGGCTCGCCTGGCTCGACCGCGCCAGAGTGCCTTCTCAAACGGCGAGGCGGGCGGGCGACGACTTGCCGGATCCGGCGCCGAAATTAATCGTGCGACGGAGAGCGTCAGACAAGGTGCTCTGAGGCGCCGTCCCGCCTCTCGTGGCCAACTCTCGCTGCGCCCCTGCTCCACAGGCCGGACCAGGCTCGAGTGGGCGCAGGCCGACAGGGCCAAGCGTCGGAGAAGCGCAGGCGACGGCGGCCGCCGAGGCTCCTCTCTCCCGCCGTCCGCTCGCTCTCCTCCTCGCACCGACTCTCGACCGCCGCGCCGACCCCCAGCACCGCACTGCAAGCTCTGCACCTCCAGGCCCAGCACTCGACCGCGAGCACCAACCGCCGCCGTCGCCGCCGCCGCCTACACGACAGCCGCTCGCCTCGGCTCCCCCTCCTCGCCGGCTCTTGAGCGCCTGTGCTGGTCGCAGCCGTCCAACCCGCCCACGCTCCTTTGATCCTTCGCCCTCGTCGACTCGGCCATCCTCAGCTCGCCGACCCGCCCAACTCGGCTCGTCGCCATGCACCTCTCGTCCTTCCTCCCCCTCGCCGTCCTCTCCCTCTCGGCCGCCTCGGCTCTCGCCGTCGCCGCACCGCCCAACCCGGACCAGCTCTACGCCCTCCAGGAGTCGGCCCAGTCGGTCGCAGCGCAGGCGACGCCGCGCTCGAACCGGTCGTCGTCGTCGTCGTCTTCGTCGTCGGGCGAGAGCGTCGTGCGGCGGCACCAGCGCCTGCAGGCCCTGCATCACGGCACGGGCATGCAGAAGCGCTCGATCGAGCGGCGCCAGCCTGCGGGCGCGCAGCGCCTCGGCGGCCGCAACGAGGACGTGCGCGAGCGCGAGCGCCGCGGTGTCGTCGACTCGTCGGCGACCGCCGACGACCTCGAGCGGCGCGACGACCTCGAGGCACGTGCCTCGGAGCAGTACCCGCTCGCGTCGGGCGGGTCGGGCGGCTTTTGGCGCGGCGTGTCGTCGTACTACCTCCACGCGCTGTACGATTCGGACCGCCACGACGTCCTCGACGCGATCCAGGGCGCCGGCTTCAAGGTCGTGCGCATCTTCGTCGCTTCGGTCGGCGCCAACAACAAGGGCAGCAGCAACCGCGCCGTCAACGATGGTGCGTCCAGCTCGAGCTCGTCGTCCTCGTCCCCTCTCCTGCCCGCCCTTGCTCACCCGCTCCTCTCGCGCGCAGTCGAGCCGAGCGCCGTCGGCGCGTACGACGACACGATCCTCGAACTCATCGACCAGCTCATGGTGGACTGCAAGGCACGAGGTGCGTCCCGTTCTCCTCCCGCTCGGACCTCCCTTGTCGC
>ERZ794949.560-NODE-560-length-11503-cov-2.543501_pt1 | contig 11503 bp, 13 predicted proteins | sample MGYA00511363_ERZ794949 | MGnify/ENA primary metagenome ERZ794949 (study PRJEB30137, sample SAMN04331402) | food metagenome | isolation source: T1 must sample point D1 replicate B | place: Australia: South Australia ... | reverse complement strand
CGACCTTCCTCTACGTCGAGGACTGGAACGCCATGGTCACCAAGGAGGAGAACGGCACCAAGGACTGGGAGCAGGTCGCCCGCGGCTTCGACCCGGCCGTCAAGGACGAGCGCGAGGGCGACTTCATGCAGAAGGTCCTCAAGGGCAAGGAGCGCATCTACAAGGTGCGTCCTATTTCTCATTCTGTGCGGGCTCGAGCGCGACGAGAACGAGAAGCAGCGGCTGACTCGCGCCCCCTCCTTCTTCTCTCGACTCGCAGGTCTTCCTCCCCATGGACGAGGAGGTCGTCCCGCAGTTCATCGAGCTCATCGAGAAGACGTTCCCCACCGTGCCGTTCAAGATCACGCGCGCGCTCCCCTACATCATCGAGATCGTCGCCGAGGGCGTCGACAAGTCGGCCGCGCTCGCCTTCTTCGCCGCCAAGTTCAACGTGCGCCCGGAGAACATCATCACGTTCGGCGACGGCGAGAACGACGTCGGCATGTTCGGCGCCGCCGGCTACTCGGTCGCCATGGCCAACGGCATGCCCAAGCCCAAGGCCGTCGCCAAGTACCAGACGACGAGCAACGACGACGGCGGCGTCGGCCGGTTCCTCGACATGATCTTCCGCCCCGAGTACGTCAAGGAGCCCGACGCGGGCCTCTCGGTCGACCACCTCAAGGCCCTCGACGCCCAGCTCGGCGCCGCGAGCGCGTCGCCCCTCGCCGCCGGCCTGTACCCGTAACCGCCCCGCGCGCCCCTCGCTCCTCCCCTAGATACCCCCTCCTCCTTGACGGTCCTCGTCATCACGTTGTGCCGTATCTATCCTCCTCATCGTGTGCATAGCTCTGCTCCCCCTCCTCTCGCAGCATCCTTGATAGAAGCTGGCGCTCGTCGGCCGCTCGTCCGTCCGGCGGCGCAGCGAGCGAATTACAGGCTTATTTTCGCTCTCTTCTAGTCTTCGGAAAGCGAGCGTAAAGCGAGAGAAGGGAGCGCGCAGCGAGACTCGAGAGCAGCGTCGAAGCTGTCGAGCACACGACGCCGATGGACCCGTCGACCGAGCACGAGATGGACGACGAGCAGCTAAGATTTGGCAACAACACGACGCTACCCAAGAGCGCTCCTCTCTATCCCTGCGCCTGCGCCGTCCTCCTCGCTCGACTAAAGCGCGCGACGCCCTGGATGAGCGCGCCGAACGTCGCCGGGCTCTGCACGTCGTCGCCGAGCCAGCGCGGCAGCTGCGCCTTCTTTGCCGGCTGCGCGTACCGCTCATCGAGGAGGAGGATCGACGCCCAGTCGCGAGCGTTGCGGATGGCGCGACCTGCGGGCGAGGAGAGACGAAAAGAGGAAGGGGTCCGAGCGGGTCAGCCTTCTCAAACTGAGTCGGGTTCGAGGGGAGGGCGGCGCGGCGCACCGATGGACTGGTTGACGGCGCGAAAGGCGAGGTTCTGATCTGCACGGCGAGAGAGACAAGGGCGTCAGGACTCGGCGAGCGAGAAGAGAGCGAGCGGGCGAGCGAGACGCACAGAGGATCTGACCAGCGTCGGGCGCGCCTGCGGGTCGTCTCCCCTGCTCGGCGCTCTTGAGGTACGCCATGCGCTCCTTGAGCTCGGCCGACTGCGAGTTCGGGTAGGGGATACCTGTGACGGCGAGGGCGAGGGCGAGTCAGGGCTGGATTTGGCGAGCGAGCAAAGGAAGGTCGAAGAGGGAGCAGGCGCACCGCAGACGACGACAGCTGCGGCGGTGGGAAGGCGTAGAGATTCAGCGTGTGCTGCAGAGCAAAAGAGCGAGAGAGTGAGCGAGGGGACGCACCGCGAGCCATGTCATCGGCAAAGTTGATGCCCTCGGAGAGCTTGGCGCCGACGACGGCGAAGAGGATGCTGCCCTGCGCGGCGAAAGGTACAGACGAAGCGTCAGAAGACGTGGTGCTGTACGTGTCAGAGACGAGAGGGACGCACCTTGGCATCGCCGGCGTTGCCCGCCGCAAACTCGCGCAGGACGAGGTCGACGTCGGCCGATGCTTTGGGCTCCCAGAACGTCTGCAAGGGGTGAGAGTTGGCGTCGCACGAGTCGCACAGAGAGAAGGAAGGGTGCGCACCTGCTTCTTGGCGGCGAGGCGCTTGACCATGTCGCTCTTCTCCCATCGGGCTCGGGCGAGGTGGAGGAAGTCGTACGAGGGCACGAACACGACGATGCCTTTGGGCACGACCGCCGAGATGTTGACGATCGCCTGGCCGAGCTCGTCGAGCTGCGAGGTCGTCGTCACGAGTCAGTCAGGCTCGGCGAGAGCGAGAGAGGCGCAGGAGGAAGAGGGACGCACGAGCCGCTCGTCCTTGCGTCGCTCGAACGTGAAGTTGAACGGGATGCCCGTCGGGCCCTTACTGACGGCAAACGTCGAGACGTGCTCCTTGGGGACGACATGGCCGCAGGAGAAGGTCGAGAAGCGCTCGGGCGCGAGGTAGGGGAACAGCTGCTCGCGGAAGTCGCTCATCTGCCGGGGACCCAGAGTCAGCCGGCCTTCTCTTCGCCGAAAAGGGACGAGAGAGGAAGTGGGACGCACTGGAGCCATCGTACCGCCGGCGAGCACGACCGACTTTGCCTCCTCGGCGACATCTCGGAATGAGTCGGCCGGCGCGAGGAGCATGTACTTGAGCGAGACCTCGACCTTGCCCTCGCCGCCGTCCTTGCCCATAGGCTTGATCGTCTGCGAGAGGAGGACGCGACCATCGCGCGAGGCGTTGGCGAGCGAGAGGATGAACTGCTGGATGTGCTGGAGCGCGCGAGTAGCGTTGGCCCGGACGGCTTGCCGACCTGTAGCGTCGGCGCCGCGTCAGTGCAAGGCCTTAGGCACGTTTCGAAAGGGGAGAGGAGAGAGCGACGCACCCGACGCAGTCTTCTCCTCGGCGACGCTGTCGACGTAGCCGCCGATCTGGGTGAGGAGGAGAGGGAGCGACGTCAGCGACGACGACGAGAGGAGGTGCACGAGGACTCGGACGCACCTTGCGCGCAATCTTGGACTTCTGGAGGTACTCGTCGAGCTTGCGCAGGTTGATCTGGTCGAGCGCCGCAGAGCCGCCGCCGGCAAAGACCTCGGCGACCTGCACCATCTCCTCCTTCTTGCCGCCCTTGGCCCAGGTATCGGCGAACTCGCTCAAGCCCTTGAGCAGGAGCGCGAGCTGCTTGAGGTAGGTCGCGTTGAGGCCGGTGAAGCGCGAGCGGAACTTCTGGATGTAGGCGAGGAGCGCTTGGCGGATGACGAGGAGCTGCGACGTTGTGGTGCTGACGCTGTGGAGCGAGAGGATTGAGTCGATAAGGTTGTGCGCCTCGTCGATGATGACGATGTGCCTGCGAGGAGGAGAGTGAGGGCCGTCAGTGAGGTGCCGACTCGGTCGGCTGAGGGAGGTCGTCGGGACGCACTCCTTGAGCGAGATGCCGAGAGCCTCGCGCGCCGACTTCTGCATGAGCATGTTGTACGGGAGGGTGACGACCTCGGCGGCCCGGACGGCTTTGCGCGAGCCGTAGTAGGGGCACGTGTGCGACTTGCGGCCGAGGTCCTCGATGTCCTCGATGTCGCGAACGGACGCCTGCGGGAAGGGCGCGTCAGTGAGCTCCCTGTGGCCTGCGAAGGGGCATGCAGGAAGAGGGACGTACCAGAGCTTTGTCGCGGAAGTCGTTGAGCCTGGCCGGCTCGGTCAAGGGCGGCAGGAACTCGCAGCGTTCCTTGCCGCCCTTCTGCAGCTCGGTGCAGAGGTCGCCCATCGCCTCGTTGCTGCCGCCGCTCTTGCGCCGTACATCATCGTTGATGCAGAGCGTGTGCCGAGATCCGAGAGGGATGATGCGGATCGGGCGGGCCGCCTCGGGCGAAGGAGAGGTCGTGGTCGAGTCGGGCGGGGAGGGGAGGGAGAGCGAGTCGTCGCCGCGCGCAAATATCGTCTTGCGGAGCTCGGCGACAAACTGAGAGAGCTGCGAGTGCGTGCGCGAGGCGAAGAAGATCTGCGGCACAGGCTCAGTGAGCGAGACCGTGCAGGACCAGCACAGGGAGAGCTGAAGTGCACGGACCTTGCGGATGTCGGGCTCGTCCTCCTCGTCCTGCCGCGCCTTGCCCTTGCCGGAAACTCTGCACGAGGGAGAAGGAATGAGGGTCAGGGCGAAGTCTGCGCGAGGGAACGAGCGAAGCGTGGCAGAGAGGGACGCACGCATCGAGAAGCGCTCGCACAGCCGGCGAGTAGTTGTCGTCCTCGCTGTGGGTCGGGACGTCGGCCGCAGTCGACGTGTCGCCGTCCTCGAAGTAAGGCGTCGGCGCAAACTGGTCGGCGGCGTCGTCGTCGCCGCGCTTCTCGTGGTCGGTGACCATCTGCAGCGGGACGAGGTGTGAGCCGGGCGAGCTCGGTGCAGGCGCGCCAGGAGGAGCTAGAGACGCACCTTGCGCTTCTTTCCAAGTGCTCGTCCTCGGTCCCATGCCTCCCTGTCCCTCTCCTTCTTCTCCCGCTCGCGAATCGCCCGCAGTCGCTCCTCGAGGTCCCGCTCTTGCCGGTCGAGCTCGTCCAGCTTGGACTTGATCTCGTGCTCGATGACCCAGGCGGGCTCGTCCTTCATCGAGTCGGACGAGGCGACTTGCTCGCGGATCGAGGCGACGAGGTCGTGTCGGGCGTGGGCTTTGACGTCGCGGAGGAAGGAGAGGGAGGACGAGATGAGGGACAGCGACTTGCCCTGCGCGCGTCCGGGAGCATTGCGTCAGCATTCTGCAGTGGTTGGTCGAGAGCGAGAACGAGAGAGGGGACGCACCGTGCCGGTGGGCGACTCGACGACCGTGACCTGGCTCGCGGCGAAGGAGCGGTACAGGTGGTCCATGAGCTGCTTCTGCACGTCGTACGGCGCATCGTAGGGGAAGCCGTAGGTCGGGTCCGAGGGCTCAAAGGCCATGGCGAGGTGTTCTAGCGGGGCAAAGAGAGCTTCATCAGCTTGCGCCCGGGGGAGGAGGAGATGAGGAGGGCGAGCGCACCTTGACTCGATGAGGGGACGCGCTACTTGTAGATGGACCTTGAGTGCTGCTGTGCGCCCGCGCGGCTGATCTGGATGCGCCCACAGGGGGCGGTCGAGGCGGAGAGATGGACCTGGACGAGTCGCGAGGCGGCCTGGCGTCGCCGGCGAGCTCTGGCGGGGCGCGCGCGCTCAGCTTGGTCTGGAGCAGACTCCTTGCACCGGCCTGGAGCAGGCGAAGGCTCAGTCGGGCGGCCGTGCGAGGTAGCCGGCAAAGAGGACCCGGCGCCGCGACGCGAGCTCTCGCTCGCCCAACCGCGCACTGCGACGAAGCGACGAGTCTCGCTGCCAGGCCAGGGGGGTCGAGAAGTGTCTGTATTGCGTAGAGGAGGAAGAGAGAAGGTCTATGAACGAGGAGGGCGAAGTGTCTGTGGCGAGAAAGTGTCTGCGGCGAGGAGGAAGGGGGAAGACTGTGTCCTTGGGGTACGGAAAGCTAGAACGACGACGACGGCGACCGACAGAAGGGGTACAGAGACAGAGAGGGCACAGAAGCTAGAACTGCGGGTTCCACAAGAAGTCGCCGGCGTACCGAGACGGCGTGACGGCGGCGTCGATCCAGGGCGAGAGGGTGAGGGGCGTGAGGGCCTTGGTCGACGAGGCAGGAGGCGCGACGGTCGTGAAGAGGGAGAGGGCGGGGCGAGACGGGCGGAAGGGCTGCGGCGCGGTGCTCGAGGGCGGGCCCATGAGCGTCGTGTGCTGGGTCGACGCCGTCTCGGCCGGCGGCGACGGCGGGGCGAGCTGCTCGGTGAAGAAGTGGTGCGAGTGGTGGTACGCTCCCGCATCGGGGAAGGAAGAGGCCTGCAGAAGGAGCGGCGTCAGCGACGAGCACCTGCAAGGAATGAGAGGAGGGAACGAGCACGCACAAATCCCTCTGGCGCAGGTCCAGCGGTTGACGGCGTCGGCAGCTCGGACGACGATGCGAGGCTGAACTCGGACATCGACTCGGCCGTGAACGCAGGGCCGAACGGGATGCTCTCGCACGGCCGTGCGCGAGGGACGAGGTGCTCGACGATGGCGACGGCGCGGCGCACCATGCGCGTGACCTTGGGCACGAGCGGGCGCGTGCGCACAAAGTGGAGGAGCTCGTGGAGCTGGCGGCGGCTTGGTGCGGCGTCGGCGTAGGCGGAAGGTAACCCTGTGCGAGAGGAGCTTCAGCGCCGGCTCTCGCTGCTGCGGAAGCACGAAGTCGAGGACGAGAGAGCGCACCGTTGAGGTCGACGGCCGTGCAGACAGCCGCAGCGAGGATGCGCAGGAGGATGTAGGGCGCGGCTGCGGCGTCCTCCATGCCCGCCGAGTCGATCGACGCGAAGAGGTTGCCTGCGCACGACGAGGAAGAGGAGTCAGCTGGCCCTGTCCTAGGCCGACTCGAGGGGACCGAGACGCACCGAGATGCTGGACGGCGAGACGATCCTGCGCCTCGGTCGTGTAGCCGGCCCTCGCTGCGACTCGGTGCAGGCGGTGGAACGAGTACCGGGCGAGGGCGGCGACGAAGACGTTGTCGCCGTGCTCGTTGAGGAAGTCGTCGAGGTCGTCGAGGATGAGCGAGACCTCGTCGGGCGAGGTACCCTTGCGCGACGTGAGCGCCTTGCTGACGCGGCGGTTGAGCGTCCCGGCCTGAGCGTGCGCCGTCGAGATGGGCTCGCCCGCGTCGGGCTCGCCGCCGACCGAGTCGGTCGGAAAGTCGACCGAGATCTCGCTCTCGTCGAAGGGCTGCCACGCCTTACCCAGCATCGGGCGCGCGACGCACTCGTACGAGTAGAGGGTCCAGAACAGGCGCCGGCGCATGTTGGCCTCGACCGCGGGAAGGTGCGGGGCGACCTCGCGCGGGTCGCGGTTGAGCTGCAGGTCGAACAGGCCCGAGACGACGCTGCCCGTGAGCGAGAGGGTCGCCTCGAGGTACCGGCCGCCCTCGACCATCCACCACTGAAGGAGGAGGGAGAAGGCCCGGATGCTCTCGACCGTGGGCGAGACGAGCGCGTCGACGGCGGCGAGGACTCGCCGGCCGGCGTCGACCCAAGTCCTTGCCAGGAGCTCCTTGGCGGCGCCTGCCGGGACGACGACGTTGTCCTTGCCCGCGCACGGGTCGGGCGAGAGCATGAGCCCGAGGCCGCACGCGATGAGGTACGTCGCGAGCCAGGCCGGCTCGGGGACGCCGTGCGTGCGCCAGAACGTGTCGCACTGAGCGAGGAAGGTCGGCGGGTGGATGAGGCGGAAGAGCCCGTTGGCGGTGGCGAAGAAGGCCGAGAGGGAGAGCTGCGCCTGTGCGAGCGTTGGGGCGACGGCCGTGACGGTGCGGTCGTACTCCTCGGGCGAGATCGAGGCGTGGAGCGAGGCGGGTGTCGGCAGGTTGTAGAACGGGAGCGGCGGAGCTTCCTCGACGTCGATGCGGCGCAGCTGTTACCGAAGGCGAGAGGGGCGAGGGTCAGCTCTCGAAAGGACAAGCGCGAGCGGGCTCGGGTCGAGCGCGAGGGTCAGAGCGGTTGTGTGGAGGGAAGAGACTCACGGTAGCCGACAAGGATGCTGCGTCGAAGTTGAGCGCGACGAGGTCGGGGATCTCGCTGCCGCCGAGGATGTGCCGCATGAGCGTGTCGGCCGCCCGGTCCCGAGCGACGCCATCGCAGGTGACGGGTACCAAGAGTGCTGGCGGGCCGACGACGGGCGCGGAAGAAGCGCGAGGTCGTTCTGGCGGTGCGGGCGAGGTCGAGGCGACGGACGGTGCCGAGTCGGCCGAGACGAGGGTCATGAGCTCCTCGAGGCGGTCGAGCTTGCGCTTGAGCTGGCGTGACGGCAAGTCCTCCGGGTTGTCGCTGCGAGGGCAAGGGGGGGAGCGTCAGCGGGTGCTCAGGAGCGCGGCTCGGCCGCGCGAGGGGGGTCCGAAGGGCGAGGAGGAGAGGGACGGGGAAGAGAGGGAGAGGGCGCACATCCACAGCAACGCCTGGAACGAGCAGTTGTCCGACTCGCCCTGCAAGCGCACAGGACTGGCGTCAGCTCTCGTGCGCTGACGGCGAGACGAGCGCGAGGGGGAGGGCGAGGCGGGGGGGACGCACCCTGAGCTGGCACCCGTCGCACGCAGGCCCGGTCAAGCTGCACACGCTCTTGCGGGTGCGGCACTGGAGGCACGCGACCGTGCCCCGCCCCGGCACTGCTGGACGAGGTGAAGCGCCCTTGGAGCGAGCGCGAGGCGACCCCGCCCGGTTCGAACGAGCGCTCGCCGCCTTTGGTGCATAGTCGTCGTCGTCCCGCCTGCGCTTGGCCATCGTCGACCGGGCTCGAGAGAGGCGGAGCGTCGAGCGGAGCGCGAGGACGAGCAGCTGGGAGGAGAAAACCGCGGGCGAGGATCCGTCTTCGCTCCCTGCACAGGTCCCGCGTGAGAAGCCAGGAACCCGCTCCGCTGGCGCTCGAGCGAGACACTGCGGAGCACCGTCTAGAGACGCAAGTAGCTCCCGACGTGGGGACCTGCGTTCGGTTCCCCGGCAGCCCTGCTCTCGCTCGCTCGAAACAGCTTGCTCTCGCGTCGGCTGCGCTCGCTCTCGAGAAGCTCGACTTGCTCGTTCTCGCTCTCGAAGCAGAGCAAGCGAGACAGAGAACGCAGCGGACGAGAATAACGCGGAGCCCACGACGGCGAGGCACGCTCTCGCTCGATGCGGAGCAGGCCCTCACAGGGCCGCTCGCCTTGCCGCCTTGGGCAAGGTGACGCCAAAGCGCCATATGGGCGCACCGCGCGAGCGACGAGATGATCGTATGTAGCGTTTCGAGCGAGCGCGGGCGACACGGGCGAGGCCAAGGTCGGACGGGCGAGTGCGCGCCGAGAGGAGGTCAAGGCGCACGTGGGCTTGCGCCGGCGACGACGACGACGAGGAGTACTACAACGGCGGCGCGGCCGCTGTGCCGGCTCGAGCTTCTGACGCAGCCTTGTTCGTCTCGACGGCGGCGGCGAGCAGGTCGTGGTACTCCTGCCACGTCGCGACGACCTGCGGGCGAGCAGGCGGGAGGAGGGAGCGGGGAGAGGTCGAGTCAGCGACGACGACGTGAGGATCCCAACCTGACGATGCAGAGAGAGGGGACGCACGATACGTTGGCGAGCGGCGAGCGAGTCGGCAAAGTCCTCGAGAGCCTTCTTGAAGTCGTCGACCTTCTCCTTGTCGAACCGTGCCATCTCGGCCTTGGTCAGCTTCGACACGTCGTCGAAGTCGTGTCGGGCGTCGAGCATCTTGCGTTCGGCCTGGTTGCCAAAGACGATGCGTAAGCTGCCGTCCTGCTCGCGGTCGAGGACGCCGGGCGGGAAGGAGGGGGAGGAGGGAAGGGGCGCCGACGACGAGGGGGATCGTAAGCGAGGAGGGTCCTGGACCGCACGCCCTCCTCTCGTCGTCGACGCCAAGCGAAGGTGGGAGAGGAAGGAGAGAGGACGCACATCTGCGATCTCGGCGACCGAGAGGTTGAGCAGCTCCGAGTGCGTGCGCCCGGACCGCTTGGCCTTCTCGTGCGCCGACTGCATCTTGCGCACGTTGGCCTCGGCGCCCTGCCACGTGTGGTAGGCCTTGATGCGCGCGCCGAAGACCCCCTGCAAAGGCAAGGGAGCGAACGGGGTTAGCCCATGGGAGCGAGGAGACGAAGCGCTTGGGGGAAGGGGGGTGAGAGAAGGCGGGGAGCGGACGCACCCTCGCACTCGTGCACAGCCGGGCGTAAGTCTCTGCGACCGTCGTCAGGCCGTCGATCTTCTCCTCGTCGGCGGCCTGCGCCTCGGCGAGGTCGTACAGCTTCTTCTGCACCGACGCCGCCTCGCCGAGGAGCTTGCGCAGCGAGGACGACAGGTCGCACTGGGCGAGCGCGAGGAAGGCCGACTGCAGCTCGGCGACCGAGCCCTGAAGCGCGTGTCGAGCCTTTGCGGCTTTGGCGAGCGAGTCGAGGAGTGTGCGCAGCTGCGTCTCGAAGGCCTCGAGCTGCTGACGGCGCTGGTCGAAGTACTGCAGGTACCTCGGCGTCAGCTCGGCCCTCGGGCACAGGAGGAGAGGGAGGGAATGAGACGCACATCGTCGAACTCGGTGAACTTGGGGCCCGAGATACTGCTGCTGAGGTTGGCGAGGAAGCCCTTGTGCTCGGCCGTCGTGTCGATCTTGCGCTGCTTGATCTGCGAGCGTCGGTACCGTGCGTCAGCCTCAGGACTCGACAGAGAGAGAGGGGAAGCGCACGCACGTCGATGTGGAACGTGTCGCTCTCGAGGAAGAGGCGCAGGTCGGGGTCGCCGACGAGCATCGGGTGCGACACGATCTTGTTGAGCGCCGACTCGAGGCCGAGCCTGCGGTTCTCGACGAACTCGCTGCCAAAGCGACCTGTAGACATGGGCCCGAGTTAGTCGACGAGCACGGTGAAGGTGAGCAGGTGAGAGCTGACGCACCGATGGCGTGTTTCTCGGGCATGCCGGGGACGATGACGCCCGGGTTGTTCTGGGTGAGGGCGTCGTACAGCCAAAGGAAGTGGCTGAAGCGTCGTAGGACGGCGAAGTCGGGTTTGCGGTAGGCCGAGGAGGTCGTCTGCGAGGAGGGAGAGGGCGTATCAGTCGAGGTCCGAGCTGGGAGAAGGGAACGGAGAGGGAGGGTGACTCACTCGGGTGCGGACCGTGTACACCGTGTGCTGAGCTGCAGGGTTGAGCGCGCTGCCGACCGTCTGCGGGTCGCCGACGGTGATGATGAAGGTTGGGCCGAGCGAGCCGCCGAGCTGGGTGCTGCGAGGCGAGCCCTGGATGGTCGGCGACGAAGCGGGCAGGGGAGGGAGCGGTGCAGAGCCCTGCAGAGCAAGGACATGAGTCAGTACAGGCTCGAGCTTGAGCGTATCGAGGAAGAGAGGCGACGCACCTCGCGCTCGGACCGCTGCTGCTCGCCCATGCCGACCGTCCTTTCCGTCGCCGGCGTGCTCACGCCCGTCTCCGTCTCGGCGTCCTCACCGTCCCCTACCTCGACGCTCCGACTATACGTCCCTCTCAGGCTGTCGGCGTCGTCCGTCGCGCCGAACCCGCCGTCCTCGCTCGAGCCGTTGAAGGCCCGGAACCCGCGCGACGCAGGCGGCTCGGACGAGGGCGGGCCGCTCGTGCCGTCCGACTCGACCGGCGCCGACGTGCCCTCGCCGAAGATGTACTGCGAGTACGACGCAGGCTCGGGGTCCGAGCTTGTCGGCGCGGGCGCCGGCGTCGGCGTCGGCATGTCGTCGACGGCGAGCGAGGCGAGCTGCTGATCGAGCGCCTCGACCTGCTTGTTGCCCGGCCACGCCTCGCTGCCCGGTGCTGAGCCCTCGCGCCCGGGCGTCGTGCCGGTCTCGAGCGGGCTGACCATCGTGTCGTACGGTGTGTCGCGAGCCGAGTCGACCGAGACGGCGGACCGTGCGGCCGAGGCGGCGCGTGATAAGGTGGGCTTGTTGTCGTCGAGTGCCAAGGAGGAGGGGGCTTGGGCCTGGGGAGGGGTGGCGGCGCGCGAAGGCGGGAGGGGCGTCT
>ERZ794949.559-NODE-559-length-11518-cov-3.867312_pt1 | contig 11518 bp, 10 predicted proteins | sample MGYA00511363_ERZ794949 | MGnify/ENA primary metagenome ERZ794949 (study PRJEB30137, sample SAMN04331402) | food metagenome | isolation source: T1 must sample point D1 replicate B | place: Australia: South Australia ... | reverse complement strand
CGAAGTTTTCCCCAACTAATATCTGATGACTTTTGCATCCCTGTTCCAGATTAACTGGTCCAAGTAGGTCATCTGGCGACCACTAACCTCAAGTACCGGTCAAAAACGAGCGCAGGAAGGATATCAAACTTCTCTGCTTGGCATCAAGCGCAGATACAAGTTCGATGAGTATTGCCAGACGCTATTGAACGCTGTTTGCTTTTGGGCATCTCGTCCTCTGTCTTTCTCCACGGCGTTCTTGCGATTGGTCTTTCAAATACGGTGTCATCATGACGGTGAATGATTATGATGTGACCTTGTGAGCAGAGAGCCAACCAGACGAAGTATAAGTACCCCGCGTCTGCCTCACATATGCTCAATCCACCAAGCTCATCTTCAACCACGGGACTCTCAACAAACACTATTCCAGCACAAAGATTCAATAACCTCGCTATCAAAATGGGTGCTTGTGGATGCAAGGTATGTTGCTATCATACGCGAGTCGCAAATTTAGCCATACTCACACCTCTGAAAATGCTAACCTCGTATGTCAGAATTGCTGCCAAGACACTGGCTCTAGCAGTTGCCAGGGAGGATGTGGATGCAAGAGCTGTGGTGTACGATTTTCCTTCCTTCTACGCCGCCATTCTAAGACCTTCCCCCCTCTGCGTAAAGAATTTGGAGCTGACTGTGCTACTAGTGTAAATAAGGCATTAGCCGACGATGTTACGATCCTACTAGCAACAATGCCGCATAGCTTGTCTATTATTCGCCGCGCTTCAGTGGAATGTAGGAAGCTATAGGTCGCGTTACCTAGTCTCTCATACTCCTCTACTTTCTCTTTCTAGCCCTTTACTACTTTGTCTTGAATGTAACTTAGCAAAGACTTCAAAACTCCCTTGCTCCCGTGCTTGTAGGATCGATTTGTTGGTGTTTCGTCGGAGTTGGGGTCCTGCTATGCAGAGTAGGTACTGGATAGACCAGACGAATTCTGACTAGATCAGATCGCTTGGCAGAACCGGCAGATCTAGGCCTGTACCAGTTCGGACTGGTCGAACTAGTCGTTGGTATAGGAATTGCCGTCGGCAAGAAAAGTGTAACGGTCTCAATCTTCAATAGTCTCGATATCAATAGGGGCATACAGCTACCTTTTCAAAGGTGTCTTTGAGGCAGGTGATGATGCTGATTTTGATCCAGATTTGACGCATCGAACCTTCCCAGTAGCTCATGCAGATAGTCGTCCTCGAAGAGGTGTAATTATCTAGCCTGCGCTTGAGAAGATACCCTCTGGCTCGTTCGGCAGTGCTGGTATAGTACAGAGGTCCTTTGCCATACGTGAGAGGCGAAACTAAGTCTGCTTTTGACGCTGTATTGACCAGGACTCAAGAGGTCTAAATCTGTTCGATTGTCACCCTTCTTCGCACCACTTCTCGTACTCAACATTTGAGGTATCGTTCTCAATTCAGAGAAGTCGCTCAAAACGTCGTCGTCCATATGTCAAAGTGCTCAATAATTGTCGCAATGTTGTCAGCAATATCGATGCCAGAGTGCTGACCAGCTTGCTCAGGAAGTGACAACAAGAACGCTTAGGGTTGCCAAACTCATCGGCGAAGTGACGATTGACACACAATAGAGTGCGCAAGTTGCGGGAAGTCCAAAGGCCAATCGTATTATCGTGACCAGTCTACTCACTTTGACTACATGGTTGTATGGAAATGCATCCAGCGGACATGGAATACTTCTCGTCCTTGTCCCAACTGTTCTTGTTAGTGAAACGATCACAGACCAATTCCTGTCAAACTGACGATCACGGGATTCTGTTACACAGTCGCAAGCAACAGAAGGCAGATATCGTAGGTCGAGCCTGCTAGCGATATAGCGACGGATTGTTGCAGTAAGGGACAAAGGCTGTCGGCTCGTCAAGATTGAGACGCGAATCATGGAGGATGCGAGAAGAAGGAGGGAGAACCGCGAACACAATAGGAAAATGCCTGCTGCGTAGTTGTTCATCCTGGACCACTACGCTACATTAAATCTTGGATGCTCTAAAGCCTACCAAAGGTATCTTGGTGCGCAGTAGGAGACTGCTACACACGACAGATACCGAACTCAACGCCATGGCCAAACTGGCCCAAACAGGATCCAGCCGGACGTGCTTTCCGCCGCTGGTGATAGCATACAACGCTCCTGCTGCAACGGGCAACGCAATCAAATTATACACCAATGCCCACGCAAAGTTGAGCACAACTCGGCGAAACACCACACGCGATAATTCCAAAAGCGTGACTAATGCACGCAAGTTGGATGTCACGAGCACAAACGACGCTGTCGACAAGGCTACATCAGATCCCGACCCAATCGCAATGCTCACATCTGCTGTCGCCAGAGCTGGAGAGTCGTTGATTCCATCGCCACACATGGCCACCGTAGCCCTCTGCTTGCGCGACCCTATCGATCCTCGCGAACGTCGCGGTGTAAGCGTCTGCTGCAGATATTTGATCTTGTCGGCTTTTTGCTCCGGTAAAACTCCAGCCATGATGTTGGATGCGGATATGCCTACTGCTGCTCCCACGCTGTTTGCTGTGGTTGCGTTGTCGCCTGAGATCATGAAGACTTCGAGGCCTTGCTTTTGCAGCCACTTGACGACAGTGGCTGCTTCGGGTCGCAGTGGATCTGCAATGGAAAAGGCTGCTATCAGTGTGAAAGCTGTTCCTGGAGATGAAGAGATTGATAGAAGAGCAATAGACTTGCATTGTTGTTTCCAGCTTTCAATCAGGGTTTTGCTTTCCAAGTCGAGCTGTAGGTCGAAGTCTTCCATCAGTGCTTCGTTGCCGATGATTGTCGTGACCTGTGTCTCCGAGTCCGTGATGAAGGTTCCTTTGAGTCCTTTGCCAGGTATCTCCTCCACGTCAATGGCCTGAATACCTTCACCACCGGACACTCGAGCTTTGCTATACTCGACGACAGCTCTAGCAACCGGATGACTGCTGTTCTCCTCGAGGGCCATCGCCATCATAAGAGCCCTCCTCAAACCTCCATCGCCGAAGACCTTGCAATCAGCAACAGCAGGCTCAGTCCCCATCGTCAACGTCCCAGTCTTGTCAAAAACCACACAATCAAGCATCGACGCCTCTTGAAAAGCCTCTCCACCCCCCTTGACCAAGATACCATGGTTAGCAGCAAGCCCACCGCCCACGAACAAAGCAGTCGGAGCAGCAAGACCAATACCACAAGGACACGCCACCACAAACACTGCAATCGAAAACTGGAGTGACCAAAATGGCCACCCGCCGATATTCGAATCGAGGTATGAAGGTGGTAAAGCTCCAGATAGACCTAGTGAGAGCCAGATCAGCCAAGTGAGGATACCGAGGCAAACGATCAAAGGCACGAAACGCGAGGTCAAGATATCCGCTACACGTTCCACTGGCGCGCGTTTGGTTTGTCCTTCGCGAACGGCTTTAATGATTTGATCTAACATCGAGGTGCCCGAGATGGATGTCAGCCGTATATCGATGGGTGCTCCTTTATTGATTGTGCCAGAAAAGACACAATTGCCGATTTGTTTGGGGACGAGTCTGGATTCTCCTGTCAAACTAGCTTCGTCGAATTTTGTCTTGCCTTCGATGATGGTGCCGTCGAAAGGTGGAGAACTGCCTTGAAGAACTCTCACCACGTCCCCGACTTCGAGTAATTCTGTTGGTGTCGTTTCTAGAGTTGTGGAGGTGTTGTCAGAGGAGGGGGAGACCAAAAGAGCGGTGTCGGGTCTTAGAGACCCTAGAGCAGAAACAGCATCGCCAGTTTTGGCCTTTGTCCATGCCTCCATGCCTCGTCCACCCAACAAAAACAACGTCAAGAATACCACAGAGTCGAAGTAATAAGCTTGTCCTTGTCCCATATTGTTATCCCCAGCCGTAGCATTGATAGCAAGAGCAGCAACAGAAGCAAAATACGCAACCGAAGTACCAAGACTAATCAACATACTCATATTGCCGAACTTCAGCAAACGATCGCTTAAAGGTTTACGCGAAGAAGGCTTCCACATAAGATACACACCTTGCAAACTCCTAATGTGGAAGATATCGGCGGCGAAAAAGTAGATGGTACTGCCTAGGATGAATAGAGCCCAGTCTGCTCTACTCACGCTTCCTGCCCAGATGTGTTGGAATAGGTACTCACGACCTTTGTTAGAGTGCTTGACTAGTGTCATGTATACGACACCGATAACAAAAGTTGGAATGGCGGTTATGAGACACAACAGGAAGCGAAGAAGTATTCTTTTGCGCTCTGCGGCGAGGATTTCGTTTGATCGCTGTTCAATGGTTGGGGACTTGAAGATTGAGGCTTTGACTTGTGTGTCCAGATCGTTGATGGTGATGAGGATGTGTCGAAGTGTCAGGCTTGGTGGTCGAGGTTTGTAGCTGAGTCGAAGTAGTGGGTTTGTTCTACTGCATTCTTCGTCGATCTTGACTTGATGACCAAATTTGTTGGAGAGCGCTTGCCTGATGCGAGATGGACAGTGATGACAGTACATTCCTGTCATTCGCAAGACGACGTTTCGTTCTAGAGTTTTTTGCTGAATGGTATCGATGTTGTTGATTTGTTCGGTTGAGGCGTCGAAACCTAGATCTTCGATGATGGCGATGATATCGTGGACACTCTCCTTGGGCCCTCTGAATACTACCGTGGCACTATTGGAAATCAGATTTACCTGAGCACTCTCAACCCACTCTGGCGTTTCCAATCCGGCCGTGAGAGATCGCACGCAAGCAGTACAAGTCATGCCTGTGATTGAAAAAGTCGCTCTCCATGTCTGTTTGTGGGTAGTCTTCTTGACATCCAGACTCTCCACGTCGCTCAACGATACATCATATCCAGCGTCCTCGATTGACTCGGAGATGATTGTCTCATTATTGTGACCCGAGAAGACCACTATAGCGGAATTTCCGAGTAGACTCACACTCACATCCTGTACGAAAGGATGCTGAGACACAGCCTGGGAGATATTGGTAACGCAAGCACTACACGTCATCCCCTCAATCGAGAAAGTAGCACGAAAGAGCTCAGGCGTAGCAGGAACAACCGACTGAAGCTTTTCCTGAGAATCTTCATCTTCAAAAGAAACACGACCCTCTTTCTCGACATCAGAAGCATCGACAAAGTGCTGTACTTTCTGCATCAAAGTCTCGGAGGAACCACAAGTCTGCTGCAATTCAGTCAGACATTGTACACACTGCTCCACATGTCTTTTTCTCTTTCTGCTCTTCTCCTCTTCAATATCATTGTCCTTCCATGCATTTTTCCATCGCTGCACAGCTTGCTCTAATCCCCAGTCTTCATTATGCCAGAATTCTCGGAATGTCGATTCCCCATTCGCTTGTACGATACTGTAGACTTCAAAGCCTGCTTTCTCGAGGTTTGAGCTAATCGCGGCGTGAGAGATTGTTTCGTCGTGGCGGATTGTGAGCGAGTGTTGCATTATGGAGTGGGAGATTGAAGATGCTTGGATGCCCAAGTCTTCTAGGCAGAATCGGATGCTTGTGATGCATGAAGGGCAGTGGAGATTGGATATGAAAAACGTAGCGGTTATTGTTGTTTTTGTTCTTGTTCTTGTTGTTGCGATCAACTCTTCGTTTGTGTGTGGCTGCTCCATGACCGTGGGAGTTGATGCCAAAAAATTGGAAAGAAAAGAGGTAAAATGTGAGTAGGAATTACCTGAGTCACAGGGAAAGGTCCACCTTCTCTATTTATCAACCTGACCCTAGATTCGCCACGTCATGGATGCCCGCACAAAACGCGCAACACGAAGGATGGACGACGCACAAAAAGCGCAGTGGCAAATCTCGGAAATAACGACTAGTCATCCACGAAGATCTGTTTACGAGGACACATCTCTAATGAGAACCCCTCCACACACTTGATCCCGTACTTAGCATAGTTGTAGACTTTCACAGACAGTGGTAGTGTCGTTAGCTTTGTATGGACTTTTCTTGACCATTGAGTGCTGGCCATTGGAGCCGGGTCCCCACAAGTGCATGTTCGCCGATCTGTGCGATGACTGCTTGTAGGAGTGGACCAATACCTCCATAGAGAAACTGGTGAGATAATCGGCTTGATTGGTTGGCAGCATACTTCTGTGCCGCCATTCTTCTTGCAAGCCAAGATTCCTAAGTACTTCCAGAACTGTGGCAATGGAGACTCAGGGAACTTCCGGGCTCCCCAACCGCCAGAGAACTTCGATGACCTAGAAGAACGCGAGCAGATCTCTGCACTAGAGACGTATCGCAAAAGATAGGTGCATTATCTCTGTGTGTGCTTCTAGCTTGCCCGTGCGCTTCTTAGCTGAGGACGACTTTGGTGTTTCTAGGCTTGCTGGAGTCTACCAATACTATACCCGCGAGCTTTATCGTAGTCCTGACGCTCGTACGTACAGGCAATTGTCTGGCCAGCCATTAGGTCTCTATAGGATGTTGAGTAGTGGAAGCGGAAGAGGGTGCCATGCAAAGACTCCATCAAAACATGTCACATCAGCCTCATTTGCCAAAACGCTTATTCGTGGTATTGAATCTTGGAAAGGAAAAGTGTTGGCTGCGAAGACGTAAAAATCATATGTAGCAATGGTAGGCTGTATAGAAGACGACAGCTGACGGAAAAGTGGCTATTTTGTGCTTGCAACCAATGAATTCTGATCCTAGTTCTCCCACTGCGATGAGCCCAGGGCAAATTAGAGAGACCAAGGTTGCAAACAGTGTGGTCAACAATCGATTCAATACAATTCTAGGGGTCCGGATTGTATTGAATTGCCAAGACCTGCTATGCCCAGGAATTGAATTGAATTGCTAGAGTCCGAGGAGGAATTGATTGTCGCATTGCAATTCGTGCCAAGGCGTGTAGATCGCACCATATACGGCTAGACTGAGCAGACTTGGCGGAGATCTAATCAGATTAGGAGGATCTCCGTACACCGGACTATCTCCGATACACCTATATATAGCCTTGGCAATTCTCCAATTCCATCTGGACTTTAGCATTGAATTGGATTGCTTCAGCCGGCCATAGCATTGAATTGGATTGAATCGTCTTGGCAATTCAATTCAATGCCGCATTGTAATGCGCATTGATTGTTGACCACACTGAGTCTAATGAATTCTGCCCTCGTCCATTCACGTTTCTTAGCCGGAAAGCGAGCCGTCAACGGTATCGGCGGCTGTGGAAAAAGTTCATAGCCTTCGCTTTCAGACTCTACCACCTGCCAGCCGCTACGCGGGGATCAGCTTTTAGGATCAAGCTCTCAGGTGAGCAACTGGAGTGGCTTGGTGAAGTCTGGGAAGACCGATGCTGGAATTATGTAGAGTCTGAAGGCGGTCCCATCAACCATAGTAAGGACGACGAGGAAAGCTGTGACGCTAGCGACGATGAGGAGCGCGATGAGGAGGAGGATTTGCACCAAGAACAAGACGACGCAATCCTTGAAAGTGACGATGAGATAGAAGCACAGATGGACGGACTTGCTGACAAGACGGACGAATTGGGTGGATGTGTCTTTTCCTCGGGTTGTGCGTAAGCCTTTGATGTGAGACGTTGTGAAAGGCCCCCGTGACGTCAAGGAGGAGTAGCGATGCCACCTTGTCGTTCCTCCATGCTTCGTATATTTCCTCTACTAGCAGGTGCAGCGCGTGCTCGCTCGAAGTGGCCTTCCTTCTTCCAGTGTGGTTTCTTGGTAGGAGGTGGTATTGTTCCGCGTAGTATTGTAATCTCCGTGTAATAATCGAGTCAAGGATTTTCCCGACCGTGTTCATTAGCGCAATGAGGCGATATTCCTTTGTCTCCCTATATGAGGGCTTTCCTGGCTTCGGTATTACTACTGTCGTCGAGTGCTTGAAGTGTTGCGGGCAGTGTTGTATCCTTAGGCATGCGTTAAATAGCTCATGTAGCGGTCTCGAGATAATGTCAGCCACGACTTTTAGTACCTTGTTCGGGGTTTGGTCCGGTCCTGGTGCTTTGTTTCCTGCTGACATGCGGATGGCCTCCATCACTTCTTCCTCTGTAATCTCTGGGCATGGGACCCTGTCAGGATCACGTGTGATACAAAACCAAGGTTCTGCCAGGAAAGATCATGTAGCCCGTCCCGATCTGTAATCGAGGCTCTTCGGACTCCGTCCTGTCATTGAACCTGCCTGTTGGCTTCACTGCCTAATTTGTAGATAGCCTGTTGAATACTACGGTAATCTACATAGCTGCTCTTTCCACTGTACTCCTAGCCTGCCCCGTGACAACCTGCCTACCTATTTACCTCATAGATAATGAGTGTATGCGCGTTACTCTATATGCCGTGTTCTGCTCTATGGTATACATGTTAGTAGGAGTATGTATTCATTTAGGCACATTAGCAACAATCTATTCTAGTCCATGGATAAATTTTGGCAACCATAAACCACAAAATCTGCCATCTACTCTGAAAGTTACAGCTCTCCACCCTTCCGCGATTTCGATGTCTGGATGGCGTTTTATAAACATTCCATGACCCACCCCACCAAAGAATCCGTTTGCGTGTGCGAGCTCCTCTCGTTGAAACATTAAACGCTGGTAAACATCAGAGGTTCTCCTTTAGAGAGGAGAACTATACAAGAATGCCGCGCAACGCAATGACACCGTGGGATCTATGATGTTCGGAAACACCTGATCAAAACTCCTTCCCAAAGATCGTATCTGCTCTACGTCGTTCAGTATGAATTGTTCTTTTCCCTTCAAGAGACGCTGCGCCCTTGCCGTTTGCTAGAGAATCGTGTTCCATCACAGAGGTATCATAGGGAGACGTAAGTCTACGTTACACTTTCTCAATCGCAAATCCTTCCGTAAAAATTATAGTAAACCAGTGCATCTGACAAAAATGAAAACAGAATATAACGACAATCATCTAAGAGTCTTGTATGTCTGTGATGTGTTGCGACTGCATCTTCAGTGCTTAAAAAGTCTCGAACTGGCCGGTATCACCTGTTGTCTCAAAGCAAATAGTGTCGCTTTGAGGTGGTTGCACAGGCATTCTCCGTTCATATTCTGATTCAGCGTCTCCGAGAGCGCCAACGTCGAAGCCGTTTTGCCTCAAAGGAACAGTATTGAAGCCGATCTGTAGCCTGTAATCGGTATTTTCATGCGCATTTGCGCGATTGGCCCAACTCGTGTCTTCGGCAACGGCCGGATTGTTGTTTTCCTCGATTGAACAACCCATAGCTCCGCTCATGACCTCTGGGAGGGCCCAGTCAGAGGGCTCATTACCTGTCCAGTCAATAGCTGACCACTGGTTCATGGGGAAGTCGATTGAAGACCACGCCGTAGGATACAATGATGTTGCCGAAAAATCAGACATGGCTATAGTTGGAGGAATCGTTGGTACGCTCGAATTGCCAGATCCTTGATACGTCGGGGCAAGCATACCAGCGAATGTGTTGGCTGATGATGGCATAACATCGTGCGATGGCGAAAAAGAGTTATCGAGGTCGTAAAGGAAGTGCGAATAACCTTGTTCAAAGAGAGACAAGTCTGGTATATGGTTGTTGGTACACGGGGTCACCGACTGATGGGGATTCAGCCAAGCTTGAGACCGGTCCTGAACACGCGCTGAACCATCTCCTGGATGATGGCTTGTATTTTGCTCATAGTATGCATCTGTCCGGCGTGGCAATATAGAAGGTGATTGGACCTGGCTATGAGCAGAGCTGACAGACTGCAGCAGTTGGGAACGGTCGCTGAGGTTGACCGCACCTTGCGCTTCAGATTCCCGAGTGGCAGATCGAGGTTCGCCCTGCGTACATGGGCCTGATGTATGCGAGTTCTTCATCGAACTGGTATCATTGCCCCCAGGTCGTTCCTTCTTAGGGCCGATGCAGATACACTTTCCACCGTGAGGGCAGCAGCAATGCTGTTTGTCCGTGAAACAATCGTTCGGTAATGATGTACGCTCCGGACTCATGCTTTGTAAAGATGGTGGGTGACCGTCCACTGCTGCTACAGTGGAAGCAATAGATTGGGCAACCTCGGATCTAACTTTGTGCCTGTAGAAACATCTCTCCTTAGGGAACGGTTTCGCTCCACATTCACACTTCACATGGGCAGATCGTCCATTCCGCTCGGTACGACAATGTTGGCATTGGCTGATAGGGCGACCTTTCCTAGGTACAAGAAAGAGTTCACAGTCTGGACGCGCAACGGTTCAGCAGTAGTATATAGAGAGAAAGGGATGGACTTGCCCGTGTGGTCGCAACTGGACACGCGATGACCCAGTAGGCAGGTACGGCATGCCCATTTAGAACCATCTTCCTTCACTACCATACCCGGGAGGATTCGAGAGATGGCTGGCCAGAATTTTCAAAGACACTACTAGAGATGACAAGTGGAGTGTCACCTGACGAGGGCGTTGATCAGTCTTGTCATACGGTGAGACCGAAAAATGGACTTTCAAGTTCTCGTTCTTGGGAAAGGAACAAGGTACTCGATGGCAGTATAGTTGATGAGTCTCTTCGAGTCAAGAAGATCATCGAAGTCAAATCCACAAATGTAAAGATAGGACGTCGCAATCAGGGTTTACACCATGCGCACGGGTTTACCACTACATGCTAAATGTTCAACTGCATGTTCTGAGGCGAAAGAATGAAAGTCTGTTTGAGCTTCCATCTCATTCCATCCGAGTGTTGGTGAGGGGGCGTGACGTAGTGAGGCTTTTGTGCGTTCCAGCCCCCGGCTCCGTACGTCACAGCACTGCCACCACTTTTTGGACGGAAGAGCTTTCTTGGCAATATGCAACGTGCCTTGTACTAATGTAAGCATCAACGTTCTCCCGCCGGACGAAGTCGACCTGAGTGGGGTATGGAAGAATGTAAACACTCATACACCGCGAGTTCCATTTTTAACATCGGAGTAATTTACTACTACACGAAGCATGGTGTAAACACCGATATTAGGGAAGAGAGCCCATCTACTTGTGGACACCTGGCTCTTGCCGTTTGCGGTTCATCTAGCACCTGCATCGATGCAGTATAGTGCTTTAACAACCTTACAAAGTCATGGGCTTTCATAAGCATGCAATAACAACTGCACGATGGATCCTGTATTTACTTGAGCGATCTCTGCACTATCTAGTACGTAAAGATGTGTTCAATGGCCACCTCAATTGCATGAGTTGAAGCACGCTACGCTCACACCACCATGCGCTTAACCGCACAATTCGCGCAGTCTACCATTCTATACAGTTTAAGCTCACGTATTTCTACCATTACCCTTTCGTGCGACGGGGAATTTCAACGTTAGTGTAAGCAAACCTTGTCTATTAAGAGTGAAGGCGAGGATAAGATTGCTAGCACGCTAAGCGTCGCGCTTCCGCTGTTTCCGCAGGCTGGGGGCCATCATGCGCACTTGGCCCGCAAGAACAGGCGATCCTTTGATTCAGCGGATAAACTCTTGCCTACAGTGATGGCTTCTCTTCGCCCGTTATCACTGTTGCCTCAGATCCGCGCGCCAAGATCGCGATGACATCCAGCAGATC
>ERZ794949.558-NODE-558-length-11521-cov-132.329321_pt1 | contig 11521 bp, 9 predicted proteins | sample MGYA00511363_ERZ794949 | MGnify/ENA primary metagenome ERZ794949 (study PRJEB30137, sample SAMN04331402) | food metagenome | isolation source: T1 must sample point D1 replicate B | place: Australia: South Australia ... | reverse complement strand
CCTCCTTCTCTGTTTCTTTGATCTCGGAATCAGAATTTTTCTCCACATTTGATTGATCTATGTCAGCTCCATTCAAAGACTCAAATTGCTCATTTAATATTTCTTCTTTTACGTCTTTTTTTTCTCCAAGCTCTTCCTCAATTCTTTGTTGCTTTTGATTGTCTGAGACTTTTTTAATAGAACTAATAAAATTATCATCATCAGATACATCCGAATCAGAATTTAAATTCAATCCTTGAATGGATTCATCCTCTGAATAAAACTCTTCCAAAGTGCTTCTTTCGTTATCAGACATGGTAGAGCGTAACTGTTGTGTTTGGGTTTCACAGTGTTGTGTATTCTCAATTAAAGTAAATTTATAACTTAGATACTATATCCGAATTCATAAATATTTAAAAAAAAAACAAACCCCCCTTTAGGATTTTTCAGTCTTAATCATTACTTATGAAATCTTTAATTAAAATTTCATATTGGACGTTCATTTTGTTTATTTACAATATATATAGCTTTTCTAATTTATTTCAAAGAAAAGTACTTGTTAAATAAGTCATGACACGGAACTTTAGCTCCCATCTTGGCACATAACAAAAATACACCAGAAAATTTTCTATGTAAAGAATAAGTTTCTTCTGGTGGTGGGGTTAATCTCTCATTAATCATGACACTTATATTACCTCTAATTCTATCAGTGACAGTTTGGTTTTTGAAATCAAACAAACCAGGTTTGGCAAATGGTTCACCTAAAACTAAAACACTATCAACATGAGCATCAACCATTTGTTGTGATTCCAACCCAAGCAGGTAACCTAACTCTTGACTGTACTCTTGACATTTTTTTCTATCCTTGTTGACAGCAGACGTCAAAAGATGTCTATAATTTTTTATAAATTCTTCAGGATACTCTCTGGTAGCACCAAAGTCAATCAATTCAATTTTGTTTGTTTTGTCATTGTATAAGAAATTTGCCCAATTAGGGTCAGTTTGCATGTATCTATACTGGGCAATTTCTTGTAAGCACAATCTCATAATCTCTGTACAAACAAAATCCTTCCATTCTTGAGAAGCAGTTTCAGCATATTTCATTATTTCCAAACCCTCCATTCTTTCCATGGTCAATACCATGTCAGTAGTCAAATCTTTATAAACTTTGGGGATTTTAAAGACTGGATCATCTTTTAAGAGAGTACCGAATCTTTCAATACAGCTTGCTTCTCTGTTATAATCACACTCCCAACCCAACTCAGTTCTAGCATTTTCAATTGTCTTTTCTAAGAATAATCCTTTTGGTAATAAAGAAGAGGCTGTTAAAAACATGACTAGGGAGTTTAAATCAGAATCTATGCACTCCTTGACACCTGGAAATTGAACCTTAACAGCCAACTTATCATTGTTTGGCAGAGTAGCAAAATGAACCTGACCAATTGATGCAGAAGCTATAGGCATTTTATCAAAAGTTTTAAATTTCTCTGTATCCCAGTTCTTGCTGTTGAATTGTTTGACCATGAGCTTATCGAAATGATGTCTAGGAATGATATAACTTTCACTTTGAACTTTTTGCAAAATTTTAAACAAATCATTAGGAAGCACCTTTTCATCTTGGAAACTTAACATTTGACCAACTTTCAAGGCAGCACCCCTCATTCTTCTGAATTTTTTAGCAATTTTGGTAATGTTTTCTTCAGTGAAAATCAAAGACTTCATTGTTGGCTTGTTTCCTTTGTACATTTGTTGGACCCCTGAAAAAGCAGCAGACAAAGAAACATCAGCAGCTAAAGAGGTATAGTGAAACATTCTGCTTAGTTTGTTAGTAGGTATGGATTCACTTTGAAACACTTTCTTTATTAAGAATGGTAATTTTTAGCAAATATATCAGATTGTATATGTTAGTAATGTGTATTTCTTTATTTCAGCAAAAAAAAAAAAACATAGTTAAAAATTAAAGTTTAGCCATATAAAAACTTAATCTTTTAATGGTTTATTCGTAATAAGTATTACTTACATACTTGTACTTTGTCTTTGTTATCTTTATTATCTTGACGCAGCTTTGAAAAAGTACTAAAAGATCTTTTTGCTCCAGTGTTTAAAGATTTAGCTGTTAGAGTACCTGAATTTTTAAACTTTTGGTCTCTTTTTATTTTCTCACTCAAAAGTTTAGCTTGATTCCAATCAGGATCGCTTGTTATAGCTTTTAATTCGTCTTGAATCAGTTTACTGAATAAATCAGCTTGTGTACCAAATTTCTTTTGAAATTCAGGAGAAGGTTGTGATTTCAAAGCATATTGCAATGTTTCAGCTAAAGTATTAAACTTAGAATATAGTTTAAAAATCTCTCTACCAAGCATGTGTCAGTTTATGAATGTTTTAATTGGTTCATCTATTAACTTCTTCGTTTACATATCAAGAAAGAAAAAAAATTTAACAAATTTTAGTGTAATCTATTAGCTCTATGAACAAAATCCCCCCGGTATTCAATCCTGCTGATGCACGTGTCACGTGCAATGCTTTTATATCCGAATTTTGCCATTGTCACGTGTAATGTATTTATATCCGAGTCTGCACGTGACATGAGTTTCTTTTTTTTTTCTTTTTTTCTTTTTTTCTTTTTTTCTTCTCGTTAAATCCTAAATGGGCAATTGCAATTCTAGTAGAATTTCATATAATTTGTTTAATAACAATTTTAAAATACAATTAACCTGAATAAACAAAGAATTTGGACATCCAACAAAACAAGTTATTTGAAGTATAAACAACAAAAACACACAAGATTTTGTTTTTTCAATATATAATCAATACACAAAATCCATAACAACAGTAAAATGGCTACCAAAAGAAGATTGAGTAACGAATCAATTGAAAGCAACAGTTCATCAGAATCATTTAGTTCGATGACTGGTAAGACAGACTTAGAAGTCAATGAAGAAGCTTTAGTTCATCATGATGCAGGAGAATTTCATGGATTGATTGAACATCAAACCACTGCTGAGCAAGCTGAAAAGCTAGAATCCGGTAGCATTAATCCATTCACAGGAAATGCCTTTTCCGACAGATATGTTGGTATTTTAAAGAAGAGAAGAGATTTACCAGTTCATCAACAAAGACAAGAATTTTTAGACATTTATCAAAAACATCAAATTATGGTATTTGTGGGTGAAACCGGTTCTGGTAAAACAACACAAATTCCACAATTCGTATTATTTGATGAAATGCCACATCTAAAAAATAAACAAGTTGCATGTACCCAACCTAGAAGAGTTGCTGCCATGTCTGTTGCCGAAAGAGTTGCAAATGAAATGGATGTCAAAATCGGTGAAGAAGTCGGTTACTCTGTTAGATTTGAACACAAGGTTTCCAACAAAACCATTTTGAAATATATGACTGATGGTATGTTGCTAAGAGAAGCTATGGAAGACCACGATTTAACTAGATATTCTTGTATTATTCTGGATGAAGCGCACGAAAGAACTTTAGCTACTGATATTTTAATGGGTTTAATCAAACAAGTTGTTGAAAGAAGACCAGACTTGAAGATCATTGTTATGTCTGCTACTTTAGATGCTGAAAAATTCCAAACCTACTTCAACGAAGCTCCATTGTTGGCTGTTCCAGGTAGAACTTTCCCTGTTGAAGTTTATTATACTCCAGAATATCAAAAAGATTACTTAGATAGTGCTATGAGAACTGTTTTACAAATTCACGCTACTGAAGATGAGGGTGATATATTGTTATTCTTAACTGGTGAGGATGAAATTGAAGATGCAGTTGCTAAATTATCTTTGGAAGCTGATAAATTGGTAAGAGAAGAAAACTGTGGTCCAATGAAGGTTTATCCGTTGTATGGTTCTTTACCACCACATCAACAACAAAAGATTTTTGAAAAGGCTCCTGAAGGCTACAATGGTAGACCAGGTAGAAAGGTTATTGTTTCTACCAATATTGCCGAAACTTCTTTGACCATTGATGGTGTTGTTTACGTTGTTGATCCAGGTTTCTCCAAACAAAAAGTTTACAATCCAAGAATCAGAGTTGAATCTTTGCTTGTTACTCCAGTCTCAAAAGCCAGTGCTCAACAAAGAGCTGGTAGAGCTGGTAGAACAAGACCTGGTAAATGTTTCAGATTATACACAGAAGAAGCTTTCCAAAAGGAATTGATTCCACAAAGTTATCCTGAAATTTTAAGATCCAATTTGTCCTCAACTGTTTTAGAATTGAAAAAATTAGGTATTGATGATTTAGTTCACTTTGATTTCATGGATCCACCAGCTCCAGAAACTATGATGAGAGCTTTAGAAGAACTATACTACTTGAAATGTTTAGATGCTGAAGGTAACTTAACTGAATTAGGTAGATTGGTGTCATTGTATCCATTAGATCCTATGTTAGCTGTTATGTTAGTTAAGGCTTGTGATTTGAATTGTGGTCCAGAAATGTTGACTATTGTTTCCATGTTATCTGTTCCTAATGTCTTTGTTAGACCAGGTAAAGATAAAAAGAGAGCTGATGACATTAAGGCTATTTTTACTCATCCAGATGGTGACCACTTGACATTATTAAATGTATACCACGGTTTCAAATCTGATGAAGCTTACGAATATGGAGTCAAAAAATGGTGTTTTGATCACTACCTGAATTATAGATCCATACAAGCTGCTGACAACATTAGAAATCAATTAGAAAGAATGATGGAGAGACACAACTTGAACTTGGAGTCCAATGACTACGACAGTCCAAGATACTTTGAGAATATTAAGAGAGCTTTGGCCCAAGGTTTCTTTATGCAAGCTTCTAAAAAGAAGTCTAACTCTAAGGGTTTCTTAACTGTCAAAGATAACCAACAAGTTTTAATCCACCCAAGTTCTGTTTTGAGTAAAGAAATTGAATGGGTCATCTACAATGAATTTGTATTAACTACACAAAACTATATCAGAACTGTTACTGGTATAAAACCTGAATGGCTATTTGAGTATGCTCCAGCCTATTTCAATCTGGACCAGTTCATGCCTGGTGATGTTAAGATGAGTTTAGAAAGAATTAAAGAAAGACTTGATGTATATGCCAAACTAGATAAAAAAAGAAAAGAAGAAAAGGCTTTGATTGAAAATACACCGGAAGATTTGGCCGAAGAAAAGAAGGATAAAAAAGAAAAGAAAGATAAAAAGGAGAAGAAGGATAAGAAGAATAAGAAAGTAAAGAAGTAGTGGTTTTCAAAAACTTATATATGCTTTTATTAATTATAAATATTGAATTGATTAAAGCTGTTGTTATCTCCGAAAGCTATATGTTCTTGTTTTTTAAAAAAATGCCAAGTTAAAACAGATAGGTTTAACGCGCAAGTGAGTGAAAAAAAAAATTTTTCACTTTTTCTAAGGCTCGGCTCTGTTAGCTTTCTTAGACGAAAAAAAGGATCCTAGATTGAAATATTGAAAACACTTGATAAAGAATACCATTACAGTTGATATAACAGAACATAAACCAAACATAAACTAAGAAGGAATGTTTAACAAAGTTATTTCTGCTAAGAACTTAGCTCAGAGAAATTTTTCTGCTTCTGCAGTTGCCAATGGTAGAGCTGTAAAGAATCCAAAAACATATGTATTAAAGAAAAGAATTCCATTGAGGGCAGTTACAGCTAGAGGTGAAGCCCAACTGAAGAGATATGCAAAGGCTAAGGAAGTTGTGAAGATAGGTACCACAATCTTTGATAGATCTATGCCAAAATTCAACAAAGATGGCATTCCACCATACTTGTATGGTGAATCATCTTACTTCCAAGAAAGCAACAGCGGTTTATACGGAGGTTTGTTCCCATACACTGTGGAAAGAGAATCAGGTTCTAAAGCCAAAAAGAGAATAAGAAGAATGCCAAATGTCACCATAAAGAAGTTATACAGTGTGACATTGGACAGAACATTTAGCTTGAAAGTAGTAATGGATGTTTACAGAGATATTCAACTTGAAGGTGGATTAGACCAATATTTAACAAAGGAAACCCCAACCAGACTTAAAGAATTAGGTCCTAAAGGATGGGAGTTGAGATGTTTAGTTGTTAAGGAACAATCAAAAATTGAAGAGCTATCCATAAAGAATGCTGACAAAGTCATTGTAGATAAGAACGGAAGAAAGATTGCAGTTCACTTTGAATTAGATGGTCACAAATTTAAATATCCAAAGGATTTCATCATAAACAGCATATTTGAACTGGAACAAATAAATAACCCAGATGCCAAGCTATCTGACATCACTGAAGGTAACTTGATTGCTAAAATGGAGCAATACCAACTACCCTTACAGTTCTTTACTGTTGAGGAATTCAATGTCGATATTGATGAAATAAAAACTCAATTGGAAAATGCCAAGATTTAATTTGAGATTATAAAACATTAAGTTTCAATTATAGGATGTTAAGAAATGATAAGATGTGCTATGTGAAAGAAAAGAGATAAACTGTAAATAAATTAAACCTTTTTTTTTTTTGTTTGTAAATGCCCATATCTTATAATTATGTATCAAGAGTATATATCCTGTAAAAATATCACAGTATAGATTGGTAATGATTAAAATAATGAGTTATCCCGAACTTGGAATTAGTGATGAAAAACCCAGGTTTATTAAAAAATAGCTTTTTTTGTTACACTTTTTTTTTTTTTTGCAAAAATGTATTTTTTTTATTCATGACCTTTTTAAAAAAATATATTATTTCCCAAAGTGGTAATTTTTGTTAGTGTTTTTAAAACAAACAAAAAACTCTGTTCAAATAAGTATTTATGACGAAATAGTACAAAAAAACACACATATTATTGCTAAAAACAACGCACGTTCAATGAAAAAATGTAAAAACAAGGCACAAAAAAATCTCACTATCAAAATGGGAACTTTTCATTCCTTTCTTTTTTTTTGGTGATGATAATTTTACTCAGCATAATTTCTCTTTTGGGACACACTCAAGTAAATTTTTAACTAGTGAATTGACAGGAAACAGCTAATAATTTTCTTTGGTTAGGAATTTGTTAGTGTTGGAAAAGGTGTTGGGTTTTTTTTACTTTTTTTAACAAGTGAAATTATTAAACATATTTTTAAAACTTAAAAGTAGAGAAATAAACCTTTATACACCACCAAATAATAAACACATAGAATAAAATGGCTGCTAAGACAGGTATGTACCATATGGAAATAGAGAACTAGTTATTGACCTATTCACAAGGTGGAGAATAGATTGTGGAATTGAAGGACAAACGATCAAGCAATATCATATTGAAACGGACGAAGACAACATAAAAAGGCAAACAAATTGAAGGCTTAAGAAAGAAAAGGAATCTTTTAGGTAAAGTTTTAGGTCTAGAGAGTGTATAATTATAGATAGACAATAAGATGCATATAAGGCAATAGCACGCAATCAACAAAGTAACTTTAAGTTTTACGACAATAAAGGTGATAGGATGTATTTTGAATAAAAAGAATAATGACACATCATTCATTTTATTAAAAAGATGGATACTGAGACATTTTTTAAGTTATTAAAGTGATTCACTTACGGCAGGTAAATTTCTACTATAAGCAAAAGTAAATGTATCAGATTTAAAACTTATTATGCAACACCTACAGATTAAACTATACTGAATGTTAAAAAAAGAGAGAAAGACGAGAACATCACATATTTTTCTGTTAATATTTAAAACAATGAAAAGAAATTGGATAGATAACAACATAATAGTAATTAAAAAACACAAAAGATGTGACAGCTATGTCCATTAAAAACTATATTCAATTGCATAGATGTTTTCAAAGGAAAACAAATATGATACGGTGTAGTTTTGGATATCTCTAGGTGATATTATAAATGATTTAATACTCATTATGTTGCATCTTGAGCGTTATCTAAATAAAAACAGAGTTTGCCTTATAAATTTAATACAAGTGGATAAAAAAAGTTGTCAAATTACAAAATTCGATAGATATTGACTAGATATGTTTAAAAGCAAGTTCACAGAATAACTAAATTTTAAAAAAAAAACAAAAATCACAAATTTTCAGAGATCCAATGATTTACTAACAATTACAAACATTTTATTTTTATTTCATGAATACCAATTTATGAGGGGAAAATATCACAACGATTTAACATTATTAAACAGGTATCGCTACTGGTTTAAACAAGGGTAAAAAGGTCTCTTCCATGACCCCAGCTACTAAGATCTCTTACAGAAAGGGTGCTTTATCCAAGAGATCTGACTTCGTCAGATCCTTAGTTAAGGAAGTTGCTGGTTTAGCTCCATACGAAAAGAGATTAGTCGAATTAATCAGAAACGCCGGTGAAAAGAGAGCCAAGAAGATCGCTAAGAAGAGATTAGGTTCTTTCGGTAGAGCTAAAGCTAAAGTTGAAGAAATGAACAACTTCATTGCTGCCTCCAGAAAGCATTAATTTTAATGTGCCTTATATAAATAAACATTTACAATATATACAGATACATAAAAATAAAAATTACAGATTTCAAATAAAAAATAAATCAAAGTATATTGTGATGTGCCAAGAAGCTGCATACAAAGTTGCAAATATATTAGGTGAATGTAAAACGCATTATTGTTAATTATCTACAGTTAGTAATGATATGATTTTGAGCAATATTAATTGATAGTCATTCGTTATATCCGTTGTATATCCCAATCACTCAAAGCTTGTAGTTAATTTTGTAAATTGCTTTTTACAATGGGTAAACTAGCTGTACTGAGGCTCCTTCCTATTTAGGAAGTTATGCTAAAGCTGATTCCTCCTAAGTGATCATTTTTCACCTAAGCTTCTTCCTTTTTTTCCTGAAGAAGAAAATACTTAAAAAAAAAAAGAAAAAATTTGCCTGATATATAAGCACAGTGCTTCACTTCGTTTTTTTCATTTTAAATTATAAATCTTAACACTCTCAATCTTATTTATCTATAATAAATATCGTAATAAACCAATGTCTTTAACGCGTTTTTATAACGCTACAGACGCCCTAGAGTCACAGTTTTTATTTTTTTTTTAACCCTAAATAATGATTCCACTTGTTGGAAAGTATAGTATCAAAAATAATTCCAACATTCTGGTGCTATATTCTGTGCTCGGGTTAGTCTTAGATCAATGAATAGAAATATTCAGTATTGGACGCTTTTTTGATTCATTATCGTGCAATCGATTTCAGTTTTTAATTGGAAGATGAATTGTTTCGTTTCAATCAAAAAAGTACATTTTTTTTTCTTTCTTTTTATTTTAAAATTCGTAGAATGTAAACGTAATAGTGTTATTTAATCTTGCAACCAATCTATAATATAATTTTTATTTTATTTTTTTAAATAATTGTATATAGTCTTATTTACAAAAAAAATCTATCTGTTTTATCTAGTTAAAAACTTTGTCGACGAATTCACTCATTTGAGAAAGTTCTTCTGGATCTGTGTGATGAGCAACATCTTCATATATGTTGAATGAGTAGTTTTCAGCATTTAAAGAATTGATTGTTTTGGTAAAGAATTCTTTAGTGTCAGTGGCTCTTTTTAAACTAATCAAAGGATCAGAGTCACCAGTACCGTGGAAGACTGGAATGTTCTTGGCTTCAGGGGACAATTGCTCCAAGTAAGATACCAATTGGGGATTGGATGGAGAATCCCAAACATTGAATCCAGATAAACATATAACACCACCAATTTTTTCTTTCATAAATAAGTTGGAGGATAAAGACAAAGAACCACCTTGAGAAAATCCACCAATGATAAACTTACCGTTTTCAATTTGATACTCTTGTTGAACATCACTGACTAAATCAGTAACCATTTCCAAAGATTTGGTGTATTGATCTAATCCATAACGATTAGGTTCATCAGAATTAAATGACTTGATATCAAACCATGATGGCATAACGTAGCCTCCGTTTGCAGTAACAGCTTGTTTAGGAGAATAAGGTAAGATGATAACAGTGTTTTCAAAGATTTTGGCGGTTTCTGGGCTTGTTTGTAAGTGTTTAAATAAACTACCAAAACCTGCAGGGGTGTCACCTAGCCCGTGCATGAATAAAATACAGTTTTTGATGATACTGCTTCTTGGTAATAACTTTTCGTATTTCAATTTCATTGGTTTTCTTGTTTCAATTTTTCTGTTTTCTGTACAAGTACTGTATACTTAGGACAACTGGTTGTTAAGGGTAAATCTTGAAACTCTGTGTTTGGTGCTTCTTTTTTCTTTAAGTTATAATAATCAAAACAACAAGAATATAAATTCATTATATTCAAATAACATTTACTTTCATCATAGTCGTTGTTAAATAAGCAAGTTTGAATTTCACAAGCTTTAGCCATACAAGGCTGTTCACTAAGATGATCTTGACCCATTACTAAAAGATTTATAATATACCTCGTTTAATAACGTAATTGTTTACTAATGATAAGCAGCTTTAGCAAATATAGTGTTTTTTTTTTTTTGGGAAATTGGCATGTTAAGCCTGAAAAAAACATACATTGCGTTGAGTTACGTGAAAGAAGGTGTAATGAGAGAGAGAGAGGGTGGAAAAATAAGCTAGTAATTTTGTATGGCATTTTATTACCCGAAGCAGTATGTATTTTGAATGTTAAGTCCTATGTTATTTGCTGCATAAAAAAAGAAGTTATAAAACTTTAGAAACTGTCACGTGCAGCAGTATTGCTGAGCACCATTCTAAACTCCGTGTTAACTCCTTTAAGAAAAGAAAATAGGTATTGAAAGAAGTTTTTAGCAATCTAAACCTTCACTGTAAACACCTGTGAATTGAGAGACTGGTTTTAACAAACAAACAAAAAAAAGTGTCCTTGCCAAATCAGGTAACTCAATTCAATCTAAAAAAATGTATGATATTACATAATCATCAAATCACGATATTGATGACTTTGATTTATCATCTTGAACAAGATTAAAAGCAAGAAAATAAAAAAAAGTTTCTTTTTTTTTTTATTAAGGTCTGAATACATTGTTCAAGCTATTTAGTTAGAATTGTTGATAATCAAATGACTCATTATTACAAGTTGTTGATCACTAATGGATAATATATTTTGTTTTATCGATGTCAACAAAATCATTGTTTACCCGTTCGTCATATCATAAGATTATTTTTTCTCCATCATACTGTGATAAAAAGGGATATATTATTTTTTAATCATAAAAATATGATTAACAAATGATGGAAAAAAAAAAAAGAAGCCCGTATTTCCACATGTGGAACGCAGCAAAGGTACTTGTGTGGCTAGAGGTTAATAAATCAACAACTAAGTGGTTATTAACCGCGAGAAATAATCATAAGATCTAAAGTTGATGACTTTCGGTGGTTTGAAATACTGGTGTAAATGTTGATTTGTTTTTGTTTTTTTTTTCAGTCTGGTGTGCTAATCTGCTCCTGTTAACTGCTACAATCCTGAGTTTAAAAAAAGACACGGGTATGATTATATTGCAATAGTACGCGTGTGCTAATATAATTAAATGCACCTAGCAGTTAAGTAAATTTATTAAAGAAGTGTGGGCTTTTTTTTT
>ERZ794949.556-NODE-556-length-11539-cov-2.841693_pt1 | contig 11539 bp, 11 predicted proteins | sample MGYA00511363_ERZ794949 | MGnify/ENA primary metagenome ERZ794949 (study PRJEB30137, sample SAMN04331402) | food metagenome | isolation source: T1 must sample point D1 replicate B | place: Australia: South Australia ... | reverse complement strand
CATGCTCAACGGCACCACGCCGCACGCGTCCCTGTCGCCGTTCCCGCCTCGTCGGCGCCGGCCGAGGAGATCGAGCTGTCGGAGAAGGCGGAGCTCAAGCGGGAGAAGAACGAGTAGACGCGCAGCATCCTCTCTCGAGCTATCTCTCTTGTATTCGGACAACACGTTGTGCAGCATCTGTGCGAGAGCGCGAGAGCGGGTGCGATACAGGGACCGAAAAAAGGAAAGGGCTACAGCTTCGTCGACGAGTCGTCGTGCTCGTCCTTCTCCTGCTCCTGCTCGCCGAGCGAGACGCCCTCGACCGCCTGCACGAGCGCATCCACGTCCTTAGAGTCGCCCTCGCCCTCGGTCGGCTCGTCCTTCTGCCCTGCGGCCTCGCCGACTCGCTCGACGACCTGCTCGCGCTTCTCCTCGGCGTCCTCCTCCTCGTCGTCCGGCTCGCGCCTGCCCTCGGCCGCATCGAGCTCCTTCCATCCTTCCTCCCTGAGCCTCCTAAGCTCGTCGCGCCAACCGAGCAGGTCGCACAGCTCCTCGACGCCCCGATCCGCCTCGCCCAACCACCTGACGTCCCTCGCGCCCTCGCGCTCAAACTCGAACCCCTGCGCGCCCGACCGCTCGGCCTCGCCGACCGACTCGAGGTTGATCAGGACGCGCGGGCACGTCGAGGGGACGCGGTGCACGAGCGAGTTGAACGGGCCGACGCTCAGCGAGGTGCCGAGGACGAGCAGGAGGTCGCACGAGGAGAAATGGTGTAGGCGTGAGAAGAAGCGGTCGGGGAGGCCTTCACCTGCGTGCGAGAGAGAGACGGAGGGAGGGAGGGCGAGAGAGGAGGAGGGGAAAGGGAGTAAGGGAAGGGAGAGTCAGTCCGAGGAAGAGGAGGAGGACGTCGTGCGCTCGGGCCCGCTCGAGACCCAGAAACCGATGGACGAAAAGGAGCGCTCGACGCACCGAAGAAGACGATGTCGGGCTTGATGAGGGCGTCCTGGCGGCCCTTGCACCGCTTCTCGGCGCAGCGCACGACCTCGCCGCGCATGATGGCCGGCTTGATCTCCTCCTTGGTGTAGGGCTTCTTGCAGTGCGTGCATGTCGCGCTCGCGAACGAGCCGTGCGCCTCGACGATGAGGTCGTCCTTGATCTGCAGCGGCGAGGAAAGGCGTCAGTCTGGGCTGGGCGAGGACGATCCTGAGGTCGAGAGAGGGAGGACAAAGCGGGGGACGAGAGGACGCACATTGGTCGCCCGCTCGAGCGTGTCGACGTTCTGGGTCCAGCACCCGTGAAGCAGGCCCTTGTTCTGGAGCAGGCGGAAGAAGTAGTGGCTCGTCGTCGGCTTGAAGTTGCCCGGGTAGAGCTCCTTGGCGAGCGTGTAGAACGCCTCGGGCCGCTCTTCGAGAAAGTCGAGGTCGAAGATTGCTTCAGGACTGCAGGATGGGCATTTCTGATGAGCATGGCAAAGCGCGGCGGCGAAAGAGAGCGACAGAGAGACGCACTAGGGGAGGTCGTAGCGCTGCAGGTTGTCGTACAGGCCTGTGCCGGGCGAGCGAAAGTCGGGGCTGTGGGGGAAGTACATCTGACTCGTAAGCTTTCTGGCCCTCTTCATGCCAAAGGGGCTCGACGGGCGAGGGGAGAGGTGGACGCACATGCCCGCGGCGGTCGAGATGCCTGCGCCGGTCATGACGATGACTCTCTTGACCTTGCCGTCCTCGATGAGCCGTGCGACGTCCTTGAGGGTGGGCGTGTCGGTCGGGCCCAGGTGCGGGAAGGCGCGGTTGGGGCGGGCGGTGCCCTTTGCCGAGGCGGGGGAGGAGGACGACGAAGAGGATGCGGCGGGCATGACAGCGGTGAGGCTGAGGGCGAGTCGGCGGAGGACGGCGTGCTTGTAGGGTAGAATGAGCTAACTTGGGCGAGCTCAAGGGCTGTGGTCGATGAGCGAGACGTCGAGGAAGTCGGGAGTGCTGATGAGGCGGTCGAGTGGTGGTGTGGCGGGCGACGAGCGCACAGAGCTGGCGAGGTCGCAGCAGGGCTACAGCAGGATGGTGAGCTGCTGGGCCGCTTCTCGAGTCGAGACGAGGTGGAGCGAGCGAGGGCGGCTCGAGGGGCTGAGCGGCGCCGCACAGCCGAGGCGAAGTGGGAGAGCGGCAACGCAGCAGCACAGCCATGTGCAGCTTGCTCGCACTAGCTACTACCACTGCAACTCACAGAGCTTACCAACGCGCGGCAAGGTCAAACCAGACGGCGACAGCGTTACAGCTTGGCTTCCTCCCCGCCGTGCTCTTCCTCGCCGACCGTCATCTCCGCCTGCGACGGCTCCTCCATGCCGAGAACGTGCTCCTCGGCCTCCTCGAGTGGCCCGCCGACGAGCAGCCTCCTTCCATGCTCCCACCACCTGACGCCCTCGCCCCTCTTGACCGCATCCATGCCCGTCCCGAGCACGGCAAAGCACTCCTGCACGAGCGCCTCGCGCGCGTCGCTCCCGACCGGCTCGTTCCTCACGAGCGTCTCGAGCGACGAGAGGATCGAGGGGAGGAGCGAGAGCGAAACGGCGGGGAGGACCGACACGAGGACGAGGAGGTGCGCGCCGCGCGGGAGGGCGAGGACGCGCTGCTCGCGCGGCGTGACGGTCGCGTCGTCGTCGTCGTTGGCGGTAGCGGTGGCGGCGGCCGCCGTCGCAGTGGTGCCGGCGAGCGGGTCCCCCTCGCTGGGAGGGAGAGCCGAGGGTGCGTCGTCGTCGGCGAGGTCTCGCAGGGCGACCGTACGACTCGGCGTCGCCGACTGCTCGGCGCCGAGGCGTGCCGCGCCCGTGGTCGAGGGCGGCAGGGTGTCGATGCGCGCGAGGAGCTCCTCGACGCACCAAGACGCGAGCGCGTCGTCGCCCTCGGCCGTGACGCCTGCGACGACGGTCGCGTAGGCGAGGCGCAGCTGGGTCGGCGACAGGAGCAAGGGGTACGTCTGTGTGCGCGAAAAGGAGAGGAGGGAGGGAGATGAACGTCAGGGGCGCTCTACCGAGGAGGATGAAGTCTCGGTGTGACGACGAGGAGAGGGGACGCACCCGCAGCAGAAGGTCGATGTACCACGGTGCAACGTCGCACGCGCAGCGCTTGGTGGTCGAGAAGACGGCGAGCACGACCGAGTGCGCCGCCTCGAACGAGTCACGGTACGTTGCGTCGTCGAGGTAGCTGCGGGCGCGAGTTCTGAATCAGCAGCTGCATCTCTTTCGGGTCTGGCAGCCGATGAGAGAGGGAGAAAGGAGGACGCACGGCCTGCACCCTCGGAGAAGGACGCGCTCGACATAGTCGTCGCCGAGCGAGCGCATGACCTGCTCAGCCGTGTTGAGCCAGAACGTCGCGCCCGCTCGCTCGACCGCTCGCTCGTGCGGCCCGACCCGCTGCGGCTCGAGCGAGCGCACAAGCTCCTCGGCCGGCGAGCGCACGCTCTCGCCCGCCTCGTCGGCGTCCTCGGCGCCCGACGACGCGCCGGTCCGAGCGCCGACGCTCGGCGCGGCGACGACCTCGACCAGCCCGGCGAGGACGGCCCTCCACGCCTCGAACCCGGCCTGGCCAAACCGCAGCGCGACAAAGTACGTCCTCGCGAGCGCCTGGACGGCCTCGCTCGCGAGCGTGCGCTGCAGGGCCGTCGGGGGCGTGCCAGGCTCCGAGCCCGGCGCCGACGAGACGACCTCGAGGAGCGACGAGTAGACGAGCGTCTGGGCGAACAGGAGCGACTTGAGGAGCGTCCAGGGCGCCGTCTGGGCGCGCGTCGCGGGCGCGAGGGCCTGCTCGTCCGAGTGGTCGGACCAGGGCGTCGCGGCCCAGTCGGCCGAGAGGGTCGTCGCGACGGCGAGGAGCGACTCGGACAGGCCGTGGATGGCCGAGAGGGACGACTGGGCGACGAGCGCGTCCGAGCGCGACTGGGCCGTGAGGGCCGTCGCCTCGAGGGCGCGGCCGAGCGCGCGAGAGAGCGGGCCGAGCGAGGTGAAGAGGGGCTGCTGGACGAGGGTCGAGAGGTGCGTGTGCGACGGCGAGGGGACGGCCCACTCGAGGCCGGACGAGGTCGAGGAGAGGTCGGCGGCGAGAGGAGGGCGCGAAAAGGCGGTGCCGTTGGCGAAGGTGGAGGAGAAGGCGGTCGAGAGGGTCGAGAGGATGGCCTGCGCGTTCGCTCTGCGTCAGTACCTCGACAAGCGCAAAGTCTCAAGAGAGCAGGCGTGTGGACGTACAGGCGCGTTCCAGTCGGCGGCGAGCTGCTCGACCCGAACGAACGGGACGGTCTGCGCGGCGAGCCACGCCGGGAACGCTACGAGTTCAGGACCTGCAGGGTTCGAGTCAGCTCGATGCAGTCGAGAAGGACACGAAGGAAAGATACGAGGACGCACCAGCATGCTGTCGTCGAGCGTTGCACCACTCTGACCACGCCCGCCCGACCTCCTTCTCTGCGCGGTCGAGCCCGCTCGCGCCGCCGACCCAGAGCTTCTCCTTGCGGCGCTTCCACTCCTGGAGCGCTGCGAGTGCGCCCGAGGCGAGCGTGAGGCGCACGAGCGGGTCGACGCCGCCGTCGCCCGGCGAGGTCGAGCTCGCGCAGGAAGGTGTGGACGGCGCGGCGGGCCGACCAGCCGGTGTTGCCCTTGGTGGTGCTGCTGGACGAGGCCGGGAAGGCGGGCGAGGTCGAAGGCGGACGGGCGAGCGTGTCGAGGCGGAGGAGGAGGCCCTGCCGCGCGGCGTCAAAGGCGAGGCGGTGGCGGTCCCAGGCGAGGTGCGGGTCGAGGTCGGACCAGAGTGCCGGGCTCTGGAGGGTGTAGCGGACGAGGAGCGGGACGAGGGCGAGGTGCGGGGTCGAGAGGGGGAGCGAGCCGAGGTGGAGGGCGACGAGCTGGGCGAGGGTCGCAGGCGGGACGATGTCGGGTGAGGGTGGGCTGAGGAGGTCCTGCAGGACCAAGGTGGCGTCTGTCGTGGCCATCGGGCGGGTCTTGGTCGAGCGAGAGGACCAGGTCCGGCTCGAGCGAGACCAAGACCGGACGACGGCGCCGCCTCTTTGGCCCCGCGACCTCGTGCAGCTAGTCGGTTGTGTCGAGCCTGCTGGAGAATACTAGCTCCTCGCCTCGACTGCCGAGCCGCTGCACCTCACAAGCGAGGCGAGCGGGTCACGTGCGGCGATTCCGTCGCGACCCTCGGCGGACGCGCTCCTCGGTCCGCTCTGCTCTCTCGACCACGACCTCGCACAGTGAGCTGCTGCTCATGCACCTACTCAGGGAGCTCTGCTGACTCTGACTCCGACCACGCCCGCAGTGTACCACCCCGAGACGCCCTCGCGGCTGTTGCGGAGGTTGGAGGACTTCGACCAGCAGGCCCTCCCCGACCTCCCCGACCTGCCCTCGTTCGCAGAGACCGACCCAGACTCGACCATCGCCCACTCGCCCCACCGCACCCGCCTCGACGCCCCCGCGAGCGACGACGACGCCGAGAACGCCCCGCCTCCTCCGCGACAACAACACGGCGCGCCTGCCTCGTCGCCCTACACCTCGACTCCGGCACCTTCGCACACGACCCACTACCTCTCGCAGTCGACCGTCCACCCGCCCTCGGCTCGCTCGGCCCTCAGCGGCTACGACTCGACCGCGACCGTCGGCCCCAAGTCGCGCACCCTCGCCAACCTCCCCCCGCCTCGCACCCACGCCACCCTGTCGCCGACCCAGCGTCACAACGACCACCTCGTCCTGAGCGACACCGACGACGACGACGACGGGCCCAGCGTCAGCGGCATCGCGCCCGGCGCCAGCCTCGACGACGACATGGTCGTCCTCAGCGGCAGCGGCGGCGAGGACGACGTGCGCCAGGACCCGCCTCGGCCGCCACTCGACGAGACGCTCGAGCTGTCCGAGCTGCCGCCGCCGCGACCCGCGACCGAGGACGAGACGCACGAGCGCACGAGCTTCCAGACCGAGGACGAGTCGGAGCGCTCGCGCGATGAGGAGCAGCACCCGCTCGGCGCGCTCGGCGGCCTGCCAGATTCTCCAGCTACGGTCAAGGTGCGTCCAACTGCCCGCTTTGCACCCCTCGGCGGCCGCGTCCTGACGTCGCTGCTCGCCCGCAGAAACCGACCCTCACCTCGTCCGCCCGGTCCGACAACATCCTCCCCGACGCGCTCTCGCCGCTCCGCCGCCACGACGCGACCGAGTCGACCCTCCCCTCGATCGAGCTCGGCCGCAACTCGTCGCCACGTCGCTCGCCGCACGCCTCGTTCGACCTGCACCACCACGCTGCGACCCCCTCGCGCGCCCTCTCCAAGTCGCCCTCGCCCGCCCTGACGCCCCACCACGCCAAGCTCGACTCGCCCCTCGCCTCGCGCGACCTCAACGCGAGCGCCGGGCTCGACAACCCGGTCACGCCCTCGGTCGACCAGTCGGCCGCCCAGCGCCGCGCGTCGCACCTCCTCATGACGCTCCGCTCGACCGCCAAGCCGCGCTTCAACCTACGTGCGACGCCGCACCCGCACCGCTCGGCGGCAAAGGCGCCGGCCTCGGCGTCGCGCCTCACGCCGGGCGGTGCGCACCGCGAGGACGACGACGACCAGCACACGGCGTCGTCGTTCGCGTCGGACCGGTCGTCGAACGACCTGACGACGTTCCACAAGGCCAACACGTCGCTGCCCGTCGGCTCGGGCGGCGAGGCGCTCGCGTCGGGCGGGAGCACCGGCGCAGGCGGCGGCGCGGCGGGCGGCTCGCGGTTCAACGGCGCCAAGCTCAACGCGTACCTGCACACGCTCAACTCGCACCTCACCGACGAGAACGCGACGCTCGCCAAGGCGATGCAGCGCACCGCGCGCGACAACGAGCGCCTCCTCGAGGACAAGCGCCGGCTCGAGGACACGCTCCGCGAGATGAGCGTCCTCGGGCCTGGCGGCGGCGAGGCGTCGCGCTCCCGAGTGGGTGCGACGTCGAGGTACGGCGGCGGCGGCGAGGACGGCGACAGCGACGGCGCGAGCGGCGAGACGTCGCGCGTCGAGATGCTCGGCAACGAGCTCGAGGGCCTCGTCGCCGGCCAGCGCCGCATCCGCGGCCTCCAGGACGAGCTCGCCGTCGCCGCCGACGGCACGAGCATCACGGCGGCGCAGCGCATCGCCGAGCTCGAGGCCGAACTCGAGCGCGCGCACGCCCTCGCCGGCGACAAGGACGCCGAGGTGCGACGGCTGCGCGACCGCGTCGTCGACGACTCGGCCAGCGGCGACGACTCGGACGCGTCGACGCGCCTGTCGGCCCTGCAGCGCGAGGTCTTCGAGCTCAAGGACTCGCTCGGCGCCGCCGAGGCCGACCGCGACGTCCTGCGCGCCGACCTCGCCAAGCTGCAGCGCGACTTTGCCTCGGCCGGCGAGGCGAGCACCGCCGAGGTCGCCGCGCTGCAGGAGGACCGCGACGCGCTCCTCGTCGCGCTCGAGGACAAGGACCGCGAGCTCGAGGCGGCGCGGCGCCAGCTCGAGGAGCAGGAGACCGAGTTCGCCGACAACAACGCCCAGCTCGAGAAGGAGCTGTGCGCCGTCATGGAGGCGCAGGAGGCCAAGGTCGAGCGCGTGCGCGACGAGGTCGAGCAGCGGCGCCGCGACGACGAGCAGGTGCGCAAGGCCGAGCGCGACAAGCTCGAGCGCGTCGAGCGCGAGCGCGACGACCTCGAGCGACAGCTCGTCGCCGGCGCTTCGAGCGACGCGGCGGCCAAGGACCTCGAGCGCAAGGTCCACGCGCTCCGGGACGAGGTCGCCCAGCTCGAGGACACGGTCGCCGGGCTGCGCGGCGACGTCGAGGCGCGCGACGACGAGCTCGCGCGCATGCAGGAGGAGCTCGAGGTCGCCGAGCGCAGGGTCGACGAGCTCGAGCGCGGCGAGGGCGAGGGCGGCGACGTCGACGAGCTGCGGCAGCAGGTCGCGCAGAAGGACGACGAGCTGCGCCAGCTCGAGGACGCGCTCGACGACTCGGCGCAGCAGCTCGTCGACAACGAGACGCTCCTCGCCGACAAGGAGACGGCGCTCGAGTCGCTTCGGGCGCAGCTCGACGCCGAGCAGGCCAAGACGACCGCGCTCGAGGCGCGCCTGTCGCAGCTCAGCGTGCCCAAGGCCAAGTCGCCGCTCGCCAACGAGGTCTTCAGCGCCGCCCAGGACGACGTCATCTCGTCGCTCGAGGAGGAGCTCGACGCCGCCCGGCGCGAGTGCGACGACCTGCGCAAGCTGCTCGCGGCGGCGACGCACGAGGACGAGTCGGCGCGGCTGCGCGAGCTCGAGGTGCAGCAGCTCGAGTCAAGGCCAACCTCGAGGACCGCGTCAAGTCGCTCCGCCAGCAGGTGTCGGTCCAGCTGTCGTCGCCGGGCAACAAGACGCCCGACAAGTCGTGGGTCCGCCCGCTGCCGTCGTTTTACACGCCCAAGACTCCCGGCCAGCTGTTCGGCAACGTGCGTCCTCCTCTCTCTTGTCTTTGATCGTCGTCCAGATGCCTCGTGAGCGCCGGCTGACCCTTTGCGCTCGCACCCCTCTCTCCCCCCGCAGCTCTCAGCCTTCAGCCCCGGCAGCACCGCCAACGAGACGATCTCGCCGCTCCTCGCCCAGATCCACGAGCTCGAGCAGGTCGTCGAGCACCTCCAGAGCCAGCTCTCGGACGCCAACGTCCAGATCGACACCAAGCTCGACAAGCTCGAGGCGGCCGGCTCGGGCACCATCTCGCTCGCGCGCCAGCTCTCGACCGCCCAGTCGCGCATCGCCCAGCTCGAGGGCGACCTCGAGCGCCTCTTGGGCGAGGGCGGGTCGCTCGAGCGTGTGCGAGGTCGGCTCGCCAAGGTGCACTGCCCCGAGTGCCAGGCGACCTTCGACGCCAACAAGACGGTCCAGCTGCGCGTCGACCGCGACGGTGTCTCGTTCGCCGAGTACGTCCCTGTCCCTTCTCGTCTCTCTCCCTTGCCATCTTGAGGACTCGCTCTGACGATCGTTCGTCGACGACGTGCGCGCAGGGCTTCCTCCTCCTCGTCCGCCGCGCCCAAGGCCGACTCGCTCAAGACGACCCTCGCCAACGTCAACGCCAAGCTCTCCGAGCTCCGCACCGAGAACGACGTCCTCCAGCAGCAGGCGTCTCGGTCCAAGGAGCTCGCCGCCGACAAGGCCAAGCTCGCCAAGCAGCACGACGCCGTCCAGCGCGAGCTCAAGCAGGCCAAGGGCGACATCGCCGTGCTCGAGACCGACCTGCGCACCGAGCGCTCGAGGCTGCGCAGCCTCGCAAACGAGCAGTCGCTCACGGGCAAGGCCAAGGCGGTGCTCGAGGCGAGGTTGGCGTCGGCCGAGTCAGTGTGTCTTTCTCTCTCTCTCTCTCTCTCCCTGTCCGGCGTTGCTTCCTCGCCTTGCGCGGCTGCTGACTCTGTGCTCTTTTCTGCAGGAGCTTGCCGCCGTCAAGCGCGAGCTGGCCAAGGCAGTCGCAGCCGATGTCGTCGAGCGCCTTCGCAAGGAGAAGGACTCGCTCGTCGCCGAGCGCGCCGACCTCATCCGCCAACTCGCCGACGTCAACGAGGTGCGTCTGACCGCTCCCCTCGTCCTGCTCAGCCCGAGTGCAGCCCTGACGCCGCTACGTCTGTCGCGCAGCGAGCCACCCGCACCGACTCGGACTTGTCGACGACCAAGGCCGACTACGCCGCCCTGCAGGCGCAGCTCGCACGCCAAGCCGCCGACCTCGACGCGCTGCGTGCATCGCTCGCGACCAAGGAGGTCGAGCAACGTGCGCTCCAGGACGAGCGCGGCGACATCCTGCGCGGCGTCGCCAACCTCCAGGCCGACCTCAACCGCGTCCGGCAGGACGCCATCAGCCTCGGCCTCGACCTCGCCGCCGTGCGTCGCGAGCGTGACGAGCTCGGCGCCAAGAAGAGCAGCAGCGACGAGGTCGAGCTCGGGCGCGTGCGGGAGGAGCTCGCAGCCGCTCGGCGCAAGCTCGGCGCGCTCGAGGAGGAGCTTTCGAAGCACGTCTGCTCGTACGTCCCACTTCTTCCTCTCCCTCTTTGACTGTGCACGCTCTCGACCCTGGGCTGACGTCCCTTGTTGCCTCGTTCTGCAGCCCGACCAGCACCGACTCGACCGCACTCGCCCAGCTGCAGACCAAGCACAAGTCCGAGGTCAAGGGCCTTCTCGTCCTCCTGCGGCAACTCAAGCTCCGTGTCGAGCGCGAGATGGACTTCCGCGTCCAGGCCGGGTCGCAGAAGCGCTACCTCGAGGGCGTCGTCCGCACGAAGCAGGAGACGTGCGTCCCCTCTCTCTCGCTCCTTCCTCCCTCTGCCCCTGTCGCAGCTACCTCGCCTCAGGTCCCGACCGCTAACTCCTCGCACATTCTCTCCTCCGCAACAGCATCGACACGATCCTCACGCAGCTGTCGCTCCCGGTCCTGTCGACGCCGCCGACCAAGCCGACCTCGCTGCGCAGCGTCGCGCTCGCCGTCGTCGCTTCGCAGCGCATGCAGCGCATGGCGCGCGCGTGGAAGGAGCAGAGCGCGCCCAAGAAACGCCTTCGCGACCAGCTGTACCAGGACGTGCGCGGCAGGCCTTTCCCCGGCTGAGCGTTCCTGCACCTCTCTCCCTCGCACCCTCCTCCCTGTCCGTCTTGCCCCTTCGTCTTTCGCTGTTCGTAGACCGTATCTTCTCGCCGGCCGTCGCCTTCGCGTCGCCGTCCTGTTGTAACCCAGGCAGTTCGCATCGACGAGCGCTGTGACGCACGAGCCGTGAGCGAGCGAGTCGAGAGAGCAGAAGCTTGACCAGCCCAGAGCAGAGGCGCATGGCAGAGGACAGTGAAAGCTCTTTGAAGCAGCGCTGCGCCCGGCTGTTGCCGTTGTCGAGGACGAGCGCCAGGTCTGTGCCTTCGAGCGATGAAGGAAGGACTCTCGCTACGCGCCACGGGCGGGCGCGCCGTCGCATGCAGAGCGTCTCATGGACTACTCAAGTCTATTGCACAGCTCAGCCATGGGCCTCGTGCTCGTTGCCGAGTGTGAGGAGCACAAGCTGCCGCGGGCTCATCTCGACCAAGGGTTTCCTCATCACCGCGTCTCAGCTCGCCCCGAGAAGCCGCTACTTGCGCTCGACCGACTGCCAAGCACCGCCCAGGTCGACTCGTCCAGCTCGCGCCGTCCCCCAGCTCGCCCTCGCCCTCGCCCGGCGCCTCCCCCTCCTCCTCGTCGACCTCCCCCACCCGTCCTGCGCCATGGCCTCGATGGACGTCGACTTCGACTCGCTCGAGGCGCGCGACTCGGACATCGCCAGCTCGGCCGCCCACCCAGAAACGGCCCGCCTCCTGTCGGAGCTCGACCGCCGGCAGCTCGCCCGCAAGATCGCCCTCCCGACCAACGACGGCGAGGTGCGCGCCCGCCTGCGCGATCTCGACGAGCCCATCACGCTCTTCGGCGAGGGCCCCGCCGACCGGCGAGACCGCCTGCGCGACCTGATCGCGAAAGCGCGTCTCGAGCGCGGCGAGGCGATGGACGTCGAGGAGGAGGAGGAGAGCGAGTCCGAGTCCGAGGAGAGCGAGAAGGAGGAGGAGTTCTACA
>ERZ794949.555-NODE-555-length-11542-cov-3.652390_pt1 | contig 11542 bp, 4 predicted proteins | sample MGYA00511363_ERZ794949 | MGnify/ENA primary metagenome ERZ794949 (study PRJEB30137, sample SAMN04331402) | food metagenome | isolation source: T1 must sample point D1 replicate B | place: Australia: South Australia ... | reverse complement strand
TTTGCGTGTGCATTCTTTTTTTTTTTTTTTTTTCTTTCCGTAGAAGGATTGTTTATTTTTGTTCTAGTCAGTAAAAATTTGTTGCCATTGATAGATTGTTGTGGTAACAATTCATTAACTTTATTAAATATAGTTCAAAAGAATTTCAATTGAGATCACCCACACAACAGATCTTCAAGTAACCACCATACGTTATCTTTAATCACCATTATTTGAATATTGATACTAGCATTCTTTTTAGTACATATATATTATACACTTAATATATAAAATGAACAAAGAATTACATTACTTTGGATTATTCAATAGTCACAACTATTTCCCTAAACCTAATAAATATGTTATGGAAATTAACTCCAATGACAAAATTGTTAAGAGTACATTGGAAGCCATTGTTATACATTTCACCAACTCAATTGATTCTCTGAACTACAATGATTTGAACAACTTTTTTATCACCTACAGGAGCTTCACTTCTTCAGCAAAGCTTTTGGATATCCTTTTATACAGGTTCAAATGGTCAATCAAATCATCTTTGGACCTTCAATTTGGTGACAACATAATCAATGACAATGATCTTTTGAAAATATACAACATTATCATCATTAGAACTTTTATCATATTAAGACACTGGATTAACAACTACATTATAGAAGATTTTTTATTCAATGATGAGATATTGTCTTATTTCACATCTTTCATTCAAAATGATATTTATAGAGATCTAATATCACCTTATCTGAATAACAATAAGGATAACGATTTGAAACTTATAATCAACTGTATCACTAACTTAAAGAAAGTGTGGATCAACAAGTACAATTTATGTTTTGATTATCCTCATTATCACATAAGCAACAATTCCAATGAATATTTTTTGAAGTACAATATCATCATAAATAACAAAAAATCTAAGAAACATCTTAGTTCATTTGCTTTAAATTACAGCACAGACCCGTTAGTCAGAAACAAGTCTTTTCTTGACATTGTGGGTAATCAAATCAATTTGACCAAGTCCAAAAATTCCATTTTATACCCAAACAACTCAATGTTAGTTAACCAAAAAGTCACAAACAAGCATCACAACACCACATTTTCACGAATATCCAATAAATCACACACTTCCAACGATTCAAGCAACAAAGACAAAGTTAACTTTGTTCAATCATTAAATGTACCTGAAACGTCCAAAATAGATGTTATTTTACCTTCAACCCCAACTAAAAACTTAGAGTTTGCTATCAATTTCAGTGAGTTGATGGATAATGAATCTAGTGTTAGAGATAGTATTTATGGATTGCTGAATAAATGGAATGCTGGTGATAATGAACATCTTGACAATGAAAGCTTAGACAAACCCATTGTCAAAGGACAAGCTTTAGAACATGAACAAGTTATAAGCTCAAAATCTGATACCAATTCTAATGATGTTGATGATAACTTATCAGTTAAAGCTCCAAACGATGTTTCCAAATTTGTTAGATATGTTTTCTCCATTGGAAAGACGAATGGAGAGGCTGACGACATGGAAGAGGAACTTCAACTTGATGAAACACATAAGTTTGATATTTTATCTGCAAGATCCATAGATGAAGTTCAGTATATAATTAACAATGGGCAGGCTGACAAGACCATTACATTGAATGATTCAACTACATCTGATGAAACAAGTTACAACAAAATGGATAATTTGAACCTTTACAGCAAGGTTTTACAAATTACCAATAATCTAAGTCTTTCAAAGTTAAACACTATCAATTTGCAACACACCTCTCCTAAAAAGGAAAATTTCACCACATCTCCATTTTTAAGATCTATAGAAAAGACAAAAACTCAGATTACCAATAGAAGTTGGCTTAAGGATAACAAATCCAATGAACTGGTCTTTTCGAATGAAAGAAAGAGTCTTGAAATCAAGGACATTGGTGAACTAGAAGTAGAGGATGAAGCTGAAGTAGTGCCCGAATCTCCGACGAAGGCCAAGAATAATAGTGTGAATCATGTTGAGGAACAGCAGAATATTCTTATGAATAATAATAAACCTGATACTAAAGATAATAAGTTTTCCCCAACACTGGATGTCAAAAAGAGAGGATTGAATAAAGTTGTTAATATATCAGAAAGACATTCTCATTTTGACACAACCAAAAGAGTTATGTCAATGATAACAAAGGCTCCCCAAAGGTCAACATCATTCACAATGGATCATACATCTCCTTCAATAAAAAACTACCAGTCTGTATACAGCAGTATGAAACATGAATTACCTAAGGCTAGAAACACAGGAAGAATTAGTGTGAGCATTAACAATAGACATTCATCTGTAAACAACGCATTTGAGAAACCAATAACCATTAGATCCAGAATCAGCAGTCTTGTAGAGGGCAAGGAACTAGATGAGACCAATGAAATAAAGTCTTTCAATGAAGAAGACAATGAAGAAGACAATGAAGATTCAAAGATTGTCTTTAACCAACCTAATAAAAACTTGAGTAGAAATGTTTCCAGAAAGGTTTCTGTTTTAGAATCAAAGATTCTTGAGGATGATGATATATTCAAACAACAAGAGGATGAACTCAATGAGTTGAGCTTAAAATTGAGTAACTCCACCATAAAGAGGAAATCTCAACTGAACGAAAAGTCAAAGTTCCAAGATAATGAGAACATTGATGGATTGCAACGTCAAAAAAGCATTGAAGAAATTTCAGTTAACAGTTCAGTTGGTACAGACGGGAAATATGAAGAAACGATTACACATCAACCTAGTGTTCCTAAAAGATTCACCGTTGGTTTGGATTTAGGTATGGACATGGATGAAGGAGTGATTTTGAAAAATATGGATAAGAAGACAACCGATCTGAGAGAAATGTTCAAAAATCAAATGAATGACAACAGTTCAGATTTATCATTCATGATCTATGGTGAAGATGACTCTGAGAGCTTTGAAGAACTAAGTGATCATAAGTTGAATGTTAATCCAGAGAGTTTCATCAAAGATGAGCTTTCAGAAAGGGAAGACATCTTGTCTGATGAGATGGATTTTGCAGAGGGTGATAATCCTTTGGACATTGCCATGAAGAAATTGGAAGGAACTTTTGAAGGTTCAGATACATCATCTGATGTTTCATCGAAGTCAACAAAAGCTGATGTGACCCCTTCCAAGACGATAGTAAAGTCCAAAACCATGCACAACTTGTCATCAAATTTGAAAAGGGATTCGACTTTGATTCAAAACAGAAGACAAACATTGTTGTCCACCACTAATCTCTCCACCATAATGGATAACAGTTTCTCGACAAAGAAGGAGGGAACTGTTCCCTCTCCTAAAAGACTTCTTGTCGATGGGAATTCAGTGTACTACAAAGAGGGTGAACAACCACAATTCAATCCAAACAACTACATTAATGATCTATTGATGAACTATAGAATCAATGATAAGACCTTGTTGATTGAAAATGATGAGGAGCACATCCCGTTCATCTTGATGTACAGTTCAAGAGAGATTGCTGAGCAATTGACATTGATTGAGAGAGATGTGTTGAATGAAGTGGACTGGAAATCCTTGTTACAGTTGGAGATGAATGAGAGTTTGGACTCTTATACCAGTTGGGTTGAGGTATTGATCAATCAAGATTCACTGTCTGGTGTTGACCTTGGTATAGCCAGATTCAACTTGACAGTTGATTGGATTATAAGTGAAATTGTGTTGACCAAGGATGTCAAATTGAAGAGAAATGCATTACAAAAGTTCATTCATGTTGCTGAACACTGTATTGAGCTACAAAACTTCAACACGTCAATGCAAATTGTGCTAGCATTGAGCTCCACTGAGGTGCAATACTTCAAGGACAGTTGGAGATTGGTTGAGCCTGGTGATATGTTGAGCTGGGCTGAAATGAAGAACTTGTTCAGTTCAGATCAAGATGACTACAAGTTGCTAAGAGAACTGATGGATGACATGGATCCAATAAAGGGCTGCCTGCCATTTTTGGTTTTGTATCTGAGTGATTTGAAAAACCTGCACAACATGTCCACCTTCTTCCACTCGAATCACGACATCATAAACTACAAGAAATTCGATAGTTTGTCCAATATTGTGAAAAACTTTATTCAAAGAGTCAACTGGGGGATTGAGTTTTACTCTTTAAACTTGAATCAGCAGCTATTAAGCAAGTGTTTGTACATAAGCTCATTACAACAGTGGGAAATCAAAGAACTTTTGAATTAGTTGATTATATATTAGCTTACGTGCCCTGATTGTGGTCGTGTGGCTTATCATCAGCAAGCAAAAACAATGATTTATATGCATGTGACCTGAATGCTATGGTTCGTTTTCTTTTCTTTTTTTTCAAGAGCAAAAAAAGTATGAGTTGAATTATTTCCGAAATAGGAAACTGACCACAGTGAAACTATTCAGTAAATTTCAATATTTTTTTTCTCTCTTTCTTTTCTTTTTCTTTCCAATTTTCCTTGTATATCATATTTTAGATCTTTTAGCAATATATTGACAAACATAAATAACAGTAATTGATGATATATAGTCAATCGATTATTATAGAATAACCCTGGAAAACTATACACCAAATTCAATAACAAAGTAATAGATCAGCTTCAAATGTCTGACGAAGTTATTTGGCAAACCATCAACCAAGGGTTTTGTTCATTCAAGTTCAAAACCGATAAGAATCAGAATTTCTGTAGAAACGAATATAACGTGACTGGGTTCTGTAGCAGACAGTCATGTCCACTGGCAAATGCTCGATATGCAACTGTCAAAAGCGTCAACGGAAGATTGTATTTGTATATGAAAACAGCTGAAAGAGCACATACCCCATCCAAGATGTGGGAAAGAATAAGACTGTCCAAGAACTACAAGAAGGCGTTGACCCAGGTGGACGACCATTTGATATACTGGAACAAGTTCTTGATCCACAAGTGTAAGCAAAGATTGACCAGATTGACACAAGTTGCCATAACAGAAAGAAGACTTGCTCTAAGGGAGGATGAAAGACACTATGTTGGTATAGCTCCAAAGGTCAAGAGAAGAGAACAGAATAGAGAAAGAAAGGCCTTGGCAGCTGCCAAGATTGAAAAGGCCATTGAAAAGGAACTGTTGGATAGACTGAAAAGTGGTGCTTACGGTGACAAGCCATTGAATGTTGATGAGAAGATCTGGAAGAAGGTCATGAATACCATGGAAGATGAGGTTGAGTTGGACGAAGACGAGGAAGACTGGGACGAGGATGAAGACGAAGATAACGAAATTGAATACGTTGAAGACGATGGTGAAGAAGACGAACTTGTTGATATGGAAGATCTAGAGAAATGGTTGGATGATGCTTCTGAAAACGAGGATTCTGACTTCTCTGACAGCGACGACAGCAGTGATGAAGATAGCGATGACGAAGACGCTCAACCCGGAACTAAACGTACTAAGAAACAATCTAGTAGTGATAAGAATAAACTACGTAAGTCACGTCCACAAATTGAAATTGAGTATGAAGAAGAAAGAGATGTTAGTCAAGAACATGCTTAAGGAAGTCACTTGTGGTGACATTATGAGGTATTTTTCTTTGCTTTTTTTTTTATTTATAAAATATTTAATCGTCATGTTGATAGATCAAGTTTTTCTGGAGGTATTCCTTTGTTTAAGGTGCTTCCAACGTTTACTATGTTGTGTGTTTCTCTAGACGTCTTATGCACGTGCTAATTCCATTGCGGTTCTCAATTTGTAGTTTTTTTCTGCAGTGGAAACTTGTTTATGATTCGTTTAACACCAGCGAAAAAAATAAATAAACATAAAAATGGTATCTAAAAATGTATCAAGTTTAACGTGAATTGTGACATATCCTTTTTCAAATCTATACTTAACAAACACCAGACTTTATTAAAGCAGTAAAAAGATTGATATTGATTGTTTTTATTTAGATATTGATATATATACCTTGACTTTCTAGATGAGCAGAAATCATGATGATCTATATGACATAGATCTATTGAATGATGATTTGGATCACACACAGAGAGACTTCAGAAAGACGAAGCCCAGCAACAGATTGAACCCATTTGGGGATGAAAATGAACTTATAGAAACCATGGACCTAGAGTCTAACAACGTCCAAAGACCAAATCCATTCTCAGATGAAAATGACATCCTAGAAAACGAGGACTATTTAGACCTGAGTGATGAGTATGAATCAACAAACAATACTACAACAGCTAACTTGCATCAGGCTCAAAGCAAAAGAGGATTTCTACAAAAACTTTTTGGTAGAAATCCAAATGAAGGCAACACTATCTCATCGAGCAATGCCATTGAAATGCATTCATACACCAATCTTGACAGCATGGATGATGTGCATTTCAATAATAAACCCAATGGTGCTGTGATGTTCATAAACAAGTTTATACTGGGTAGGGAATATGAGCTTGAGGAATCCACCGAGCCTAGAACCATAGAGCTGAATGACACTTCAAGCAACACAATGTATAAAAACAACAAGGTATCCACAACAAAGTACAACTTTGCCACGTTTTTGCCAAAGTTTTTATTCCAAGAGTTCTCCAAGTACGCCAATCTGTTTTTCCTGTTTACAGCCATCATTCAACAAGTCCCCGATGTGTCGCCTACAAACAGATACACAACCATAGGCACCCTTGCTGTTGTGCTGCTTGTTTCTGCCATCAAGGAGGGGTTCGAGGATTTGAAGAGAGGCAGATCAGACCAGGACCTGAACAACTCGCCTGTTGATGTGTTTGATTTCTTTGACAAGAACTTTGAAACCAGAAAGTGGAGTGACTTACATGTTGGTGACATTGTCAAGTTGAAGTCTGAGGAGAATGTCCCTGCAGACATCGTGCTGCTGTCGTCATCTGAACCGGAGGGTGTTTGTTACATAGAAACAGCCAACCTGGATGGAGAGACCAACTTGAAAATCAAGCAGTCAAAGTCAGAGACCAAGTCCATCAACACATGCCAGGACCTGTCTTTGTTGGCAGGAACCCTTGTGTCTGAGGCACCAAACTCAAGTCTGTACACATACGAGGGGACATTGGAGTTTTTGTTGGGTCCAAATGAAACAAAAAGGAAAATTGCATTGATGCCCGAACAGATGATCCTGAGAGGGGCTGTCATAAGAAACACCAACTGGTGCTATGGGGTGGTTGTGAACACTGGCCACGAAACAAAACTGATGAGAAATGCCACAGCCACACCTATAAAGCAAACAAATGTGGAAAGAGTCATCAACATGCAGATCGTGTTGCTGTTTGGTATTTTGATACTGTTTTCATTCATCTCTTCCTTGGGGAACATCATACAAATCTCAGTGCAGAAGAAACACTTGAGTTACTTGTACCTGGATAGAGTAAACAAAGCTGGTTTGTTTTTCAAAAACTTACTAACCTTCTGGATCCTGTACTCCAACCTTGTTCCTATTTCCATGTTTGTCACTTTAGAAATGATCAAGTACTACCAAGCCTGGCTCATTGCGAGTGACTTGGATCTGTACACTGAAGAAACAGACACACCCACTGTGGTTCGAACATCATCCCTGGTAGAAGAGCTCGGCCAGATCAAGTACATATTCAGTGACAAGACAGGGACCCTGACCAGAAACATCATGGAGTTCAAGTCCTGTTCAATAGCTGGAAAGTGTTACATAGAGGATATTCCTGAGGATCAGGAGGCTCAGTTTGAAAATGGGATTGAGGTTGGGTATCATTCTTTTGAGGACTTGTTTGGAATCCTTAAGGACAGCACATACAGGGACCAATCTGAGAAGCTCGACATTGGGCAATTTTTGTGTTTGTTGTCTTTGTGCCATACTGTTATACCTGAGGTTTCTGAAGATGGCATCAAATACCAGGCCTCCTCGCCTGACGAAGCTGCACTGGTTCAAGGTGCCAGGGACCTGGGGTATACATTCACGGTTAGAAAGCCGAACAGTGTTGTTGTGGAAAACCGCTTCACGGGTGAATCCCTGGAGTATGAGCTTTTGAACATCATTGAGTTCAACTCCACGAGAAAGAGGATGAGTGCTATTTTTAAGATGCCTGATGGATCAATCAAGCTCTACTGTAAAGGTGCAGACACAGTCATTTTGGAAAGATTGGACAACAACGATCTGGAAGCCACCAAGTATGTTGATGCCACAACCAAACACTTGGAGGACTATGCAGTTGAGGGATTGAGAACCCTGTGTATTGCTTACAAGGACCTGACTGTTGCCGAGTATGATAACTGGCAAGAAAAGTACCTGGAAGCATCAACAAGTCTTGTCAACAGAAGTGAAAAGATCGATGAGGTTGCTGAACTGATTGAAACTGACCTAAAACTTCTGGGATGCACGGCCATTGAGGACAAGCTTCAGGATAAGGTTCCAGAGACCATCCAGACCCTGCAGGATGCCAACATCAAGATATGGGTTCTGACAGGAGACAAGCAGGAAACAGCCATCAACATTGGGATGAGTTGTAAGCTGCTGAGTGAGGAGATGAACTTGCTTATTGTCAATGAGGAAAGCAAAGAAGACACGCGAAACAACTTCATTGAGAAGTTCAGAGCATTCAAGGAAATGAATGTATCACCTCAGGACATGCAAAATCTGGCACTGGTCATTGATGGTAAATCACTGGGGTACGCCCTGGAACCCGACATGGAGGATTACTTGATGACATTGGGGAAGCTGTGTAAGGCTGTCATATGCTGCAGAGTGTCCCCTTTGCAAAAGGCACTGGTTGTAAAAATGTGCAAGAAAAAAACAAGTGACCTGTGTCTTGCCATAGGGGATGGGGCCAATGACGTGTCCATGATCCAGGCAGCACATGTTGGAATAGGTATCACCGGTATGGAGGGAACACAGGCAGCAAGATCAGCTGATTTTGCTATAGGTCAGTTCAAGCATTTGCAAAAGCTTTTGTTGGTACATGGTGCTTGGTCATATCAAAGAATTTCTCAGGCAATTTTGTATTCCTTTTACAAGAACATTGCCCTGTACATGACCCAATTCTGGTACGTCTTCATGAATTGCTTTTCTGGGCAATCCATCATGGAGTCATGGATTATGACATATTATAACACCTTCTTCACAGTCATGCCGCCTTTGGTGCTGGGTATACTGGATCAGTTTGTGAGCTCAAGACTGTTGGAGAAGTATCCAAGACTTTACAAGTGTGGACAGAACTCTGAGTTTTTTAATGTCCAAATCTTCTGGGGATGGGTCACAAACGGGTTTTACCACTCAGCCATCACCTTTGTTGGATCAATCTTGTTTTACAAGTATGGTAATGCATTGCACATGCATGGGCAAACAGCCGATCACTCCACATGGGGTGTGGCTGTTTACACCAGTAGCTTGGTGACAGTCCTAGGAAAGGCAGCACTGGTCACCAACCAGTGGTCAATGTATACCCTAATAGCCATCCCAGGATCCTTGCTATTCTGGCTAGTGTTTTACCCAATATACGGTGCCATACTGCCACATTGGGACATTTCCTATGAGTTACGAGGAACCGTGTCTCACAATTACAGAGCCCCAACATTCTGGTACATGTGTTTTGGTCTTCCAGTGTTGTGTTTGCTAAGAGATGTGTTGTATAAATACTATAAGAGAAACTACACACCAACAGATTACCATGTCATACAGGAGTTCCAAAAGACGAAGAGAAGTGACGATGACAATAGACCTAGATTGGAACAGTTCCAGAAGGCCATAAGAAAAGTGAGACAGGTACAAAGAATGAAGAAGCAAAGGGGATTTGCATTTTCCCAATCTGAGGAGGATAATGGTATCCAAGAGAAACTGATAAGACTGTATGACACCAGTGAAAAGAAGAATATAATTCCATAGCAGTATATATAACATTTTTTATATTTCTAAATCCTTGTGATTGAACTCTCTGGAACCACCTGAGCCAACGTAGTCACCAACTATTTGACCCTTACCTACCATTTGGTACTGGTAGGTGACCAGGCCATCCAACCCAACAGGGCCTCTGGCATGGATCTTTGAGGTGGAGATACCAACCTCGGTACCAAACCCGTATCTGAACCCATCAGCGAATCTTGTGGAACAGTTCCAGTAGACGGACGATGACTCAATGGACTTCAGGAAAAAGTCAGCAATGCCTTCGTCTTCGGTAAGGATACAGTCGGTGTGCTTGGACCCGTGGTGGTTTATGTGGTCAATGGCCTCGTTCACATTGTCAACAAACTTGACGGCTATGTCAAAGGACAGGAACTCTTGATCGAACTCAATGTCCTGGTTGACATCAACGACGAATTGGTTGTTCTCATAGGAAGAGTTCAACTTCAAGAACTCAGCCTTGACATCTGGCATCAGGTGGACGGTGACCTTTTCTTCGATCAAGGCCTTTAGAAGCTCATCCCATTGGTTCAAGTTTCTGTTTATCAAAAGGGTTTCAACAGCATTGCAGCCGGCAGGGTAGTTGGTCTTGGCATCCAGGATGATTTTTTTGGCTTGGCTGATTGAGTTTTCAAGATGGTTGTCTGCGTAGATTGCGCAAATACCATCGGCATGGCCCAGGACAGGGATCTTGGTGTTGTCCTTGATTCTCTTGACCAGGGCATTGGATCCTCTTGGAACAACAAGATCGATGATTCCATCCATGGCCAGAAGTTGGTTGACGTCGTCTCTGGTTTCGATTAATTGAACAGCAGCCATTGGGACGTGAAGTTCATCAAAGGATGAGGAGATGGTCTTGTTGATGATCTCGGCCATGATCTTGAATGTGTTTATTGATTCCTTACCACCTTTCAGAATACAGGCGTTACCTGACTTAAGAGAGAGTGAAACAATGTTGGCAATGACCTCAGGTCTGCTTTCAAAAATAACAAGCAATGAACCAATTGGAACGGTCTTTTTGTAAAGAGTCAGGTTGTCGTCCAGTTGTCTTTTTAGTAAAAGCTTGCCAGTTGGGTCTTGTAGGTCAATGACCTCCTTGATACCTTTCAACATGACATCGAACTTGTCACCCTTGAACAGGTCCAGTCTCTTGATCAATGAGGAGGATAGGTCTTGTTCAATGGACTGCTTTAAGTCAATTTCATTGGCAGCCTTGATTGATGAGGCGTTGTCCTTCAGGGCATCATGGATTCTTGTTAATAGTTGACATCTCTTTTCATCAGGAATGGTTTTTAGCACATTGGCAGCCTTCTTGGAGTCAAGGGCAATGTTCAAATAGTTCTTATCAGAAGACATTGTGTATACTGTGTTGATTATTGTTTTTTTTGGATTGTGATTAATTTCATATTAATTTTTGAAAATTATATAATGTATAATGGAAAAAAAGAAATGACAAAATGACTCTTTAGTTTTGAATTTGAGTCAGTGGGTTTTCTGTGTGCAGTGTATCTCCGATCACGTGTGTCTAAGCACAAATTTTTAACACACAAAAGAACAAAAACACTAGTAAAAAAGAAAGGGCTAGTTAGGGGTTGAGTAACTCTTGTACCCACACGCTACCATGTCATTACTAAAAAGAAAAGGGAGAAACACAACATCTGCATTGTACATAACAA